>Ga0180437_10000025_pt1 | contig 356163 bp, 273 predicted proteins | sample SS_ome_4_FD_132410 | JGI IMG/M metagenome (GOLD analysis project Ga0180437, IMG submission 132410) | Hypersaline lake sediment archaeal communities from the Salton Sea, California, USA - SS_3_D_1 metaG | ecosystem: Environmental > Aquatic > Non-marine Saline and Alkaline > Hypersaline >... | reverse complement strand
GGCCGCTTCGCAGTACCGGCAGCCAATGCACCAGTTGTAGTCGACCACCACAATCCCGTCCTCCTCCTTCCAGGTCGCCTCGACCGGGCAGACCGTCACGCAGGGCGGGTTGTCGCATTGCTGGCACTGTACCGGCATATAGAATTTGTCGTCCTGCGGCACCGTGTGGTCGTAGGTCGTGTTGCCGGTCTCCATGTCCATCGAGCCTTTGCTCATTTCGAGGACGCGGATGTAGGACTGGTTCGTCTTCCGGTCGTGGTTGTTTTCCTCGTGACAAGCCTCCATGCATTTGCCGTTGCCGTTGCATTTGCTGAGGTTGATTGCGTAGCCGAATTTCACGCCCGGGATCGGCCGATGGTCGCCGATCGTGACATCCGCCCCGTAGTCTTCCTTGGTCTCCTGCTGGAGCCGGGCGAAGATTTTTTCCTTGTCGTCGTCCGTCAGCTCCTTGTAATGCTGCTGCAGGAACTCCTCGACCGAAACGTTTTCCGGAATGCTCGCCAGCGGCGAGATCGCCTTACCGAAAGCAGCCAGCCCCAGCGTGATGCCGATCCCTTTCAGCACCGTCCGCCGCGTTGGGCTGCCCAGCTCCACGATCGGCAGTTCTGGCAGCGAGTCTGCGTCCGGCTTGCCGTCCGAGTCAGGTTGTGTGGGCGTTTCGTTCATGGTTCTTCGCTCGCCGTGCTCTCGCTACTGGCCGTGCTTGTCCCCGCCATGTTCTTTGTGTTCCAGGAACCGGTCCCGCGGTTTGAAGGTCGGCTTCATCGCGGGGAAACCTGGGGAGTGCGGATCGTGGCAGTCCACGCAGTTGTTTCTCATCCGCGGTCCGCGCGAAAGATCCCAGTGGCCGGTCATGCCGCCGTGGGCTCCGTGCTGGTAGTCGCGGGTTTGCGGCCCATGACATTGGGCACATAGCGTCATCACGTTCGTGAATTCGACCGTGCGACCGTCCGCCAGGTGGAGCGTGTCGTAGTCGCCCGGATTGTGGCATGACAGGCAGGAGACCGAGCCGTGCGAGACCGTCACATTCTGGTGGAATTCGTTCAGGCTTGCCGTGGTCCGATTGTTCACATTCGGCGGCCGCGTGGCGTGACAGGTCGAGCAGGCCGCTGTGACTTGGTTGCCATGGGCGTCGACGACGCCGAGTTCCACGCGAGGTGGCCCGGCCGGTTTACGAATCGTGACTTCGTGCCCCCGCAGCTTTTGAAGCGATTCCGCTTCGAGCGGTTCCGCCGCATTGGCCAAGGAGGCAACCCGTTCGCCGGCAGCTTCGTTGTGCTGAGCTTGCGTAAGTGCGGCCAGAGTCGCAGGCTGAGGAGAGTCGCCGGCCGAGTTCGCGGCCGCGATGAGCAGGGCCTGCGTAGCCCAGCCAATGCCGACCAGCAGCACCGCCACGCCTGCAGCGGCCAAGACTCGCGTTCTGCCTGTGCGAATTCCGCTCATCGTCCTGCCAGAGAAGATGGGGACTACTGGCGAGGGTTGATCGTTTCGCCGAACCGCCTCCGGCTCTCTTCGAACCCTCGCAGCGCGCCACGTGCCACTCACATGTCCCATGCAGGACCCGAGCGAGCGACGGTGAAGCGACTGCGTTCGATTCTACGACCCTAAAATTCAGGTCGTCAATGTACTTTTCCGCCAGGGCAACATTTTTTGCCCCGAATCCGCTCGCCCTGTGAGCGGGTGCAGCACGCCCGGCTGAGGGGCCATTGCAACGTCGCAGATAAAGTGATTGGCCCTGCGCCATGGCCCCGTTCCCAAGGAAACTTCGCTGTTTTCCGACAGTTTTTTGGCGAATGTTCGCCACTTCTTCGATGGGTGTTTGACGGTTGTTCGACAGATGTTCAACGGGTGTTCAAGCGAGTTCCGTTTCACCATCCGTTCCAAACAATGCTGAAACAGTTCGCTCCCTGCCAAACCGTTTTCGCGTCACCGGGAGTGCGAGGTCGCAAACAAATGGGCGGGCGAGGTCGCGTGCGAGCCGCGGTTGCTCCGCGAGTGGACGAACCACTCCACGACAACAACCACGTACCGCGAAGCGCGCCCGGCTACCCTCAAATCTCACGTCAGCAACCTTACATCCAAATTGTCAAAGAACGAGCGAGCACACTGGCTTGGCTACCGACGTGGGTGCCACTGGCTCTGCCAGTGCCGCCTCGGCTACCGCGATGCGCTCGCCACTGCGTTACTCCCCACAGCTGACAACGCAGTATACAGGCATGCGCTATCTTGTCAAGAAAAAATGAGCCCACCTGCGCGGCCCGCACGCGCGCCAAATGCTCGCACAACGCGCTGGACAACTTGTTGTCGGTGTGCCGACAGGCACAGGAGGACAACCACTCTCGCTCGACACAGTGCAACTTCGCTCGCTACGTGGCGCACACTCACACTCGGCACCCAACCTTCCAACAAGAACAAGACAGCCCGTCTGTGGTACACTGCCTTGCAGCCGTCGTTGTCGACGAGAGCGTCTCTGGGCCACCCGCAAACAGATAATCATGCCGAAGCAATTCCACGCCACCGACCTCCAACTTCGACGGGATTGCCGCCGTGCCGAACTGTGATTTCTACGCGTATGGCGACGATCACCGGCGGATCCTCAGCTACGTGCTCGAAAATCTCCCCTGTCGGCTGTTTGAGCTGTATTCTGCGTATGACTCCGAACTTGTCGAGTTTTCGTCGCTCGAACAAATCGCCAGCCACTACAACATCAACAACTGGCCCGCTGGCGACCATGCGTCTATGCGATTTCAGCTGTTGCCGGCTGACGCGGGCGGGCAAGTTCAGTTTACGCGAATTCAACTGAATTCCAGCAGGTGCAACAGCGCCACGTTTCGGTATTCAAGTGACGGCTGGGGGCTAATACAACTCTACCTAGAGAGTCCTCGCAAGGGTCAGCTACGCCAATCACATACGAATCACAATTCCGAGAAACGAGCGGCAGCCTGGGCCGCGACCTATCCAGAATTGAACCCGCCTAGCGATTGGGACTGGGCCGCGGTGACGTCATTCTCCCGAAAGCTGAATCGCTTCATTCGCAAGACAGCGGTATCCAAAAGTGGTTCGCGGGTCGTACTGCCAGCGGCATCCTCGTTTCCACGATTGGCGACCAACTAAAGGCACTAACGACTGATGGGCACCATTTACCGAATATGCTGCACGAGTTGTTCTCAATCGCCCCAGAGTCTGCGGGAAGAGGTGGCCGGTTACGTCGCCATGGACGATCGGCGTGACGGCGTGGTGCTTCCGGATGGATATCTGGAATTTCGCCGCACCGACCAAGAACCGGTCATGCTAGCTCACCCCATCGAGGAATCGATACTGGAGGAACATGGTGGAGCCTGAAAGTCAGCCTCTGAGAACGGACAGCTTGTATCTGTCACCTATAAAGCCTGCCAGAAATGTGGAGCCATCAACGAGGACCGCCGGATCCATGACGGCCGACTAAGCTGCATTGTCCCAATCGCAACGATGGCCATCACATTTGTCGTCACATTCTGGCTTCTCGAGTGGCACTTCCTGTTGTCCATTTCCGCGGTGTACATGGCAGTGTTGGCTTTTTTCGGACTTTCGTCATCTTGCCATCGCATTCGCTGGTCGGCAAAAAACAAGGAGATGAAGCTAATCAGGTGCGAGAATTGCGAAGGGGAGTCCTTTTGCGGCTTTTCCAAAGCCACCAAGAAACCACAGATGTGTCCCCACTGCGGCGAACGAGAAGTGGTGTATTCCTTGGCAGGCATCTCTTGAATCCACGGTGGCTCGTAACAGCATGACCGATCAAACTCCAGAAGAATTACTGACCGTTCACGTGTCGGGCGATCACTGCCCCTGTGAATCGCTGCTCAACACCGGCGCCTTCCCGGACGGCTGGGTCGATCGGTATCTCGACCTGCTCTCGTCCCTAGCCAAGAAGTACGCCGATCGGGACATGCTACCGCGACAAACAGTGTGGGATGTTCATTTTGCGTCATGGTATCTGCCCATTCGCTACAATGTCTGGTGCAGCTCAACGGGCAACACCAATGACGAGACGGTCGGGCAACTGGGGCGACTGCGCACGCCGACTGAACTGTTCCTGGCCGAGGGGCTAGAGCGCTAGAAGCGACAACTGCGGCCTTCGGTTCGCCGCCACATTCGACGACGCCATCTCGAACTATCGCTGACGCCATGCCATCTATCGCAATAGAGATCGTCCGTTTTTTGTCTGACGACTATCCAGGGTTCGTCGCCGCCGAGTTGCGGGACGCCTTTGGTCGCACACATACCTTTGAGGACAAAGTGCCCGTGCTCGGCCTGGAAGATCTGACCGCCACCAGCGACTATCCGCGCGTCGGCGTTCTGGCCTGCGAAATCATCGAACGATGGGTCGCGGACGACGGCCGCGAACTCGCTCGCGTCCACACGGAGAAGCCATGGGATATCCCGTCGACGGACGGCGAGTATCAGTTTGTGGTCGAAGCGAGCGAACTGTCGCTCAATGACTAAAACACCGTCCCTACCCAGCATCCACGCCCTTGCCCCAGAAGAAACCGGAATGGTCACTGCTGACGATTACGAACCCGTTCTCTTCGTCCACGAATACTATGACGGACCTCGCGAGGGCATCGCACACTATCATGGCGTCCCTCATCGCTTCGTCTGCACGTTCGATGAGGAACTTGACGACTACCCTGACATGTACCTGCTGGCACCGATCAGCGAATGGGCCATGAACCTGGAACGCGAGGCCTGGGACATCTACTATGGCCATAGCCCCGCACCCGAGCTAACGTCAATCTTGCCGAAGCCGATTCCTCGCTTTCCAGACGCGAAGCCGAGACACGATGAGATTCAGGAGATGCTTAAGAACGATCGCGACATTGACGCACGTGTTGCCAGTCGTGCAACCGCGCGGTTCAAGAAAACAAAACGACCGAGCACCGAACCGTATTGGCAAGAGCGCGAAATGTGGGCAGTGCAATGGAGTGAATAAAAAGGGTAGGTTCTAGTGTTTCAACCACTCTGGGTTACCGAGCAGTGTCTTGCAGAGGACGCGTTCGATTGCTGCGGCGACGAAGATCTCTTGCCGTTCCAGTGCGCCAAGTGCCGGCAGTTGTTCGTTCTTTGCTACGAGTGCGATATGCTCTACACCGACTTGACCGATCTAAGTCAGCGAAACCGTCCAAGTCTTGATGGCAACACTTGCCCGCAATGCGGAGGACGATTTGGCGACAACCTATTTCGTGACGAGCGTCACCGCGTCGGCTTTCCCGAGTGGCAATCCGCTGGGCTAGAGCACCTACTCGCTCTTCCCTCGCCAGAAGACCTGATTTGCATGCTGATTTCGTCGGCGTCCCAACTTGCCCACCAGCTGTCACGCGGGATGCGAAGTTCAGCGGCGTCACGACTTTTCGAGTATCGCAATCTGGCGGAGTCGATCGCAAAGCTCCATTCCAAATCGTCTTCGATCCGCGACCTGGGCCGCGAAGTCGCGCAGGCCAGCACACTAGAAGAAGCGATCGCTTGGCATGACTCCATTCCCGATCCTGTTTCGCAGGCCTATGCCGTCTTGGGAATTGCAGATCACTTGTTTCCGGAGTGAGGTTCTCTGGGCGCCGACCATACACATCGCCACGAAGACGAAGCGACGGGACGAGCCGGCCCCACTGGCGATACCTGCACCGAGAACTGGCGAGCAAGCCCTACGCATCGAAAAATCGGCTTCGGACGAGTATATTGGGGTTACGAGATACGCATGAACTGCTGCTGGGGCGAACATGAATACACAGCACGATGCCGAGCCGATACCTTTCCCTGTCCACATGTACAACCATCCGCGCATGGCCTGTATTGCGGAGACGACGCTTGAGGAGATGGTCGCTCTGTTCGGAGATCCCACAGGGCTCGAAGACCCTGGTGATCCGGGCCCTATTGAGCGATGGGCGTTCCGATATCCGTGCGGACTCCAACTCGTTTACGAATTGAGTCTGCTCCACGACCAGACGCTCGTACTTCCGGACGTGCCTGAGCTCGCTCACGTCGCGCGACATCTACCGTTTGAGCCGGATCGCGTGAGCCTGATGACGGCGAAACAACTCGATGAGGAAATGGCAAAAGAAGTAGGCTACCACCCCGAACGACAGGCTGAGCTTGATTCGCTACGCGCAGTTCAGGTCTGGCGACAGGGTGACGATGGCAACAAATTCTCCGTTGGCGATCCCACGACCGAGCGTGCCGCCCAGTGCTACGTGGCCGAATTAGAAGGCCGTCACCACAAACAGGCGTATTGGTACTCCGCTACGTAATACGAGTAGCTCGACGATGCCGTTCCCCGTTGACATCAAGTACATCACCGCGACCGAACAGAAACTCGGCGTCAAATTCCCGCCTTCGTACGTCACTCGGATGGTCAAATCGAACGGCGGGGAGGTGGAGACGCCGCCCGATGCTTGGTCGCTTTACCCGATCTTTGACACCAGTGACAAGAAAAGGCTCAAACGGACCTGCAACGACGTCGTCCGAGAGACCGCCGCAGCGAAGGAGTGGCCGGACTTTCCACCCGATGCGGTGGCAATTGGAGCGAACGGATGTGGCGATCAACTTGTCCTTATTCCACGAGCAGACGCTCCTGATCTTCTCGGCAGTGAAGTCTACTGGTGGGATCACGAAACTGGAGAATTGATCAAGGTCGCGGACGATCTGGCGGATCTATAGTGCCTACTTCCACCGCCGCTACGCAGAATGACTCAGCCGCCTTGCTTTTTCGACTACCATCCGGCCCAGGCCGAGCCCCTCTTGGCCGGCAACCACCCCCGCCGGCGCCCGGTTAGGCAAACCTTGCCGGTTGCGAAGAGCCAACCGGGCACGGACCAGCGAATACGTCGATGTATTCGATAGCCGTCCGTCCCCTCTGTGACGGGCAGCCCGCTCAACTTCCTAGCGGACTCCACTGCTGCTCGCGTTTCACTCCAACAACAGCGACACCCCCATGCGCATCGCGTCCTTCCACCGCTGCCGCAAACACTCTGGCGACGGCATCACTGCCGCCGGCCTGAGTTTATTGCGCATTTGGGCGCAGGCACCGCTGGCCGCGTTGCTACTGGCACTGGGCGTCACCGCCTTGTCTGCCCCGACCACCTGCTTGGCGGCCGATGACTGCTTCGAGCAAGCGGAATGCGAAGAGGACGACGAGGAGGAGGAAGAAGAACCTTGGACGCTACAAGAAGCACTCGGCGAGCGGCTCTGTTGTGAGAGCCCACTCAACTACGGTGGCTGGTTTCAGGCCGGCTACACCACCAACGCGCATGGCAATCGCACCGGCAATGGCAACTTGCCGCTGTCGCTCAACAATGTGGCCGACACGCCGGTCGTGAATCAACTCTGGGGTTACCTGGAGAAGCCGCTCGACATGGAGTGCAACTGCGTCGACTGGGGCTTTCGGTTGGACACGATCTTCGGTGCCGACGGACCGGACATGCAGGCGTTTGGCGATCAAGGCTGGGACTACGACTGGAACACCTCGCGGGATTACGGTCTGGCCATTCCGCAGCTCTATGTGGAACTGGGCGTCTGCGATTGGGTCGTGCAGGCGGGCTACATTCTGGCTCCCTTGGGTTGGGAATCGCTGCAGGCCTATGACAATTTTTTCTACACGCACAACTATGCCTACAACTACGGAACCGCCGGTACGTTCAGCGGGGTGATCGTTAGCCGCGAGGTCAGCGATGACTTCGAGTTCATGGCCGGTTGGTCGACGAGTTGGGACAGCTGGCTGTCGAATCACCTCAGCGGCTCAATGTTCATGGGCGGCTTTGAGTGGAGCCTGGGTGAAAAGACGGATCTCACCTACTACGTCAGTGCGGGTGACTTCGGCGACGGCACTGCAAAGAATGGCGCCGACAGCAATGCCGGCCGACTGTACGCTCACAGCATCACGCTCAGCTACGAACTGTCTGAGCGGACGACCTACGTTTTCGAACATGTGCTGGGCATGAACACGGGCCTCGGCGCCGACAACAACGAGTGGTACTCGATCACCAACTACCTGACGCACGAGATCAATCCGTGTTGGGCAGCCGGGCTGCGGCTAGAGTGGTTCCGCGACGACGATGGATATCGTGTGGACACGAACGGTTCCGGTCCCGGTTCGTTCTACGAGGCGACCGTGGGTCTCAATTGGATGCCGCACAGCAACGTGCGGGTTCGCCCGGAAGCCCGTTGGGATTGGTTCTCCGGACAGGGCCAACCTTTCGACAGCCGCGACGGTGGCAACTCCGGCACGACCGTGCACCAGTTCACCGGCGCGATCGACGTCGTGATCACGTTCTAACGTGAGCTAGCGAAACGAGAGCACGGAACCGCTCAGGCACCGCTTCTGTCCCTGCGGCGTTTCGACCAGCAGGGCCCCGTCATCGGCGATGCCCTGGCAGATACCGGTCAGCGTGCCTTCAGACGTTTCAAGCGTCACCTGCCGCCCCGAGAGAATGCAGAGCTCCTGCCAACGCCGCTGCAGTCCTTGTAAGTCCGCGTCGATGGCGGCAATGGCATCTTCGACATGCTGCAAGAGCATAATCAGAACGCGCTGCGAATCGAGCAGCTCGCCCGCCACATCGGAGAGCGACGTCGCCCTGGCGACCACTTCTGGCGGTGCGTCCGCGATTGAGTTGTTCACATTCAGGCCGATGCCGATCACGAACTGCCCGGTCGCCGCGGCGGGGCACTCGATCAGAATCCCCCCGGCCTTCTTGTCACCAAGGAAGATATCGTTGGGCCACTTCAGTCCCGCATCGAAACCGCCGCCCATACTGCGAACCGCGTCGCACAGCCCGACGCCAACGGCCAAAGATAGAAACGCTGCCGGCACATTATCGAGGCCATCGACCAACAGTGAGAAGGTCAACGCGCCTTCGCTCGACCACCACTGGTTCGCACCGCGACCACGTCCGGCAATTTGTTCTTCTGCAATAACGAGCAGAGGAAGGAGCAGATTTTCGTCGCCCACACGCGTGATCGCGTAGTCATTGGTCGACGACAGCGACTCGAAGATCTCAACGCTAGCCACCGACGTTTCGCGCTCGATCTGTGCCGCATCGAAACGTGCCATGGAGCCGGTCGCCTACTCGATGACCATCAACAGATCGCCCGTATCGACCTGCGACCCGGACTGCACCAGCACCTTGGCTACCTTGCCATCGCGCTCCGCAACGACCGTGGTCTGCATCTTCATCGCTTCGATGATCAGCAGTTTCTGGCCTTCGACAACCGGATCGCCCGGCTGCACCGCAAGCATCACCACCATGCCGGGCATGCTGGAACCGACATGGGTGGGGTTCGTCGAATCGGCTTTCTCAGCCCGCTGTGTTTCCGGCTCCAGCGAAGCATCGATGACCGATACCGAGCGAGGAATACCGTTGAGCTCAAAGAAGACGTCGCGACGTCCATCAGGATGCGGTTCGCCAACGGCCGTGAACTTGATGATCAGGGTCTTGCCTGGTTCGATCTCCACGGCAACTTCCTCGGCCGACTCTTGTCCAAAGAAGAAGACCGGCGTAGGCAGGCAGCTGGTGTCCATGTAGGTCTGCTGATGAGCCACGAACTTGCGGAAGACTTCTGGGTAGAGTAGCGAACTGACCGTCTCCTGCGAGGTCGGTTCGCGTCCCAGCAGCTCCGTCAAATCGGTCGCGGTCGCCTCAAAGTCGGCAGGCGGCATCGTCTCGCCCGGCCGTCCCGCCAATGGCTTTTCATCGCGAAGGATTCGCTTCTGTACCTTTTCAGGAGATCCGCCCAACGCCTGGCCCATTCGGCCAGCCATGAGATCGACGACAGAAGCCGGGAAAGCCAACTCGCGATCACCGTTGGCCACATCGTCCACGGTCAGGCTGTTGGCCACCATAAACAGCGCCATGTCGCCCACGGCCTTTGAGGTCGGCGTCACTTTGACAATGTCACCGAACATCGCGTTGACGTCGGCGTAAATCTGACAGACTTCTCGCCAACGATCGGCCAGGCCGAGTGCCCGAGCCTGCTCGTAAAGATTCGTGTACTGTCCGCCCGGCATGCCATGCTCATACAGGTTCGCGGTGGCCGGCAGCACGCTACTTTCGAAGGGGGTATAGAACTGACGGGCGGCTCGCCAGTAATCGGCAAGTCGATCGAGCGGATCGGAGTCGAGCCGCGTATCACGGTCGGTAAAGCGAAGCGCCTCGACGAGTGTGTTGAGATTCGGCTGCGACGTTCCGCCGGAGAGCGGTGCCATCGCGGCATCGGCAACGTCGACGCCCGCTTCAGCCGCTTTCACAATCGCACCGACCTGCGTACCAGCCGTGTCGTGCGTGTGGAAGTGGATCGGAATTCCTATTTCCTGCTTGAGCGTTTTGACGAGCAATTCCGCGGCGTATGGCTTGCAGAGGCCGGCCATATCCTTGATCGCCAGGATATGAGCACCCATCTTCTCAAGCTCTTTGGCCATGTTGACGTAGTACTTGAGGTCGTACTTGGTCTTGGCCGGGTCAAGAATGTCACCGGTGTAGCAAACGGTCGCTTCGCAAATGGCGCCGGACTCGTTGACCGCGTCCATGGCGACCTTCATGTTCGGCAGCGAATTGAGCGCGTCGAAAACTCGGAAGACGTCGATCCCGCCGGCGGCCGCCTCTTTGACGAATGCCTGCACGACATTGTCCGGGTAGTTGGTGTAACCAACCGCGTTCGACGCCCGCAGCAACATCTGGAAGAGGATGTTGGGAATTCGCTCGCGCATCTGCTCCAATCGCCGCCATGGGCACTCGTAGAGGAATCGCATCGAGACGTCGAAGGTCGCCCCACCCCACATTTCGATCGAGAACAGCTCGGGGCAAAGCTGGGCGTAGGCTTCCGCGACTCGCAACAGATCGTAGGTGCGAATGCGTGTCGCCAGCAGCGACTGATGAGCATCGCGGAAGGTCGTATCGGTAAGCAGCAGTCCTTGATGATCGAGCAACGACTTACAAAACTTCTCCGGCCCCATCGCCAGCAGTTTCTGCCGCATGCCATCGGGGATCGGCTTCGCAGCATCGAACTCAGGCACGGGCGCGGGGATTCGTCGCTCGGCGCGGGGTCGATCCTTCACCAGGGCATTGCCGTTGACGATCACATCGGCGATGTAGTTGAGCAGCTTCGTTGCACGGTCTTTGCGTTCCGGCAGATCGAATAGCTCCGGCGTGTCATCGATAAACCGCGTGGTGCAGTTACCCTCGAGGAACACAGGGTGATTGATCAGCTGTAGCAGAAACGGCACATTCGACTTCACACCACGAATGCGGAATTCCTGAAGCGAACGCTCCATTCGCGAAGCGGCGTCGACAAAGCGGCGACCGCGGGCCGTGACCTTGACCAAGAGAGAGTCATAAAACGGATTGACCAAGGCCCCGGAAAACGCGCTTCCCGCGTCGAGGCGAATGCCCATACCGCTGGCGGAGCGGTAGTGCGTCACGTGCCCGTAATCGGGCAGAAAGTTGTTGGCCGGATCCTCGGTCGTCACGCGGCATTGAACCGCGAAACCGTTCGTGGCGATTTCATCTTGGGCGCCGAGACCGATTTCTGGATCGTCGAGCGGCGTTCCCTGAGCGATGAGAATCTGCGACTTTACGATATCGACGCCGGTCACCTCTTCGGTCACCGTGTGCTCGACCTGAATTCGCGGATTCACCTCAATGAAATAGAACTCATTCGTATCCCGATCGACGAGGAATTCAACCGTACCGGCGTTCTCGTAGTCAACTTGGCGGCCAATCGCGACCGCCGACTCACAGATCTTATCGCGAACGGCCGAGTCAAGATTCGGCGCGGGCGCGATTTCGACAACCTTCTGATGCCGGCGCTGTACCGAGCAATCTCGCTCGAACAGATGCACCAGCTGGCCGTGTTGATCGCCCAGCAGTTGCACTTCGATATGCCGGGCGTTCCGGATGTACTTTTCGATGAATACGGCCGGGCTGCCGAAGGCGCTCTGCGCCTCGCGTTGTGCTTGTTCCAGCGCTCCGCGAAACTCCGAGGCTTCCTGGACGATTCGCATGCCGCGACCGCCGCCCCCCATGGCCGCTTTGAGGATGACCGGAAAACCGATCTCCGTTGCAACGCGTTCTCCCTCTTCAACGTCGACGATCGCCTCTTCGGTACCTTGCAAGATCGGCACGTCCGCTTGCTTGGCGATGCGGCGTGCGGCCGTCTTGTCTCCAAGATTCTCCAGCGAAGTGGTTTTCGGGCCAACGAACACAATTCCCGCTTCACGACAACCGCGAGCAAAGTCGGCGTTTTCGGAGAGGAAACCGTAGCCAGGGTGAATGGCGTCGATATTGTATTGCTTAGCGATCTTGATGACCGCGTCGACATCGAGATAACTACGCAGCGGCTCTCCCGCCTCGCCGATCTGATAGGCTTCGTCCGCCTTAAAGCGGTGCAAAGAAAACCGATCTTCGTGCGTGTAAATCGCAACCGTACGAATACCCAACTCGTGGGCACTGCGACAGACCCGAATGGCAATTTCGCTGCGATTGGCGACGAGAAGTCGTTGAATCCTCTTCATTTGGCTCTCTTAGTCGTGGACGACGAGGTTATCCTCGATGAGGGATTTGGGGCGTGGAAGTTGGGCACCAATGGGGCCAAGCTCCACTATCTGTAAGGCCTATGCAACAAACAAACCGTAAAACGGATGTCGATCGATCGGCACTCGTCAGGCGACCTTCATTCTTCTGAAACCGCGCTACCGGAGCGCAATTCCCCTATAAGGAAGGCATATAACGAAGCTGCTATTTTAGGGCACTCGGGCGCGTCTGCGAAGATGCCCGTAGCGGCAAAACGCCGCCGGAAACCTGGAGAAAACGGTCAAAAGAGAGGCATTTGACCGCAACTAGCTTACGATCCGCCTGCGACCGACTCTTCTTCGATGTCTTCCGGCTCGTTCGCCTTGCCCGCGCTTGTCGTTGCGGCCTCGTGAGCGTTCCCATCCGTGGTCGATTTCCCCTGGTTTTTGTCGTCCTGTTGCTTCTGGCGGTACGACATGTCCTCGAGAATCGATCGATTCGAATTAATAAGATCGGCCACGACGCCAGTCAGAATCATCTGAAAACCGGCCAGGATCAGAATCGCAGCCAGAATCAACGACTGAATATGAAGATCGCTAGTCGCCGGGTCAAAGAAATAGATGTATAGAAACCGCAACCCGATCAGCACACCGACACTCGCAGTGAGAATACCAGCGATCGAAAAAATTCGCATCGCCCGGTAGGACGAGTAGACACGAATCATGACGCCAATCGAGCGGCTGATAAACGTGCCGATATTATTGAACAGTCGCGACTCGCGCAGCTTATCGTTGGTGCGAATCGGCACACACTCGGTCGCAATCCGCCGTCGGCCGGCCTGAATCACGTGATCGACGGTGTGATCGAAATTCGTCGAGCAGATCAGACGCATCGCCGCATCGCGGCTGTAGGCCCGAAAACCGCTGGCCACGTCGGGCACCTTCGTCCCCGCCAGGCGACTAACCACGGCGCTGCCCAACTGTTGCAACTTCGTCTTCGCCCAGGAGAAGTGGGCGATTTTATGCGTTTCGCGATCGCCGACAACAATCTCCGCACGACGTTCCAGAATCGGTGTCACAAGCTTGGGAATATCACCGCCGAAGTACTGATTGTCTCCGTCGGTGTTGACGATGATGTCGGCGCCCAGTTCCAAGCAGCGATCGATTCCAGCGGCGAAAGCATGCCCGAGTCCGCGGTTACGAACGAAACTAAGCACGTGATCGACGCCCAACTCACGGGCGACCTCGACCGTGCGATCAGTACAGCCATCGTCAATGACGAGAATTTCCACCTCGTCGATGCCGGGAATCTGGCGCGGGATATCGCGCACCGTCGCCGGCAACGTTTCTTCCTCGTTGAGGCAGGGAATTTGAACGATGAGCTTCATAACCGGGCATCCTGGACGAGACCGACGGTGGCCGTCAATGCCATCAGCCGAGCCTCAAGAATAAGTGTCGAGCCGCAAGGGTCGACACTTCCAGTATACAAGATGCGTTCGCGCCCAAGCGAAGAGCGAGGTCGTGCTCGTAGCGGTCGTAACGGTTACGCGGCGGTCTGGCAGACATACCGTGGCGCCGCGATCACCCGAAACGCAATTACTCAGCTTCCCTATCGCCCAGCTCGGTTGGTGGCCGCTCCGTCGCCTTCGCTCTGCTGGCGCTTGTCGCCCGCCTTCAAGGCCTCGAGTCGATACGTTCCTCCTCGCCCCGTGGCAAACCCGACGCGGCCGTCCGAATCGAGCTTCGTCGGCACACGCTGACCGGCCGAATCGAAGACCGCGACACCACTCTTCCACGGACTGTACAAAAAGCAGTCCTCGCCCTGTTCGCTGACGATCTTCAGCCCCGTGACCTTGCCGGCTGCCCAGGAGCCGCTCACGAGGAACGCCCCTTCCGCGCGGAAATCGTCGAAGCGTGCCGCCAGGTGATCCGGCCAGGCTGGAAAAATTCGCAGGGCGCCGTCCCAGCTTTGCAGCATCATCTCTTGCAAGGGAGCAATAATCCCAAGTGATTCGCTCCAGGCACCCGAAGGACCGTAATTGGCCGCCGCCATCGCACAGATCAAACCGTTCGGTCGCCGCCAGCGTTGCAGCTGCTTGGAGAATTGCGGCAGGTCCCGAGCCGCCACGAATTCGCCACCTCGCAAGCGCCGCATCGTGCGCCACGGATAGTGGCCGAAGTAATATTGGCGAACCGAACTATCGTCCGACGGCCAAGCGTCGCCGCTAAACGTCTTCGGCTGCGGGCGATAAGGACGTCCCGTGCCGAACTCCGGCGGATTCGCGTCGAAGCAGAACTTCGCCAAGCCGGTCAACTGCGAGGGCGGTTCGCCTTCGTCGCCGGCGCAGTTTTCAAGTCGTTCACGCCACACGTCTCTCAACTCATCATCAACACCGAGCGCTTCGCTCGACAAGATCGCTGAGCGAAGGCAGAAACGCAGATGCCGCATCACCTGGCGCTGGTCGGTATAGTCTTCCGGCTTGCCGCTGAATCCGTTTTCACCTTGGTTCGACGGGAACACGTGATACAGCCCGTCGTCCTTCTTTTCCATGAAGTCGGTATAGAACAGGGCACAATCACGGATGACCGGATAGCCCGTCTTGCGAAGCCAGTCGCGATCCTTAGTAACCAGGTAGCGAGCCCAATACTGGTTCGCGATCCAGCCAGTCATGTAGGCCATGCGTCCCATCGGCGCAATGCCGAGCACGTCCTCCTCTGTTTTGATCGGATAGACGGTCAGCTGAATAAAGACACCTCGGGTACCGTAGTAGTCGCGAGCGATTCGTCGCCCCATTGGCAACATATAATCTTCAACGCCCTTGAAGTAGCTGTCACCCAGATCGAGATGGTTCGCCGTGTAGTCGCCCCAGAACGGAGCCTGGTAGTTGTAGTTGGTGTGGTAGTCGCCATGCCAATGCGAATAGTCTTGCACCGTACTCGGCAGGAACAGCCCTGGCGGCGTCACGCCTTTGCGGAAAGTGCAGCGGCGAGCGTGCAGCGTCTCGTACCACATGTTCTCAAGCAGCGGATCATCGATGCGAAGGCTTGACTTCGACCAGAACTCGGCAGCGGCCTCTTTGTTATTGTCAGCCCAACGACTCGTGGTCGCCCTGCGGTCCTTCGCCAGCTCGTCACGCACCTCGCGTACGGTCGCCAGCGCGCCTGCTTTGTCGCTCGACGTTCCGATCGCCACGGCAAGTTGGCCTTCAGTGGCATGTCGCTTGGGCAGCACATGGAGTCGGGCTTCGCCGGTGGCCGACATATCGACCGAACGGACATTGGCTTCGCTCGGCAGTGGAGCGAGTACGTAACGAAAGCCCTTTGGAAAGGTCGGTTCCGCCGCGAATTCTTGCTTGATGTAACGCATCTCGCCGTCGATTTCCGTAGTCGGCGGATCGAGCGGGGTCGCCTTGGGGCTGGAATAGACTGTGAACGCCGGGTGGCGACACTTACCCATGATTTCCGCGGCGAACTTCTTGACGGTCGGATCGGCCCAACGATAAAGCGAGAACCATACCGGCGGCTTATTGCCCAAGCGGGTCTCCTCGTTCCAGTTCTCGACCTTCCAGTCAACTACAAGAACGTTCGTCTCCGGCGCGATAAAGCAGTCGACATGAATCTTCACCCCGCTGTTCCAGCTACAGGTGATATGCAGCTTGGCCTCTTCAATATCGAGCCGCTGCTGAATCTTCATACCGTTCAAGTCGGGCGGCAACTGCATCGCCAACTCCCCCACCGGCTTGGGGCAGGGGTACGGGAAGCGGCGATAGCTCGGCGGGGAACCTTGGCAGACCTCGAACATTCGCTCAGGGTTCTTCGTCCCGTTGAGCGCCTCGACGGGACCGCCGTAGGGGCGACACTTCCAGCCTTCGACGCCGATGCCGTGGGCGATCTCCTTGATGTGCACCGGCTTTGGGTCATCGCTCAAGTCGAGCCGACGATCCCAAACGTCGCTCTTGCCGAAACGCCAGATGATTTCATCGGCCGTCTGATAGACGCTCACCGAGAAGTCACCGTTGCCGAGCAACATGCCATCCTCGAAACGCAAGATCCTCTCGTCGAGCTGGATTGCGTGCGAACCCTGCGGCTTCAGCTCCGCGGCATCAGCACCTGGCGCCAAAAAAGAGAGCGACACGACCAACGAGAGATTCAGCAACGAGACGAGAACGTGGAATTTGTTTCGCATGGCGTGGTGGTTCCTCGGGGGAAACATCTAACTTCGTCTGGCCGCCCAACGGGATTTCCTGCAAGCGTAGCGGCCGCAACGCTCCTCGCGCCAACGATGCCTGGCGAGCGACGCTACAAAGCCGACTTACAAAGAGGGCAGGGGACTGCAACCCTAACGAAAACGACGTGGCGCAGATCCGTCGGACGAAAAACGTTCGTAGGTGGGATAGTGGTGGGGCGTGTGGGTGGGAGCCGCGAAAGAGGGCCGGTCACCAGTGCGAGCCAAACTTACTTCACAGCGTTACCACTAATATACCAGACTCACCGTGTGCGTTAATCGCAATTGAGACACCGCAGCCCCCTAAAGCCAGGGGTTTTTGATGAACATAGCGTGATTCATAGCCACACAGCAGCCGTTTCGGCTCCAAACCAATCGATCAAAGTCGATGGGTCAGCTAAGGCACCGGCCTTTATAAACACGCTGAGTTACTCCAGTAGAGTCGCCCGCAATCTCTCGACCACTTCGTCCTCCACGCCTAGTCCGTCGCGAATGTACGCTTCCATTGAACCATGTTGCTTACGAATCTCTTCTAGCGAAGCGTCGATGTACTCTGGCTGCAAGACATAGAACGCGTTGATGTTGGTCATGTCGACATCTTCAACCTTGATGCCCTGATTCTTGGCCGCCAGTTCGCGTAGCTGCCCAAGTCGCTTCTCAATTTCCTCGTGGCGATAGATGTTCGAGAGCAAATAGTCTTCACGGACCGTCTCCCAGGGAACGTCGAGCGCTGACAGAACAATCGCTGCTGCCGTGCCGGTCCGATGGACGCCATGGGAGCAGTGAAACACGAGCGGTTGCTTGCCGCCATCGGCGAGCGTCCGCAGCAGGACCGCATATTGTTCGTCTGCCTCTTGAATGATGAGGCGATGAATCTCGGGGTTTAGCTCCGCGGGAATTTTGGAGAAGTCGGCCTTTTGACGAGCCTTGAGAATTTCAGCCGCCATGCCGCCGTCGGTTGGATCGCCGCCGGCAATTGGAAGCGAAACCGCCGCCACGCCCTGGGGAAGACGATCGTTTCCGTGCGACTCAATCTCCTTCTCCGTCAGAAAATTGACGACTGTTTTGACCTTTAACTTTTCCAACGTTGCAACGTCGGCGTCAGTGAGGCGTGGAAGTTCGCCCGATCGAAACAACAGCCCACGTCTTATCTTCCGACCATCGGCCGTCTCGTAGCCACCCAGGTCGCGAAAGTTGGGCTGACCTTCAAGCGGCCGACGCAGAAGTTCTGCCGGTTTGCGTCCTTTGTGCTCGAGCGCGTTCTCGTCTGCACCCGCGGCGATCAACGCTTCAATCACACTCGGCATTGGCGGCTGCCGGTAATACGCCACGTGCAGGGCATTCCACTGTCTGCGGTTTTGGTAGTTCGGATCGGCACCTCGACCGAGCAGCAGTTCGATCAATTCTTTGGATCCGCCTCGCACTGCAAACTGAAGCGCCGAATCCTCGTTCTTGTTAACCAGGTTCACGTCGGCACCTGCGTCGATCAGCAGCTGAACCATGTCGAGGTGTCCCTTGCCGACAGCCCAAATAAGGGCCGTCGACCCGAATGCAATCTTCACAGTACTGGTCGCGTTCACATCGGCCCCGGCCGCGATTAGTTTTTTCGCCAAGGCGAGGCGGTCGTGCAGAGACGCGAACATCAGGATCGATTGTCCCTGTTGATCGTTCGCGTTCGCGCCCAACTTTATCAGTCGGTCGAAGTCTGCTTCACGACCATCGATCACTGCCATTCGCAGACCGTAGTCCAGTACCTGCTGCCGATCGTCGACGATCTCCAAGAACCGGGCCAACAGCTGCTCATTGCCCGTGGCAAGAACATTCGAGATCTGCAGGTAACCCTTTTTAAGTTTTCCCGTGGGCGGATCGAGAAACAGTTCCATCATTGGAATGTCCTGCCGCTGGATCGCCAGCTCTAGATCATTGGCTCGATAGCCGTCCGCGAGCAGCGTTCGCAGCGTCTCTACATCGCCGGCGTCAAGTGCCGTCTGATAGCGAGCCGCGCGGTCCGCATCCCGCTTGGCGATCATGCCGGGGGCAAGCTGGCTCATCACACAGACGACGACGAACAAACCGATCATGACCACCCCGACCCAGCTCGCGAGCGGCCGCCGCACCTCTCGCGTCTTCATTCGTACGGCAATAGCCAACGCTATCAACCAACAGACGAAAAAGCCGGCGATTCCACCGCCGAAGCTGAAGTAGTAGGCACTCCGCTCCAGATCGCCCGCCGGCGGTTCGTAACCCCACGTCCGCACAAACAGGAACCGTAAGAAGAACCCGGCGGTGATCGCCGTCAAAGAGACAGCCAGGCGGGGTTCGAGCGACAAAAGTCCAAGCCGCCGCAGCAGGAGCGTGAGGCCTTCAAGAACCAACATCACCCCGACGGCGCTGGCGGCCGAGACAAACAACAGAAACATGAATATCACGATCAACCTCGTGCGGATCAGTCACTCTAACACTGACTAGACATGGGCGACGCACGGGCAAACCGTCGCGTCGCTTCCCGTCGTTATAGACACCCCATGGCGTGCCAACCAAGACCGCATACTGGCGTCTGCAGCGCATTCACGCCTGCCGTCTGCTCACCCCGACGCCTTGCATTCTGCTTTGCGTCGACCGCGTCTACTCTCCAATGCCTGGATCGGCATTCGGATCGAACGGCAGTTCATCCAGGTGCTCAATATACTCCAGCGGATCGAACGGCAACTTGTCGAGGTCGAGTGGCGGCTTGTGCAATGCTCTGATCTCCGGCGTTGGATTCTCCAGACCGGTCCAGGGAATACCATGCCGCTCCTCCAGGTTTGGATACTTCTTTTGCCATAGCTGGTGACGAATCCGCATCCGGTTGAAGGGGCTCTTGAGGTGGATCAGATTCACCAGCATCGGTTGCTTCTCGCGTGGATCGGCCGGCAGGAAGAAAAACGCCGCGCCAATGCCGCTCGCTTCGCCAACCGAATCGGAGGAAATCCAATGCCGCTTGTAGTTTCCTTTAACCGTGGCCCCCAGGTCCGGTCCGGCATAGATAAACACATAATCGCGGCGGCTGTGCGTATCGCCGTTTAGCAGCAACGAAGTCTGATCAATGCCGTCGATGACGCGATCCCGCGGGATCTCCTTCCGCACGCCAGCCAGGCGAGCGAAGGTCGTGAATAGATCGACCTCATGAATAATATCGCCGACGACTTGACCCTCTTCGATCACGCCGGGCCACCAGGCGGACGCCGGCACACGAACGCCGCCCTCCAGGAAATCACCTTTTCCGCCACGAAAAATCGTCTCTGCGAAGCCGGCGCCCGGCGGAGGATTATGGGCCATGGGCCCGTTGTCGGCCATGCAGACCAGCAGCGTGTTCTCAGCAATTCCCAACTCGCGAAGCTTGGCCATCACGCGACCGACGAACGGATCGACATTGCCTTGCAGCCCGTCCTGAAGCAGACTGCGGGCCTGCGAAAACTTCTTAGGGTTAGGAACAAAACTCGTTAGGTTCGGCCAGTTGGCCACGTAGAACGGTTTCTTTGCCTTGGCGTGTCGCTCGATGAAGTCGAGTGTTCGACGCTGGGCCTCGGCGTCCATCTTCATGTACGTGTCGTGGCTATTGTCTCCCCACTGACGCGTCGGGCCACCCTTGGTCCCTTCCACGACCATCGCCCAGCCTTTAGTGATGAACGTATCGTCCAGCTTGTACGGATTCTTGGGCAACATCTCTTCGTGCAGGCCAATCGTGGCATTCGCTCCTTCACCAACCTTGGTCCAGAGGGACAGGATCTGGTTGTAGCCCGTGAAGAAGGCCTCGTCGAAACCTTGTTTGTGGGCGTAGCTCTCCTCGATGTCGCCAAGATGCCACTTGCCGTGAAACGCGGTCGCGTAGCCCGCCTTGGAAAGCACTTCGGCCATGGTCACTTCGGTGCTGCGTAGTCCGTGCATCTCGCGGAGCATGCCAATGTTGTACATGGCATTACGAATCGGATGCCGACCGGTCATACAGGCGGCGCGACTCGGCGTACAACCGACTTCGGTATACATCCGCGTGAAGAGAATTCCTTCGCGGGCCATGCGATTCAGGTGGGGTGTTTCCAGCCCGCGCACTTTTTGGATGGCTGGAATGCCGACGTCACCATAGGCAGTATCGTCCCACATGATATGAACGATATTCGGCGGCGTGCCGAACTTCTTCCGTAGCGCCGAGAGCCTTTCATCGAGATCCTTATCTTCGGCCGCCCAACGCTTGCCATTCTGGGCCTCTAGAATGTAGTACTCGGCGTCGTGGACAACATCTGCTTGCGCGAACACGGACATCGGATTCAGCATTGCCAACGCAACCGCCACGCATAGTGTCGAGATAAATAATTTGCGTTTCATGACTTGCCTGCCTGTGATTGGAGAGTTATCCGCGAAATGGGAACACCCGAACGACGACTTACACACAGCTTTATTTCTTCAACTGCGACATTTCGAACACCTTGACCACGGCCTTGGTTTCAGGACGAAGATTCTCAATGCCCTCATAGACTTTGCCGTAGGTTGGTTTTCTGTCGGGGTACTTCATCTTCATCATCAGGTGGCGTTTCACCATCGCGGCGAATTGCCCGCCAGCCCACGGTCCGTACTTGATCGACTCTTCTGGTCGTTCTTCGCGAGGGTCACGATAAAGATCGAAGATCGGCGCCCCGATCGGATTTTCGCCCGGCGGGACCATATGCATCTTGTACTTGTTCTTGACGACCGACTTGAGCGTCGGCCCTTCATAGATATGAACATAGTCGCGGCGGCCGTGGGTTTCTCCCAGCAGGAACACCCCACTCTGATCGACGCCATCGATAATTCGATCGCGCGGAACTCGGTCGAGAGCGCCAGCCAATCGCGCGAAGGTCGTGAACAGATCGCTAACGTGAATGATGTCTTCCGCACTGCTGCCCGGCTCAATCATCCCCCGCCACCTCATGTAGGCGTTAACGCGGACGCCCCCTTCCAGGTGATCCGTCTTACCACCGCGATAGATACGATCCGAGGCCCCTGTTGGGCCGAGATACTGCATGAAGGGGCCGTTGTCGCCCATTACGACGATGATCGTGTTCTCGCCCAGGCCAAGGCGGTCGACTTCTTCGACGATGTCACCAATCCACTCGTCAACCTCGACGATACTCTCGGCGATGGTGCCGCCATTGAGCGTCTTGAATTCCTTGATGTCGGTTCGCGTGAACGTGAGTGGGAACAGCGGCCAGTAATTGAGGAAGAACGGCTCACCCCGCTTCGCCAGCGTTCGCAACTGCTCTAATGCATGAGCCTGGTAACGCTCGTTCATCTCCCGGTACTTCTTCTGCGACCACTTCTCGCCAGCCTTGAGATCGACTTCAAAGAGCTTTCCGTCGCGGAGTTCAACGCCGGTTACCATGTCGCTCGGATTGGCAACAAACGCCTTGTCAAGCGTGAAGGTCTGGGCCGCTCCGGCCGGATCGACGCCGCGAATGATGTCCGCGTCTTCCGTATCCCCATGCATGATGGCCAACTGCCCCTGCTGATGAATCGGAAACTCAGCGTGCATGAAACCTTGATTGCTGGCGTACGCCTGGGCGATGTCACCCATGTGCCACTTCCCGACGTGCGACGTATAGTAGCCGGTGTCGCCAAGGATTTCGGCAAGCGTGACCTCTTCCGCAGCGAGCCCCTCTCCCGCGATCGTCGCCTTGGCTTCGCTCAATCCGGTTCGCACCGCGTAGCGGCCAGTCATCATGGCGACGCGTGTCGGCGTGCAAGAAGGCTCGGAGTACATGCGCTGAAAGGCCATTCCCTGCCGGGCCAAAGCGTCGATATTCGGCGTTTTGTAGCCACGCACGACACTCAAGTTCGGCATGCCGATTTCACCGAAGCCTAAGTCGTCGAGCAGGATATAAATGATGTTCGGTGGTCGCCCTGCGTTCCGTTTAAGAAACCCCTGCAGCCGCTGCTCAATCTTTGCATCATCCGCCGCCCAACGCTCGCCGTTTTGGGCTGCCAGAATTTGGTGCTCCGCGTCGTGAATGATTGGCCCTGCCGGCAGCGCAATGGCCGGCTGCGCCGCGACCGGTGATGTCGCGGCCATCATGAAGATGGTGACCACGACCTGACGAAGCGATGACAAACGAAGGGCAGAAGGACAGATCGCTGACACCAAAGAACGACAACCCATGACAAGACTCCCCGGCGCATTCGCGCCGACTGACGAGGGTAAGTTGTGAGCAAGACTTTGCCGCGTGACCTGCGCCCAAATCGAATTGACGGAGCGCCGCCTCTAGCCCCTCATGGACCCGGCACCGCCGCTCGAGCGCGGACGTGTCCTTCCACTATACGGCGCTAGCGCGAGAATCGCCACCGACTGACTGCTGTTTCAACAGTCCGCCGGCGGACCCAGGCGTGCAAATTCGCTGCATACCAGCACAGCGGCACCAAACGGGACTAACTAGAACGTCCCTGTCCGGATCACTTCACCGCGCGCAATACTTCGGGTTTTCGATAGCCGCCAGGAACGCTAAACGGCTGAACCGACTCGTCGTCGCCAAACCACGACGCCAAGTCCGCACAGAGCCAGCATGCCCATCGCATAGGTCGAAGGCTCGGGCACGGCCGCCGTATGCTCGATTGGCGACTGACGAATCGTGAAGGACGAAATACCGTTGGGCACGTCGATGTGGAAAATGAAGTAGCCGGCGAACGAACCGTGCGGCATAAATCCATCACTGGCGATGATGTCATCCTCAAACACATCAACGGTCGAGAATCCGGGGCCCGGGTTGAAGTCGACCGGCGAATCGAAATCGGGACTATCAAAATCGAGCCCGTCACCTGGAGCCGACTTAACGAATCCAGCCCCTTCGCCAAACCCCAGTTCGATGTGATACCCGTCCCAGAGCAGGCCGGTACCGTTGTAGACACCTTCGCGAACGCGATACTCGGTTGTGCCGGCGTTATCGCTCACGTCGAACACCAGGTCGACCGGGCCAATGGCAAAGTAATCTTTTTGCGTGACCCAGATTTCGTTGGGCGAGTCACCGATATGGTTGTCGTTGCCAGGCGCGACAGGCGGATCGAAAGCCGTGCCGGCAAGCGAGGCGACGCCGGAGAACCAAGTGACGCCCGTCACTTCACCAGCATGAGCGACGCTGGTCGTGAAGATGGCCAAGGAAGCGACGACGCTGGCGATGATTCGATGCGAGATAGTCATTTGTCTTATCCTTTATGTGAGCGAATTATTCGAGGTTGCCTTGAAATCTGATCGGAAGAGCGAGTCGCTCTAGGCCAACGGACGGCGTCGTCGGGCAACGAGACCAAGGCCGGCCAACGCGAACGCAGCCAACGCGTAGGTGCTCGGCTCGGGAACCGCGGCCGTCTGCTCGATCGGCGACTGGCGAATCGTGAAGGAAGTGATTCCGTCGGGGACATCTACGTGAAAGACAAAGTCACCAGCGTAGTCGAGGTGATTCATCACGCCGCCGCCAGCGATGATGTCATCTTCGGTAACGGAGACGGACGGAAAGAAGCCAGGCAGCGGATCGAAGAAGGCAGGCGAATCGAAATCGGGCGCATCGAAGTCGAGTCCGTCGCCGGAAGTGGACTTTACAAAACCGGCACCTTGCCCGAACCCGAGCTCGATGTGGTAGCCAGACCAGGTAAGCCCGGTATTGTTCTGCACGCCTTCAATGACGGCATATTCCGTGGTGCCAGCGCTGTCGACCACATCGAACACTAGATCGACGGGACCGATGGCAGTGTAGTCCTTTTGCAACACAAAGATCTCGTTGGGCGAGGGACCGACAATGTTATCGACACCAGGCGACGGAATGGGGCCGATGAACTCACCGGCGACGGAAGCGACGCCGGAGAACCAGTTAATGGCCGTGATCTGACCAGCCGAAGCGACGCTCGCGGCGAACAGGACCGAAGTGGCGACGATGGACGTGATGGTTCGATGCGTAGTGGTCATTGGTTGTATTCCTTAATTGAAATTGCAAATTCGAAATTGTGCGATGAGAACTGAAAGATTGCGTCAGCCTATCGTTCGACACGACGATCGTCGCTTGCGGCGGAAAGCTAATCCCAGTGTGACCAGGCCCAACGTACCCAGGACGAATGTCGAGGGCTCCGGCACCGGATCGAACGACGACTGCACGCGGAAGAAGAGGTCACCCGAGGTCGGTCCGTCGCCAAGGTCGCCCGTCTGACGGTAGTGCTGGCCGCCGGTATGCACGTTGCCGTAGGCTGTCACAAACTCGCTGTAGACGAGATTGCTGAAGTCGCCCGACGTGGCGGCACTGGCCGTGTTCGCCAGAATGTAGTGGTACGTCGTGCTCTTAGAGAGCAAGGGTCCAGAGAAGAACCAGAACACATCGGTCGTCGGCGCGGCTGCCTCCAGGTCAACCGTGTTCGTCGACACGTCAATCAGATTACCAATCGCGGCGCCGTTGACGCTGCCATCGGGATTGATTCCAAAGTTATCGTAAACGTGCAGGTAGACGGCCGTGCGATCGGACGGCGAGCCCCCAGTCGGGTCACCAGTTCGCAGGCCAACAAAGTCAAGATTCACAAACGGCGGGATCGAACCGTCCGGTAGATCGGCCCCAATGTTCAAGGTCAATCCTTGCCCCCAGACCGGATCGGCCGTCGACGGCGCGGTCGACTGGGTTGTCGTCAGTACGACTGCCTCTGCCGCAGCCGGCGCCAGAGCTACGACTACTGTCAGAATCGCACCAAGTCCCGAATGAGAAAAGAAACGCCTATCCGCCGAACTCACCGCTGAAGTCATCATGAGAAAACCCTTTCGCCTAGAGGTGTACGAAACGCGTTTGAGTGGCCCACAACGCAATGCGGATGCAAGCCGAATGGATTCGCAATAGACGGCCGAGGAACGTGGCACGCAAGAAAGGAGACGCCGGACGATGATGTACTCTGCCACGCATCGCCGCCTGCCGGCGCCGCCCGGATAGTAGCACCCCCTCCACGGCGTGGCAAGAAAAATCTGGTGCCAAAAACGGCTATTTTTCGTCCGATTTTGCGACCGCCCCGCCTCGCCAAGTTGTGGCGGCCGTTCGCATTGATCCAAGCGTGCAAACGCCGGTAGCATAGGGGTTCGCGCGGCGAATGGCTTGAACGCCACATACAATATTTTCCCCACGAATCGTCGAACCGAATCCCGCCTGCAACAAGCCCGAAACAACGGCGATACGCACTTTGCGACTCCTACAACAAATTATTGCGATCCTCTCTCTGATCATTCTCTCCATTGCCGGAAGACTCGTCTTTGCTGCACTCTTGGTGCTGGTGATTTCGAAAATGACGAACGTAGATTGGATTCCGGCATTGTTCCTCAGCCTGATTGGCGTGAGCCTACTCGGCTCGATCGTCGACTCGCGACTCGAAGCACGCCGCCTCCAGCGCCGCCGCGAGACGCAAGCGGCCTGGCGAGAAAGAACCATGCAGACCGCAGAGAGCAAGTCCGACCCGATCACAACAAAATCATGAGCCTACGACTCCCTCTTACCACGCAGCTGACGGTACTCGCCGCCCAGCTAGTCTGCGGCACCGCGCCAACAACCTGCGCCGCGGCCGAGCCGCCGGCACTCAAAGGGACCGTCATCGTCGCTGGCATTGCGATCGACACCGCCACACCGCCGGCGCCGCTCGTCACGAACCGCGAACTTGGCCTGGTGACAACACCCGCCGTCGATGGTCACATCGTCCACACCGCCAAGACCCATCTCTACGAGACGCGGGCCACGATCACGCCCAAGGGCGACTATTTGTTAATGTTCCCGGAAGGGGAGCACTACGGTGGCAAGCTCAACAAAGGCAAGGTTAACCGCATGGTCGCCTATCGCTCCCGCGACAAAGGCAAGAACTGGACCGGACCGAAGGTCGCCTTCGACATCGATTACAACCAACACGGTTTCATTCCGCTGATCCCGCGCGGCAGCAAACGACTCTACGCCTTCGGCACGCAGCCGATCCCGAGCCTGCGCGAAGGCCGCGAGAACTGCCCGATTGGATTTCGCTATTCCGACGACGACGGCCGCAACTGGTCGAAGGTCACTCTCATCCGCCCGCAAAACGATCCAAACTTCAAAGGCATGTCGGTGATGCGGATGTGCGAAACCGACGAGGGCACCTGGCTTCTCGGCTCTCATGAAGCGGACTGGACCACCAGCCCGCTAACCACGCGACAGTACGTGCTGCGGAGCGAAGACCGCGGTAAGACCTGGAACGTTGTGCCGGGTGCGCGCCCTGGCGGCTGGAACGTACATGGTTACTGGCGGATGGACGAAGGTCGGCCGATCAACCTCGGCGGCGGTCACGTGATGCTGCTGATTCGCACGCCGACCGGTTGGCTGTGGGGTTCATGGAGTGATGACGACGGCAAGACGTGGACCAAGCCAAAGCCGACATCGCTGGTCCACCCCGATGCGCCACCGATGTTGTTCAAACACCCCGACGGCAAGACGCTGATCGCGCTGCACCACAACCGGCACTCCGGCGGCCACTTTGTGCCGGCCGACCGGAGTGAAACGTGGGTCTCGCTTTCACGCGACCGCGGCCACACTTGGAGCAAACCGCGGTTCCTCTTGGCCAACGCCCTGGCACCCACGGAGGAAAAGCAGTTCTTCAACCACCAATGCTCCTACTTCGACGCCTTCGCCGACGGTGAGACACTGCACCTCTTCTTCCCACACCAATGGAAACGCGCACTGCACCTGACGATTGATGCGGCCGATTTAGAGAAGCTGCCGACGAAGGGGGAGTTGGAAGCGGCGGCGGGCAGCACACATTGAAGCGAGTCCTAGCGCACCGCGGCAGACATACCCCACGCCCTCTGAGACCAGACAACTACTCGCCCACCCCAAACTGCCCGACCACGAACTGGGCATTGGCCGTCACCTCAACGGTCGTCACATGCGATAGGCTAAGCTGTTCCAGTGCCGCGGTCGAACGGCTCCTGCGTTTGGTCTTCGCGTATCCATACTCCTCGTCGCTATCCACGAAGTCCGTCACCTCCGTTCGAGTCCCTAGCCCGCTGACTTTGTAGGAGAGGCGATGCACGCTGACCAAGGGCGTCCCCAAGGCGTCGGCGATCGTACGTGCCGTTTGCTTGGCCGCCTCGACCGACTGGCAAATCAGCTCAAGTCGGGTTCGCTCCAGATCCGGGTACTCCCACGAGACCGACCTTAGCTTGACATTCTTCTGCGATGAGATGGCCGTCATCACACGCCCAAGCGTTTCGATCTCCTGGCATTCAACCCGCAACTCGTAGCTCGCCGAAGATGACTTCAGCAGCAATCCGCTCTCGACGTTGGTCGAGACATTGAACAGGTGGATATGCTCCTCGTCGATGCCCACTTCACGGAGTGCCGCCACGCAATTGGCAACCTCGGCCGCCTTCCTGAAGGCCTCGTTCCCCGTCACAAACGACTGCCCGCGGATTTGTATTTCCAGCGTTGCACCGGTTGCCTGCAAAACTCGAGTCGCCGTCCCTTGAACCGAAATCAAATGCTGTTCTTTCATCGTGACACGACCCACCTTATCGGTGCTCTCTTTCAGATGACGCGTTTGCAATAACGCGAGACTCACCGGAACCAACCGCGAGCCCCGGCCCGACGACTTGCTAGCATACCACGATCGTGCGGGGTTGTCACAAACGCCTTCTATTGGAGGTAACGCAATAATCTGCCATCCGTCTCGTCCGCATGCACATCGCGCCCGCCGAATCGACCCGACAGTTCAGCCCTCGTACCAGTCGTCGCCGCACCACGGGCATTGCCGTGCTCGCGGCGTGCGAACGACGTGCAGGCACGCGGGGCAGCGATTCACCAGCTCTTCACCACCACACTCGGCCAATACGCGGTCTCGGACTCGCCGTCGAAAAGCATCGACTCCATCGGCGGCGCCGCCACCAGCGCCGGGCCATCTCCTCGCTGCCAGCGGCATCAGCCTTCTGCTTCGCCCGCACGACACGGTTGACGATCCGTTCCTCGTCGGTCAACAGCTCCCCGCAGCGTGTCCACACGTAGTCTGTCAGCGTTTGTTCTTCGTCGTATCTCATTGGATAGGACTAGACACGCAAACCAGAAATAAGAATCGCCGCCCGCTAGAAATCACCCCAGCGGCAAATCCAATTCGCCAATTATCTCCGGGGCTACGCTGAGTTCGGCCAGGCGAACGTACTCCTCGCCACCTTCCCGCTCTTCAAAAATGCCGACCACGAACCGGGGATGCATCGGCAATCCCTCAAACTCGTCTACCCCACGGCGTGCCTTTGCTGTCACACTAAGGCAAACACGGGCGATGGCCTGCTTATGACCTTCCATGATCTCTTCCCACACATCGTCATCGTGCTCGCCCTCAAACAAATCGTACATATCCGACAACGCGTCGGGCGTGTCGACAACGTCAAACTTCCAATTGGGGGGCGTCCAACGATCGTATTTCGGCTCCGCGCTGGCGAAATTCTCCTCGCTGTCCATGGCAAGACAAGGGCAGCCGAGCATGGTGTAGTCGCAGTAAAACAACCAAAAGGCAGCCGCATAGAACTGCTCGGTTGGATGCGCCTTCAACTGGGCTGCGATGAGCCCGGGCGCCACGCGATCCCACTCTTCTTCGATCCGCTTCAGCGGCTCTTCAAACCATTCCATACTGGTCACCTCTGAGTAAATCAATCTGCAAACGACCTACCGCGCGATTCGGACGCAACGGCATCCCTAGCCGCAGGCGAGCTTGCCCGGCAGCGCTTTGCCCGGCAGCGCTGGACGAATCGGAGTGGTTCGCCAACTCGCGGCTATACTGCGGCTCGCACGCGAGCCTCGTCCTGCGCGACGTTGAAAATCTGCCGAAGGGAGGTCGAAAATATTCCGAACGGCTGCAACACCGAGCTATAACGCGGAACGGCAACACCGAACAGCGGCGGAACAAACGTTGAACATCCGCCGAACAAACGGTGAACAACCGGCGAACATTCGTCGGAAATGTGCGGAACATTTCGCGCACAAAAGAAGGGACAAGGCACTGGCAGAGCCAGTGGCACCCAGATTACCCTGCTCCCGAGGCTCGCACGAGACCTCGCCCTCCCGATCGCCGGGTTTCGCAACCCGGGACCTACGCCGACTTGAGCTCTTGCAGGATCGAGACGATGCCGTCCTTGATCTGTTGCTCGATCTCCGGCTTGCACGCCAGGCGGTGGAAATACATCATCGCCGCACCGCCGGGGCTCGCTTCGTAACCGCCGCGGTGGCCCATCTTGTAGTCATCGGCCAGGGCGATGTAATGCTCGCAGCCGTTGGTATAGGCGAACACCAGCGTGTGCTTGAAGGGCGACACCTCGTTGGCGTAGAGCTGGTAATTTGCGAACAGCTCATGCGGCATGCCGAGCATGCAGAGATCCTTGCCGAGCGCGAACGCCTGCATCGGGAATCGCAGGAAGCGAGGCTTGCCCGCCTTGGCGTACTCGAGCAGCTCCTGGTAGGCGGGGTTATTCGGCCGGCGGGCCAGCATCTTCTCGCAATCAGCAACCGACGGCGGCTCCTGCAGCGGCAATGCCAGCTCCTTATTCACGAAGCCGAGCGAACCGCTCACGAAGTTGGGCTCACGGGCCAGACCTCGCGTGACCGCGTAACCTAGATCACGACCGGCACCGCGGGCGGCATCGACACCGGAGGCCAGCGGGAACCCGTTAATGTCGCCGGAGCAACCTTGAGCGAACATGGCGATGCCTTGGCGGCTCTTCTTGCCGTCGGCTCCCTTGCGGGTCATGGCACTCTTGATGACACGGGCCGCAAAGCCGGGGTAGTCAGCCGAGATCATACGGCTGCCACCGTGGACGATCACTGGGTGCGCGGCATAGGAGAAGAGAATGCCAATCGGCAGGTCGCCCTCCTTGGTCTTGAAGTAAAGGGAATCGACCCACGGCACGACCTCGCCCTTGGGATTCGGGGCCATGGTCATGCCGTGAACCGCCTCAATGCGGCGGTTGAACGAGATGGCGGTCGGCTCGCGAGAAACTCGCACGGTGGCCAGCTCCAGATGGGCATCCGCCTCGGCGACAACCTCGGCGAACTGCACCGGCAGCGTCTTATGCCACGGCTTATCCTTCTTGGCCTCCCAGCTGGTGCTCCAGGGAATGGTCAGCGGCGAACTGTGGTTGTGGCTGGAATTGATCATGATCTGCGGCTTGGGAATGCCGGTCTTTTCATGAATCGCATCGACCAGAACGTCGTTATAGGCGAAGTCAAAACCGAGCAGGTCGCTCGTCACGACGGCCAACTTCGTATCGCCATCGGAGAGCACCAAGGCGCGAATGAAGAGTGGATCGCTCTGACCTTCGCTCTTCGCCATGGGGCCGATGATGAACGTGCCTTCGGCGGGAATATCAGCAGCCACTTCGGCAGCCCCCGCCATCAACGGAGCATCGCTGGCGGCCTCGTCGGAGTCGGCCTTGGCAAGGCTATTGGTAAAGGCGACCGCAGCAGCCGTGGTGGCAGCGGCGCCCTTATTGAATTGGCGACGTGAGACAACGGGGCGGCGAGACATGTTGGGACCATTCATCGGAGCAATCCTTGAAGCAGAGGAGGGTAGGTCAATCGGTTGGAACTTGTCGGCCCCGTGGCGCCATCGGCGAGAGCAGGGCAGGGCGGCATCATCACCCTGCTACCGCGGAACTCGCCGGCCGCACCCGCTACGAAGCAGGACCACGGTTGAACAATTTGTGAGCAAGGCAGGGCGACCGGCGCTACTTAGGGCCAATCGCATACAGGGCGTCGAAGCTGCGCAGGTAAATGCGGCCGTCGACTAACACCGGCGAAGCGGTAATGGTCTCGCCAAGGTCGTTTTGGGCGAGAACTTCGAACTCGCGGCCCGCCTTGAGCACGGTCACCACGCCCTTGCGCGCCGTGACGTAAATCTTGCCAGCGGCATAAACCGGTGAAGCACGGTAACGGCTATCGAAGGTTCGTTCCTTGTAAAGTCGCTCGCCCGTCTCGGCATCGTAGCAGGACACGATCCCCCGGCCTTCGCGGCAGATATAGACGAGACCATCGTGAATCAGCGGAGACGGCACGTCGGTCGTATCGCGAGGATAAGCCCAGACAATGTGCTTGGCATTGCCAGAAATGTCGCCCTTGCCGTCGGGACGAATCGCCACGGTCTGGCGATTCTTGGCGGTGGGGATCACGATCAGCCCAGGCACTACGGCAGGGGAGGACACGAATCGCAGCGTCGACTCGTAGTTATCCTGCGGATGCACGTTGAACCGCCAGATCTCTTCGCCGGTCGCCAGGTCGTGGGCGATGGTGTAATCAGCACCATGCGTGAGCAGGAACTCTCGCACGTCATCCTTATAGATGACCGGCGAGGTATAAGCCTGCTTGCACTCATCGATTGCGGAGGTGCGACGCATATGATCCCACACTTCGTCGCCCGTCTTCTTATTGAGGGCAACGATGTGAGCGGCCGACGGAACTTTATTCCAGGTGCCATGAATCAGCTGAACGTAAAGGTTATCGCCGTGGAGCACCGGGGTACTGGAAAGCCCGAACTGAATGTCGAACTTGCCGTACTCCTTCTGCATGTCCTTCGCCCACACTTGGTTGCCGTCGAAGTCGTAGCAGGCCAACAGGCCGTTGGCCATGAAGACCCACACGTGCTCGCCGTCGGTCGTTGGCGAAGGCGAGGCGTATGTACCTTCGTCGGTACGCACGGTTTGGTTACCGCCACCGACGACCTTTTGCCAGAGCTGCTTGCCGGAGGTGTCCGCACAGATGAGTACGAGCTTGTCCTTATCCTCACCAACCGAGGTCAGAAAAATACGATCGCCCCATATCGCTGGCGTGGAACCCGCAGGACCCGGCAACGGCATTCGCCACAGCACGTTCTCGGTCTTGCTCCACTTCACCGGTGGGTTCTTCTCGTCGCTGATGCCATTCCCATCGGGACCGCGCCACTGATGCCAGTTCTCGCCAGCTTTGGCTGAAGGAACAACGAGCGAGAGCGACAAGACAAGGCCAGTAGCAAGCAGCCAAATTCGTCGCGACGAGAATAGATGAAGAAAAGCCATTGAAGAACCTCTTGGTTGGAATTGTCCGCCGCTGAGCGCTGTTTTAGAAATCCCTGTTTTAGAAATCCCTGATGTTAATCAATCTTTGCTTAATGACATCGGCTACCGGCGATGCCGTGTTGAACGCTCTGTCTACCGTGAAACGAGACGCCCTCAAAGCCTGCCTAAACCACCGTCGCCAAATGATGTAATCGCGGTAATCAGTGTCGCCGATGCGATGGGTCAGGTCAAGCAACGGCAATCACGTAAATCGTGCGACTGCAAGCACCTGCAACCATTGTTTGGGCACTGGCGCATAGCTAGAATCGAATGTTATGAAGATCACCACCATTCCTTCGGTGTATCGGAATGTCAATCGCTGGGGCGAGATCCTCACGGTATTGAGTAAGTACGGCCTCGCTGGCTGGCTCAGTCGCTTCGATGTTGACTTCTCCAAGCGTTGGCTAAAGAACCGCGATGGCGAGTCGCTGGCGGGCATGTCGAATGCCACCCGCATTCGCATGGCCCTGATGGAGCTGGGACCAACCTTCATCAAGCTGGGGCAAATCTTAAGCACGCGACCCGATCTCGTCGGCGTAGAACTAGCGACCGAGCTGACGCACCTGCAGGCGGATGTGCGTACCGACCCTGCCGACGCGGTGCGTCGCACGATCGAGACCGAACTCGGAGAATCGATCAACGACCTCTTCGTCGACTTCGAAGATCGACCGCTCGCCTCGGCCTCAATCGCTCAGGTCCACCGGGCTCGTCTCAAGACGGGCGAAGACGTGGTCGTGAAGGTACAGCACGCGGGCATCCAGAAGAAGATCCGCGTCGACCTGGAAATCCTCAGCGGACTCGCCCAACTGGCAGAGAAACATCCCGACCTGGCCAACTATCGGCCGCGCGCGACCGTGGCCGAATTCAAGAGAACGCTACGCCGAGAAATGGACTTCGGTCGCGAGGAACGGAACATTCAACAGTTCGCCTCCGACTTCGACGGTGACTCGACAGTGCGTATTCCGCGTGTCTACTCCGATTACTCGACACCGCGCGTGCTCACACTCGAGTTCCTCGATGGCATCAAGCTCTCGCAAACTGAGCTTGCCACCGCCGGGCGATTCGATCTCAACGAGATTGCCCGCCGTGGGGCCGATCTTTACCTGAAGATGATCTTCACCCACGGCTTCTATCATGCCGACCCTCATCCCGGCAACATCATGCTGCTGGAAGGAAACACCATCGGCCTGATCGATTTCGGCATGGTCGGCCGACTCGATGAACAGCTGCGAATGGAGATCGAGAGCCTGCTACTAGCGATCGTTGACCAGGAGTCGACGCAGCTTACGTCGATCATCATGCGGCTCGGAGAAACCCCGCCTAATTTGGACACCGCAGGACTGAGCGCCGACGTGGCAGAGTTTGTAGCCTATCACGGCAATGTACCGATGTCCGACTTCGACCTCGGCAAGGCGTTGCGTGAAATGACGGAAATCGTGCGTCGCTACGGCATCATGCTGCCGGCCCGGATCGCACTTCTGCTCAAGACGTTAATCATGCTCGACGGCACGGCCCAGCTCGCCGATCCCAAGTTCAGTCTTATCGAAGCCCTTCGCCCACACCAACGCCGACTGCTGCGGCAACGGCTCTCACCGGTACGCCGCCTGAAGAAAATACGTCGCATCGCTGGTGAGATGGAACGGCTGGTAGAAGTATTGCCCCAGCGGATGATCGATCTGTTAGGTCAGATGCAGAGTGGCAAATTCGACGTCCACCTCGACCACCGTGGGTTGGAACCGTCCGTAAATCGCCTCGTGCTGGGCATGCTCAGCAGCGCCCTTTTCCTGGGCTCGGCACTGATGCTGAGCATGAAAGTCTGGCCGGTGGTCACGGTCTGGGGGGAGGATATCTCGGTGAGCGGGGCGGTCGGGATGGCGCTCAGCCTATTCCTGGGGCACCGGGTACTGAGGGCGATCAACAAATCGGGACATCTGGACCGACGGGGTTAACCGCTTGTTCTAGCGGGTATTGGCTGCAGGTCCCCTGCGGACGGTTCTCGAGGACAGTGGGGATTGAGACAGCGCCCCTGATGGTTCAGAACACCGCAGTTTCCGGCATTCTTTCTGGGTAGACAGATCGCCGTAACCGATACTAGAATACGTGCTTATCGATTTTTGGGCCCCGCATTGAGGGAGGTACTTGCCCATGGATAATCCGTTTGAGGACACAAAGGAGACAAAGTGGTTAAGTTGACAGTTCGGGATCGTGAGTCGATCCAAGAAGCGGTTCGCCGTTTTCGCAAGTTGGTTGAGCGAAGCGGAGTCAAAAAAGAGATGCGTCGCCGCGAGTACTATGAGAAGCCGAGCGAGACCAAGCGTCGTGCCCGTCTTCGCGCCGAGCGTCGCAATCGTCGCAACCGCATGATCGCCGCCGGCGGACGCTAAACGCCCCAACGCGGAATCATCTCTCCTTCAGCCCCTAGCCACGGGGCAGCTGCGTCTGTCTGGCGATGCGCACCGGCCGTTAATGCTGCGCCCTCAATTCTGACGCGACGGTCGAGTCTAGACTTATCTCAAAAGTCCGCTCAACTACTTTCCTGGCCCGCGACTTGCTCAAGCGATTCAGGTAAACGCTCGACAAAGGCGCGAATCTCATCGCGTACACGGCGAAACGGCACCAGCGCTTCGTCCTCTGACGTAGCATCCCGCGCGAGTCGCGGCGGATCATCAAAGGGAACGTGCACAACGCGCGAGGCCCCGGGAAAGACGGGACAATGCTCATCGGCATGCCCACAGACGGTAATAACCACGTCGAAATCGATGCCTTGCAACTCGTCCACGGTCTGCGACTGTTGCCGCGTGATGTCGACATTCACTTCATCCATGACGGTAACGGCCCGAGGGTTCAAACCATGACGTTCGATTCCCGCAGAATAGGCCTCGATGGTGGCTGAACAGAGGGCGCGAGCCCAACCTTCGGCCATCTGGCTACGGCACGAATTGCCCGTGCAAAGAAACAGGACGTTCAGTTTCTCAGAGTCCGACATGGCATTCATCCGCGAGTTTAGCTGACTGGGCGTCTCGTTGACTGGAGGCTTTAGCTTCCTGGGGGGGTGTTAGCTGATTGCGCCACTCTCGCTGGCAGCGTCCTCAACCGCCGCCGGTGCCGATCCAGCATCTCGAACAAGCAAGATCTGCTCGGGCGAGATCGTCAAGTTGGTGAGCAAGGAGTCTTCGGAGGTCGAGGTCTCACCTTTATCGTTGACCTTTTCCGAGACAACCACGATCGAGAGGTAGTTGGTATCCTTGCAGGTACTGCAATTCGCCAGATCGAGTCGCAGATGCGGCATCGTGCTCTTCTTCGTCCTGGTGAAATCGCCGAGCGCTTCGAGCTCTCCGTCGGTTAGCCGCTGAATTGAGGAGTCGTCACCATCGATGGCCAGCCTCGATACTCCCTCGTGCACGTCGGCCCAGGTGTCGCAACGTTCGCAAAACGGCGTATCCGCATTCATGCCGAATGCAATCACACCAGCGCCGCCGACAATGATCACCGCCTCGATCAGCCAAACGACGGCCAGCATCACGCCAGAGACGGGCTCATCGCCGAACACGCTCCACATTCCCTGGTCATAGAAAAAGCCAATGTAGTCCTGAAGCAGGCTAGGATTGAACGCCCACACCCCGTCATCCAGTCGCGCTTTGGCATCGGACGCCCAGGCGACATAGAGCCCCACAACGCCACTCAGTAGCCCCAAGCAACCCAGCGCCACGTTATTGCGGATCTTACCGGCCTTGCCTGCCCACCCTACAGCAAATCCTAACGCCAGCCCAAATCCAACTGTAACTAGAATGTTGACGTAGATGAACGGAATGTAGACGATCGCGTACGAGTAGACGACACCCAAAATTGCCGCGGTCACGCAGCCTGCAAGAAGAGTGATCAACGCACCGACTGGAGGAACGGCGCCCGAGTGCTTGTATGATTCCATTGTCTGCCACCTTTGTTCTATTATTCGGGATCATTGGTTTGGGCTCGTAACGCTGTGCGAAGGCGTCTTTCGAGCCGTACGACTGCTGTCCTTTCATAACCGCCGTAACGGCGGAATCAACAGCACTGTAAAGTTTGCCCGCCCCGTCAAGTTACGCTCGGGCGGTCGTCGACTGGCACGAATTATACCAAACGGCGATTCGTTTTCTATCTACAAGACCAAGAGAAAATGAGAATTTGCGATTGAAGACCCGTCAGTCCCCTCACTGGAAGTAGCGATCACTCAGTCGGCTTGCTTGCAACCGTCCTTCGGGCGCAGACAATAGTACCACTGCCTCCAACGCAAAGACCTTCAGGCAACACGGACGACACAGACAACCTGCAGGATACGGCGGCCACCCGCTCGCCGATCCAGCCTCCAAGGAAATTGACATCATGGAACAATTAAGCCGTCACGCCGGGTTGCTGGCTCTTTCGTTTACATTTGTCTCCCTGATAACTATCTCGGGCTGCACCGGAGGCGAAAATCGCGGCGACTCGGTTCCGCAGGCCACCAACGTGGCGAATGCTGCGAACAAGCCGGCGGAGTTGACCATCACCGGAGGAATGCCGGTGGCAGCGAGTACCGACTGGCCGTGGTGGCAGGGCCCCAAGCTCGACAATAAATCCGTGGCCACCAATGTTCCGCTAACTTGGAGTGACCCTACAAACAAGGACGATGGGGCAGAGGAAGCGGCAGCTGACTCCAATACCGATAACGCCGGCCCAGAGACGGGCGAGCCCAAGACCACCAAGCAAGAGAACATCATCTGGAAAGCGCCGGTTGCCGGGCGAGGGCTGTCCACGCCATGCGTTGTCGGGAATCAAATCTTTCTGACGACCGCGGACGAAGAGAAGCAGACCGTTCACATGCTTTGCTTCGCGCGCGACAGCGGCGAACTCCAATGGGATTGCAAGCTGCATGAGGGCGGCTTCCTTCATACGCACAAGAAGAACTCGCAGGCCTCGCCGACGGCCGCTTGTGACGGAAAACGAGTCTATGTCCCCCATCTCGTGAAGCAAGACGAACAAGAGGCGATCTGGGTCTCGGCCGTCGATCTCGATGGGAACCTCGTCTGGCAGAAGAAGGCCGGTGACTTCAGGACCAAGCACGGGTACGGTTCCTCACCTGTCATCTACGGCTCACTGCTGATCGTCTCGGGGGACAATGGAGAATTCGGCTTCCTGATCGCTCTTGACCGCGAGACTGGCGAGACTGTCTGGCGGATCGAACGAGAAAAGAAGGATAGCTTCGCAACTCCGACGGTTGCCCACCTCGCCGGACGAGATCAGCTGCTGATCCACGGCACGCTCCTGGTCGCCAGTTACGACCCGCTGACCGGCAAAGAGATCTGGCGATGTGACGGCCCATCTGTGTCCGCCGCCAATACGATCGTCACTGATGACAAGCGAGTCTATGCCTCTGGCGGCTGGCCAGAGAAGTTCCTGCTCGCCATTCGAGCCGACGGCAGCGGGGACGTGACCGAAACACACATCGAATGGAAGAAGCGGAAGGGAATCTGCTACGTCCCCACAATGCTACCCCACAACGGCCGCCTGTTCGGTGTCAATGACGATGGAATCGCCTCGTGCTACGATGCAGAAACCGGTGACAAGAAGTGGATGGAACGACTGCCGGGCAATTTCAGCGCCTCGCCGGTGCTAGTTGGCAAGCACCTCTACATCCCCAACGAAGCGGGCAAGATGTATGTGATCAAGGCCGCCGACGAATTCGAAATCGTTGCTGAGAACGACCTGGGCGACGGAGGCTTTGCGACTCCCGTGATCCTCGGCTCGCGGATCTATCTGCGCACGGATCACTACCTGTATTGCATTGGCAGTTCGTCGTAATGAGCCTGTCGAACAGAGCGACGGCCCCCATTGCATGCCCGAAGGCGCACGTTGGTCAGCCCGGCCAACGGGCCCTACATCGACGGTGGCTTGCTGAGCGAGAAGATCGGTAGCAAAAGACCGATTCCGATACCGCCAACAACGATACCCATGCCGGTGATCATTAAGGGCTCCATCATGCTGGTGGTCGTCTTGATCGTGGCGTCGACTTCGGTGTCAAAGTAGACGCTCACCCTTTCCAGCACGACATCGAGCTTACCGGTATTCTCTCCGGCGGCAATCATCTGCACCAAGGTGCTAGGCATCAGGGAACTACCCGTCACCGCATCGCAAATCTGCCGACCAGCAGTCACTTCATCGATGACCTCGAGCCAGAGCTTTTCGTAGTAGTAGTTACCCGCTACGTCGGCCGAGAGCCGCAACGAGTCGAGCATCGTGACGCCGCTTCCGATCATCGTCCCGAGCGTACGAATACTGCGACTCAGGGCCGCCTTACGAAACAGGGGCCCGAGAAGCGGTGCATTGATCTTCGCCCAATCGATCGCCTTACGTCCTGGCTCGGTACGTCGAGCATAAAGAAAGCCAACAATCAGAGCCACAAACAAGGCGAGCCAGACGTACCAGTACCCGAGCAGGACCTTCGACGAAGACATCAACACCTTCGTAATTCCAGGCAACTCCATGCCAGGCCGATTAAACAGCGGTTCGAACTTGGGCAGAATGACAGTTAACAAGAAGACCGTAACGCCCACGGCAATACAGAACATGACGACCGGATAGGCGAGCGCTCCGCGAACCTTGCCACGGGTATCTAGTTCCTTGCGCATGTAATTAGCGATGCGGTCGAGCATTTCGGACAAAGTACCCGACTGTTCACTGGCCCGAACCAACGAGACATACGTGGCGTCGAAGTACTGCGGAAATTCGTGCAAAGCGGTGGAAAAGTCGGCACCGCCTTCGACCGTCGCCTTGAGATCGGTGAGTACCTTGCGGAGCGTTGGATTCTCTTCCTGACTGGCAATCGACTCAAGCGCCACGGAAATCGTAATTCCGGTTTCCACCATCAACGCCAGCTGGGTAGTGACATAGATAATGTCCACGCGGCGGATTCGCTTGGCGAATAACGCGCCCATGACGTTGCCGCCCGACTCCAGTAACTCCAAGACGTGAAACCCGTCCTGACGCAAGAGCTGAGCCGCTTCGTCAGGCGTAGCGGCCTCGATCACGCCTTGATGAACGTTGGCCAGCGGATCTCGTACTTTGTAGGCAAATTCCATGACCGCGAACTCCCGTCTTCACTATTTCCGATGACAGAAGATTAAGGTGCATCGACGGGAATACCCGCCGAACCGGAATGGACATCAACGAGAGGAACAGCTTTGGTATCCGCGCCACCACTCGTCAGATCACTACCAGATGGAGCATCGCCGCTTGCATCCACCTGTTGCTCCTCTTTAGAAAGGGGCTTAACGGTAACTCCTGTCGCTCCCAGGCTTGGCACCGGGTCGCGACTTTCGCCGACGATGTGAATGATTTCATCGAGCGTCGTGATTCCTTCACGAACTTTGCGAATGCCGTCCTGCCGCAACGAAATCATGCTATCTTCGACCGCCATCTGACGAATCATCGAGAGCGGTTTATCCGCCGTAACCGCGTCGCGGATTTCGTCGTTGAGCACGAAGATCTCATGCACGCCGATTCGCCCGCTATAGCCGGTATTGCGACACTGCCGGCACCCAACGCCTCGGTAGAAGGTGTCGGCGTCCAGGCCCATTCGTTGAATCGACTTTCGCATGGCACGAGGTGGTTCGTACGACTCACGACACTTGTTGCAAATCTTCCGGACCAGTCGCTGTGCAAGAACCATATTGAGCGCCGCGCCGATCAAGTACGGCTCCACGCCCATATTCACGAGTCGCGTTACGGCAGCACACGCATCGTTCGTATGAAGCGTGCTAAAGACAAGGTGACCGGTAAGCGCAGCCTGAATCGCCATGCGGCCAGTCTCTTCATCTCGGATTTCACCAACCATGACGGCGTCAGGATCTTGTCGCAAGAGCGTCCGCAAGGCCACGGAGAACGTGAGCCCGACCCGCTCCTGCACCTGAAACTGGTTGATCAGCGGCAGGTTGTGTTCGATCGGATCTTCGACGGTACAAATGTTGTTTTCCATCGAGCTGATGGTATTGAGAGCCGCATAGAGAGTCGTCGACTTACCACTACCGGTCGGCCCGGTCACGAGCACGATACCGTTGGGCGCCTCGATCCCCGAGCGAAATGTATCGAGCACGTCTTCGGCAAAGCCGAGATCTTCCAGCACCAGCGATACGCTGCTTGTATCAAGCACACGCATGGCGGTCTTTTCACCGCGGCTGCCAGGAAACGTACTGACACGAAGATCGATACGGCGGCGGCTGAGCATCACATTGACACGACCATCCTGGGGCAAACGCCGCTCGCTAATGTCGAGCCCGGCCATGATCTTAATACGGCTTGTCACCGCCGGCAGCAAATGCTGAGGCACCTCTAGCGACTTGTAAAGTGCACCGTCGACACGGTACCGAACCCGCATGCAGCGTTCGGCCGGTTCGATGTGAATATCGCTCGCACCTTCTTTGACTGCGTTGAAGATGATGTAGTTCACCAGGCGAATAACAGGAGACTGGCCGGCGATCTCTTCAATGTCGCTGATATCGTCGATCGCATCTTCGATCAACGTAACGTCCGCCGCGTCCGAATCCTCGATGATGTCGTCGATGACGAACACTGTTGAATTCGGCAGCGTGGTGATCATTCGCCGAATATCTTTGGTACTCGCGGCGACGATCTGCACGACCGAATCGGTAAGGTTCTCAACTTCGTCGATCAAGAACAGGTTAGACGGTTCATTGACCGCAACAGTCAGCACGTCGCCCACCTTAAAGAGCGGCAGCACCAGATTCTCTTCGATGTACTCACGAGTGAGGACGTCGATCACGCCCGGATCGTACATCCGTTGCTCAAGCTTGGCGTAGGGAACGTCGTATTCACCCGCCAGGCATTCAACCACCTGGTCCTCGGTGCAGTACTCCAGATCGACCAGCAGTTCGCCGAGCAGCTTGCCGTTGTTGCCGGGCTTCTTCTGCTCAAGCAGCGCTGCCTCAAGCAACTCCGTCGTGAGATATCCCTTCTCAACCAACAGGTTCCCGAGTCGTCGTTTCGATTTCGTCGTGGCAGCCATGGCTCGGTTTCGGGTGGAAGGAGGCAGTCGGGATCGCCAACTTAGACGAAGCTACGCACGGCATCGATAACGCTCTCAAACACTTCGATGCGCTGGTCCAGCCGGGTAATTTCAAGAATTTTCTGATTTACATAGTTTGTGGTCGCCACGCTCAAGTCACCCGCCGCCTCGCGCAACATGTCCTGACTCTTGATCAAGGCGTCCAACCCGACGCTGTCGATGGACTCGGTGTTGTCGAGATCGAGCACCACGTTCTTGCGGTCAAGCTTGGTGACGAATTCACGAAAGCTATCCGCTTGGTCACGCCCCAGCTCTTCAGGGGAATGAACCACGATCACGTCACCGAAAATTTCGGTTGCTAGCTGCATGACGACGCCTCCGCTGCGGGCGTCTCAGCAGCGATTGTCTCAGCAGGGGCCGCCTCTCCGGGAACGGACTCCACGGGAATCTCGTGCGAGCGCGAGGCGTCATCGGCCGAACCTTCAACTGCACCTGGCTCGGATGCACCAGCGACCGGTGCGGCATGACGCAGTTCGACGATCTGTTCGACACGCTGGAGCAGCTCGCGAGGGCTGAAGGGTTTCGGGATCACGCCCAGAATGTCGAGATCTTCGGCCGATTCACGATACTGTCTTTCGAAACTCTTCGCGGTCAGCATCAAGACCGGCAGGTCGGCCAATTCCTCGCAGTCGCGAACTCGCTGAACAAGTCCGAGACCATCGAGTCGCGGCATCTGGCAATCCGTCACTAGCACATCCGGCTTCCACGCCAGCAGAATCGCCCACGCTTCTTCACCATCGGAGGCGGTGCGAACTTCAAAGCCGCGACGTTGAAACTTAATCTCTGCAGCCCGAACGATATGAAACTCGTCATCGCAGAGCAGAATTCGCTTGGTAAGTGTATTGTCCATCGACCTGTATCCCGTAAGCGTTAACTCATCTGACCCGCATTTGATAGACGGATCACAAATGTGCTGCCCACGCCCAGTTCACTACGGACCGACAAGGCACCGCGATGAACGTCCTCCACGATATGCTTCGCAAGTGGCAGTCCGAGTCCCGTACCGGCCGCCATCTTCTTGTCCTTCTTGACGCGATAGAACTTTTCAAACACGCGTGATTGATCTTCGTCGGACAAGCCAACACCCTGATCTTCGACCTCGAACTCCACTTCGTTGTCGACCAATCGACTGCGGAGCACGACCTCTCGACCCTCGGGTGTGTACTTAATCGCGTTCGACAACAGATTGATCGCCGCCTGCGACATCATGTCTCGATCGACCAGTACGCCGAGGTACATCGAGCTCAGCTCGCGAGTGAGCCGTATGTTCTTCATCTCCGCGGCAGGCTGCACGACGCTGAAAGCTTCTTCCAACAGATCGTTGAGCGATTGGGCCTTCTTGCTGACATCAACAACCCCCGCCTCGATGCGAGCGATGTTCAACAGGTTCTCAATCAGCCGTTGCAGGCGGTCGGCCTGGGAGTTGATGACATCGAGAAATTCCTCGCGTGACTCTTCATCCTCGGCATCACCATCGGCGAGCAGCTCAACGTAGGCCTTGATTCCAGACAGCGGCGTTTTCATTTCATGGCTTACAGACGCCACGAACTCGGCGTTTCGCTTCTGCAGATCTTTCTGCGAACTAATGTCACGGAACACAATGACGGCGCCATTCTCTTGTTCCGGATCGACGGCCGTTGGGTCGCCATTAGCTTCCGCCAAGGAGCGGGCCGTAACGCTGTACCAGCGAGAGTCGTCTTCGCCCGAGGCGAGCTGCATTTCGCGAGACCGCTCTCGGCTCGTGTGACGACGCGTATCCTGCAACAGATCGATCAACTCCTCACAGCGGACCAGATCGCGAAGCATACGGTCCTCAGTGCCCTCCAGTTCAAAATCAAAGAGTGATTCGGCACTGGGATTGGCAAGCACGACCTCGTTGTATTGATCGATCGCTAGGACTGGTTCGTTGAAGCCGGAAAGAATCGATGCAATGCGTTCATGATCGGAAGCACTCTTCTTGGCTCGCACTTCCAGAGCGGCTCGATTCATCCCCAGGGCTTCCACCCGTTCACTCTGTTCCAAGAGTCGAGAACGCACCTGCTGAAACACGCCATGCCAGGAATTTTCGCCTCCAAGACCCGCCACGTCGCGAGTCATTGACATCGCACGGAGTTCGGCGTCATCCATGCGCGCCAGGCTCTCGAGATAACGTTGTGCAGGCCGATGCCCCAAAGCAGATCGGGTCACACACCAGGCCGCGAAGCCTGAAGCTGCAAGCAGCGTGGCACTTCCCACAAACAGCGAGAGCTGGAGCGTTCGCATCTCGCCACTCATTCCAGCCAACGCCGCAACGAGCACCGCAAGAAGCGACGACGCACACGCGATCGCAAACCAGGCTTTCGTTGGAAGTCGATTCATGGTGACGGAGCTGCTGTCGATATCGATGGTCAAAACACGACGGAATTCGCATGGCACGCCGACATGAAAGACGGCGGCAGGGAAGTCTGCCGGGGGAAGCTCGACCGCAACCGACCACAACACGCATTCTGCGTGTCCGATCAGCCGACGAAGCCGAGTGCTTTAACGCTGCTGGCGAAATCTGGGATCCAATTCCGCGGCACGAGCGAAATGCCAGTTCGCCGCGGGAGTATCGTCCAGTTTCGTGAGCGTAAAGCCCATCAAAAAGTACGACAGCGGATGCATGTTGTCCAACGAAAGTGCTTGCTGCAAAGCATGTTGGGACGCACCGTAGTTGCCCTGTCGATAGTGGGCCAAAGAGAGTGTGCGGTAAAGTTCCGCAGAATGGGTACCACCGGAAATTGCCCGCGCGATAAGCGCAGCCGCTTCGTTCGGCTGTGATGATCGTAGCAGTCGCACGGCCTCCTGGTTTACCCAGGCGGCTTCCGTAGACCGGTCGACCACCGGCGGGGACGAGTAAGAAACGCCCACAACGCCATCAGGCGACTGTGCCACCCTTGACACCGGCTGGGCGTACTGGCCCGCATAACCGTTACCATGCTCACCGAAGACGGGCGCGTGCCCTTGTCCAGCTACGTGCTCCATCGACGAGTGTGCGTTCGCTGTATCGATCTGAGCCAGGAATTGTTTAGCCTCGCCATTGTGAGGATCGCGAGCTAGCACCTCGAACACCTGTTCGCGTGCCCCTTGAAGATCTCCTTGCGTCCACCGCGACGTGGCCGCATGAATTTGCGCTCGATTACGTTCCTGCTCGAAGTGTCGCGCCACTTCGGCATTGCGTTGCTTACGCTCCTGCGAGATATCCCGAGGAAGCTCCGGCAACTGCTTCTGAATTCCGGCGCAGCCGGCGAGCAGGATACTGCAAGCCAACAGCGACATTGAACAGGCGACTTTTGAGCGGCGAAAATTCATAACCGTCTGCATACGTGGAGAGCGACCTAAGGCGAACTTGGCTCCAGGTTGACACTTGGCTGCCCCGGCGGAATCAATTCCCCATCGGGAGGAATCCCCCCTCCCAGCTCGTCCAAGACCCACGGCGCGATATCCTCGCCATCGAGCGGACCGTGTGGCGAATAGGGCCCCGGGGGCGGAATGTAAGGAGCCTGGCCGGTATGATCTCCAATCGGCACGCCGTTGTAGATGTCCGCTCGCAAATCAATCGCTTCACGGCTCTGGGGATTGTAGTGAATAGCCCAATTCACATACTTCATAGCACGATGCGGTTTTCCCTTTGCCCAGGCATCGCGTGCCCGGAAAAGGTAATGCCGTGAGACCGACAGTCGGCTCAGGCGAGTCATCTTCTCAGCGACGATCGCCTGGCGATGATGGAACTCGGTCGCTCCCTTGTTTCCTTCGCAATCCAGTTCCTTATTGCGAATGATACGAGGCGTGATAAGCACGATGATCTCACGTTTCTCGGTCGACTCGCTCGTCTGCCGGAACAGGGGACCGACGAACGGCAAGCTACCCAACAACGGAATCTGAGTGACGTCGTTCTGCAGGTCTTCTCGCATGAGGCCGCCGATCACCACGGTCGAGCCATCGCGTGCCATGATGTTAGTCGTTACCTCGGTGACTTCCTTATCCGGCAGAGTAAATCCGCTCTCCACACGGACCGAGCCGGTCGACAGCTCCGGATGGACTTCCATCCGCACCATACCATCGGATCCGATGAAAGGACGAATGCGAAGCTGCGTTCCGACTTCCAGGAACTCGACCGCCTGAGTGACGGCCGTTTCCGTAACCGTTGTGCTCACGTAGCCCAATTCAGAACCGATCAGAATCTCCGCTCGCTGCTTGTTCAGAACCAGCAAGCGAGGTGTAGCGATCACGTTCGTATCTCCGATCGACTCGAGCGCCTCGACGAAAATCGTGGTACTGCTATCAAGAAATCCGACCTTGAGTCCCCCGTCGGCTACGATAGCGCCCAAGTCAGCAGGCGGCGAACCGGAAATCAAGCGCAGGTTGGCCTTATTCTTTAGCAGCTCAAAGTCGACGCCAAGATCTGTTTCGTCAGTTAGTGAAACACTCAGAATCATCGCCTCAATCGCAACCTGATCGGGCTGGCGATCGACTTCGTGATAGACCTGATCGACCTGCTTCAGTACATTCTCGTAATCTCGCACCAGCAACACCTCGTTGCCGGTGAACGAGTCGCCTCCAACTTCCGTGTTGTTTGATTGAATCCCAGCTTCCGCGGCACTACTGATGCTGATCGCGCCCACCTCGGGCGTTAGCAAAGGGCTGATCAGCTGTTGAAGCTCTGTCGCGGTAACATAATTGGGGCGGTATATGCGGGTATCGATCGCCTGTACACGATGCTTCCGTTGTCGATATTCGTCGGGCGTTCCCACAAACAGGATGTCACCTTCCTGATACGCGACGTAGCCAGTCGACTTGAGAATTGCGTCGAGGGCGGTCATCGTATCAACGTCGTTAAGCGAGGCGGAAACCGTCCCTTGGACGCTATTCGAGGCAATGATGTTCAGGCCGGACTTCTGGCTCAACAGGTCCAGCACTTGCCGCAAGTCGGCATCGGGCTTCGTATTCAATTGAAAGCGACCGTCCTCGTCGAAGGACGCTTCCGGACCAGCGACCGTCAACTCTCCACTAGCAGACTCTTGAATGCCCGGTTCAACCGGAGGTGGCGGAAGCGGCACTTGTTTAGCCTGCGTCTGCTGCTGGGTCTCCGGCGTGGCGGCCGCTTGTTGCTGCAGGCCGTTGAGAATTTTAAGAGCACTGCCCAAATCGGTCGGCAACGACTCCGCTGCCTGAGCTGCTTCATCGCTGGTTACCTCCTGCCCCACCAGTGGAGCGGCAGAGACGTGTGCCGGATCGTCGGAAGCTGGCAGATCCAAACCCGCTCCCCCCGGTGACGAATCGGCCAGCGATTCGGAAACATCCTCGCCGGCAGCCAAAGAAATACCCGGCACGGCGGGAATCGTCGCCTCTTCGTCCGCAGAAACCGCGTCGACCACGACCGGGGAGACCTGTTGATGCAACGCCTGCTCGGTGGTCGACAGCGTTTGCTGAGCACTCGCCTTCACGAGCGACTGACGATCGTCGCGGGCCTGAGACGCGTCCGCTTCTGGATCGGACCAAAGTGCAAACCCAATGGCCGCGGCGACTCCGCCGACACCAAAGATCGCGAACATCATCAATCGCAAGAAACTCTGCATGTGTCTTCCTTGACGTGCAGGTAGTGATACTTATTTCTATTCAGCGGCTGAGCCGTTTCAGCTCTTCGCTGCGACTTTACTTAAGCGTACCCTTGAACAACCACGTTGCGCGGCATCCTAATTCCGCGACGGCACCGCCGAAATCGTAATCGCGTCGCTGGCTACCTGGCCAGGAAGTTTCAAACGAAATTCTTGGCCGGCATTTTCCAGCACCACCGCCTTCGCATGGACTTCGGTAAGCAAGAAACGAATCTCTCGGTCGTTTCCCTGCACTTTAATAAACGGTGGTTCCTGCTGAATCCCGCTCTCTGTCCGAGTCAGGCGATAGGCCTTGCCATTGATCATCGCAACGGAACGCACTCTGCCGACCAGTGTGCTGGATAGCTCCAGGCCGACGCTCTGCGGCGACACGGCATGTTGGCGAACGATCGCTTCTGCCTGCTGTTGCTCGCCGGCGATCGTGACCTTCGGCCGGACCAACGGCCGGAAGGGGTCAAGAACGTCATCGTTTGCCACCGCGGTTTCCATACGTTGGTCACGTTCAATCCATTCAACGAGTCGAGGCCAAGCCACCGACGAGCCGGCGGAAGCCGCATTCGCGTCTCGATCCTTCTTGGCAGAGCTCTGGTTAAATGGATTCTTCGACACGGACAAGCTTGACCTATTAACACCTCCGGCAGCAGGGCTCTTGGCCGCTACCGCGGACGGAGCCTCTTCACCGCCGAACATCTTCGTAATGAGCGGAACCCAAAACCAAACGGCCAACGCCAAACCAATCGCCAGCATACCCGCCTTCGCGGGATGGGCCTTGGCCTCGCTCTTCAGCTGACTGGATAGTCTCTGTAAATTCACGCAATTGCCCAACCTGTCGGCCACCCGGGGCGACCTTCTAGTCGGCTCCTCATATATCGGCTAAGCCGTCACTGCAGCCTAATCGGAATCCTCGGTTTTGACGGCAAATATTGCCAAGTTTATATCACTCTGCACGCTAGCACCCTCGTCGGCGTCGGCTGACAAGAAGTCACTGGACTGCTTGAGAGCACGAAACTGTAGCGAATCGATCCATACGGTCTCCGGCAGTTTCTCCAGCTCGCCTAGCAAGCGAAATATCTGATGAAAGCTACCCTTACTGGCCAACCGCAGCGGAATCCGACTAAGGTAGTCCATTTCTTCACCGTGCCGTGGCTCGAATCGCGTCACCGCCACGCCAGCATTGCTTGCATGGCGATTCATGTCGCTGAATAGTCGCGACGCGTCCTCAGCACGAAGCGATTGTCGCTGCCAGCGGTCGTTGTACTGCCGCGCTGACTCCAGCTGGTGCTGCACTCGATTGATTTCAACCAGCCGGGATGCCGATGCGGCCAGATACTGCTGCTTGGAGTCCATGTCCGAGCGCATCGACTCGATCTCTCCCTTGCCAGGCAGAAAGAAGAAGTAGAGGTAAGCCAGATTGATGGCAACCAAAGGAACCGTCACCATCCAACTGCCGCGATTTAATAGGGACTTCATGGTGCTGCCCTCCTGGGACTGAAACTCGCACCCAACATGGCAGCGTCAGTACGATCCGTTGGAACTCGCGATACCGAGATAGCGGCAGACTGCGGGCCATTGTTACCGTTCGGTCCACCTGGCTGTCCGTAGGCTTGAATCACCATTATGCGAGCACGAAATTTGGCGGTCTGCTGTGCGCTTCCCTGAGGAGCTTCCACGGAGTCGAGCTCCGCTCGTTCGAAAATCGGCTCCTTACCAAGCTGGTTGATATAGGCGTACAGGTCGCTCGTGTTGAGCGTCTCACCAGCGAGCGAGATGACCCATTGCCTGGACCGGGTCTCCTTCCGCAGCGTTTCCAGATCACGACCCGCGGCCGGCAGCGCCGACTCTGCCTCCGCCTTGTCCGTCGTCGATGACGCATTAGGACGCCGAGCGGGCCTCTGAGATTCCTCGTCTACCGACCTCGCCTGCATTGTCAGTTCTGTGAGCGCGATGGTCTCTGGCAATGATCGTGTGGCCGCCGCCAATATTTGCGTAGCCGGCCACGGATGGCGCAAGAATGTGTGTAATTCAGCTTTGGCATTTGCCGCGACCAATTCGGCTTCGAGTCGCCTGAGCCGCAACTCGTCGATCTTGGCCTTGTTGTAGCGAACGCGCAACTTCGATGCCTGTTCGTAGACATCACTGCGAATCTGGTACTGGTACAAAGACAAGGCGGGAAAGATTGCCGCAAAAAACGCCATCACGATGAAACGCCACCGGTGGACCGTGCGCTTGCTATCCTGCTCGCGGTAATGCGCAGGCAGAAAGTCAATATCGCGAGCAACGCTGATGTTTGGTTGTTGTGACATGGCTTCAAATCGGCAAGGGAACGCTTGCCCTAATCGACAACCCTCAGGGACAATCCGGTTGCAACATCCCACTGGGTTTCGCGGCCGGTTTCGATATCGGTTTTGTAACCTCGCAGCGGCTTGGCCATTTGACAGGGGATATCATGATGACTCGTTAGCTGCTCGACGAGGTAATCCGTAGCCTCGATCCCTCCCAAGACGGTCCGCGAGAGCGGAGCACCGCGGAACGTCACGCTGTGGTAGCGAATACAGAGCGCTAGTTCATTAGCCAGTCGATCGATAACTGGTCGTATCGCCTGAGCAACTCCCTTGGCAACATCCGCGTCCTTCTCACTGGCACGCCGATCTCCGTTGTGACGCCGCAGTAGCGACGCACCGTTTAGGTCCATGCTGAGATGCCGTGCAACCGCCTCATCGAGATGCTGCCCACCGATATCCAGGTACTTAATGAACAGGATCTCTGGCCCGGATGCGATGATGACCGCGGTCGTGGTCGCCCCCATATGAACGAACATGGCGCGTTGCTTGTGATCGTCATCCCGCCGAAATTGAGCTGCGTGACAGCGCATGAGAGCCAGCGGCTCGACGTCGACCGCGACCGGACTAAGCCCAGCCGTGGAAACCACGTCCAATAGGTTCTGCAACACCGGGCGGTGGCAGGCCAGCATGATCACCTCACGTCGAATCGCTCCGCCGTGACGAATGTCTGCCGCTTCAATGAAGCGAACTTCGGTTTCGGCAATGTCGTAGGGCACACGTGCGGCGGCTTCCTGCTGAACAACCGAAGAAATGTCCTCGTCTTGCACCTTGGGAACGCGAATATTCTGCACGAACAGCTCACGCGCACCGAGGCAGAGCACGGCGTCGCGTCCTCGGAAGTCGCGACATGCCAAGGCCTGCTGGAGCGCGTCCACCGTGGCTGCCTTACGAACCTCTGGATCGTCGCTTGCCGCTTCCTCTGGCAAATCCCAGCGAACCGCATCCACGATGCGCGTATGATCTCCGCCAAGCTGCATCAGCTTGATCGTGCGGCTGCCTAAATCGATGCCGATCGGGCTACATTTCTTTCTCGCCAGGCGAATCATCTGTTCTTCGCGTTTCCTTGATTAGCTGCTTGGAGCGGCGGGAATGGCATCGCCGTTCCAGTCGCCAGTTGTGTTGGACGCCGCTGCGCGGGTAACGAGACCAGTAACGGGATTAATCGTGAGTGTGACGTAGCGACGGGCATCGCCGCCACCAGCTCCAACGATTAGCACGGTCTGCTCCGAGCGTGACGTGGCTCCGAGTGAATCAAACTCGACCGTATTGACCGCCGTTTGAGACGCGCCGTCCGCGTACATCGCCACAAACGTCGCAGCGGTCGCGATACCCGGAATCGAATCGAGCTGCGTGATCTTCTTATCCGACGGATCGCTCGACAATCGGTACGGACCGGTGGGAAGCGTATCGAGCGAGGTGTTGGAACCGGTATGCTCAAGAATGAGTTGGCCAGCGTCGGCGTCGACAGTCAATTGATAGGTGCTATTGTTGACCAGCGCTAAGTTCCGCGCGTACTCCAGATCCGATACCAGTGCACGACCAGTCGCCTCGACCTGTTGATCAAGGCTCGCGTTAACCTGCGGCAAGAGCATCGCCACGGCCACGCTTAGAAAAACGATCACGATCATCACTTCGACGATCGTGAATGCGGCGGCGGGTCGTTGCGAGGTGTGCATAATGCGTGCTTGCAGAAGACACCCGCCACCTGCAACCAGCCCCACACATCGAGGCAACGCAACAGCCGGCAAGGCCTACTTCTGCTTCTTGGAATCGACGGTGACCTTCAGTTTCCCGCTCTTGAGGAGACGGTTCTGTTCGGCCAAGAGGCGATTTGTTTCCTTCAGTTGATCAATGATTTCCTGCCGTTGCGCAATGGCGTTGGCAAACTGCCCGGGAGCCGACCTAGGGGCGGCGTAGCCCGTACCGTAAAAACTTAGCACGCATAAGAATACGACGTTTACGGCGACCAGCGCGGACGCGAGGCGAATTCGACGAAACATGGCTTTCTCCCGGCGAGTTCTAAGGACTATCGGTCCAGTCGATCAGTTCCCAACGAAGACCCCCGTCGTCGGGATGAGGCACAAAAACCGGTTTGGACCAATCGTGCCAGTGGTAGGAGACAGGCGACGAGTTGGCCTCGATAGTCAGATTCGGTGAAAATGAGGCCGCCATCGACCCCAACATGGACTTCAGCATCTCTGGAAAGTAACTGAAATCGGGGTCGGCAACATAGACGAATACCGACCATGTCCCCATCAAATTGAGGTTGTAATCGAGCGGTGTAAAGAACTGAGCCCGAAACATTGCCAACAAGTCCTGCCAGATGGCCGAACCAAGGAACGCAAACCGGGCATGCCCACCCGCAATAAACTCGCTTGCAACAACGCTACCGGCGATCTCTGTCAGACCTGAATCGGAATCGGTTTCTCGCTGAAATAGATCGGCCGCCCAGACCATGCCGCCAATCGTCATCGTCGATTCGGCTTGAATGACAACATCGTCCTCGCCGATGATTACTGGCAATTGAATCGGATCGGTCGTTCCGTGGAGCGGTGGAAGTTCGACAGGCTTGAACACGTTGCCGGATCCAGAGAGAAACGCGTCGCCGTCGGCACCGTTGTCCGCCTCAACGATGACCGTCCCTTCGAGCGCGAAATTGCCCGTGAAATAAGCATTGCCAGCTACGCGGAAAACTCCAAGCGGATTCGTTTTCGGATCCGCCGACTTAGACGCCGCAGAGTTGTAGGTAGACAATGCTTCAACGGTGTACTGGGGACCGCCGGTGTAGAGCTGATAGGTCGTCACCTTGCCGGGGTGGGTCGAAGGAGCTGAATGCGTCGGCGCAATGTTGGTCGTCGAGGCTCCGAGATTCTCCTGCAAGAAATTCAATGAATCTCGGTCAGCACTGCTGTAAGGCAGACTCACCGGCCCGGTAAACGGCCGCTCATCATCGGAGCCGCCCTCCTGCATCGCATTCAGGTCACGCAAGTACTGACCTCGCGAACCGCCCGGGGGATCATCGCCTATGAATACAGAGGCATACGGGTTCTGTAGGATCATTCCGGCCGAAGCGGCCCAGGCGACGCTAGAGCCGTCGACGTAGAGTCGCAAACCGGAGCTTTGCTCAAAGACGAGTGCCACAAAGTACCACTGACCAGGCACCAAATTCCCACTCCAGGCGGTGGCGGTAAGCAACCCGAAGCTCGTGCGGACTCGCCCGGTAAGTCGCGTTTCCCCCAAAACGTTGGTCGTCCCGAGATACCAGTAGTGATCGCTATCCGCTTGCGTTAGTGCCTTGGAGATAATCCGTGTGTCGTCTGTGCCGAAGGTATCCGCCTTGACCCAGGCGAAAATCGTCATCTTGTCGCCCGAGGTTATGTCGATTTGACCGACATCAATGTAGTCGTCGGTTCCGTCGAAGCTGGCAGCGGTCGTCGAGTCGGTTCCGGTCACGCCCGGATCGGCTTCCACATACTCTCCATGGTGGCTGCCGATCGCGTCTACGGCGACGGTGCTGCCGGCGGCCTCATTCAATCGCCACCAAGCGATGGGACTCTTATCCATATACGCGTCGGTGATACTGGCGTACGATCCCGATCCTTGGCTCGCCTGGTAAACATCCCGCACAGCATTCGCATCGTACTCGTCTTCGTAGATCGCAACCTCGTCAATCGTGCCATCGAATGGTTTGGCATCGAACGGTCCGCTCGTGGCGAGCTTCAATGCCCCGGCCAAATACGCTGGCCCGTTGATATGACAGGGCAGCTCGATGTCGACATCGCTATCTCCCCATTGGTAGAGCACATGCTGCTGAACCGTGTCCCAGCCGCTTGGGGCATCAGCCAACTTCCGCGGCACCAGCTCAACAACGGCTTGAATCTGATGGGTCGCCACAACGGTTGGATTCGCCGGGTCAGTCGCGCTGCCGGTCGAAAGCAATGTAACGCGCCAAGGATAATCGTCGTAATCCGCGTCGCTCTCACTGAGAGACGGATCCCCGGCGGTAAACGTCACCGAGTACTTCTCACTGGAGCTCACACTACCGGCCAGCGTTGTTCCAACGCCCGCCCAGGTTGACTCGTTCATATTGCGGAGTGCCAGACTCATTCCGGCCATCGCAGCCTGTCGCGCGTCCACCGACCGATTGCTGTTCTCGCCAACGACGAGCTGAGTCGCTTGGCTGCGCAGCATCGCGTACGCTAGGCCGAGCGTAAAGGTGATCGTCATTAACACCATGACAAGTGCCGCACCGCGCCGCCTGATTGTTTTTTCACGTGCAAAAATCATGGCTTCAACTCGTAGTACTTGGCCGCGGAACCGAAGAAGGGAATAACCGTACTGTCACCGGCGTTTGCCGTTGCAGTTGCCGTCAGCTGAAAATCAAAAACAACTCGCGATTGCCGCAACCCCGATTGCGAACTGTAGATACCTTGCACCCAAGGCAGATCCTCGAAGTCCGTGCTGCCCCCGGTATAGCTAGCCCACTGGGCAATGCTCGGGTGATGTGCTGCGCTGAACTGGATCCCCCCGCGATCGGAGCCTGATATTTTCTCGGATTTCAACTTGTCTGTCAGCTCAACCTCGACCATGCCGGCATCCGCACGCATAGAAGCCAGCAGACTCGTCCAGGCCGCGGTATCGGTCGCCACTGGTACGGTACTCGTGTCGCCTGGCACCGTTATCTCGACAAGCCGCGTCGGGGTGTTGGCGTCGTACGTGATCACCACCAGTTCCTCGACGAGTGGCAACCCTTCGGGGTTGGCCGGCGTTCCACTGGGCCGCCAGATGGCAAGTGCGTCATAAAAATCCCAGCTCGCCGCCGAGCCTTTAACGACGACAAACGCCGGAAACTCGCTGCTCGCGTGAGATTCCTCAACGGCGCTGCGAATTCGGTGGATCGCCACGCGCGCGTGCTGCACCGCGTCGCCTGTCCCCTCTACGTAGTCGTTGCTGCTATGGGCTGCTGTTGAGAGCGTGGCCAAGGCGACACCAATCATGGCGACGATGCCCACCGAAATGACCATCTCGATCACGGTGAAGCCAGCACGACGGGCGCGCAAACGTCCTCCCCCGCGACGCAATGCCGCAGCGAAACGTCTTCGACGGCGCAAAAAGCAGGTTGATTTAAAGGGTAGGCACATAGGCATAAACTCGGCGAAGCGTAACGAGCGATCGGGTTGAACCATCCGGCAGAGGTTCAAGAATCGTCACTTCGACCGCGCGAAGATTGCTGGTAACTCCGTCTGCCAATCGAACCGTGGGATCGCTCTCGTCGACGTAATACACGTCAATCGTCTGCGTCCAGGAATCGATATACCCGGAGGGGATCATGAATTTCGAATGTCGTGCCGAACCAGTGGGATCGCCTTGACCGATGGTGAGTCCCCGCTCGTCCTGGGGCGGACTTGCCGAGAATCCGTCGAAGTCGTCCGTATCGTCGAATAACTCTCGCCCATTGCCAGCAGCCTCGGCCACGGTCGGACCGAATGGCCATTCGTAGGCGCCCGCTCCCTCTTCCGCGTATCGAGTCGCCATCACTTCATCCATGATCTGCTCGGCCAGACCGGTCGCTAACATCTTGTCGAGCGTGTAGCGGGTCGTCTCGACGGAACTGCCCATGGAGGACATCAATGCCGTTCCAGCCACCGTCACAAGCGTGATCGCAATCAACGATTCCGACAGCGTAAAACCGCGGCGACGTCGCTGTTCGCGACGCGATTCAGCTGGGCGATGACGACATTTCTTGAAAGACCGAAGAAGCGACATGGGTAGCAGTTTCATGTTTCTTGCCAATGGGCGTCGGTCGAATCCAGTGGCGACCGACAACTCGGATCGCTACATGCCTGGCCCCGACAACGGAAGCAGGCAGACCGCAAAGAAACTCTACTTTGGCCGCTTGGGGAGTCAAAAGAATCGCCGCTCCAGTCACGAGAACGATAGCGCAGAGCCTTGCGCAACCCAATGGCTAACTAGCGGCGGCACCAAATGATGCCTTTATGCAACATCGGCAGTCTCTTTGTGGCGAAAAGGCAACGCCAAAACGAGAACTATGCCCTGCAACCCGCCGCCTACTCGGACCAATCGAGGGCGACGTCCAGAGATCGAGCGGCGTGCGTCAGCCCACCCACGCTAATACGGTCGACTCCGGTCGCCGCAATGTCTCCAATCGTCTTCAGGTTTACGCCACCGGAGGCCTCGAGCTGCACCTCGGCTGCGTTGGCATCTCGCAGAGCAACCGCTTCGCGCAGTTCGTCGAGTGACATATTGTCCAAGAGCACGATATCGGGCCGTTCAGGAAGAACCTCACGCAACTGCTTGAGCGTATCGACTTCAATCTCCAAAGGCAGCGATTCGCTCGAACCTGCACCTTGCCGACCCGACAAGTTGGCCACGAACTGCCGCGCGTCGCGGACCGCCTCGCCCGGCGTGCGAGACTTATCCTTCTCGCCATAAGACGCCAGGTGATTGTCCTTAATCAAAACGGCATCGAACAATCCCGTTCGGTGATTGCGTCCACCGCCGCATTGCACCGCATACTTCTCTAGCCGCCGCCAGCCGGGCGTCGTCTTGCGAGTATCGTATACGCGGGCCTTGTGCGCCCCAGCCGCCTGCACGTACTCGGCGGCTGACGTAGCAATGCCTGAAAGTCGGCCTACAAGATTCAACATCACACGTTCGCAGGTCAACAGATCGCGAGCCGAACCGTGGAGCGTGGCCAATCGTGTGCCGGCGACGATCTGCGTACCATCCTCCAGGTGCCGGGTCACATTGAGCCGAGAATTCGTCTCCGCCACAAACAGCTCGACCCCGGGCAAACCCGCGACAACACCTGCTTCACGAGCCACGATATCGGCAGCCCCCTCGGCATCCTGGGAAACCAAGGCGATCGTCGTCCAATCGTGGCCGCGATCGAGATCCTCACGGACCGCCAGTCGCAAAATCTGACGACAATCGTCGATTAGCTGCTCGTCCCAGGTAACTTGCTGAAAGTCTTGACTCACGCTGCTTGGCTCACACTCTCTATGGACTGCACGCGGATTCAGTAGAGACGCTCTCTACCTCGACTCATAATATATTATCTGGCCCGAGCGAGTTAGATGACACACCTTCCGAGGACAATCCGGGCTTCCCTCACAGATCTCGAAACAGCGACGACGAACGAGAAACACAGCATCGCAATCAACCAGGCCGCCCAAACGTGCGATCGAAACCCGACAACAAATCGAACCCTCAAACTGGCGGCCCGCTGCGGCAGACGGACCAGGTGGTGGTCGCGATCTGTGTGCTTGTCGGCTTACTTGCATTGGCCGGCTATTGGATCCATCGTAGTACGACCGACTCGCGGCTCATCGACATCGATCAGGCGGAACCGCTGCAGGCTCAATTCCAACTCGACATCAACTCCGCCGACTGGCCGGAATTCGCACAGCTGCCCGGCATCGGCGAGGTGCTCGCCCGCCGCATCGTCGAAGAACGCCAGCGGCAGGGGATCTTCCTTGATCACGACGACCTGCGCGAGCGAGTTCGCGGCATCGGGCCAACGTCGATCGAGCGAATTCGGCCGTTTCTGCTCCCGCTGCCGGATGCGTCGAATGTGGCTGGCGACCAAGACAATCGTCCCGGTTCCTATCGCGGCAGTTAGGCGTTCGCCAAGGCATTGGTGCTCGAAACGCCTGCACATCCGCAACTTTTTGCGCTCGACTTGAACCGCGCGTCGGGGATATGCAAAGATGCAGGTTTGTCAGTTCGCCAATTAGGGCGGCCGGGACGGCCCATAATCCTGGCGATTACCTGGCGAGCGTCTGACGCACCTGGTCAACTTCGCTTTCTCCCACCAACGACGAGTACTGCCGCTGTGGATTTCCAACTCGTTAGTCCGTTCAAACCTGCCGGTGATCAACCTCAGGCGATCAAGGAACTCACCAAGGCAGTGCGAGACGGGCGACAGAACCAGGTCTTGATGGGCGTGACCGGCTCCGGCAAGACGTTCACCATGGCCAACGTCATTGCCGAAACGCAAAAGCCGGCCCTTATCCTGTCTCACAACAAGACATTGGCCGCCCAGCTCTACAGCGAGTTCAAGGAATTCTTCCCGCACAATGCGGTCGAGTATTTCGTCAGCTACTACGACTACTACCAACCAGAAGCGTACATTCCACAGCGGGACATCTACATCGAGAAAGACGCCTCGATCAATCCGCAGATCGATCGCCTGCGGCTCGCCTCGACAAGCTCTCTGGTCAGCCGCCGCGACGTGATCGTGGTAGCCAGCGTTTCTTGTATCTACGGCCTCGGTTCCCCAGACGACTACAAGGAGATGATGGTCCACCTCACCCAAGGCGACGTTGTCGACCGAGACGAGGTGCTCTCCAAATTCGTCGACATCCAATACGAACGCAACGACATCGAGTCGAAGCCGGGCAAGTTCCGCGTTCGTGGCGACTGCGTCGAGCTGTGGCCGTCCTACGAAGAATTCGCCTATCGGATCGAGTTCTGGGGAGACGACATTGAGCAACTCGCCCTGATCAATCCCATCAGCGGCGAAGTCATCTCCACCGAACAAGAACTGTCCATCTACCCGGCCAAACACTTCGTACTGCCAGAAGAACGCGTCAAAGGGGCCGTCTCCGCCATCAAGGAAGAACTGGCCGAACGGCTGGAACAGCTCCGAGGACAAGGCAAGCTACTGGAGGCGCAAAGACTCAACGCCCGCACTCGCTTCGACATCGAGATGATGCTCGAGGTCGGCTACTGCCCCGGCATCGAGAATTACAGCCGCCCGTTAAGTGGCCGCCCGCCGGGAAGTTCCCCCGACACACTCTACAACTTCTTCCCAGACGACTACCTGCTGTTTGTTGATGAGTCGCATGCGACCATCCCGCAAGTTCGCGCGATGTACGCGGGCGACCAGAGCCGCAAGACAACGCTCGTGGAACATGGCTTCCGCTTGCCCAGTGCGCTCGACAACCGGCCCCTAAAATTCGAGGAGTGGGAACAGCGAGCGGGCCAAACCATCATGGTCTCTGCGACACCCGGCGATTACGAACTGGACAAGACCGGTGGCGAATTCGTCGAGCAGGTCGTCCGGCCGACCGGGCTGCTCGATCCGGAAATCACCATTTCTCCGGCCCGCGGTCAGGTTCCGCACCTACTAGAACAGATCAAGGAACGGGCAGCCGTTGGCGAGCGAATCCTTGTCACCACCCTAACGAAGCGGCTTGCTGAAGACCTCTCGGCCTATCTGAAAGAGCAGGGCGTCAACTGTAAGTGGCTGCACAGTGAATTGGACGCCTTTGAACGGGTTGAACTGCTGCGGGACCTTCGCGAAGGCCACTTCGACGCACTCGTCGGCGTAAACCTATTGCGAGAGGGACTCGACCTGCCGGAAGTCTCCTTGGTCGCCATCATGGACGCCGACAAGGAAGGCTTCCTGCGAAGCGAAACGTCGCTCATGCAGACGATTGGCCGCGCCGCCCGTAACGTGAACGCCAAGGTCATCCTTTACGCCGACAAGGTCACCGACTCGATGCAGCGAGCGATGGACGAAACGGCTCGACGTCGCAGCCTGCAAGAGGCATACAACAAAGAGCACAACATCACGCCGGAGACGATTCGCAAGGAAGTCCGCGCGGGAATCGAAACGGCCGCCGAGGCTCATGCCAAGGCCAACGCCGCCGTGGGCCGAACCGATGAAACAAAATACGTGACGGAAGAATTCATTTCGGAACTAGAAACGGAAATGATGGAGGCGGCCGATGCACTCGACTTTGAACGGGCGGCGGCCCTTCGAGACCGCATCGTGCAGATGCAGGACGCCATCGGACAGCCTGTCGATGAAGTGGAGGTCGACTCGTCAGCGCGGCCTCAACGTGGCAAGCGTCGCAAGGGAAAGAAGGGCGGAAAGGTCCCCAGGCCAAGACGCGCTTAGATACACGGCCTCGGCCCCGCCAAACACAGATCCTCCGCCAAACACCGCTCCACTGTACGACGATTCCCGAGCCGCGAGAGCGCAAGAAAAAGCGGGAGTGCCCGATCGCGTCAGACACTCCCGCTAGATCCTAAATCGCATTGCCACCCTGTCGGGCGACCTCTACAGAAGAGGCAGCGATTCCATTTTGTCGGCGGCTTATTCGCCGTCTTTGGGGGCATCGCCGTCTTTCGCGGCGTCCCCGTCTTTGGCCGCATCACCGTCGGCTGCTGCGTCGCCGCCTTTCTCTGCGGGAGCTTTCTTCTCGCCACCGCCGTCGGTCTTGGCTTCGCCACCGCCACAGCCAACATTGAACGTCGTGAGACTGAGCAACATCAAGAATATTCCGAACTTCTTCATCAAATAGCCCTCCTGAAATATTGATAAACGCACGAAAATGACTTGCTTTATCTGCCGGACCACCCGGCGAATAGCGAAAGAGCGTCGACGTCAGCACCTGGTGTCAACTTCTTAGCCATTCGACGCAACAGCCATGTTATTCGCAACAAACTGCGAAAAAGCCTCTTCATCTATGAGGCCTAAGCCGTCGTACGACTCCCACCGTGAGGTGCCAATCGATTCGTGCGCCCGCCGCGTTGCCTTTCGCGAATCTTCATAATAGCGATGCACATATGGCCGTGCCAGGACACATTTCGCAATAAATGGACCAAAACACACCCCATTTCAAACCGAAAAACCAGATCATTCTTACCCATCCGCATTTCTTGCCGGGCCGGCTGGGTGAGCTGCGAAATCTATTCGTTCCCGCTGCAAAACGAATCTGAAACTCCCTAATCCCGTACAGCAAAACTGGCCGAATCGAGGTAGGGGACCTGCCGTTCGGCCTCGTAATAGGCACGTATCACAGGCATGCCCTTGAATCTACTCGGTGTTGCCAATTCGGTCTTCCAATCCATGTGCCCCGCGAGCGTCCCATGAAACTCCTAGCCACCTCCGGATTTGCATTGCTGTTGCTGCTGACCGCGAACGTCGCAAAGGCCGAGCCGCCCAAGGCCGCTGCCAAGGAATCGAGCGACTCCCTGACTCATCACCTCTGGCAGCAGGATCTCCAGGCCACTCCAGAGATGTGGTTCTACCTTCAAGAAAAAATGCGCCGCGAAGACCCCCAATCGATCTTGCGCCGCAACGCGGAGTTTCGTGCGCACCAGCGCCGCCAACGTATCGCCGCCAAGAAGGCGATGGGCATCTCTTCTTCACGACCAAGCGTTTACGGGACGATCTTCGGGGGCCACTATCCCCGAACCTATCCTTACTGGTCGGACCAATACGCTCGTATCTGGTTTGAATCGGAAGCACCGCGACAAACGGAATCGGTTCGACGCTAGGCGGCCAATATACGTTCGGACAAGAAGGCGGCCGCCGCTTTAGTCAAAGGGGCGCGATACGTCGTTAGCTAAGCAAGTTCGTTGCGCACCGCCCAGATGGCGGCCTGAGTGCGGTCGACGACACCGACCTTGCGCAAGATATGCTGGACGTGCTCTTTGACCGTTTCGTAACTGATATCGAGCGCGTCACCGATTTCTTTGTTGCTAAGTCCTCGAGCGATTCTGAAAAGGACCTCGCTCTCTCTTTGAGTAAGTGGCACCGCGATATGGCCGTCGACCAACGGACTCGCAAGCGATCCGGTCACGCGTCTCAACTCTTCACGAGTCCAAATACTACCATGCTTCACGGTCGTCTCCAGCGACGTAATCAATCGCTGAGGATTGACGGTTTTCTGCAGAAACCCAGCTGCGCCCAAGGCCACGCATCGAGCGGCGATCCTGGGATTGTCATGGTTTGAAAACATGAGAACGGGAAGATTGGGGTACTCTCCGCGGAGTCGGCCCAGAGCGGTGATGCCGTCGATGTCGGGCATCACCACATCCAGTAGCACGACGTCGACGTCAAGCTCACCAGCCAGCGCAATGGCTTCTCCGCCGGTGGCTACCGAAGCCACGACTTCAAAGTCAGCGCCATTCAGAATTTCCTCAACGCCGGCGCGAACAATCTCGTGATCGTCCGCGACGAGAACTTTCGTCGCCATCCACTACTCCAGCCTGATCGCCTTGAAGTCATTCAAGGCCGAGGACTATCGGCTCGCCGAATACGTCGAGCCGTACCGTCGTTGTCAAAGAAGGCCGCTCTCTGCCAACGACAGCCCTCACACATAGTTGTCGCTCGTTCGACATCATCCAGTCCGCTGGACTTGCCGAATTAACCGTTCATGGCCCAGACACATTCTTGCGTGACTGGATCAAACACATTGCAAAAGGTCTCGTCACGGTGCACCAACAGCACCAATGCACACCATTGGTGCGCGACGAGATCCTATGCTTAACGGTCGCCACGACCCCGTGTGCTCTCAAGCCACCGAGTCATCCCTGCGCCATCAGATTCCCGCAAAGCCGCGAGGTCCGATTTTCATCAGCGCTGAAGCTCCGTTTATCCCAAGCCTCGGATACAGAGACTCCGCCGGGACACGATTCGCAAACTCTTAAGTGTCGCAAAAATCGGTCGCAGCAAAATCCCAACCTACAGGGGGGCCCCGTGCGCACCTCCGTGCGAAACCGCACGGTCGTGATAGGCTCACGGCAATGGTCGGCAAACGAGAAACAAGCCACGGATGATGGCCCCTTCTTCTCTTCTCTCGTGCCGCCCGCGCCACGCTGTCCCCAAGACCTAGGCCTGGACAGTACACGGACCCCTCACTGGTGTACCACCCTACGCAAGAGGCGGAGCCGCCCCCTGCCCAAGAGGGGATATCGCGATCCTAGCCCTCGGAATTCCTCCCTAGCCTGGAGAATCGTTGGCAAACACCTACAATTCGGCCCGTTCGGCAACTGCCCGCCAGTTCACCTCTGGGGCCGCCTTTGCTTCCGCCTCTCGTGCCTCGGGGCGCGCACACGCCGAAAAGTGACGATTTCCCGCGATTAAGCGGCATGAAATGCCGATTAGAGCTGGTCGTCAGTCTCTGGCGGCTGTGGTAATATGTTGGGCTACTGATTCGAACCAATCGCGGCAGCGGTGCCGTTTTCGCGACTCAACAGCCGGTCCGTGTCCCCAAAACACGCTGAATCAAGCACCTACCCACGTGCAAGCACGTGTTCCGTTTAAACACACGCTCAGAGGAATGAATTTATGGCCACCGCCTCTCCCGTCGCCAAGGATAACGTCTCCGAGATACTCGCCAGTGCCATGGAGGCGGGCGACGGTCTCCTGCGGCTGACTCCCACCTGGGTTCCGCGCAGCTTCCTGCACCCCGGAAAGCGGCTCAAGTTAGCCCCCGGCGACTATTACGCGTTTGGCGCCCATCGTGGCGGTATCGATGAGCGCTGGTTTGCCAGCACGACAGACGCCGCTAACGAAGGCCGCGTCGAAGACGAGGGGCTCAGCTACATCACCTTCGGCGGACAACGTTTCCTTCTGAGGGACGCGGTCGAAGAAGCCGGCGCCCAGCTGATCGGCAGTGCCATCTTCGAGAAATACAACCGCTGGCCCGTCTACTCGAAGTTCTTCGATAACATGGGCCCGATCCCGCATCACATGCACCAGGGATTCGAGGACGCGAAGCTCGTCGACCAAGAGGGCAAACCGGAGTCGTATTACTTCCCTCCGCAGTACAACAACTGCGACAACAACTTCCCCTACACATTCATGGGACTGGAGCCTGGCACCACCAAGGACGATCTGCGCAAGTGCCTGGAGAATTGGCACAAGGGCGACAACGGCCTGCTCGATCTCTCCAAGGCTTATCGCCTTAAGCGAGGCACTGGCTGGCTCATCCCGCCGGGCGTTCTACATGCCCCCGGTTCTCTGCTCACATATGAACCTCAATGGGGCAGCGATGTCTTCGCCATGTTCCAGTCGTTGGTCGAAGGTCGCGAAGTTCCTTGGTCGCTATTGGTGAAGGATATGCCGGAAGACAAGCACCAGGACATCGACTTCATCATCGGTCAACTTGACTGGGAGAAGAACGTCGATCCAAACTTCAAAGACAACAACTACCTGGAACCGATTGTTGATCCGGACAACTCGGGCGACGGCTATACCGATCGATGGATCGACTATGGCACGGTCAACGGCGAACAACTCTTCTCCGCGAAAGAACTGACGCTCGAACCAGGCGCGAAGTGCGTACTTAAAGACCCCGGTGCCAGTGGCTGGATTACAACCCAAGGCAGCGGTCGCATCGGCAAGCTGAATCTCCAGACCCCGGCGATGATTCACTTCGGCGAAGAGACCGAAGACGAAGTCTTCATTACCGCCGAGGCCGCTTCTGCTGGCGTCGAGATCGAGAATACCGGTAGCGAACCGCTCGTCTCCCTGCGATACTTCGGCCCCGACGTGCATAGCAACATGCCGGAAGTGGGCGACTACCGCAAATAGGCACTCGCCCCCGGCGAGACCATATCTACAGCACAGGCCAAGGCGAGGCGGCAGGAAAGTTCCTGCCGCTGCCCGCCTTTGGCCCCCATTTCGCGCAAGCAAACGCCTATTAGAAGGCGGTTTCTCCGCCCCACTGGCGGTGCGACCTGCGCGTTTCTCGCCTATAATAATAGGCCCGTGGTAGCACGGCCCCTTGCTGCAAGCACCGTGAACCACGACCCACCGTTCGATCGACGCCTTCGATCGAACCAGAACCTCACCAACCGACACCTGCCGCACGAGAATCCCATGCCGCTTCTGTTGCGTTCGCTTCGTACCCGTTTGCTCACGTCTTCTCGCCACCGTATCGCGGCCAGCCTGACCTGCCTGCTGCTGGTGATGCTGCTGGCTACCTCGCGAACCGCAAACGCCGCGGAGTATCTCACGCTCCAGCCGGGCGACCACATCTGCATCATTGGCAACGCCCAGGCCGAACGCCTGCAGCACTTCGGCTACTTTGAAATGCTGCTGCACGTGGCCCACCCCAAGCACAACCTGGTCGTGCGTAATCTGGGTTGGTCGGCCGATGAGCTAAAGCTGAAACCGCGCAGCAAGAATTTCGGCAGCCAAGACGACTACCTGCACCGGGAGAAGGCAGATGTCATCATCGCCTTCTTCGGGTTCAATGAGTCTTTCGCCGGCCCGCAGGGCGTGCAGAAGTTCAAGCAGGATCTGACGGAGTTCATCCGCCACGCCAAGAGCCAGAAGTACAACGGCAAGTCGGCCCCGCGTGTTGCCCTAGCCTCGCCCATCGCGCACGAGAACCTCCACAATCCGCACCTGCCGGACGGTTCCGCGACGAACGCCAACCTGGTCATCTACACCAAGGCGATGGCGGAAGTGGCTGCGGCCGAGGGCGTGCCCTTTGCCGACATCCTTGAGTCGAGCCGCCGGCTGATGGTCAATTCGGTCGCCCAGGGCTCCCCGCTCACCATCAACGGCGTGCACCTGAACGACACCGGCTCCGCCCTGCAGGCCCCGCTCTTGATGCGTGGTCTCTTCGGCCCCGATCACGAATACGCGGTCACCGACTTCGACCACGAGCTGAAGACCGCCGTCAACGACAAGAACCTCCATTTCTGGCACCACTATCGGGCCGTCAATGGCTTCTACATCTATGGCGGGCGTTCCAAGCTGTGGGACAACGACAAGGTCATGGAGACCGAACGCCGCAAGATTAACGACATGGTCAAGCTTCGCGACCGCGTCGTTTGGGATCTGGCTCAGTGGAAGAAGCCCGAGCCGATCGACGACAGTAAGACCACGAAGCTGATGGAGGTCGAATCCAACTACAAACGACCGATCACCTACCTCAAGCCGGAAGAGTCGATCAAGAAATTCCACGTTCCCGAAGGTTTCGAGGTCAACCTGTTCGCCTCAGAACAGGAGTTCCCGGAACTAAAGAATCCGGTTCAGATGACCTTCGATAAACGTGGTCGCCTGTGGGTCTGCACGATGCCATCCTACCCGCAGTACCAACCGCCTGGCACGGCCAACGACATGCTGCTCATCTTCGAGGACACCGACGGCGACGGCCGGGCCGACAAGCGAACCGTGTTCGCCGACAAGCTGCACGTCCCGACCGGCTTCGAGCTCGGGCACGGCGGAGTCTACATTGCCCAGCAGCCGAACCTGATGTTCCTCAAGGACAACAACGGTGACGACGTGGCCGATGAGCGCAAGGTCGTCCTACACGGTTTCGACTCCGGCGACTCCCATCACTCGATTGGTGCTTTCACCTGGGGCCCGGGCGGCGCCCTCTACTTCCAAGAGGGCGTCTTCCACCACACTCAGGTTGAAACGCCCTACGGCCCGGTCCGCGTCAAGGATGCCGGCGTCTTCCGCTACGAGCCGAAGTCCGAAAAGCTCGATATTTTTGTCTCGTACCCCTTCGCCAATCCGTGGGGACACATCTTCGACGCCTGGGGGCAGAACTTTGTCGCCGACGCCTCGGGCGGGTCGAACTACTTCGGCACCGCCTTCTCTGGCCACGTGAACTACCCGCAGAAGCATCGCCGCATGCGGGAACTGTTCCGCCGCGAATACCGCCCGACCGCCGGTTGCGAGATCGTTTCGAGCCGCAACTTCCCGGACGAGATGCAGGGCAACTTCTTGCTCAACAACTGCATCGGCTTCCTCGGCATTGCCAATTACCAATTCGTCGACGACGGTTCCGGCTTCGCGGCCAAGCCGGTCGAACAGCTACTGCGTAGCGACGACCCCAACTTCCGCCCGGTCGACCTGGAGTTCGGTCCCGACGGCGCGTTGTACTTCGTCGACTGGTACAACCCGCTGATCGGCCACATGCAGCACTCGCTGCGTGACCCCAAACGCGACCACAGCCACGGCCGCATCTGGCGGCTGCGTTACACCAAGAAGCCGCTGCTGAAGAAACCCACGATCGCCGGCGCCACGGTGCCGGAGCTATTGGAGCTGCTCAAGTCACCGGAAATCCGCACCCGCTACCGGGCTCGTCGTGCCCTTGGCGAGAGAGACGAAAAGGAAGTTGCCGCCGCCTTGGCCACCTGGGTTGAGGGACTCGCCGACGACGACCAGCTCACTCCCGAAGCCGCTGAACACGCCCGGCTCGAAGCCCTCTGGATGTTCCAGTACATCGACATCGTCAACGAGCCCCTGCTCGGTCAGATGCTGCGTTCGAGAGACAGTCGTGCCCGAGCCGCCGCCACACGTGTGCTCTGTTACTGGCGAGATCGCATCGACAGCGCCATCGACCTGTTGAAGGTCCAAGGCCGCGATGAAAACGCCCGCGTCCGCCTGGAAGCGATTCGCGCCGCCAGCTTCTTCAAAGATCCGCGAGCCGCCGACATCGTCGTCGAGTCGCTAACCCATCCGCAAGATTACTACCTGCAATACGCCATTACCGAGACGCTCACCACCATCGGCCACTACGAGCTTGGCCTGGTGCGTCTGCTCAAGAGTGGCCGTCTCGATCCCAAACGCGTCGGTTTCGCGGTCGGGCTGGCCTGCCAGCGAGGTGGCGAGCAGGACCTCGGTTACATCTTTGACCGCGTCGTCACTGAAGGAGGCTTCACCGACGATGTTCGTCTGAATGCTCTCCAAGGTCTCTTAGAAGCGGCCACCATTCGCGGCGTTCGCCCCAAGACAGATCTCACACCAATCGCCGATCTGGTGAAGCGACTACAAGCTTCCAATCGCAAGCCATCGCTGATGACCGCGATCCGCCTCATCGGCGCCCTGAAAATCCAAAAGGCGGAAGCTGACCTGATCCGCCTGGCCCTCGACAAGAACATCTCCAGCGGTCTCCGTCAGGCTGCCCTCGATGTGCTCGTGAAGTTCAATAGTGAGCAGGGCAGGGGAGCCATCGCAAAGCTTGCTGGAAAAGACCGCCCGCAACCGGTTCGCTATGCGGCGGTCGCCACGCTCACCCGTCTCGACATCAATCAGGCCGCTGAAATCGCCAAGACCGTACTGGCCGAGGCGACTTCGAGCGACGATCCGGCTCCGCTGGTGCGAGCCTTCCTGGCCCATCAAGACGGATCCAAAACGCTCGCCGGCGTGCTAAAGACGACCACCATTAACGAGGACGTTGCCAAGCTGGCGCTCCGCTCGATGTATTCGGTCGGTCGTAGCGACGCGGAACTTTCCGACGCCCTGACCGCGGCCGCAAAGATCGAAACCCAGGATGACGAACTCAGCGAAGCTGAAGTCGCCAAGTTGGAAGCGGCCGTTCGCGAGCAGGGTGATCCCGCCCGGGGTGAACTCGTCTTCCGTCGAGCCGATCTAAGCTGCATGAGCTGCCACAGCCTGGGCGGCGTCGGTGGTGGAATCGGCCCCGAGCTGACCGCCGTCGGTTCTAGCTCGCCGGTCAGCTACCTGCTCAACGCCATCCTGACTCCCGACAAGGAGGTCAAAGAAGAGTTCCTCATGGCTCACGTCTACACCGACGATGGCCGCACCCACCAAGGCATCATTCACGAGAAGACCAACGATCGCATCGTCCTCAAGGACGCCACGGGCAAGATGACTACCATCCCCCGCAACGAGATCGACGAGCAGGAAGATGGCGGTTCGCTAATGCCCAAGGGCTTGGTCAAGTTCATGACGCGTCGTGAACTGGTCGACCTGGTTCGCTTCCTCTCCGAGCTCGGACGCGACGGCGACTACAAGATCAACTACACGCCGGTGATTCGCCGCTGGCGTGTACTGGCCAACGTGCCGGCCGAACTGGCGGGCGACGTGCCCAACGTCGAGGTGCTCACTGACAAGGTGCTCGACCTGGACGAAACCGCCTGGCGAGCCGCCTACTCGATGTCGGGCGGATCGCTGCCGCTGGACGAATCGGTCGCCCCGCTGGACCAGAACGTGATCTACCTGCAGTTCGAGCTGAAGATCGATCTGGCCGGCAAGCTCGACTTCTTCGCCGACTCGGCCGAGGGTCTGACCATCTGGAACGGCGATCGCCAGATCGCCTTCGAAGAGGGCACGACCAAGTTCACGACCGGCTTCAAGGAAGGCAAGCGGAAGATCACTATCCGCGTCGACCGCAGCAAGCGCGATGTCGACACCGTTCGCATCGATGTCCGGCGCGTCCCGGGCGAACGAACCCAAGCGGCCCTGATCGGCGGCGTTTAGGGGCCGCGAGAAAAGCAGCGTGTCCTCGGGTGCCACTGGTAACTTGTTACCAGTGTAGATGCCCTAGAGCATGCGGGAACCCAGCGGCGCTTTAGGGTGCCATGCTCACCCTTGGTGAGCATGCTTTCGTCGCTTGTTGAACCTCATGCCCACGTTTACGTGGGCATGGCACCCCTTGGTTCCGTCTGGCACAGCATGACCTACAACTACAACGAGGCCGGTGCGACTTTTTTTGCTATATGGGCGAAAACGGGGTGGGGGTCAAAAAACTCCAAGTCGCTGTCCGTGTGCGAGTTGCGCTCTGCGGCATTTCTGGCACTTTCTGCCGCAAGACTTTGCTGCGGTGGGGCTTAGAGTAAATTCCCCCGATTCGTCGGTGACGCCAAAAAAGTCCGTATTGTCGCGCGGCACTCCGTGACGCCAGCGCGGCCTGCGAGTCAATGAAATACGTTCGCGAAGGTCGAGGCTCCTGCCGAGCCGCCGTTGTTCCGAGAGTAAATGTGCGACAAACATGTAGGTCTGGCTGTGCCTGACGGAACCGAGGGATGAATATAGAACCAAGGGCACCACAACAATCAGGCAACTCTGGTTCCCGCATGCACGGCACGCCCAACGGCAAGCACTGGCAAAGCCAGTGGCACCCAACTAACCCGAAGCGTAAGTGAGGGACACAACCACACAGGCATGCACCATCAATCGAAGGCTCTCGCTTGCGTCACGGAGTGCCGCGCGACTATGGGCCAAACGAATGGCCCGCTCGCTGCAAGCCCCAGACCTCAAACCAATCTAACCAAATTGCCAAAGAACGGACGCACGCATCTCGCGATTATGCACAGGTCGGTGTTCAGAACAAGCAACTTTTTCTTGGCAAGATACAGCAACGGCACATTTGGGCACAAACATCAATTCACCCAGATGCCGCCGCGTCAGCCGCTTCGCCTGAATTCGATGCATATTCGAGCAGAGCGTCACAAAGCCTGTCGAGCGTCACGGACCTTCGCCCCTGAGAAAAAAGAGTTTCGAGCGTTCCTGCGATCAAGAGTTGGCTCTTCTTGTCATGACGAGTGACAAGACCTGTTTCGTCTCGAACTTGCGCCCACGCCTCGCCCCATGCCCCGTCAAAATCCGCCTGTACTGCTTGTCCAACCTCCGTTCGCCACATGACGCCTCTATCATGCCAGACATCCTCACTGGGCAAAGGATCCGGATCTTCAATGTCGCAGAGCTTCAGCAAGCACCCATTATTGCGTCTATTTTCATTCTTATTGCCGTCCTCCTGGGCATCAGCGTCAAATACAACATATGCGGGAATCGCTAGATGTTTCGCAATCGCAACCAACCGACTCATATTTGCTTTCCCCCCGGCGGAAACAAAATGGCAGCCGTATTTCCGAAAGTCCGACCAACGTTCCTGAAGTTGCAACCACGTGGAAATGTAGGCAATATCCTCAACGCCCTCGACAATCACTGCGCATCGGCAGAAAAACAGTTCCTTCTGAGATGGCTGTAAAATTTGTTGAATCTTTGACATTACAGAAGTCGGCGCACGAGGGGCTTCACCGAGAGATTCCGCCAAAGACTCGCTGATTTTCGGGTACGACGTTGAGTGCGACGTTGACTCTTGGCTACCTTGCAGCTTCTGGATCTTACGAACACGCTCCAAGCTTTGAGCCGAAACGAAGTACGGACTGTGAGAGGTTAGAACCACCTGACTCTTTCCCCGGCCAGGGTCTCCCAAATCTTCAAGTAAGAACGCCATATGCTGGGCCTGCGACGGGTGCTGATACAGCTCTGGCTCCTCGAAGCCCAAGATTAGTGTCGGTGAATTCTCTTGATCGCTTTCGGCAAGTTCTTGAAGGACAGATACGATAAATGCCCGCTGCATGCCATGGCCGAGGCGGGCCACTTCACCTATAAAATCCCCTTCGCCAATAGACACGCGGGCCGCTGGCTCGCTGATCTTCACCGAATTCTTACGGTCGAACCGCCACTGCAGATCAACGCGTGCGTCCGGAGTCGCCCAATTCTGCATGCGATCCTGGAGGGAATCCCGCAACTCCACCAATGCGACGCTTTGTTCCGTTAGCAGTTCTCGGTATCTGTCTTCGATTTCCTGCCGCAACTGCGCAAGCGGCTCCTCGAATTCAACCTTCGCTCGGATTGTCCGATGGATAAGCTGCCCCAACGCAGTCTTGCTCTCCTCATCCTGCTCCGCAGACGCGTCCTTGACCGCTGGGATGTAAACCCACTGGACATATTTCTCCAACCGATTGGCGCCTTTAGAAAACCCATAGAACTGGCCTTCGTCGGGAAGGAGTTCGCATTCGTCGACGTGCGATTCCTCGTATGCGCGAAGCGCGTTCTCCATCGCAACCTTTGTACTTGCATCCGGTAGTTCTGGAAGCCCAGCCCTGATACCCCCGTATATTTCCTTTAACTCGGCAACCCTTTCCTTGTTGTTCAAGGCCGCAAAGAAAGGCGCAAACGCCGCCATTACGTGTCGTTTGCCATGCTGCGTGACTTCGGCCGTTTCACTCTCCGCATCCCATTTCGCCTCTGCATTCATAACGAGCTTTCCCTGGCGATAGTAATGCTTGAACGTCTCCTGTGCGTCTTCTGAAAGGTCAACGAACGTTACGGTGATGCGGATGGGATTCGCTGTCTCTGAAAGATGAAAATCTTCTGCGGAGAGACTCACAACGTCTGTTGCAGTGGCGGCATTGTTGCGAAAGAAGACGTTTAGCGCCGTGAGAACATTGGACTTCCCAGAGCCATTCGGACCAACGAAACAGGTATAGTTGTCGAATTCGATCGTCTGGTCACGGAAAGACCGGAAATTCTCAATACGAATGGATTCCAGCTTCATGCCAATTGCCCTCTTGGAGATGCGTGGGTAGTACAATTGTGGCCATACTACCACTTATGGAGGCCGTGTCCATTGAGGGGGACTTGATGCCAAAGAAATCTGACATAAAAGCCGCGTTTTTGGTGAATTGCGACTTCAAGAACCCCACATGAGTGAAGCGGTGACCCGCTGCCCAGCTAGGCAACTGCGGATCGAGCACGGTGTATCCCACCGCAAGCCTGCCAAGCAGTACGAGTGAAACACCGCTTGATTGTGACCCTCACTTACGCCTCGAGAAACCGGCGGCTCAGCAGGAGCTTCGCCCTCCCGGTGTTCGTGCGTGGCTCGCACGCGAGCCTCGCCCTTCGCGAAACCCGTCGCCGCCCGCCGCCCTTACGTCCCGTAGATATAGTCCCGCTTCGACTTGTTGTAGGCCAGCTTTTCTGCCTGGGTCATGCTGGCGAAGTCGGGAGTGACGTTGGGATCGTAAGTGATCGATTTGCCGCCGCAGCCGTTGGGGGCTCCGTTGCAGCCGCAGCCGCAGTCTTTCTTCTTATCGGATGTCGACGCACTCGTGGTCGGGTCAGGAGACCCGCCCACAACAGAGGCCCCACCCGAAGTAGTCGTTTCCCCCGACTCACTCGGCACGCCTTCGGGGACCACGACTTGGCCGCCACTGGCGTAGCTCATCACGGCCGTTTGCATCGTCATGTCTTCTTCGAGCGAACGGAGTGGGCGGATGTTGAGTTTCTGTAAGACACCATGATAGGCACGCACCGCCTCTTCCGGCTCGATCTCGCCGTCGGCCAGCATGCGTAGGAACTGCACGAACGCCAGCTGGCACTCGGAGTTGTTGATCTTGCGACCGAACAGGGCCGCACGGGCGCCGTACTTCTTCGCTTCGGCTAGCAGCTTGAAGGCGTCGAGCGTGGTGCCGCTGCTGCCGCCCAAGATGCCGACGACCAGATGCGGATCGTAGGCGACCAGGTCTTCCATTGCCTTCGGGCCTTGGTAGACCATCTTCAAGAAGACGGGCCGACCCTTTTCCGCCACGCCAGCGAGCGTGCGAGCGATGTGATCGTTGACGAAGGCGGGAATCATCTCCGGCGACAGGCCGGTCGGCGTGTTCGGATTGAAGATTTCGAGGAAGTGACGAAAGCCCTTCTGCTCCGCTTCGACGCGAAACGCCTTGTACGCCTCGAGTGTGCGAAGGTCGTCGTCCAGCTGATTGTTGAACGTCACGCTGTAGAGACCGAGATTCGCGCCGCGGAAGCGTTCTTCTGGGGCACAATCGACGTGCCCGCATTGAATGTGGTCGAGCGTGGCGGAACGGAACGGCTGGGCCGAGGCCTCGAGGTACTTGCCACCGCGAACGACGAAGACGTCGCTGGCATCGTTGGCACGCGCGGCCGGAGTGATCGGCGAGTTGTCGAACATCCGCTCCTGGATATTGAGCACATCGTTCGTGCTCGCCGACATCAGCATGATGTCGACCAACTCCTGGCGGATGATCTGGCGAATTTGATCGCGATATTCGGCCAACGTCTTGAATCGCACCTCGTCGGCGTGACTTTCGGGCGACATGCCGGGGGCCCCAATCCCGAACGCCATGTCGGCGTCCTTGGCATCGGCCAGGATGAAGTCCTTAGCCCCGTGCGGGTCGGCGTGAATGTTGGCCAGTTTTTGATCGAGTGATTTTTGCATAACTCTGTTCGCTGTTTCGCGGGTGCCAGTGTGAATGGCAACTCAACTCTCTCTTTACCACGGCTCGGCGGGAGCCTCGCCCTCCCATTTCCTACAAAACCTGATCGAGCGTTTGACGCAGCACGCCGGCACTCTTCTGCAAAGCCTGCATTTCCTTCGGCCATAGCTCGACCTCTTGGGTCGAAACGACGCCGCCGCGGCCGACGACCGTGGGCACCGACAGGGCCACGCGGCGAATGCCATAGCAACCGCTCTGCACGCTGGAGATCGGCAGCACCTGCTGGGTGTCGAGCGCGATCGCCTCGATCACGTCTTGAATGGCGATTCCGACCGCGAAGCCGGCACCACCCTTCTTCTTGATCACTTCGGCCCCGCTACCCTTGGTGCGCGTGAAAATCTCGTTGGCCAAGTTCGGCGTCCAGGCGGGGAACTTGTCGAGCGGCAGTCCGCCGAGCGTGGCACTCGACCAGATTGGCACCATGCTGTCGCCATGCTCGCCAAGGATCAGGGCCTTGATCTGCGTCGGAGCGGCACCAAGCCTTTGGGCGATGAAACTACGGAATCGGATCGTGTCGAGCTGCGTACCGAGACCAATAACCTGCGAGTGGGGCAGGTCGAGCGTATCGGCGGCCAGGTAAGTGAGCACGTCGACCGGGTTCGAGACGACGAACACGATCGCATCCCGTTTGTAGCCGGCCGATTTCACTTCGGTCAGAATCGACTTGAACAACGAGACGTTGCGATTGATCAGGTCGAGGCGGCTTTCGTCCGGCTTGCGACGCAGGCCGGCGGTGATGCAGATCACGTCGCTGTCCTTGACGTGTTCGTACCCACCAGAGCTGATGATCTGATCGGCCGTGCTGGGACCACCGTGCTGAAGATCGAGAGCCTGACCCGCGGCCAAGTCCTGATTGACGTCCAGCAGAGCGATCTCGCGGACAATGCCACCGGTCTGCAAGGCAAACCCGGCACAGGAGCCGACCAATCCACCGCCGCCAATAATGCTAACTTTCATCGCGTTCGTTCCGTTGTTGGTTTTTTGTTGTCTCTCGGGTGCCACTGGCTCTGCCAGTGCCTACGCACCAGCTCCCTGCTGCAAAGCGGCCAGCACGCGATCGGTAATCGTCTGGATCAAGGCTTCTTGATCGAGTCCACCGGCGGGAGCGGCGGCGGCAGGAGCACTACCACCGGCCGGCATGGCGGGCGGGGCCTCGAAGGCACGACGTTCGACGCCAACTTCCTTCCAGCTATCGCGGAACAGGTCGTTCGCACAGACGTCGCAGTTCTCCATGCCCTTCTCGTTGCGGGGATCACGGAAGCCCCACTTGTCTTTCATCTCGAGCAACTCACGCTGCTGCGGCTCGGTGAAGTAATTGACCTTGCCGAGATCCTTGGCCAGGATCAGCATCTTGCAGTAGGCGTCGAGCACCTCGGTCCACCAGTAGGCTTTCTCGACCGTCTCGCCCCAGCTGATCGTGCCGTGGTTGGCCAGGATCACGACGTTCGAATCCTTGACCACGGGGATGATCGTGTCGGCGAACTTCTGCGTGCCGGGCGTTTCGTACTTGGTGATCGGCACATCGCCTAGGAAGATTTCGACTTCCGGCAGAACGCACTGCGGAATCGGCTCGCGAGCAATCGCGAACGCCGTGGCGTGCGGCGGGTGGCAATGGACGATGCTATTGATGTCGTCTCTTTCTTTGTAAACCTGCAGGTGGAGCAGGGCTTCGCTACTTCGCTTCTTGCGGCCGGCGAGCTGGTTGCCTTCCATATCGATCAAGCAGATGTCGTCCGGCTTCAGGAAGCCCTTGGAGTGCATCGTCGGCGTGCAGAGCACCTCCTTCGAGTTGAGGCGATAGGTGATGTTGCCGTCGTTGGCGGCCGCGAAACCTTTGTTGTAGACGCGTTTTCCAATCTCGCAGATTTCTTGTTTGATGCGATGTGCGTTCTGCATAACTTCTTTTCCTGCTTAGTGCGGGTAGTTGGTGTTCTATTTGGGCGACTCGCTGTGAGTCGTTCTTGTTCCGAATTCGTATTCGTGGTTATTTCTTACAGTTACTTCTTGCTGTCGACCTGAAGGTCGTCCAGGATCGCGGCGTTGTAGGCGTCGATTGGTTTGACTTCCGGGTAAAAGGGCATCGCCGCCTCGCGGCTTTCGCTCAGGGCGACGAGCGTGCCAGGGCCGGCGCCGAGTTCGTCGTACAGCACTAACGGATCGGCATCGGCCTTCTCGGGCGAGGCGAGATCGTCCTCGCTGAGCGGCACCGCCATGCGATAGGAACCGCCGGCCAAACTAGGATGGCAGCGATTCAGCGTTACGGTACCGATGACTTTTGCAATTCTCATATGCGTACTTAAATGTTCCGGCTTGCAGGTGCATCTGGCTCTGCCAGTGCTTTACTGAGTTCGAGTAGGTCAGGCTTCACCTGCGGTATTCTCTAGTTCCCTCGCTCACGCTTCGGGCTATGTTTCGATTCGTCGCTCACGCTTCGGGTTAGCACTGGCTCGCACGCGAGCCTCGCCCTTCGCGACACCTACCCTCTAAATTATCCGTCACAAATGCCCATCACGCTCCAGCGGACGGGTGTCGTTTCGCTGTCAAGCAACTTCCGCGTACTGCGGCCGTCGGTCGTCAACAATACCTTTTCTCCTTTGCCCGCCCCCAGCGAATCAACCGCGATGACCGGGTCGCCATCGGCCGACTCTCCATCGGCCAGCAGCAAGCGAACGACGAGGAGCTTCCAACCCTCCATCGATTCGTGCTTGACCGTGGCAGTCGCGTTGCCAATGACGCGGGCGAGTTGCATTAGGCTTTCCCCAAAATCCGCAGGTCGTCGATCAGTGAGCAACGTCGTTCGCGGGTGAAGGTCAGCGGCGTCGTGACCCCTTCGCCGGTCGGCGTAGCGATCGAGAACGACAGGTAACCTTCGCCACCGAGTCCGAGCGACGACATGCAGGGGCCATTCTTAACGAACAGCGTGGTGTCCATCACGCGGCCCATCTTGGTCATGTTTCGTACATCGTGCGAGTGAATGATCGCGGTGTGGCGGAAGCCGTGTTCGTACTTCTGGGCCAAGGCAATCGCCTCGTCGACATTGCGGCAGCGGACGAACGGCAAGAACGGCATCATCTGCTCGACGGTGACGAACGGGCTGTGCTCGTCCGTTTCACCAAACACGACCAGCGTATCGGCCGGAACTTCTCGCCCAGCGGCACGGGCCAACACGGCCGCGTCCTGTCCGATGTAGTCTTTGGCGGCCACATCGTGGCGATCGGCCCCTTCGCCAACCGTGGCAATGGCGACACTCGTGAGACGGTCGATCTCCTGGCTGTTGAGACGAACCGCGCCGGCTCGCTCCATGGCGGCCATCATCTGATCGAAGACCGCGTCGACCACGAAGACTTCCTTCTCGGCGATGCAGAGCAAGTTGTTGTCATACGAGCAGCCCTGAATGATTGCACGGGCAGCTCGATCGATGTCGGCCGTCTCGTCGACAACCACCGGAGGATTGCCAGGGCCGGCGACCACGGCTCGCTTGCCACTGTTGAGCGCCGCGCGGGCGACCGCGGGACCACCAGTGACACAGATCATCTTCACTCCGCGGTGGGAGAAGATGGCCTCGGCTGACTCCAGAGTCGGTTCGGCGATCACGCAGATCAGGTTGTCGATGCCAACGTCTTGAAGAATGGCTTGGTTGAAGCGGCGAACACCTTCGGCCGCGACCTTCTTACCAGAAGGATGCGGGTTGACGACCAGCGTGTTTCCGCCGGCGATCATGCTGACCGCATTGCCGGTAATGGTCGGCAGCGAGTGGGTGACCGGGGTGATGGCACCGATGACGCCGAAGGGGGCGTGCTCGATGACCGCCAGACCGTGATCGCCACTGAAGACTTCGCTCTTCATGAACTCCACGCCGGGCGTCTTCTCGCCGAGCGTCTTGAGCTTCTCGATCTTGTGTTCCAGGCGACCGATCTTGGTCTCGTTCATTTCCATCGTGCCGAGTTCGACGCACTGGTCGATGGAGATGCGGCGAATGTGATCGATGATTCGCTTGCGATCTTCGACCGGGCGAGCGCTGAGCTCGTCGAACGCTTCGGTCGCAGCGGCAACCGCTTCGTCTACGTCGGTGAAGATTCCGTAGCGGCCGCGATAGCTGCCGCTGGCCGCCGGCGTCGAGCCAACAGCTGCGGGCGCTGCGGCGCCACCACCGTTCATCTGCTGCAGAACCTGCTGAACCACGTTCCGAACTAGATCTTCCGTCGCTTGCATGTTTCGTTCGCTTTCGTCTATTTCCTGGCCGCCTCGACATTCGGGCGGCTTCTTCTTCGCTTAATCTGTCCGCTGCTAGTCGTCTCGCGAGTAGACGCTGTTGTTCTCAACGTGAACCGAATCGACGATTCCGATGATGACCGCGTCGATCGGCAGGTTTTTCGTTTCCGGGGTCAGCCGGGCACTCGAACCTTGCGTGATCAGCACGTACTCTCCTTCGCCGGCGCCGATCGTGTCGATCGCCACGAAGGTTCTTCCGGTGGTGGAAAGGCTCTTGCGAGTCTTGGGATCGAGCCGGTAGGGCTCGACCACCATCAGCTTGTGACCGACCATTTCGTCGACCTTTTGTGTCGAAACGACCGAACCGGTGACTTTTGCAACAAACATGAGTTAACCTTCTCGTTTGTGAGCGAGACCTACGACCCCAACAGCTCTTTGCTCTGCCGGGCGACGATGATCTCTTCGTTGGTCGGCACCACCCAGATCTGCACGCGACTTTCGGCCGCGCTGATCTTGGTTTCACCCGACACGTTCTCATTGGCAGCCTCATCGAGCACCACGCCCAACTCAGCCAGCTCCGCACAGACGGCCTTACGAACGCCGACTCCGTTCTCGCCGATGCCGCCGGTGAACACGATCGCGTCGGCACCACCCAGCTCCACCAGGTACGCACCGAGGTAGTGACGCACGCTTGAGTTGAAGCTATCGAGCGCCGCCTTGGCGTCCTCATTACCCGCAGCTGCCGCCTCTTCCAGATCTCGCATGTCGCCACTGACGCCACTCATGCCCAACAGACCGCCTTGATTGGCCATCGTGTCGAGCACTTCTTCGAGCGTCTTTTCCGTCCGCTTCATGATCTGGGGCAGGGCATAGGGATCGAAATCGCCCACCCGGTTGTTATGAGGCAAACCCGACTGCGGGCTCATCCCCATACTCGTCGCCACACTCTTTCCATCACGAATGGCGGCCATCGAACTCGAACCACCGAGGTGGCAAGAGATCACCCGCAAGTCATCGCGCTCGAGCAGTTCCGCGGTACGCGTGGCGATGTATCGATGGCTGGCGCCATGAAATCCCCAACGCTTGACGTGAAACTCCTCGGTCCATTCTCGCGGAATCGCGTAATTGCGATTGCGAGCCGGGATGGTTTGATGAAACCCGGTTTCGAACGCCGCCACGAGCGGAATCTCCGGCAGCTGCTCACGCAACTGCCGCATCGCCGCGATGTAAGGCGGGTTGTGAGCCGGGGCTACTTCGTTCATCTCTTCCATCGCCGAAAGGACTTCGTCGTCGATCCGCTGCACACCGCTATAGCGGCCTCCGTGCACGGCCTTGAAACCAATGGCCGAAACTTCGCCGGCGTCTGCAAGACAGCCATGCTCCGCGTCGGTCAGCTGGGCCAGGCATCGCCGTACCGCCTCCGCGTGGTCAGGAACTTCGGCTCGCAGCTCATCGCGATACTCACCAATCTCCGCCACACATTGGCTTTCCGGCGAACCGATCCGATCGATGCCGCCGCGCGCCAATTGACGCTCGTCGGTCATATCGAACAGCCGGTACTTGAAGCTCGTCGAGCCCAAATTCGCCACCAAGACCTTCATGTCGTGTGCTCCTTGCTTATGCGACAACGTTCCTGCGACCGCTCCCGGTCGCAACGACAAATCGCCAAAGCCAGCGACTACCTGAGTTATTTCAGGTAGGCGTTGACCAGGCCTTCGGACGGACGGGGAATCACGTGGCTACCAACGAGCTCACCGACTTGCGTAGCGGCATTTGCACCCGCTTCGACGGCGGCACGCACGCTACCGACGTCACCCTTGACGACGGCCGTCATGAAGGCGCCACCGATCTGAATACGGCTAACGATCTCGACATTGGCCGCTTTGGCCATGGCATCGGTCGCTTCGACCAACGGCACGAGACCCTTCGTTTCAATCAATCCAATTGCATGTTCCATTTACTTATTCCTCAGTTAAAAAAGTGAAGCTTGTCTGCGGATCCGCACTCTCAAGAGTTCATTTCTTGGGAGCGGCGGGACCGAGGGCGATTCCGAGATCTTCGTGCGGACGCGGAATCACCTGCACGCTGACGACCTCACCAATTCGACCGGCAGCGTTTGCTCCGGCGTCGGTCGCGGCCTTGACCGCGGCAACATCTCCCGTCACGAAAGCCGTGACCATACCGCTGCCAATCTTGTCCCAGCCGAGAAACTGGACGTTGGCGGCCTTCATCATTGCGTCGCTGGCTTCAACCAAGGCGATGAAGCCTTTGGTCTCAATCATGCCCAGCGCTTCTTGCACTTTTGCCATAACCTGGGTCTCCAAAAAACGAAAAACAAATTTCCTCGAAGCGAGGATATCACTAAAACAAAAACTCGAGGTCGCCGGCGACGAGCCTGCGACTTGTATCTCTTATTGCTTGAGCAGCTCGCACCGCGAGGCGTGCTCCAGATCGGCGGCATTCCCTTCGTCGGTGTCGAGGTGCACTTCCAGCTTGCTCGTCTCGTCGGCTCGCACCAACAAGTCTTCCAGCAGCGTCGTGCAGGACGAATGGATCCGCAGGTTCATGCGGTCGCCGTTCTTCACGCCGTAACGCTCGGCGTCTTCAAAATTCATGTGAACGTGTCGCTCGGCTCGAATCACGCCTTGGCTCAAATCCACCACGCCGGCGGGACCGACCATCACGCAGCCGGGCGTCCCTTCAATCTTGCCGCTGGCCCGGACCGGGGCGTCGATGCCGAGCGAGATGGCATCGGTAAAGGCCAGCTCGACCTGACTATGCGGGCGGGTGGGACCAAGAATTCGCACCGAGGGGAGCATTCGCTTGCGCGGACCGACCAGCATGACCGTCTCTTCAGCGGCATAGAAACCGTCCTGGTAGAGGTCCTTCATCGGGGTCAACGTTCGCCCCGGGCCGAACAGCGTCTCGACGTGCTCGTCGGTCAGGTGAACGTGTCGAGCGGAGATGCTCACCACCAGTTCACGCTCGCCGCCGGTCTTCGTGCCAGACGCCCCCAGCACGATCTCGCGAACGATCCGCTCGATTGTTTGTCGATCCATTGTCGGTGCAATTGCCATAAGGTTTATCTCGTTGCCTGTCTTGATGTCGCCTGGCGGACGAAAGGACCCGTTACTTGGCCCGTTTGTTCGATTGTGTCGTCTCGTTATTGAAGGGGGCGATGGTCAATTCCACGCCGGCGGAGCGAACCTTGCTCTGCCACTCTTCGTCCATTGCCTCGTCTACCACCAGTCGGTCGATCTCATTCAGCTCGCCGACGCGGGCCAGACTGCGGTGGCCGAACTTGGTGCTGTCGACCACGCCGATCACTTCATCGGCCCGGCCGATCATGGCCCGTTGCGTCTCGACCTGCAGCACGTTGCTGTTGTAGTACCCTTCGTCGTTAATGGCGGCCACGCTAATAACGGCCCGCCTTACATTCAGTTGCTCGAGCATTCGCGTGGTGTAAGGGCCCAATGTGACGCCCGTACGCGAGTGCACGTTTCCACCGACAAAGACCAGGTCGCTGTCGGTGCTGTTGGCAAACAAGTTGGCAACAGGCATGGAGTTGGTCACCACCTGAAGTGGACGACCTACCAACAGCCGGCCGACCTCGTACGTCGTGCTACCGCCATCGAGCAGCAGCGTGTCGCCGTCTTCGATCAGCTCGATCGCCGCGCGGGCGATCGCCTGCTTCTTGTCCCATTCGGCATCCTGCCGATCTTTGAAATGTGGAAATTCCGGGGAGCCGCCGGTGTAAAACGCACCGCCATGGGTCCGTTTCGCGGCCCCGAGCTCTTCCAGATGCTCCAAATCACGGCGAACCGTCGACTCGGAGACATCCAGCTCACTCGCAAGCTCAGGCAGCGAGGCAAAACCTCGCGACCTGACCAGCTCCAGAAGCTGGTTTCTACGCTCGTCAGCTATAGGAGCGGTTGGCACAGCCCTGTCACCTCTTTCCACATCAGTGAAGCCTCAGTATCTATTGTGCCCACAGTTTTGAAATAAATCAATCACCTGATTGCATTAATACGCAACCACGACGGCTTTACAATGACAGTTTTCCGTCATCCTTTCCCGGACACGGCAACCAATGGATCATAACCCCTTACACAAGTATGCGTTAGAGAAGAGCATCCAACGAACGGACCTGTCGCCTCCTGTGGCAGAACCGTTGCAACAGAGCCATCACTCCGGGGGGTACCCAAGATCGCATAAGCCTGGAAGAATCGCTTCCTGACCTCAATAACAGCCAAAAAAGGGCGGATTTCAATGACAACTGGTGCGTATCTGGCAATTGACCTGGGAGCTGAATCGGGACGAGCCATCGTTGGCGTGCTCGACGACGGCGTGCTGGCCCTACAGGACGTGTTTCGCTTCCGGCACCTGGCTCGGCAGCTGCCTGGCGGGCTCCACTGGGATCTGACCGGCCTGTGGGGCAATATCCTCGAAGGTGTCAGCTGTGCGGTTGAATGGGCCGAATACCACGACGCGGAACTGACCTCGCTAGGCGTCGACACCTGGGGCGTCGACTACGCGGTGATCGGCAAGAGTGGCGACCTGCTGGCGATGCCGCACTGCTACCGCGACGAACGAAACAATCCCGCCTTCGAAAAGGCCTGCGAAGCGGTCGGCAAAGATGCGATCTACGACGCGACCGGAATCCAGCTGCTGGCCCTTAACACGCTTTACCAGGTGCTCGCCCAACAAGCGGCTGAGCCCGAGCTGCTACCACTGGCCGACAAGCTGTTGTTCATGCCCGACTTGATCAATTACTTCTTCACCGGTCGGGCGACCTGCGAGTCGACCATCGCTTCTACAAGCCAGATGACCGACGCCAGGACCGGCGAGTGGAATCTCGAGTTCCTGGCCAAGCTTGGCCTACCCACGCAAATGCTCGGCGAGATCGTTCCGCCAGGTACGGTACTCGGGCCGATCGAACCGCACATCGCGGCCACAACCGGAGCGAGCGAGGAACTGCACGTCGTGGCACCCGCCTCGCACGACACCGCCTCGGCGATCGCGGCCGTACCAGCAGAACCGGGAACCAGCTGGTGCTACATCTCCAGTGGCACCTGGTCGCTGATGGGGGCCGAATTGGACGAACCATGCGTCACCCCGGAAGCTCGGGCCGCCAACTTCACCAACGAAGGGGGGATCGACGACACAACCCGCTTCCTCAAGAACCTGATCGGGCTATGGCCGGTTCAGGAATGCCGCCGGGCGTTTGAGCAGAGCGGCAAGCCGATGGAGTACGCTCAGTTGACCAAGGCGGCCGCCGAAGCGGAACCGTTCCGCACGCTGATCGACTTGAACCACCCACCGCTGATGTCGCCGGGCGAGATGCCGGAAAAGATTGCTGAGTACGCTCGTGAGACGAATCAGCCGGAGCCAACCACGCCGGGTGAGTTCGTGCGATGCTGTCTGGAGAGCCTGGCACTGCTGTACCGCCGCACGCTGGAGGAACTCGAAGCGGTACTCGACGAGCGATTTGATATCGTGCACGTCGTGGGCGGAGGCGGACGCAACGAGCTGCTCAACCAGATGACCGCCAACGCCACTGGCAGACGGACCGTCGTCGGCCCTGAAGAAGCGACCGCCGCGGGTAACGTGTTGGTTCAAGCGATTGCCGCCGGGCAGCTCGAAAACCTGGCCGAACTGCGACAGGTGGTCCGCACCTCGTTTGCACCCAAGTCCTACCAACCGCGAGAGACCGAGGCCTGGAATTCGGCCGCGGAGCGTTTTGCTGAGCTTTGTGCGGGGTAGTGGGGCGATCGCCGACATCGTATAAACTCCGCTTCACGTCACTTTTTTCCCGCCACGAATCCCCATGCATCGCGTCGGACTGTTCATCCCCTGCTACGTCGACCAGCTCTACCCTGACGTCGGCATGGCCACGGTCAAACTGCTGGAGCGCCTCGGCGTGGAGGTCGTGTTCCCGACTGAGCAAACCTGTTGCGGGCAGCCTATGGCCAACACTGGTTGCACGAGCGACGCCGCTCCGTTGGCCACCAAGTTCTTGGCGATCTTCCGCGACTTCGATTACGTCGTTTGCCCCTCGGGCAGTTGCACGTCGATGATTCGCCACCACTACGACCAATACCTCGACGGGCAGCCTGGCTTTGAGGAACTCAAAAAGAAGACGTTCGAGCTGTGCGAGTTCCTCAGCGACGTGCTGAAGATCGAACGGCTCGAAGGCAGCTTCCCACATCGTGTCGGTGTGCATCAGAGTTGCCACGGGCTGCGTGAATTGGAATTGGGCACGGCTTCGGAGTTGATGAAGCCGGCAGCCAGCAAGGTAACGTCGCTCTTAGCAGGCCTCGATGGCATCGAACTGGTCGAATTGAACCGGGCTGACGAATGCTGCGGCTTCGGCGGCACATTCGCGGTGGCTGAAGAGGCCGTCTCCTGCATGATGGGCAGCGACCGCGTGGCCGATCACCTTCAGGCCGGAGCCGAGGTAATGACCGGCGGCGACATGTCCTGCCTGATGCACCTCGACGGTTTGATTCGCCGCCAACAGAAGCCGCTCCGCGTGATGCACATTGCCGAGATTCTCTGTGAGAGCGGGGCGGCGGTGCCGGCTTAGTCGCGCCCGCCTGGAACAATTTTGCCGCGAAGGAGCCGCTCCTCACGGCCAGCATCGCCCGCAGTCGCGCAGGCCCTCGGTCGAGCGTTGATAGAAATAGGTCTCGACCTGCTCGGATGCCTCAAAGTGCGAATCGGCATCGGCCCCGACAACTTCGGCGATCGCCACCGGCCCGCGGCGATAAAGATCGGGCACGCACTCTATTCGGTCTAGCTCGGCCAAGCAGGCATCGTCAACACGCCACAACTCGCCTTCGACCGGGCCACCAGACGCATCGGTCTCCACGCCGCCCGAACATTCCACGAGGGCCGGATAACTTCCGGTATCGAACAGACGGTAGAACGGTGCCGTCACCACTTCGCCCAGGAACTGCTGCCCCTCGAGCACCGCGGCCCGCTTCTGGCCGCGTTTGAGAGTCCCGTAGATGAAGATGACCATACCCATGGGTGTTTAATTTCGCCTTTTTCCGCCACCGACAAAACAGCCAAACTTGCGGAACTCCGCTATTCGGGGGGATATACGACCACCCCGAAAAAAAACATTTTTGGCGGCAACCCGTTACCTTATTGGGACTTACGAAAACTAGTCCTTCTGAGCGGTTTGCTCCGCATACGCCTGTGCATACAATCATTAGGAGCCACGGGGGGCTGACGAACGTCCGTACCATGCGGAAAACCGTCAGCCTTCGGTCTGTCGAGCGGTGGGAGCCGCGAGCGAGCCCGGGACCCCCTCCCGGTTGCTGCTTTCGCTTAACAAGCGACGACGGAGTCGAATTCCATCCCCTGGAATTCGCACGGGTGACGGGAGCCTTGTGCTCCGATTCGTATATGACCGAAACGGTAGCTCCACATTACGGCGTTCGTTGCGTGCATGCAATGTGTTCGCGGTGATCGTCACGACCTAATTACTTGATTGGAGACGTTCGATGATTCAACGTCAACTGCCCGCCGAACCAACCCCCAAGCCGAAGCGTGCCACGAAGGCCCAATTGCCCCGTCGTGCCCCGGTAGTCATTGCCTTGATGGAGATGGGCGTTCGCGATTTCGACGAGATCGCTACGGCCACTGGTCTAACCGTCGAGGACATCGAAGAGATCGATAGCGCCGAGGATCGCAAGATACGCCGCATCGCCACCGAAGGCACGCCAGCCGGTACGTACCTGCCGCTGACCAAACCGGTTCGCTGCCCAACCTGCAACGGCATGGTCACCATGGCCCCCTGCGTGGCCTGCGATCGTCGCTGGGACGAGTCGATGACGGGCAACCCCAACTAAGACGGGCAACCCCAACTAACCAGGCTAGGAGTGCCTGCGGAACGGAACAGCCGCAGGCACCCCGCCTCTGTGCCGACCTCGGCGCGAGAATGTCTAACGAGGCAAACGCGACTTGTTCGCGTCTCCACCCCAGGAAAGCTCCCTAGGCATCGGCCTCGGGAGCTTTTTTGTTGGGCTCTGGCGGTTCACCGGACGCTTCGGGGTCGCCAGACGCTTCGGGCGGCATCACGTCGATCACAACATCACCCGTCAAGTCCACTCCCTTGGATGCTACCGCTGCCGTATCCGCGGGATCGGTTGCCTCGGCAGCTTCCGATGCCGAATCCGCACCGGCCTGCTCCACTGCATCGCCATATTTGATCAACGACTCGGGAAGCTCGACGCCGCCGATGTCCTTGAGCACCTGCATCATCGGGGGCATGGTGCGGGCCATTCCGTTGAGGAAATTGGCCGTCGAAGTACGACCATCGGCTCCACTTCCGTTCTCCCAGACGACCACCTTATCGAACTTGATGTTCGAGATCGCTTCGGCAGACGCTTCCGCCAGGTTGTCGAGATGCTCAAGCATGAGCAACTGGAACGCTTCTTTAGAACCACCGCAGGCATCAACGATTTTTTGCAGACCGTCACCCTTCTTGGCCAAGATTTCGTACTGACCACGAGCCTCGGCATCGAGTTTGGCATAGATCGCGTCCGCCTGGGCTTCGGCTTCGATTCGTACCTTCGCAGCTTCGGCCTGGGCATCGACTTCAATGCGAGCCTTTTCAGCCTTGGCGGGAGCTTCTAGTGCGGCACGACGCTCTTGCTCGACTCGTTCCGCCTCGGCAATAGCCGCCTTTGCCATGGCCAGGTTCTGAATCTCGAGCACCTTCGCCTCGGCTTCGCGCTTGCGTCCTTCACCTAGCTGATAGGCTTCCGCTCGCTCGACCACCAGCTTGGCATTCGAGGCCGCCACCGCCGCTTGGGCTGTGTTTTCACCGTCAATCGCCTTGGCATCGGCATTGGCCACGGAAACACGCATCTGCTGCTCGGCGGACTTAATCTCGGTGTCGCGGAGGAAAGCGGCCTCCTGTTCGCCAACCGTCTGCTCTTTGGCAAGCTCAGCGACGCGGACCGCTTGTTCTTTTTCCGCCGAACGAGTTCCAATCGATCGGGTCCGATCGGCGTTTGCGACTTCGATCTCCTTGTCACGATTCGCCTCGGCAACGCGAATTTCACCCATCTTCTCGTTGTCGGCCACATCACCGCGGGCCTTTTGAATCGCTTCGGACGCGGCCTTCTGTCCGATGGCGTCGATATAGCCCGACTCGTCCGTGATGTCGGTGATGTTAACGTTGATCAACACCATACCGACCTTGGCAAGTTCCGGTTCGAGCGACTCTTGAATGTGAGAAAGGAACTTGTCGCGGTCACGGTTGATGTCCTCAATCCGCATCGAGGCGATAACCTGTCGCAGCTGACCGAAGATAATCTCCTCCGCCTGCTGGCGGATGTCGTTCGTCGTTAGCCCGAGCAGGCGAATGGCCGCCTGTTGCATGATCTCTGGCGCGGTACCAACAGCGACCGTGAACACACTCGGCACGTTAACACGAATATTCTCGATCGAGAGGGCGCCACGGAGCGGAATTTCAATCTGGATCGGCTCCAGACTCAAATAGGCGTAGTCCTGGATCAGTGGCACCACCAGCTTGGCACCACCGTGAATCGCCTTGGCAGGTGTCCCTTTGCCGGTCTTACCGTAGATCACAAGCACCCGGTTACTCGGGCAGCGTTTGTACTGCCGCTTGATGAGAATAAGCGTGATGAAAAAGACGATCGGCACGATCAAAACCAACGCCACAAGGGCGATCGTGGAAGCGTCCCATCCGCCAATAGCTGCCAATAACATATTGAATACCCCTTTCTAGACCGCTGCCGTGTGACGCAATTGCCGCATGACAGACAATCCGGTGCGAATCGATGTTGTGTAACTTAAGTGTCTATATCGCAAGCGCTCAAATCGCTCTTAGATCTTGGTCTCAAGAGTGATCCACTGCGCGAAGAAAACTAGGCCTCGGAAGACGACGTCGGCTCGGCGTTTGCGCCATCATCCGTAGCAACCGGATCCTCGATGACGGGTTCCTCGATGACGGGCATCACCATCACGGTGTGCGGTCCGATCACCTCGGTCACCTCGACCTGTGACCCGGTCGCTAGTTTTCCATCGTAGTCGGTCAGAGCGGCGATTTCCTCCAATCGCCCCTGCAGAGAGATGGAAACCTTGCCTGTGCCAGAATTTCCGCCGGGAACCGGTACCAATACGCTACCCCGATGGCCCACCGCATGGCGGATCTGAATCGTGCCATCGTCCTGCAGACGGTGGATACTCCGCATCAGATAGTACATTCCGTAGATGGCCGCGATGCCCGCGGCACTGGCGGCCAGAATCGAAATGAGAGTCGATTGTTCTTTGGCGGCAGCGATATAGCCAACCAGACCAAAGACGGTGATGCCCGTAACCAGCGTTTGTAACGACAGCACCTCGAATAGATGACTGGCATGATCCGAGGCGTCGAGATCCCCGTCGAATCCGTCGCCAAAATCGCCGTCGCCAAAATCGCCGCCACCGAAATCGCCGCCCGGGTCGATATCGAACGTGCCGCCGTCGTCGCCAATGCCCAGCAGGGTCATCGCGAACTGGCAGATCATGATCACGCCGCCAATGATCGCGCAGAAAAGAAATACCGTCGACAACATCGCGTGCCCTCGCTGTGTGCCAAAAAACAATCCGTCCGATTAGCTATTCGCCTGGCAATCGAGAATATTGGAAAGATTCTTCACAAATTCAGCCACGCATCAGAAAACCGCCAAGCATCCATGATCGGACATCCGTCTGGCAGTGTCAAACTGGCCCAGACCTGAAATATCCCGAGAATGGGACGCAAATAGAAGAGGCAAGAAGGCGGTCGATTCTCAAGAATGTTGTAGCACTAGAAGCCACCGAGCCCGATGCCTCTCGGATCGCCACGTCCGCCACCACCGAAATTTCGGAAACCGCGACCGAATCCACTCGCTTGCTCTCCTTCGATTCCGATCGAGTCCTCGACTTCGTCGTCTGTCTGTTGAGGAGTGGAAGAGAACTCGGCATCCTGCGTTCCGTTGAATCCGCCTTCGCCAGCATAGGGAAGACACGCCGGACAGTTTGCACTTTCATCGCGATTCGTTCGCAGCGACTCGAGCAAGCGATCAACCTGTCGATGAATCGGTAGCGGCGCTGCGATGATGAGAGAACCAGTCCCGGATTTTTCATATTCCTGGATAGAGGCCGTCCCGCCTGCCTCTTCCCAGGTGTCGCGGGCGATGGTCGACGTCACCGCCTCGATGAGCGGATCGAAATCGGCGATCAGGCTGCCGTCCTTTCGCTGGCAAGCACACAGATCAAACACATCGTAGCTCTTGACAATGAGCTGCTCCAACTCTCGCTCCTTGGTCGTGACCCAAATCATTTCGCTACGAACCATGTAGGTCAATTCTCGGTCGATTCGCCCAAGCAACAAGCGCAAGGCCGAGCGTGCGGAAAAATCTCCGGAAACCTCTGTCGAGACCGGGGAATCGGTTCCTATCGACAATTCATCGAGGGCAGCTCCATCGACGACTACCGGAACGTTTAGCTCCTGGGATATCCAGTCGACAACATCGCCCAGCGAGCTATCGTCATCCAGCCGACTCAGATCGACTTTAACATCGAGCGCCGCGATTAGCTTCGCGCGTATCTTGCTGTTGCGAGGCGAAATGTCCTGCGTCGCCTGCGGTTTGGGAATCGCGACCGGCTCAGGCTCCGCCTTGAGTTCTGCCCCCTTCCACTTCCGCAAGTCTCTCGCATGCACGACCATATCCTCCGACTTCTCTTCCTGAGCATCTTTCTTATCCCCATCACGTTGTGCTTCGGGACCGAGATGCGGTGGCAGATCGCAGGGCGGCAAGCTCACCGACGCTCGCTGCTGATTTCGCAACGCCGCGAGTAGATTCGCCACCTGTTCGTGTTGCTGCCATGTTGTGCTCACGATGATCGATCGAATTCCGTCGGCGCCGAAATCAACAATCCTTCCGTAGCCACCGGCTTCCTCCCAGCTGTCTGGCTCCAGAGTCGTCGTAATCGGCTCAATCAGACTCTCGAAGTCGCTGGCCAGGTTCCCACGATTGCCAACACAACGAATGGTCAAGTCGGCAACGTCGTAGACCTTGATAACCGGGTTCTCGGACACGCGTTCTCGCGTGGTGATCAGGAGCCTCCCCGGCTCGACCAGCACATCAAGCTCGGGATTGATCTTATTGAGCGCGTAACGAAGCAACGCGCCTGCTTCTAGAGATCCGGACAACTCGAACTCGAGGGGCATGTCCGCACCAATGCTGAGTTCATCGAGTGCCACCGCGTCGAATGCAACCGGAACTCCAATGGCCTTCGAGACCGCCTCGGCCAACTCCCCTACAGAAGTCTCGCCTGACAGCTTCTCAACGTCGATTCTTTTCTTGAGCGTCTTGGCCGCACGATTCATGTCGGCGACTTCGAGCGGCGACACCATGACGGCCTGCTTTGGCTGTGGCCGCTTGACGGCAGCGGCGGCCGCCTTCGCCTCGGCCGTCCACTTCTCGGCTTCCGCCTTAACTTGTTCCGGCGATCGGTTGTCCAAACCACCCGCGACGTCGCCACAGCAGTCGAACGCGTCTTGATACGCGCATCCCACACCGCTGGCATGACGAACTTGCCTTAGCCCAGACAAAAGGGACTTTATCGCATCGTGAACCTCGCTGACCTGAGAAACAACGAGCACGGCAAAGCCGGGCCCCTCGATCTCAGCGGCGCTGGCCGCACCACCAGCCACGTCCCAGGTGTCGGGAGCCAATGAGGTGTTTATCACTTCGATCAATCCGTCGAAATCCGTAAGTGTTTCGCCCGACGTGCCGCACGAATCGCAACGCACCAAGTCGGCAACATCGTACGTCTTGGTGGTGAGCATTTCTTCCCTGGCCTCAAGCGTCGTGATCATGACAACCTCGTCGCGCACGACCCAGCAAAGTTCAGGATCGATTCCTCGAAGAACTCGCGTGAGCGCCAGCCCAAAGGCAACATCTCCTCGGGGCACCGCCGGAACGGGCGCGTCGCTGCCTATCCCAAGTTCATCGAGCCTCGCAACGTCCACCACGACCGGTACGGCGGAGGTGGCTGACAACATCTCAGCAATATCGTCCAGGGCGACGTCATCTCGCCTACTTGTCATCTGTTCAAGGTTGACCGGCATGGCCAGCTTCTCACGAATCTTGTCATGCTGCTTCACCTCAGCAGGCCAAACCTGGATGACTTGTGGCCGAACCTGTTCGGCAGCACCTTTCGAACCTTTGGGAACCGCCGCCGCTTCCGCTTTGCCCGCAGCGGCTTTGCCGTTTTCTGCCCAGGCAGTCGCAACAACCAGCAGCCCAACCGTGGCTACCCCAAGGAATGCAAGCGCGCACGCCCGTGCCTTATCTTTCCCCACTCGCATGATGTTCCCTTTCCTCGCCTCAAAGATGGCGACTGGCTATCACCAGCCGTATCTACCTAGCCGCAGGTTAGAATTCGCCGCCGCTCCCCCTATTTCGGAGATCGCCGTCGCCGTTATTCCCTCGATCAACAGAAAAAGATCCTCTGCAACAGAACTTGGCACACATCCATCCCAACGCGACCAACAGAGAGAATAACCAGAAAGCCAGGCGACGGGCAAATTTTGGCCCTGCGTATGGAGAGATAAGGAGTAGGCAGTAGCATGTAGCGTGCGCACCTACGCGCGCCGAGATACAGTAGCCACGGCCGGCCCAACTGGAGGCGGATTTGCGGGAACGGACGCGCTGCCTGTTCCGCAACAGAGAATGGCGCGTGCAAGCACGCACCCTACGAATTGATCACCGCGTCTTAAAACGCCTTCGACCAGCTCGTCGCCAGCGACCAGTCCTGCTCCAGCTGCACGCCGCGGAGATTCTGGTAGACCTTGTGAGCGACCTCGAAGTTCAGTCGCCCGCCGCACGGCAGCCAGTACATGGCCCCGTAGCCGAAGTTGATGAATTCGCCACCACGCATGTCCGATCGCGCGGTGCTGATCAACATCGGGTTCAGGTCCGGATCGGCCCCCACGTAGTTGCTCTTAAAGAGGGCTTCCACGCGGAACGATACGGCAAATCGCTTCTCGCAGTCGAGCACGCGAGTGACCCAGGTGTTGAGGCGATACTCGTTGCCCATGCGGTAGTTCTGATCGTTGAAGCCCATCGGCAGGTCGAATTGAGCCTGTACGCCGGCGCTCCAGTAGTCCCAGAACCGCTTGTAGGTAACGCCGGGTCGGGCGTCCCAAGTTCCACTTCCCAACCGCATTGGGTAAGGAAGGTCCGCGAGCGAGGCGGTCGGAATCGAGGATTGCCTGTCGATGTCGCCGGTCGGGGCCGAGAAACCGATATTGAAAATCAACTCGTCAGTCTCGTTCTCCCACGCCTTCCACAACGTACCGAAGGCGAAGTCGCCAAAGCCGGAGTTGGTGACGCGGAAATTGTTGTTCGGAAAACTGGGCCGGCGGGCGTGGTCCATTGTGTTGACCTGCCACATCGGCATGATGTACGCCGTGAAGCAATCGTTCAGCCCGTACATGACGTGCATCATGTGCATTTCCATCGTCATGGAAAGCGGGGTGGCACCGAAACCATTTGGGGGCGGGGCCGCTCCCAGGAAATTCAACGCTTCCAGATCGGTCAGCGACGACGTGCCGGCACGATTCCCGTCCATGTACATGTTCATGTACTTGTACTCGACCATCCACTGGCCCTTCTTATGGGCGTGGTCGCCGAACAGATGGGCCGGGGCGTGCGTATCGACGCGGCCATGCTTGATGTCGTGGTTGTTGTGCGCGTGCCCAGGACCACCTTTGCACCACCAGGGAGCGCCTTTACACCCCCGGGAAGCACAGCCCAGCCCGCATCCACAATCACTTTCACAGCCGCAATCGCAGTCGCATCCATGGTCGCCCGCACTGTGATCGCTCGATCCATGGTCGCTTTCCGAGGCGAACTCCTCTTCAAACTCGCGGAAGTAGGAAAAGTCACTGTTTCCGCGATTCGCGTCTTGGGCGAAGGCCGGAGCCACCACGAACATCAGGGCACTGACGGATAGTGTTAGGGAGAGTAGCTTTGACACGCTCGGAGCCCCAGGGAGAGGAGATAGCTGGGCATCAATAGACGCACGTATCCTCTACCTCGACACCGGGCAGCGGGGACCGTGATACCAATGCTTGCAACCGGAAAGGTTTACCTAAGCGGAACCCGGACATTGGCCTAGGCGACGACACAGAAGAAGAGACAGACGCGATACGCAGGATTTCCGTGGGCTGCTCCCGGCGAGCACGACATAGAGGTGACCAGATGCGGGTGGCTGCACTCGCCCCGAGCGAGTCGAGACGCCCGGGTCCCGAAGAGCCCCGAAAGCGCTTTCACGCGAACCCGCTCGAATCCAGGGCTAGAATACGCATCCCAGACCTTCGTCAATGGCGGCTAACCGCCTCTATTACCGGTGATCTTAGTCGTCGCGGGAAGCCGTATTCGAGAAAACTTGCAATCGAGATTCAACTAGCTATGCTAACCATTGCTAGCGACTCGTCGTGACGACGGAAGAACCGGCATCACCATCGATAACGCGGCGAAACTACCTGGCACCAGGCATCCCATGACGCTTGGCGCTCTCGATGGGAATTTGGGCGATGGGCGACAACGAACATCTTAAGATCATCTACGGAGTCTTTGCGGTCGCCATCGCGCTCGGCATTCGCGTGATCGCCCAAGAGACGGTCAACGCCTGGTACAATAAAAACACTTGGAACGTACACCTAGGACGCCGATGGCTACATCGCTCGTTCTATTGGTCCAAAGCTGCTCTGGACTCCCTTTCAAGGCGTTGGCGAATATTATCATGGGATGTACCGCGAGGACTACTCCTCCTCGCCCCCATCCTTTTGTACCTCTTGTGCCTATCGTTTCCTAGATTGCCGATCTGGCCCTCACTACTCACGGACGGAGAATGGCCGTCGATACTCGTGATTTCCCCCACGACAACGATTTGGCTTTGGTTGTTTGCCTTTTTCATCATAGCTGTTCTGTATAAGTGGCCGTCATGGACCAACCGTGCGTTTCGTTTCGAACCGACAGTCGCGCGCAACCTACAACGATTGTCCTGGTTGATCCCGAGATTCGTTCGCCGACCCAAGTGGCTCATATCCGCGGTCCTGGGATTCGTCGTCTTGCTCGTTTGCGTTCGTATGTCATTTGCCGTAAAGGCACTCGCACTATGGCTCTCATGCCAACCAAAGAGCAGCCCAGCGGCTGGTGATGTTACTACGGCTCAGTGGCTGATGTGGACTCTAGTACCTTGGTTGCTTCTAACCGCGTTAGCGATGTACTCGCTGTGTGGAGCCGTCGCGCAGGTCATCAAGACGCGGGGCGAGCGGGGCGGTACAGAAGAGGTAATAGGGATCGATGCACTGCCTGGGGTGTTCCTCGCATTCTCTGTTTTACTTGCCGTAAATGCTGGATACTTGACCTTTATTCACCCTGGGGAGTTACTCGCCGCACCGGTCAGCGAGCGCATAACGGCGCACCATCTCTTCGCGCTGAATGATCGAACACCTGCTGATTCAACTGATAAGAAAAAGCCCTGCAACAAGAAAGGGCCTCCAGAAAGCACCGAGTCAGTAGTCCCCAATCGCAGATCCGATGATTGTGCTTCGCTTGATAAGCAGACGGTTATCGAAGCATGGGACCTATGGATCAAAAACAACTTCAGATGTGCACTCTTAAGTCTGTTCGCGTTTCTCCTGATGTACGTCCGTGGCGTTCTCTATCAGTGGTGCCGACGAACCGTCCTCCGCATCGGCAAGCTTGCCGGTAGGGGAAATCGCCTTTTCCTTACCGTGCGCAGACTCGGCCTTTTTGACACCGAACTATATGCAGGTCTTGCTCTAGCATTCGCACTGACCCTCATCTTGGCCAACAGTTTGATCGACCTCTATTTTACCGCTGACATGTACGCCAGCGCATTGGCCCAGTAGCCTTCATCGCGCAGCCGTAGCGCTGATGAGCACTGCAAAGCGATGCACAAAGCGGAACGAAACCGCAGATATTCGCCTAGCCTCTACCAACTATCCGTACGGAACGGGCTGGCGGGCAGACCATCGCGGTTGTAAAGATTCGCACCCTCCGGGTTTGCCGAATGGGCATAGCGAACCGCCACCGGGCGATCGACTTGCGGACTGCTCACGACAACGGTGTCGCCTTCGATCTTGGCATCGGCCCAGACCCAGCGCTGGTCCGCACCGGCGATGGCGAAGCGTGCCAGCTTGCCGCCGGCAACTTCTTTGGCTGGCTCGAAACCTTCTTTCGCACCAACCATCAAACCGCTGCCGACATTGTCAAACGCGATGCGGATCTTGTCGCCTTCGATTGTGAGGCCCTTGAAGAGCGGACCACTGGGGACGATGTCGCGACCGTAATCCTTGGCCAGCGCCCATTGCGCCAACCGGCTACCGACGTCACGCTTGTTCTTGGGGTGGATGTCGCCCGCCTCGCCGATGTCGATGATCACGGCCATCCCGGAGTTTGACGCATCGAGGGCTCGCCGCTGGGCGTCACGGATGCGGGCGTAGCCGTCGTTACCCTCGGGCTTCTTGTGATCCTTCGTGAAGTTAGCCAGCTGCACCCAGTAGAAGGGGAACTCGCCCTGGCCCCAGGCCTTTCGCCAGCCGTTCACGAGCGCGTGCTTCTTTTCGTAATACGTCTGATCCTCGGTCCCATTCGACTCGCCCTGATACCAAATCGCACCACGGATACCGTACGGCACCAGCGGGCTGACCATGCCGCGATACAACCGGGCCGGGTCTTGGTGGCTGTAGCCAAGGTTCGGACGAGCAGGGAAGGGGGGCGGGTACTTGCCGGCGGCCACGGCAGCCTGCGCGACGTCCGCCCACTTTTTCGTGGCGGCAATCAACTCACCGTAGGTTCGCTTGCCCGCCTGGGTCGTGGGATCGGCCTTTTCAATCTTGTTGATGATCGCTGGGGCGAATTCCGCGTGTCCGATGCTACGGAAACCGTCGACCGTGGTCCATGGTTCAATTCGCGTGCCACCCCATGAGGTGTTAATGAGTCCGATTGGCACATGCAGGTCGAAGTGCAGACGCTTGGCGAAGTGATAACCGACGGCCGTGTAGTCGAGCACCGTGCCGGGCGAACAAACCGTCCAGCTGCTCTTCACGTTATCCTGCGGAACATCGGCCGGGCGATGCGGCACTTTGAAGTGACGGATCAGCGGGTGCTTGGCCGCGGCCTGAACTTCCTTCGGCGTGGCGCTGTAACGCACGGTCCATTCCATATTCGACTGGCCGCTGCAAACCCACACTTCGCCAACAACGACGTTGCCAAACTTCACGGTGTTATTGCCGCGAACGACGAGATCGGCCGAGCGATCGTTGGCGTCCATCTTGTCGAGATCGACGCGCCACTTACCGGCCTCGTTCGCGGTCGTCTTCTTGCTTTGTCCAGCGAACTCAACGGTGACTTCTTCACCCGCATCGGCCCACCCCCAAACGGGAACCGGCTGATCGCGTTGAAGAACCATGTTGTCACTGAAGACGTTCGGCAAACGGACGTCGGCCGAGGCGCGCGTGACCGCCGTGAACGTGAGAGAGACGAGACCGAGAAGGCAAAGCACGCCGCGCAGGCAGTTGGCCGTTTTCATCGCGAGAAAATCCTTTCGCTACATCAAAGCTGTCATTCAAAGTCGGATGGCAAGATCGCGGTCACCGTGGCGGACGTTTTCGTCGCCAGAGAGTACTGCAAAACCCTGTGTCGGCCGCACAAAAAGGTAGACGGCTGGAGGCGAGACCGCAGACTAAGAGTATAGGTCGTGCGAGGCGGAAATCCAAATCGCCCCGCTGCCGCACAATACCGCTCACCAGGCCGCTTCTTTCCCTGCATGAATGGCCACGACTCCCTGCATGAATGGCCACGACAGAGCCGCGTACGCTGCTTTACAACCCTCCGGCGATGCCGGAGAATGTGGTGCGAAGAACTTGCAAACGACACCAACTCACCAGGAGATCTGCCACTATGTCTCGTGTCGACCGCCGTGATTTCATCAAGAAGACCACCGCCGCCGGAGCCGGAGCCGCTCTGCTCAGCGGGTTGCCGTGGTCCGACGAAGCGGCAGCCGCCTTCGCCGCCGAGATGGAAGCCAAACGTGGGCCGGGCAACAACGGAGCTATCCCGCCGCACCGCGTGCAGTTGCTCTACGGCATGCATGCCTACGCCGACAAGCTGAGCGTCGACCCGGGCGAGGAAATCAACTTCCACGCCAGCAGCACCGTGCCTTACAAGATGTCAGTCGCGCGGCTCGGCATCGGCGTCGATGATCCTTCCCACGACGAGGTGCTTCACAAGTTCGAGGAGAGCCCCGCGAAGCTGCAACCGATCCACCCCGGTTCGTACGTGCATGTAGAAAACGGTCTCGACCCGAACAAGGAACTGAAAGAATTTACCGTCGAATGTTGGGTGCGTCCCTACCTGAGCGAATCGTCCAGCTGCATTGCCACGCAGTTCGACCTGCCGCACGATTGCGGTTTCGCGTTGTTCCTCAACCCGAGCTACCGCGTCTCGTTCTATCTGGGACATGGCGGGCACTTCGAGCAGAAGAGCCTGCACTCGACCGCGGAAAACGTACTCAAGCGAAAGACCTGGCACCACGTGGTCGGTCGCTGGGACGGCAAAGAGAAATCGATCTGGGTCGACGGCAAGAAGATCGCCGGCTGGTCGTTCCTAGGTCCGCTCAAGCCGGGCAAGTCGCCGCTGCGTCTCGGCGCCCGTGGCGACTACGGCGAAGCATTCCGCCTGCTCGACGGCGATATCGCCATGCCGGTCATCTACGGCCGCTCCTTGAGCGAAGAAGAAATCAAACAACGTCACGCTGAACAGGGCCACAAGGTCGGGCAAGGCGATGACGTGCTGGCCTGCTGGCCGCTCGACGAAGAGCGAGGCTGCCAGCTGGCCGACGTCAGCGGGCACAAGCACCACGGCCGCATCATCAACAACGGAACCTGGCAGATTGGCGGACCATCGTTCGACGCCTCTTCCGTGCCCCGTTGGGGTGATTACGATCCGGCCAAGGACGAAACCCGCGGGCATAGTCTTCGCTTCGCCTCGGACGATCTTTACGACTGCCGCTGGGAGCCGAACCATACGTTCCGCATTCCGGAAAACGCCCGCAGCGGTTTCTATGTCGCCCGCTACGAGTACGAACTCAACGGCAGCGAGCGGATTTATCACGATCTGTTCTTCGTGCGACCCAAGAAGAACGTCAAGAAGAAGCCGCAGGTTTGCCTGCTAGCCGCGACGAACACCTATCGGGCGTACGACTATCGTCCCTTCTGCGAAGTGCCGCCCGGCCTGAAATGGAACGACTACGGCACCAACAACAGCCCCGGCGACCCGCCAGCCTACAGCTTCTATAACGGGCACCGCGCAGGCCACGTCACGTATCGCCTGGGCCTGCGGATGCCGGCCCCCAATAGCGGGCCGTACTGCAACTCGATGTCGCACGGCACCGAGCACAACTACAGCCACCTGACGCGGGCCGACCGGCTAACTGAAGTCTGGCTGGCCAAGACCGGCTACGACTACGACGTGATCACCGACCTCGACCTGCACCAAGACCCTGACATTCTCGACGGCTACAAGGTGTTCATCATCAACGGTCACAGCGAGTACTGGTCGATCGAAATGCGAGACGCGGTCATCAAGTATATGGAACAGAACGACGGCAAGCTGATCGTGATGTCGGGCAACACGATGTTCTGGCGAGTCTCGTTCGACCCGAACTACGAGACGATCGAATGCCGCAAGATCGACGCCCCGGGAAATCCGATCAGCGCCGAGATGCGCGGCGAGTCGTACCACAGCGATGACGGCAAGCAGGGCGGGCTGATGCGTGACTGCGGTTACCCGGCCTGGCCCGTGCTGGGGCTGGAATGCCTTGGCTGGGACGGCGAGGTGGAGAGCATCGGTCCGTTCGTGGCCGAGAACACCGACCACTTCCTCTACAACGAACCGGAAAAGACCGGTCTCAAAGAGGGCGAACGCTTCGGGCAAAACCCCGACGGCGGTTACCCGATGGCCGGCGGACACGAATTCGACGTGCGGCCCTCGACGCTAATTCGCCTGCAGAAGGGTCCAAAGCCGGAGAACGCCCCTGAGATCTTTGAACCGGAAGGGTTCGACTATCTCGGCTACAGCATTCACGACTGGAAGACGGCCTACATCATCGATTACTACGCCCGCCAGGTTGGCCACGACGGCACGCTGGGCGGCGAGATGGTGCTCTGGAATCGCCCTGACGGCGGCCAGGTGTTCCACGCTGGCGTGATCGCCGGCGGCTGGGTGCTCGAAGTCGATCCGAAATTCCAAACGATGATGCGCAACGTGATGCACCACTTTGGGGTGGAGCGGAAGGGTTAGACATCTTCGGCGGCGACTTCAATACGGTGTCGGAAGGGCGCGATCACGTGCGAGCCGTGGCAGAAACGGTGTAGGGAGGGCGAGGCTCCTGCCGAGCCGCCGTAGCCCCGGAGTTGAGTTCGCCGCCCGGGTGCCACTGGTAGCTGGCTGCCAGTGCAGGCTGGCGAGGCGCGGTGCTTATCGTTAACTAATCCGAAGCGTGAGCGAGGGCAACTGAGCACGGCTGCCTTGATTGGCAGTCGAGCGCTGGGCGGTAGCTGCATAGCGACCAAAAAGGAAACCAAATTCAATCGGCCCTGCCCGGGTTCCGTCAGGCACAGCCCGACCTACAACTACGACGGGGGCACGCGAGTTTTCGCGAAGGGCCAGGCTCCTGCCGGAGAACAAACACCCCAACCTCCCCACCTCCTACTCCTCCAGACTCAGCCGGCTGGGTGGGTCGCGGTAGGCATCTTTGCCGAGCATGAGGCCGCCTTTCATGCCGCCGCCGTGCCAGAGGTCCCACTTGGGGTCGGAGTGTTTGTCGAAGAACTCGAACAGCCGCCGCCGCAGGGCGATCGTGGTGTTGTAGTTCATCGTCTTGTCGAACAGGTTGTTCATCTCGCCGGGGTCGTTCTTCAGATCGTACAACTCGCTCTTCAAGTGATAGAGCGTGTTCGGCTTCGGTCGCATTCGCTCCACGTACTTCCAATTCTCGGTGCGAATCACGCGGATCGTCTCGAAGTCGTAGAAGACCGTGTTATCCCAGTCGGGGATCTCCTCGCCCCGCAGCATTGGCGCGAAGTTTCGCCCTGGCAGTGCCGGCTTCTCGGGGATTCGCTCCTCCAGCCCCAGGTAATTGAGCAGAGTCGGGTAGAAGTCGTAATTCGCCACGTGGTCTTCGATCTTTTTACCGGCGGGGATCTTTCCGGAGTGGCGAATGAGCAGCGGAATCTGCATGCACTGATCGCGCGCCGTGAGCGGGCGAGTGTGATCGCCCATCCCCCAAAAACCGCCGTGGCCGCCGGCCGTTCCTTGATCGGCGGTGAAGACCACGATCGTGTCGTCATCCAGGCCGAGCTCCTTCAGCTTGGCCATCACCTCGCCCACGCCCTCGTCGACCATGCTGATCTGCGAGGCCATGTTCCGCATCGACGTCACATTCTCCACGTGCTGCCGCTGGTGCGGACTGTACATCCAAGGATGCATGCCCTCGCGCGGGAACGACTTCATCGGATTATTCTCGTACAGCTGGGCGAACTTGTTCTTCGGTTCCGGTTTAATCGCCGACCCGAGCGAATAGGGCCCGTTATAAGAGAGGAATAGGAAGAACGGCTTGTCCTTTTTCTCGCCCGCCTGGCTCTCATCCAGGAATCGCTTGGCGTGCTTCGTCCAAAACGGCGTGATGTGCTCCGGGTGCCGGCGGACCTTGCCGTCTTCGATGATCTCGTCGTTGTAGAAGCTGGCGGTATGGCCGCGAGACTTCGTGACCCAGTAGCTGAATCCTTCTTGTGGGGTCATGTGCCCGCCAAGGTGCCACTTGCCGACCAGCCCGCAGTTGTAGCCAGCGTCGTTCAAAACTTCTGGCAGTGACTCGAATTCGTCGAGCGTGCTGTACGCCTTCGGGCCCATCATCACATCGAGAGTCAGAAAGCGATGCACACCATGCTGCGACGGCATCAGCCCGGTGAGCCAAGAAGCCCGCGTGGGCGAGCAAACCGCGTTGTTGGAATAGGCCCGATTGAACTGCATCCCTTCGGCGGAGAGGCGATCGATGTTGGGCGTCTTGATATCCTCGTTGCCGTAGCAGCCGAGCGTCCATTGGCCTTGATTATCCGTCATGATCAGCACGACGTTGGGCAGCTTCTTGTTGCCGGCGACGGCGTCGGCCAGGGCAGGGGAGAAGAACAGCAGCGAGCCGAGCAGGGCGAGAGTGGCCGCTAGCGCCCGGCGGCGAACAAGAAATCGTCGGTCCAGGGGCAGTTTCATCGATGGCTTCTCCTGGTGTTGTGCAAAAAGAGTAACCCGTGGTTCATTTTTTGACAGGATGAACAGGATAACGGACAGGATTGATGTCGTTCATCCTGTGGTCCTGTCCCATCCGCCGGGTGCCACTGCTGGCCCCGTCGTCATGCACCAGCCCAGCAGTGTGGCTGGCACACCAGCTTTTTACCTCAAACGACGAAATCTTGTGCGCGACATAACCTTGCTGTTGTGCCCATAGTCGTGCGGCACTCCGTGACGCCAACGCAGACATCCTATTGTTGGTGAATCCCGTTCGGTCGCGTCCCTCGCTGACGCTTCGGGTTGCGGTTCTAATTCACCCGCAACGACTTACGTCATTTGATGCAAAAAGCTGTTAGGTTTCGGGTTATTTACAGGGTGGCGACCTTGGGTTCCCGCATGCACAGCATGCCCTAGATTGATACTGTTCATTGCCGGAGTGTCTCCAGGCCTCACTTACTCCGCCGGCATGGCGTTCATGACGGTGCCGCCTTTGTACTTCTCGAAGTCGACGTAAAACTTGTAGCCAATGGGGTGATTTGCCTTCAGCTCGTCGGCGTTGTCGGCCTCGTATTTCGTCTCGAACGGTTCGCCGTCTTGGTTCCACTCGGTGACAAGAACGACGATCTTCTCTTTCTCTTTTCGCAGCTCGATCTTGCGGCCGATTCCCTGGTAAACAACTACATGCTGTCGGTCCTCTTCGACTCCGCTCTGCACAATCTGCGATCGCCCACCAACGCGAACGACCGCACCGATTGCCATGCCGCCCCCTTCGCCGCCTAGCATCAGTTTTCTGGTCCCACCAAAGAGATTGATCACGCCGGCGTCAACCGCTCGCGTTAAACCCTCTCCGCCTGTCGGATTGGGCGGACGAAGTGTTAGCTTAGCCTGCTCCGCAATCGCGGCGTTGTCCATCTCGCTCAGTTTACGCAGCGACGCGGACGCTGCCGCTCGCACCAGATCGTCTTCCGCCTGGCGAAGCCTACCCAGCACCGCGATGATGCGGTAATTCACTTCCGCTTCGTTGTCCACGGAGACCGCGTGTGCCAGTTGGCGAGCGACCTTAAAATCGCCCGTGGCCAGTTTCGCCGTGGCTGCGTCGCGCTCGGCGAACTGTTTGTGACCGAGCTTCTTGACGAGCGCGGCAATCTCCTCGGTGGAAAGGGAAACCGGCTCCGCGGCGTTCTTTGATTCGGCCGGTGATTCTTGCTTCGTGTTCGGTTCGGCCAGGACTTTAGCAGCAGCTTGCTTTTGCTGCGCATCGACCGACGGCTCTTCGGCACGTACGACACCAGGCATTAGCATTACGACGACGAGCAGCCCCACAAGCCATCGAAAAACGAACGTGAACGGATCCATTTTGTCTTCTTTCAAGAGTCAAGACATCGCTCGGACTGGCCCGGCGTCTCAGCTGTGATGATACCAGCTGAGAACGACTGATCGCCAGTCACACGCTTGCACAGCGAAAAGGAAGCCCAAATAATATACCGGCCAGGGCAATTTCCTACACTTCGCACATCAGGGCATTCTCGATGCTTCGCCTCCTTTCACCTTCCTCTCGAGCGGCAACCATATCCGTCCTACGGTTCGCTCTTCTTGCGGCGACTGGATTCTTTACGGTCGGCGTCAGTTTATTCGCAGCCGGCAGCGCGGGCGCCGCAGAGCCAAATCCGCCACATCCATCTCGCCCCAACATCATCTTCTTTCTCTCCGACGATCATCGCGCCGACATGCTCGGGTGCGCCGGGCACAAGATCGTGAAGACGCCGAACATCGACCGACTGGCCGCCAATGGAGTCCGCTTCGAGAACGCCTTCGTAACGACCTCGATCTGCGCCGCCAGTCGAGCGAGCCTCTTCACCGGGACGTGGGAGAGAACCCATCGCAGCACGTTTGGCACACCACGACTCGCGGCCCGGCTCGTCGACGACAGCTACCCGGTGCAACTACGCCAGGCCGGCTACCGAACCGGCTTCGTCGGCAAGTATGGCGTCTCCATGAATCGCGAAGACCGGAAGCGGATGTGGGACTCGCTCACGATTCTGACTCGCACACCCTACGTTAAGAAACTTCCCAACGGCCGCACGCGGCATCTGACCGACATCATCGGCGACCGTGCCATCGAGTTCGTAGACAGCTGTACCGACAAGCAACCGTTTTGCCTTTCGGTCAGCTTCAATGCCGCGCACGCCGAGGACAACGACAAGAAGGACCATTACCCCTGGCCGCCGACGGAAGATGGGCTGTACGACGATGTCGTCATTCCTCCGCCGCTGGTGTCGACCGACCACTGGAAGCAGCTGCCGCGGTTCTTTGACAAGTCGATGAATCGGAACCGCTACTTCTGGCGATGGGATACGCCGGAGAAGTATCAGAAGAATGTCAAGGCGTACTACCGAATGCTCACGGGGCTCGACCGTAACATTGGTCGCGTACTGGCCACGCTCAAAGAGAAAGGCCTCGCCGAAAACACCGTCGTGATCTTCACCGGCGACAACGGCTACTACAAAGGCTCGCGCGGATTCGCCGGCAAGTGGACCCACTTCGAAGAGTCGCTGCGGGTCCCGCTGGTCGTGTTCGATCCTCGCGTTGCCGAAGTGAGACGTGGACGCGTCATCGAGCAGATGGCACTTAACGTCGACTTGGCCTCGACGATGTTGGCGGCGGCCGGCCTCAGCATCCCGGAATCACATCAAGGCCGCGACCTGTTGCCATTGGTACATAAACAGCTCGTGACGGAATGGCGAAGCGATTTCTTCTGCGAACACCTGATGGACGACAAAACAGTGCCCAAGTGGGAAGGGGTCCGCGGCTCGCGATACGTTTACGCCCGCTACTTCGAGAACCTGCCGGAGGGCGAGTTCCTTTACGATCTTGAAAAAGACCCTCAGCAGCTAACGAATTTGGTATCCGACGCGGCCAGCGCGGAAGCGCTCGCAAAAATGCGAACCCGCTGCGACCAGCTGCGTGACAAGCTCGGTGGCAAGTACCGACCGCATGGGAAGAGATGACATGGGGCCATAGTCCCCAGGGGCGGAAACCATGACCGACAATGCTCCCGAACCGCATACGACCGTCGACATCCCGTCATTCGATGAAGCCCTGGATCGGTTTCGCCGCCTCGTCGACGAGCAACATCTGCCGGGCAATCTTCGCTGGGTCTGGCGTGAAGAGGTGTTAACGCGGGGCAAGAGTAGCAGTCAGGCCAGTTCGCCGCGGCCGCTGCTGATCGACTTTCGCGGGGCAAATAACTTCGATGACGTCGAATTGATCCGCCAACGTTACAATGCAGCGGTGGCCTGGGGCTGGGGCATGTCGATGCAGGTCCTCTGTCGCTGCGGCAACGTGACCTGTTGTTACTTGGCCGTACCGCGAGACGCGGAGCAGGCGGACTGCGAATGGATGACGACCTTTCGCATGGCGTCGCCCGAACCGTGCCCCGAGGGAACCGCCGTGACGAATCGGCTGCGGTGGTGGTGGTTGCGAAAGGGGCTGCGACGAAGGATTGGCAGGGTGACCGACAGCTGGCTGGCGAACATCCCCTTGCGTGATGCTCCGCTCGATCCGTAGGAATCCAATCGATCCGTAAGAATCCGATGGAAGACGAATCGCAGAAACGCCGCCGCCATACCTTCCTACGACTGCACGCGATCAGCTGGCTGGTGTTGTTGGCCACGCTCGTGGTAACCGGCTTCGCGCAAAGGAATATGCATGGCGCGCCGGGTGGATGGGGCAGCTTGTACAATTGGTTCACTACCACCAGTCATGGCTGGCCCTCGCCGATGATCGAGCGGACCGTTAACACAACGGTAGTCGGGGTCGCCAACGGCAGGTCAATAACCCGAGAGGACGTATCGTTGGACTGGATCAGTTCGGGAGTTCGCATCAACGCAGCAATCTGCCTGTCGATCGTTGCGTCGACCGTCCTTCTTGTCGAACGACGAATGCGGGCGGAGGCAATGCTGCAGTTTCGACTGTCGGCGATCATGACATTCACGGCGGCCGTTGCCATATCCCTAGCAATCACCAGCCTTCACGGTCCCCCTCCCTTTGACCGAGGCCTCGGCATCCTTCCGGCCAAGGGATTTGGCTTATTTGAACAGTCGGATTGGTTCAACTGGTACTTGCCCGCGCACCTGCAATTCCCGCTGTTCGTCGGCCTCATCTGCACCGTTTACGTCTTGCTGTCTCTTCCACTCTACCTGCTACGGCGACGACGTCAGAACGAAGACGAGACATTGGCGCCAAATGAAGCACCGCGAGTCGACGCCGATTACAATTCGATCGAAGCGTCCCAATGAAGGCAACAAGATCGCCCTACAAACTAATCGTGATCGATTTGCACGTCGCGAGGAAAAGGCTGGCCGGTTCCGGTCTCCAAGAAATCCTTGAGACTCAACAGGAACGTCACCCACTTCGTATTGAAGTAGAGGTAGGCCTCGCTCTGTTCGTCGAGGTTGCTATGCGTCAGCGTGACGTAGACCTGGGACTCGCCAGCAGCCAGGTCAAAACGCAACTCCGAGTCGATCCACGGCCCCGGTCCCTGGCGACAGCGCAAGTGGACCACCGCATCCTCGGCCAGCTCGACCACTTCCCAAACGTGATCATCGTAGCCGGGAAACTCGAGGCGCAGCTGGCCGCCTACTTCTGGCTTGCCTGAAGCGCTGGTCGCCCACCAGGCAGCAAGCTTGTCGGGCAGATGAACCGCCTCGTATACATCACGACGCGCCGCGCGAATACCTACACGATGTCGAATCCGGGCCATTGGTTTTGGTACCCCTGTGGTTAGAGTGTGCCAAGACTTCAACGTACCATGTCTAGGCGGAAGGCCATACCATCGAGTCCCCTATCCCACGGGCAAATCCCAAAACTAGACGACGACCGTGCGGCGACGATACACTTTCCATCATGGGTAAGGGATCGCAACACGTCGCAGGTCACTCTGCTAACACAGGGAAGCTCCTCAATCGTCGCTGGCTTCAGTTCAGTTTGTTGTCGCTACTGGTGCTGATGCTCACCCTGCCGCCGCTGATCGGACACTGGCTCTCCGGTCCCGACGAGGCCTGGGAAGGCAGCACCGCCACGCTCTCTTGGCGCCTCACATTGAACGATGATCGCTTCTCGCTGACGATCACGCCCACCAACGGCCCAGGCGAGGAAGTCGTGCAAGGACGATTCAGTCGCAACGGGAAGAGTTTCATGACGCTCTTCGTTGAGAAACCTGGCAAGAACTTCTACCCCTACACATGCACCGCCAGCGAACCTTTCGGCGGCTACCAAGTGCTATTGAACCGCTTCTCCCAGCCCTCCAGCGGAATGGAATTCCACTTCGGCTGCTGCGATGTCGACGGCGCCGATCATCGCGTCATCATGCATCGGCAATAGATCAACACAGGCTCTGTGAAAACGATGGGAGAGTGGGTTCTTTTTGAATTTGACAGTCTCAATAAGAACGATACATTGGTTCACGGACAATACACCAATCAAGCCGACGGCTGCCATCCATAACCCGAAGCGTCAGCGAGGGACACAACCAGACAGGTTCCACCAATAAGTAGATGTCTGCGTTTGCGTCACGCACATGCCGCACGACAATAGCCCAAGGCCCATGTTGTGGGGCGGTCTCCTGACCGTCCCGCTTGACCGACCGAAGGTCTCCATCCCGTTTATCCTGTCAAGAAAAACAATCACCATTAAACGAAGACGAAGGGTGCCACTGGCTCTGCCAGTGCTGAGTGAAGCGAGATAGTGCGTCAACTCGCGGGAGCAACAGCGGCTCGGCGGGAGCCTCGCCCTCCCGAACGCGTTGTGGGGCGGTCTCCAGACCGTCCCGCATCCTCGACCGAAGGTCTCCATCCTCTCAAAACACAGAAACACCAAACAAACATTGAACAAAACCGAACAGATGTCGAACACCCATTGAACATCTGTCGAACAAACCGCGAACAAACGCCGCACATCCGGCGAGAAAACAGACCGACCATGACGAAAACACCGCAAAAAACGCTCCTCTTGGCCTCGCTCGCACTTTTCCTCACGCTCGCGGCTGCGGGCAGCTCGGCCGATGCCGCCGAAAAAGAGCACGTCGCCAAGCTGACCCCCGCGCCCAACTTCGTCATCTTCCTCACCGACGACCAGGGCTGGGGCGACCTTGGCTGCTACGGTCACCCGCGAATCAAATCGCCCAACATCGACGCCTTCGCCAAGCAGGGCCTGCGGTTAACGCAATGCTATGCCGGCAGCGGCGTCTGCTCGCCGTCGCGATCCGCGATCCAAACCGGCCGCACGCCCTATCGCAACGGGGTCTACCGCTGGGTGCCGGAGAATAGCGAGGTCCACCTCCGCAGCAGCGAGATCACCATCGCCAAACTGCTGCAAGACCGCGGCTACGCCACCTGCCACGTCGGCAAGTGGCACCTCAACGGCTACTTCAACTCGCCCAAGCAGCCGCAGCCGAGTGATCACGGCTACGACTGGTGGTTCGCCACGCAGAACAACGCCGCCCCCAGCCACAAGAACCCGCGGAACTTCGTCCGAAACGGCAAAGCTGTCGGCGAACTGAAAGGCTTCTCCGCCCCCTTGGTCGTCGACGAGGCGATCCGCTGGCTCAAAGAGGAACGGAACGACAGCAAGCCCTTCTTCCTCACGGTCTGGACGCACGAGCCGCACCTGCCGATTGAGTCCGACCCGCAATTCATGCAGCACTACGCCGACCTGGAAGAAGGAAAGCAGCAGCACCACGGCAACATCACGCAGCTTGACCACGCCTTCGGCAACCTGATGCGAACGCTCGACGAGCTCAAGGTCGCGGATAACACGATGGTCATCTACACCGCCGACAACGGCCCCGAAGGGCTCGGTGATCGCGGACGCACGCGGGGTTCGACCGGAGGACTCAGAGGACGCAAACGCGCGGTCTACGAAGGCGGCATCCGCGTGCCGGGCATCATCCGCTGGCCCGGCCACATCAAGCCGGGAACTGAAAGCGACACGCCGGTCATCGGCTCCGACATCTTCGCGACGCTCTGCGACGTCGTCGACATCCCGCTACCCGCCGATCGGGTCATCGACGGCGGCAGCTTCCTGCCCATGCTCCAAGGCAAGGAGATCACGAGGGCACGACCGCTCTACTGGCGGTGCTACTTAGCCCCTAAGCCCTACCAGGTGGCAATGCGGATCGGCGATTGGAAGATCCTCTCGGACACCAAGCTGGAGCGATTCGAACTCTACAACATCCAGGCTGACGCGCAAGAAAAGAACAACCTCGCGGAAACAGAAACCGCGCGGCTTGAAAAAATGAAGGCGGAGCTAACCAAGCTCCACAAAGAGATTGAGGCAGAGGGGCCCGACTGGTGGAAACGAGATCCACGCGGATAACAACACCACAAAGCGCGCGGTCAACGTGGCGGCAGCTGCGGTCGATCACGCTACGGCACGGCCGCGGAGCAAGCAAAAAATCGCCCCGAACGAAACGCCCGTCAAAAGCGGCAGGCCTAATTGCCAAACAGATCCTGCAGACCGCGATTGATGGCGTCATCGAGCAAACTGCCAGCGGCACTGCCCACCATCTGCTTCGCCAGGTCATCCAGGGCCCGCCGGTCGAGCCGCGGATTCTTCAAGGTTCCCCGCAGCGGTACCTTCACCACCTGGCCGGCCAAAGCCTTGAGGTGACGGTCGCGAGCGACCCAGGCTTCCTGGATCGGGATCTCGGCCACCATCTGCAACGAAGAGTCGAGCCCCACGGAGCCGGACGTCTTCACAGTAACATCGCCCACGGTCACCCGCAGATCGCGGTGATAGACGCGGCCCTCATGCAGCTCAAAAGGCACCTCCTGGGGCGGAATATTGAGAGCCAGCTGCTGCCCGCCAAGGGCCGAGAGCGGCCGCTTCTTCACAATCGCCTCGACCTGCTGGGCTACGAGAACCAGCTGCTCCGCTACGGGGCCTGGTCGCACTTGAGCGGATTGAATCGCCAACTTACCCGCCACGCTAGCCCGACGGCGATCGGTCAAAGGCACCCGGCAGCGAGTCAGGTCGACGAAGAAGACACCATCGGCCCGCGTCGCCTCGGCCAACAGCGGCGCGACATACTTCACCCAGGAATGACAGAGCTCGGCCGAGAGACGAACATTCTCGACCGCACGACCGGGATCGACGACAAGCTGCGGATAGGGCAGGGGACTCGCGCCCGCGGACGGCGATGCTCCTGCCCCACGAGACGATGCTGCGGACAACTCGATCCGCGACTTCGCCTTGAGACGACCTTGGCCCAGCGACAAATCGAACGGGGCGAAATGAACGACGCCATCGCGGAGCTCTGCCGTCAAATCGCCCTGGCCAACCGCGAGCCCGTAAACACTGGCCTGACTCCAGCCGACGCCTGCGTTGCCCGTCAGCTGCTGGAGCGAACTAGCCAAAGTGACCGGACCGCGAATGGCAAACGGCCTGGTACCCGTGCCGGCAAATTGCACCTCGCTACCCAGATAAGGCTGCAGCAGGGCGGTAATCTTGGCAAGATCGTAAATCACATTACCGGAGAGATCGACCAACAGCGGCCCGTCGGCCAAACCAATCGAACCGCGAGTCTCGGCAAGCTTCAAGGTATCGCTACTGACCTCGAGCCGATCCAGCTCCAGCCGGCGCTCGCGCGCCAAATGGCGACCGCGTCCCGACAGAAACACCTCTCGCTCGCTCCAGACGGTCTGCCGCGGAGAAGAACCAGCAGGTGGCCCACCACGAACGGGCAGCAACTGCGAGGCGGCCGGCTGCGTCACCACGAGGTCATTCATATTGGCCTCCCACTCGGCCGTCGTCACGCCGGCCTGATGAGAGAGCTCCGCCTCAGCCGTCAGCACCCCGGCCCACTGCCGCTCATGCGCAGCGGGAGGCGAACGGAACCAACCTTGAAGACGAGACAGGTCTGCGGCCAGGGCGACCTTGCCAGTGGCGGAAGGCTGCCGGGCGGCTGCGCCGTCAACCTCCAGATGGTCAACACGTATCGATACCGCACTACTCTGCCAGGTGCTGCTGCGAGAACTAAGCCGCGAGGCCGCACGGTCCCAACGAGCATCACCCACGAACACAATACGCGGCTCGCGAATCGACAATCCGTCGGCCGCGAAGTCAACCTGCGTCATCTCAAACTTGGACTTCTCCAGAGCGAACTCACTGGCGGTAAGTCGAGTACGGGCTTGTCCGCGAATACCGCCACGAACGTGCCGCACGTCAATCGGCAACTCCAGACCGAGTCGTCGCAGGCGTGGATACCACGAGTCGAGAGAACCACGAATATCGACATCGGCGAGAATGACCGGATCTGGCCCACCCAACACCAGTGGCCCAAGCAGCGCACCTTCCAACACGTCGCCCGGCGTGGTCAGCTGCAGCAGAACACGATCGATCTGCCGGACACCACCAAGGCTGGCTTGCCCCGTGGCATCGACGGCAACCGTCATATTCGGCTCACTCCACGCCTCTTCACCGGCTGGCTGAAAAACGAAATTCTGGAACTTGAGCTGACCTTGGGCGTGAATTTCGGTCTCGTTGGCAGCGGACGAGGGAAACTGCGGCGCTGCCGGAGCTTTGGCGTCACCAGCGGCAGCCACTGGATGAATTGGCACCAGAGACGGTTCCGGGGCCCCCTGGCGAATTCGAAATTCCGCTGCCACGCTACCCGCCAGCTTCATACCGGAAAGGTCAAAGAACTGCGAGAGATCCTCTCGCAGCCGACTCAGATCACTCGAACCGGTGAGCGTGACATCGACCGGCGTCCCGCGAGCCTTAAGATCGAGAAAGCCAGCGGTACAGGTCGCTTCGCCGCGGAGCTCACCGTCGCTCCCTTGCGTCGCCTGCCAATTGGAAACAACAGGCTCACGCCAGGCAATAACGCGACCACCTGCGATACCCTGAAGGTTCGTCGACTCGATCTGGCCCTGCCACTCTCTTCCGGCCTGCGTCTTGCGGCTAGAGACCGCGAGCTTCAATTCGCCGGCGGTGAACTGCGTCCCTTCGCGAACCTGCAACAAGGCCGGCAGCATATTGGCCAGCCGCGCGAGATCGATTCTCCCGCTGGCAGAATATTCTTCGTCGTTGAGCAGACCGCGCACGTCGCCTGCAAAGAGACGCCCCAACTCAAAGCGACCTTCGGCCGCCAAGTCACCGACGTCGGTCTTCAGCGAATGACGGCGAACCACCAACTCACCATCCTCGATCGCACAATCGACATCGAGCGTCAACCGCCGCAGGTCGATCGCATCGCCCGCCAAGAGATGATCGGACTGCAGATGAAACTGCCGCGCATCAGCGGTACCCAAAATCGAAAAACGAGGCGTCGCTCGCGAGGCTTCATACTGGAACTTAAGATCTGCGGTAAGCTCGCCACGCGCTTCGGCGTGACCACCCAACCGCTGCAGCAGAGGCGCCACCGCGGCCGCCCCCAATCGCTCCAACTTGAGGTCAAGCTGCGAATCAAACGTAGCGGGATTAAGCGAACCGGACGCCTGCGCGACGGCCGGATCGCCGCCTGGCTCCGCACGTGGCACCTTACTGGAAAAGTCAAACGCGAGCGGCTGCACAGCCGCCGGATCGTGCGTTACGGTCAATGCCAGGTCATGAAACTCGGCCGCTGCACCGGAGAGATCCTGGAGCATCACGCGACCGCCGGTGAGCTGGACCTCAAAGGCAGGCACTGTCGTAGGCGGATCATCAGGCGAAGAAGCAAGCAGCGGCAGGAACAAATCCTCAACGTTGCTGCCATCTTCGCGCAGGGTAATCGTTATCACGGGGCTGGAAACATGAATTTTGCCGGGCTGCGACGAGTCACTCACAAGCGACATGAGCGTCTTCTCGCTGACCACATTGGTCGACGCCAAGAGCGGGGCTCCTTGCGCATCCAGAAGTCGCACACCATGCAGCTTGAGCGGCGAGAACCAGCTGGCCGATATGTCGTCGACCTGAACCTCGCCATCGAGCTCCGGCAAAGCCCACGACATGAGCCACGGCCGCAGCGGCTCGCGCGTGGCAAGCCACGGCAAGTACCAGCCGCCAATACCGACAATCAGCAAGACGAGAAACAACCGCAGCCGCCACCGTCGGCGACGCTTTTTCCGACCTTCCTTGGCCATGAGCAAAGTCCCCAAGTGATACGCAAGATCAGGGCGGCAGAATTCCGCCCAGCCATTTACCTACATACACCTGCGGAGGTTAGCGATTTTGCCCAATCAGAACAATACTAGCAGCGGTATCACGGAAATCCCGCACCGCGGTGATAGCAGGGGTGTGCGTCATTTCGCCAACCGCGGGGCTGGACCAACACAAACCGTCACTTCGGCGGCAGCGTCCGCACGAACTTAGCCGCCCGCTCGATCCACTCGCGGAGCTGCTCATCGCCGTCAACGCCAGGCATATCCACCATCACCCAGCCGCGCATCACCTTGCCCGTGATGTCGAACTCCTTGGTAAACGGTTCCTTGAGCAGCTGCTCGTACTGATCGATGCCGACGCGGACGATGAGGAAATCCTTCCAGACACCGACACACATGTTGCCATGCAGAAGATGGCCGATGCCGCCGAACATTTTCTTCTCAACGAAGCCGCGGCGACGATGCAGTACGTCGCTTACGCGTGATGCCAACGTCTTGTCGTAGACCATGCCTGTCATCCTCGAACCGCACTTGCCATCCCGCCACCACGACGACGCCAGCCGCCCCTACATGCTGGCATGATACCACAGCCCTCGCGGCAGGGTGATTGAGAACGCCAGCCCGCCATGGCGTACATTGCGTGACGCGAGTGGGCAAGCACCTCTTGCAAACCTCGCCTAGTCCGTACAGTCCAACAACGCCAGCTCCGCACAGCGCCAGCGTGTTGAAAAGGGCATGACCGGCTGGTAAGGTGACGATAGGTCTGGTGAGCCTGTTCACGGCAGCCAAATGAGGGGCGACCTGTACATCCAACGTGTGCGGGAGTAACTGCGATGCTTCAGACGACGCGAACTTGTCGGGTCACCGCGACGGTGGCAACGTTATTACTTTACGTTGCCAGCGCTAGCATTCTGCCAACCGCGACCTATGCGGAAGAAGACAGACAGCAGGCCAACGGCTCGTCGTCGCAAGAAGGTGACGCCAGCCCCCAGCAAATTGCCCAGTGGATTCAAGACCTAGGAAGCTCTAAGGCCCGCGCACGCGAGAAGGCGACCGCCGCTCTGATTCGCAGTGGCCACGCAGCAACTGCAAGTGTGGCGGAAGCAGCCGGGAGTAGCGATTTCGAGGTTGCCTTTCGCGCCTTCCGGATCCTGTCGGTTCATCTCAGCTCGCAGAATGTGCTCACCCAGACTGCCGCGGAAGAAGCACTTGCTAAGCTCGTCCGTTCGGACGACACGTCGGTAGCACGGCGAGCCACCAACACATTGCATGGCCTCCTCGCCCGGCGTCAATCTCTCGCGGTTGCCGCGTTGCAGTCACTCGGCGCAACGGTCGAATTTACCGGTGAGCTCGGCGACGCCGAAACGACATTCGCGGTACGCATCGAGAACGAATGGTCGGGCGATGCGGAAGACTACAAGACTCTTACCCGCCTGCAGAATCTGCAATCACTCCACGTCCAAGTTTATCGCGGAGGTGAAGCGGCGATCGACGTGCTTCCCGAACTCCCGGCACTCCGGTACCTGTCGCTCTACCATCTCAATCCAACCCGCGAACAGGTCGCCAAGCTAGGCCAACTCACCCAAGTGCAATCGCTCGATCTAACGTCGAGCATGATCGACGACGAAGCGGTTCGTCACTTGGCAAAGATGACCAATCTAACGGAGTTGAGCCTCCGCGATACGATTGTCACCGGAGATGCCATCAGCCACCTACGAACGCTACCCAAGCTTCGCTGGATTTCCTTAGCATCGACACGACTTACGGCAGCCGAATTCGAGCAACTTGCTGGACTTAAGAACCTCGAATTTGTTGAGGTATCGGGCACCCAGTTCCGCGGGGCTTCCCTTCAGGCGCTGGCATCCCTCAAGAAGCTACAAACGGTGTCAGCCCAACAGGCCCGTCTATCACGCTACGACGTCGAGGACTTCTCGGAGCTGCGCGAGAACGTCAATGTCGTTCTTCGCCAGAATTGAAGGGCGCTCAGTTGAGATGGAGTCAAACGGCAACCATTCGGTAATGCGAAACAAATAGAATCCATGGCCTTACTTACTTTGCCAAGAAAACGAAACGCAATTGTCACCTCGCGTGCCAGCACGCTCGGACTATTGCTCCTCGCGGCCACGATTGGCTTCGCGACGACGTCGAGCGCAGCTCCTGGTGACAACGAACAAGACACGCCCTCTTCGGCCGCCCAGGTGCACTGGAAGTATTTCGAGAAGACATCCTTAGATGAACTCACACCGCAATCACGATCAGCAATGATCGTCAGCCAAATGGTCGAAGGCCCAGGACACCAGTCCGGACTTCGCGGCGGCAATGCTAGCCTCGGCATCGACGGCGACCGCATCCTGGCCATCAATGGGCGTCGCGTCTATAGCCGCTGGGAGTTCGACTTCTATCGCAACCAGCATGACCGGAACAACGACTTTTCGATGGACCTCATCGTAAATCGGCGTGGGCATCTATTTCCACTTACGGTTCGCCATCTGTTGCCAGTGCGCCGCCTCGGGTTCTACGAAGGAGAACATCGATATTACCTTGACTATTTCCTGCGCGAACTTGGTGTCGAAGTACCGGTCGAAGTTGCCGCCAGCATGCGTCGCATCCCGGTGCGGGCAACCTACGCCCTAAGCGATTGGATCGCCGAGAATCCCCGCAATCGACAAGACCTCGATTGGCTACGCGAATTTGTTCAGCTGCGACTCCAACTAGCCAATCAGGAATGGGATCAGGCAAAACCACCCCAACATGAGATTCCTGTCCCTTATTTCCGCAAGCTGACAGACTTCTATTTGAGCGTGGCCAACCGACACCGCGACGGAGAATTACCTCCCGACCCAGCGACTCACGACGTTTCCTTTGCCTACTACGTTTTCCACTATCCCTTCCCGCGATTCGCGCCCCCACTCGGAACGCTCGACTTCTCAGACAAGCATTTTCTGAAGTGGGTCAAGCTTCGCCACGCCGACACGACGTATACCGATCGACCGCCTCAGGAAGAGGAAGGGGACGTGTTTCAACCTCGTTCGGCGATGCAAGACTACCTGGAACGAGTCAAGTGGGCGATCGTACGTCCGAACCAGCACGGTGGATGGCCCTACCGACACTCCCGTGGAGGTGACGGCGGCGTACTCAATGATGTCGTTCGAGCCCGCTATATCGAAGAACTTCGGGGCAAGATGGGAGACGGCAGTGGTGACGATCCAATTTACGCCTTTGCCTTATGTGCTCTCTACGCAATCGACGCCAATGCGGACGCGATCGTTGACCAGATCAAGAGTATTCGCACGATCTCACCGTACATGGCCTATCGCTGCGTGGGCAGCGCCCGCAACGCCTGGAGCTTCAAGCACAATCGCAGAGAGGACGAAAAACTAGAAACGCTGCTCGCCTATCTGCGAGCCAATCCGATTCAGTTGACACCGAAGAAGTCCGAATTCTACGACTTCGTCCTCCCGCGATCTCGGTTTCTAGAACGCAACAATGACAATTTTGTCGGCGAACCGACGCAATCGAACCTAATTTACAACCCGATTAGCTTTGCCTGTGCGTTTCGGCATGAGAATACGTTGGAGGAGGAATACCAGGCTCTCGATAGCGATATCGAGAGTAATCAATTCGCCGCTAACCGCGAGGAACTGCTCAAGCGGCTCCAGTCGCTAGCAACTCCACTGGCAATGGATGACGACATGCGGCGATTGGCCGACCTTGGCCGCGACGGACTCGGCCGTGGCCTGATCCTGGATGCCTTCAACCACATCGCCTATGGCAACTTCATGTCCGACCAGGTCGATCATATTCTAGGCGAAGCCATGGCAAGCGAGTTGGTCCGCCGCGCGTTCTGGCCGGAAGCGAACAACTACGACCGCGGCTACGGGTTTGTCCAGAAACTGATCGATCAGCTTGACGACGAGGACCCAGAAGCGAGTCGCGACAAGCTATTGGCCGCCTATGCGGACCACGGTGACCTGGCAACGACCTGCCTACTTGCCGAAGCACTCGACAAGTACGGATTTGAAGACGAAGCCGCCGAGCTCCGCAACAAGGTCGATCGCTTCGCCTACGCGTTACTCTCCCGTACTTATACTGCGGGCAATGAACTGGCCCATCGAAATGCGGAACTGGCCGCCTTATGCGGCTACGACAAGAAGCTGAAAATGCACCGGTCCTTGTACGTTGCGGTCCGCGACTTTCTCAATTACCCCAACTCCGAAGCGGGACCGCTCCCCTCTCTACTTGCCGCCCGTTACGAATTGGAACGAGACAAACCGGCCAAGGCGGCGAAATTCCTCATTGAGTCTCTCTCGGCCAGCGAAAAGGATCGCGCTCGTCCGATCTACATCTTCGCCGGAAAGATAAGCGATTCGCACGACGAATTCCGCACCTGGCTACTGCGTGGCATCCGCGATCATGCCGACTTCGACGACACGATCCGCAAACAGCTGGCCAAATCGCCACTGCCAGAGAAGATGCCAGAAATCGCCCAAGAGCTTGGCATCTCCAAATCAGCCAAGCCATAGCGGTCGAGTCTCCTCGGCACACCGCCTACGCCAATACGCCGCCACTGGAACGGATGGGTGTCCGATTCGCGGAGAAGTACCGGATGTCGACCGCCGGATCATCCGGCATCTCGATTCCGCTGATCATTCGGGCAATCATCGCACCCATCGACGGACCAAGCTTGAACCCGTGCCCGGAGAAACCGTTGGCGACGAAATAACCAGTCGGACCAATGGCATCAACGATCGGATGCCAGTCGTCGGTGTTCACGGTGTAAAGAGCCGCGTATCCATGCACGGTCCCGCGACTCTTCATCTCGAAGCGATGATGCAGGCAGTGCATCATCCGCTCGCGAAACTCCGCGGATGCCTCGGTGTCGAAGTGATCAGGATCGCCGACTCGCTCCTTCTCATCCTCCGGAGAAACAGACCCGATCAACAGCTGACGTCCGCCCGCCTCCGGGCGACCATAAACCAAGTCCGCGGCGCTGACGAAGACCGGCACGTCGCCCACCACGTCTGTCGGGCGATCGCGAACCGCCATCTCGACGCGGGTCGGCTGCATCGTCATTGGCAGCGTGACATCGAGCATACCATTGATTCGGTTGCACCACGGACCAGCGGAATTGAGCAGCCGTGCGCAGCTAAATTCCGCTCCGCTTGCGCAGCTAACCGAAAACGTGTCTCCATCCCCTCGCTCGATCGCGACCACCTCATGACCAGCAAAGAGTTGTACGCCGAGATTTTGTCCGGCCGCGAGCAAGTCTACTGTCGTTCCCTGCGGATCAGCGTATCCCCCGTCTGGCTCCCAAAACAGTTCGGTTGGCGTGTGACAGTCGTGACCCTCTCCGGACAGGCTTATCGACTCATCGCACAGATTCAACGACGGGTATCGCTCGTGCAGATCCCTGGCCGACACCATAGAACCTCGTGCCCCCAGCTTGGCAAAGTTCTCCGCGACATCTCGATCGCTGTCGCCCCGCGCGTCCGGCACCCAAACTACGCCGACTGGAGAAAACCCCGAACGGTTTTCCTTGAGCTCCAGTCGGTCGCACCACTCGTGAAACATCCGCAAGCTCCAATGAGCCAGCGACGTGACCTCTAGATTAGCGTAACGCTGCCGCACGACCGCTGACGACTGTCCCGTCGAACCGGCCCCAACATGGGGTCCCTTTTCGAGAATGGCCACGCGACTGAGTCCACGACGAGCCAGCTGATAGGCCGTCGAGACTCCCATGATTCCGCCTCCAATAATGACGGCATCGAAATTCTGACTGGGCATTCTGGTGCTTTCCTCTTGATGAAATGTGGCGGCATCCGTTCGTAAAGCAGTACGATCGCACAAGAGCCTTGCACATTCGGCGAACAACGGGTAACGCCTGACTTATTGCTTATCGGATGTTTCGAGGGCACCCGTTAGCGCGGCCAGATCCTGCTGAATCACTCGATACAGATAGAATGCCAACGCAAAACCGACGACCCCCGCAATACTCAACACCAGCTGAGCCATCACGCTTTGTCGATCCATCGAAATGCTGGTAATCACCAGGGCAAACAGGCCCAAGGCAGGCAATGCCCCCGCCACCAACAGGAACCAGCCAGCCCGACGTCCGGCCAGGTTCATCTCACGGTGCTCTCGCTCGTCGATCCCGAGCCGCTCGTACTGAGCCGGACAGAAGATTCGAAACGCGAGAAAGCAAACCAACAGATAGGGAATGACCGCCGCAATGAGCCCACAGTAGACGAGGGATACAAAGAAATGCACGTAGTCCGTAGCGTTCATGCCCGTGGTGAGCATATTGAGCGCGATCGGGTAAACAACCCCCGCGACGCCCCACAGGCCAACATCGACCCAGGCGACGAATCGCCCTAGCCTCAGCGCACGAATTCGACTCTCACTCGCGGCACTCCCTTCAGCGCTGGCCTGTTTCTCTAAATCGCCCCCTCCATCAACCACGGCGCGCAGCCGCCTCGCCATCGACCACATGTACCACATCACAAGACCGATCCCGAGCGGAAAGGCGGTCAGATTGATTACCGTCTGCACACGCAAAAACACATCATCCGCGCCCGGAATATGAGTAACGATCATCCGCCAGTTGTACGCCAGATTGAACGCTCCGGCCAGCATATTGGGAATCAACGTTGCTAGCGCGACCGTGAGCACCGCGTGGCGGGCGCACCATCGCCTCATGCCCTTGAGCGGCTTCTCAAGCAGCTTCGCCGCGCGCGGCTGCAGGCTAAGCCACAATTCCTGAGCCAACGCGGCCCCACTTGCCGGGCGTTGATCACGATTGGGGGCCATGGCACGCGAAAGGATCACGCGAAGCCGCTGCGTCAGTTCACCATCGCTTGGGTCGCGACTGTCGTCCACCCGAATCGCTCGCGAGCTCTGCAAGCCATCGAGCGTATCGGACAGGCTCTCGAACATCCTTTCGTTAGGAAATGGCCGCTCGCCAAAGAGCAGCTCCCAAAGCAGCACGGCCAGGGAGTATATATCGGCCCGACCATCCAATTCGTCAGGCAGGCGGCCATGGCGAGGGTCGAACGCCTCGAGCTGCTCCGGCGACATGTAGGCCAGCGAACCGCCAAAAAATGCCCCGGCCGTTACCCCTTCGACCTCCGAGGCATAGCTTACATTGAAGTCAGCCAGTTTTGGTGAGCCATCGGCGGCGAGCAGGACATTGGCCGGTTTCACGTCTCGATGAAGCACACCGTGCGAATGGGCATAGTCGAGGGCTTCGGCAAGCTGCGCCCCCCAACGGCAAACCAATTCCGGCCACGACAATTCTCGCAACCGGTTTCGCGTTGATTCGTCGAGTTGAACGATACCTCCGGTGCGCTCAAACTGCTCTTCCAAGGCGCCTATGACAATGCGGCCGTTGCGATGCTGAGCGGGAATCGCCTTGGCTCGCTTCAAGACAGCGTCGAGCGCCCCGCCTGCCACATATTGCAGGTACATCAAACGGAGCTTTCGCTCGGGCAAATCGTGCTGATCAAAAACACGAACGATGTACGGATGATCGAGCTGGGCGAGCGTTTGCGGCTCGCTACCGTGGTCCGATGAGACCTTGAGCGCGACGAGCCGCTGCATCGAGACCTGCCGTGCTAAGAAGACGCTTCCGAAAGCGCCTTTACCAAGAATCAGGACCAGTTCAAAGTCGCCGAGCCGCTCCCCCGGCTGCACGTCGACATGCGAACGCTTGAGCAGCGAGGTCGTGGCCTCTGGCGATTCAATCGCCAGCAACTGCCCCAACTCGGCGGCTCGCTTCGGATAACGTGACAAGTACTGTTCACCGGTCACGCTCTCACCGGAATCACGACGGAGGTGATATTCTTCGTAGATAAGATCAGCGGGCGGGCCATCCTGATTACGCAGTTCCTCGAACTCATTCAGATAGTCTTCCAGTCGCCGCTTGTCACGATCTCCGCGATAGCGAAATTCCAGATCGATCTTGAGAAGTTCGACAAGCGTTAGCCTCCGCAACACCGCGGGTTCGTCAGGCAGGTGTTCCGCAATCGATGGCTCTCCCTCGCCATTCTCCCAGGCCTCAAGAAAGGACTCCATGTAGGGAACCATGGCATCCCACGAGTCACCTCCGGAGTCGAGCATCACCACGTCCGTCTGCGCCGGCACCACGTCGGTCGAATCGGATTCGACGTCGGCTGTCGCGGGCACGACGCCCTTACGCGGTTCGTATTTCTGCGTTTCGTCCATGGAGTGGCCGCGTGATGAGAGACTCGGCCCATCGCGAAGACCGGGCCGACTTCTGCCTACTTCGATTCTACTCGCCGCAACGGTTATTCTCACGCCCGCCGAGCCGACAAGCAAGAGCCGACTATTTTTTATCGCCGCGATGAGCGTTGTTCGGTTACAATGTGCCGTTGACAGCAGAGGCGGAAACAAACGCGCGACTGCAAGCTCGCTTTTTTGGCACTGAGGCAGACAATGGTTATGGACGAGAAGCATTCCGACGAAAGAACAGCAGAACTTGAGGAGCAATTGCGAAGCGGAAACGCAGCGGCCGTCGGACCGTATCTCGACCACGTTCGTCATCAACTGCTCGCATTCATCGAACGGCAACTCGGTAGCCAACTCCGCACCAAGATCGAGGCGGACGACATCCTCCAAGAAACGGGCATCGAGGCGGTTCGCCAGTATGAAAAGAACTCGCAGCGAGACCAGCGTCCTTTCTCTTGGCTCTGTCAAATCGCCGAGCGCAAGATCATCGACGCCCACCGGCACCACTTTGGCGCTCAGAAACGAGACGCCGGCCGTGAAAAAGCCCTCGATCTGGGCGGCGACAAGACCGGTGGCGCCAACTTCATGAACATGCTCATTATGAGTATCACCACGCCGAGCCAGGCGTTCTCTCGAAATGCCCGTGAAGCCCGTCTCGCGGAAGCGGTGGGGCAATTGCCAAACGAACAGCGCGAAGCGATCCGCATGCGTTACGTGGAGAATCTTCCGAGCAAAGAGATCGCGGACAAATTGGGCAAGAGCGATGCCTCGGTGCGAATCATGCTCAGTCGCTCGATTCGCAAACTGCAATCGATCCTGGGCGATGAGTCCATGATGCGGCGGTAAATGCGGGCTACCTGTGAAGCTTGTCGCAAAGACTCACAAAACAACTACGCAATCAACTCATTGACCACGTTGCCATGAACATCGGTCAACCGGAAGTCGCGTCCGGAGTAGCGGAACGTGAGCCGCTTGTGATCCAGCCCCAGCTGATGAAGCATGGTCGCGTGCAGGTCGTGTACGTGGACCTTATCCTCAACGGCATGAAAACCGAAGTCGTCGGTCGCCCCGTGGACCATGCCACCGCGAATCCCTCCACCGGCCAATAGCGACGTGAAACCGTAGGAGTTATGGTCGCGACCACTCTTCGATTGCTTGTCGAACAGCTGCACCGTAGGCGTCCGACCAAATTCGCCCGTGACAAGCACCAACGTCTCGTCGAGCATACCACGCTGCTTGAGATCTCTAATGAGCGCCCCGATCCCTTGATCGCATTCCTTGGCTAGCCGGGCGATCGAGCGGTTGATATTCATGTGATTGTCCCAGGGCTGGCCGCTGCCGTGCCACACTTGCACGAACCGCACGCCTCGTTCGACCAGTCGCCGGGCCATGAGCAGCTGTTTGCATTGCACCGAGTTGCCGTACATCTTGTGGATGTGCTCGGGCTCGCGATTGATATCGAAGGCGTCCGTCGCCGCCGCCTGCATGCGGTAGGCCATCTCGTAAGATTGAATACGAGCTTGCAGCTCGGCGTCGTCACCGCGTTCTTCCAGGTGCTGCCGATTGAGCTGCTGCAACAGATCGACCTGCCGACGCTGCGGTAACCCGGAGATTCGCGGGTTGCGAATGTTGGCCAGCAGCTTCTCGATACGCCGGTCGGACGTGCCGACGAGCGTACCTTGATAGATGGGCGGCAAGAATGCCGACCGCCAGTTTTCGGTTCCCTTCACCACGTCGCCATCGCCTGGGCAAAGCACGACGAAGCCGGGCAGATTTTCGTTCTCCGAACCGAGCCCGTAGGTAAGCCAGGACCCCATGCTGGGCGTGAACTGCACGCCGGCACCGCAGTTCATGAGCATTAGCGAGCGTTCGTGAATCGGCACATCGGCGTGCATAGCGCGGATCACGCAAACGTCGTCAATCACATTGGCGACGTGCGGAAAGATCTCGCTGACTTCGATACCGCTTTGGCCGTGCTTGCTGAACTTGAACGGGCTACCCATGCAGTTACCGGCGGGAAACTCCGTCTTCGGCATCTTCATCGGGAACTTCTTGCCGTCGAACCGATTCAGCTCCGGCTTGGGATCGAAGGTATCGACCTGCGAGCAGCCGCCATTGAGAAAGACGTGAATCACGTACTTCGCCTTGGCCGGGAAGTGCGGTGGCTGCACGGACATCGGGTTCTGCTGACGATCTTCGGCCGCGAGCAAACCGTCATCGGCCAGCACACCGGCGAGCCCCAACGAGGCCAGGCCCATACCACTCCGCTTGAGAAGCTCTCGCCGATTGATTTGATCCGCACCGCTCATCTAGATCCTCGCTCTCGCCAACGCGACTTTCACTTTCACCAACGTCCGCGATTTAATCGACGAACATGAACTCGTTGGAGATCAACAACGCCTGAATGTACTGCTCCCACGGCCCCATCGACGGCATCCAGCTCGGTCCCGCCTGTTCGAAAGCCGCCACCGAAGGCCATTCGCGTAGTCCAATCAGTCCGCCACCTTCATCCGCGTTTCGAACACGCCAGACTTCAACTGGCCAACTAAATTCGTCGTCACGGTTGTGCCCGCCACTGTGGATGACGAAATCGACCTGCTCACCTTTCTCGAGTGTAACCCGTTCGATGCGAACCTTGGCTGGCTTCGTGTTGACGTTAAATTGATCGATCTTGCCTTGTCGATCGGTGACCACCCAGGCGGTGATTCCGTCGCTTCGAGCCGCACCACGCTTTAACTGCAGGGTCGCCTTAAACATAAACAACCCGCCCACTGGGGCCGTCCAGCGGCGAACGAGCATCTGCTTGTCATTGGGACCGGGGCGACCACCGTCGACCGACGCGAAGGCACCTCCTTGTTCCACGGATTCGGCACTGGCCGACAGGTAGCGTCCATCGAAATGCTCGATCGGCTTGAACAGAGTCACCTTCTCTGTCTCGCGATCATATCGAGCAGTTCCATACTGCCAGGGCTTGCTTAAGCCGCCGGCCTTCGGCACCGGAATCGGATTTGCGGCCGCCAAAGCAACAAACTTCCGCCCGACTTCGAGTTCGGCCGGCCGTGGCTCACGACCATAGACGGTCCGATACGCCCAAGCAATGCGGTCATCGGTCTCACCTGTCGCCACTTCACGATCGAGTTGAACAAGCAGCCTGCGAGCGCGACGTGTCACAAAGGCATCGTTGAGCAAGAACAACGCCTGCTGCGGCACCGTACTGTTGAAGCGTTTTGGAAGCGTGGCGTCTGGCACGGAAAAGTCAAAGGTCAGCCGCAGACGCGGAATCTCCTTTCGATCAATAAATTGGTAGAGCGTCCGCCGCGAATTGTCGAGGTCATCGAACGGAGCACCCGCAAGTCGCGTGTCTAGTTCTCCGGAGCTGGAAAGCAACGCGTCTCGCATCTCTTCATAGTTTCGCCGGCGACGATTCATGCGCCACAACAGCGTATTGCGATCGTCCGCTTCTCGGCAGTCGGGCCGATCGTGGCTCGCCTGCCGATAGGTGGCGCTGTTTACAATCGCTCGGTGCAGTGACTTAAGCGACCAGCCATTAGCGATGAACTGATGGGCCAAATGATCGAGCAACTCGGGATGCGTCGGCTGCTCACCGCGAACGCCGAGATCGCTCGGCGTATTTACCAGACCACGCCCGAAGTGCCAGCTCCAAACGCGATTCACAATCACTCGCGGCGTGAGCGGGTTATTCGGGCTCACGATGGCACGAGCCAGCTCCAGGCGGCCACTCCCCTCGCTAAACGGCTCACCACCATCGACATGCGAAAGCACCTGCAAGAAGCGGCGGGGCACTTTATCGCCCTTACGCGCCACGTCACCGCGAACGTGAATGTGCGCGTCGACTTGTCGCTTGCGGTCGATCACTGTCATCGCTCGTGGAGGAGCCGTCCCCATTGAGTCGGCGAGCAGTTTTTCGATACCGACGTTCAAATCGCGAAACTCTTTCCCTTCGCCGCCCTTGTACAGCCGAGGCAGATCGCGATCGGTAACGCCGCGCGTCGGCGAACCGTCGGCATAAAGCACCTGTCGAATCTCCTCTTCCGCCGCATCCGGCAGGACGGACACCTCGGGATTTTTCTTTTTATACTCCTGCCAGCTCTTATGAACTCGCTCGAAGACATCGCCATAGCGATGAGCAACCTCAACCATAGACACCGGCGGGGAAGCGGCAAACGCCTCGGCCACCATGCGATTTCCGTCCGCTTGCAAGCCCACCAGGACGCCGGGCGCCTCGAATTCAAAGTTTTCCTTCTTGAGCTCGGCAAAGCGATGCCAGAGCCCGAAGACCGAGTCGTGTTGATCGCGAGCGTCGATGTACGTTCGCCAGCGACCAACTCCCCCAACACGGCCACCGACTGGCCCGCGAAGGCCCGTCCGGTTCTTCTTCAGTTTTGATTTGTCATCCGTGCGATGCGGCTTCGACTGCTGTACCACCGCCTGCAAGTAGTCGCCAGCGTACGCTCGCATTTCCCGGGCAAACTTTCGCCGCACTTCGTTTCGCTTTTTTTGGACCCCGCTGAGCACCTGAGCCTTTCGCTCCAGGTAACCTTTGTGCGCCTCAGCATCGCGCTGCGTATCGTCGAGCAGCGGCAGTTCCAATGGGGGCAACTCCTTCGAGCTGGCGAACACGCCGTACAGCCCGTAATAGTCTTCCATCGAGAGCGGATCAAACTTGTGATCGTGACAACGAGCACACGCCATGGTCATGCCCATCAGACCACGCCCAACGAGGTCAATTCGATCAGCGAAGATGCGGTGATCGCGATTGAAGTAGCGTGGCCCGACCGTCAGGAAGCCCATCGCCGCCAGCTTCCATCGATTCTCTTCGTCCAGCTCCAAACGATCAGCCGCCAACTGTTGTGTGATGAACTCGTCGTAAGGAATATCTTCGTTGAGCGCGCGAACCACGTAGTCGCGATAGGTCCACGCAAACGGATAACGCTCCTCACGAACATTCACACCGACGTAGCCTTTTGTGTCGGCGTAGCGTGCGACGTCTAGCCAGTGCCGAGCCCAGCGTTGGCCATACTCCGGCATCGCCAGCAAGCGGTCGACCAAGCGTGGATACGCGTCCGGCGAGTTGTCTTGGACAAACGCTTCGATCTCTTCGTACGACGGCGGCAATCCAATCAGGTCAAAGTAGAGACGCCGAATCTGAGTACGACGATCAGCCTCGACCGACGGGGAAAGTCCCGCTTCATCGAGTCTGGCGAATACGAAACGGTCGATATCGTTGCGTGACCAATTGTCGTGGTCGAGTAGGGGAGGGGTGTGCGGTCTGATCGGTTGGAAGGACCAATGCTCGGCGCGAATCTCGTCCGTGCGCGAAACCGGATCGACCGGCAGCTGAGTCTCATCTTCAAAATGTGGCCACGGGGCACCCTGGCGTACCCAAGTCTCAAGCGCGGCAACCGCCTCGTCTGGCAGCGGTTCGTCCGGGGGCATCTGCTTCTCGTCGTTCGTTCGACGAATCGCATGAACCAGCCGACTCGCCTCAACATCGCCCGGCACAATCACCGGCCCTGTGTCGTCCCCCTTCATGGCCGTGATCGGGTGATCGAGTCGCAACCCGGCCTCTTGAACTTCCTCGCCGTGACATTCGGCGCAGTGATTCACCAGTACCGGCCGGACCTTCGACTCAAAGAAATCGATCTGCTCCGGGCTTAGCTCCGCGGCTGTCGCTGGGACAACACTCGCGGCGAAGGGGCCCGGCAACACCACCGCAGATGCTAGCGCCAACATGGCAGTACGCCACCGTTGGCGAACAGATGTCATCCGCGCGCGAAACGAGGCAGATGTCGATCGAAGAAAGAGCAAAGCTGGCATGCGCCGGGTGGGGGGGGAAGTTTTGGCGTGAATGCAGTGCAAACTGAACCATTAGTATAGCCATAAACCCCAATGCTGATCAAGGTTTACATCTATTGTTATCGGCCCGCAAAGAGTCGTTTGAATAAGCGAAAACCGATGCGAATTCAGATGTTAGCCGTAATCCACCCTAAAGGAGGCACCTGGCTAAAAAACGGAGATGCGATCGCGGTTGCTTATGCGTCGGCGGATTGCTACCTTCCCGCTTTCAAATCCGGCCCACTCTGGCCAAGGAAAATCCCCGGGGCAACGCAAAATGCAGAAACTCTCGTTATCGATGCTGGTCGTCAGCGGACTTTTCGCCGTCGTGATTTTGACCGGCTGTGCGTCAGGAAAGGGCCACAGCCATTACCACCATCATCATGACCACAAAGAACCGACCGACCTGGAAGTTGGGCTCGACATCGCCTTCGACGTACTTTCGCTCTTCTCCGACGACGACGATTGCGACTGCAAGTGTCGGCACTGCAACTAGCTTCACGGGAAGATGGCCAGCTTACTCGCCATCTTTCGCCAGTTCTTTCTTACGCAGTCTCGCCTTGGCAAGAATGTCCTGCCCCACGGTCTGCACGCGCTCGTTGGTGGCCCGCTTGAGAGCCGGGATGAGCGCTTTCTCAGCATGCCCAGGAAACTCCCGCACGTGGGCGCGCGCTAGAATCACGATCACGCGGGCCGCCTGTTCCATGACTTCGCTTTCCTTGTCATCGAGCAGTCCCACGGCAATCCGCATTCCGCGAGGAGCCCCGTGAACACGCAGGACATCGAGCACGAGCATTCTCTCGTCGGCGCGATCGATCAGCTTTAGCGCCTCATCACAGATATCGAGTCGATCCCCGATCGGCAGCGTCAGATGCCTGGCCACGCGAATGTAGCCCCGCAGCGTGCGAATCTTGTACTTGCGATTTGTGATCGTCTTGGTCAGCTCCAACAACTCCGGCGCTACATCGGGCGTCTTCCAATCGCCCAGTACACGCGTCGCTTCGTTAACGAAGCCTTCGTCCTTGCTCTTGGCGAGCGAAACCACGATTGCGAGCGACTTCGCTCCGCCGATTTGGCCAAGCAGATCGATCAGGTACGGACGCGTCTCCGGGCTGGCATCCGTGAGCGCCGCTTCAACCGCAGCCGTCAATTCGTCTTGTGGGTTGCGTTCACTGGCAGCCCGTGCGGCCGCGCGTACCGCCTTGCGAGTCTCGTCGTCCTTATCGATCGTGGCGAGAGCTAGTAGCCGCGGCCAATCGTTCACGCGAGCCGTCGTTCCGAGCGCTCGCATCGCCGCCAGACGCAGTTCACTATCCTCGTGTTCGGTCAGTTTCCAAAGGTGAGGTGAGGCCGAGGGCATCAGCCGATAGGCCGCCAGGTGAACCGCTACCTTGAGCCTGGCGACGTCCTTCGCAGCGAACATCGCCAGCACCGCCTTGTCAACATCGTCCGATTCCATCTTGATGAGCGCCTGCTGGGCCGCCTTGGCAACTTGCGAATCAGCTTCACCGCCGATCGCGGCCGCCACAAGAACTGGAATCGCGGTTTCATCGCCGAGTCGCACCAAAGCATCAAAGGCCGCCGCACGGACCGCTGAATCGCCTTTTTGAGCGACCTTCACAAGCGTCGACAAAGCCGCCTTGTTCCCCAAATCAGCCAACGCCGCGACAAGAATCACCTGTTTCCCAGGCTCCTGCTTCTCGAATTGAGCGATCAGCTCCTTGGAAACATCGACGTCAATCTCGCGAGCCGCCCGCATGGCGGTTTGAAAATCGGCCCACTCTCCGGAGCGAATCAAATCCCGCACAATCGTGCCGCCATCTTTGCCCCGCAACACAATGGAACTATGGAGGGCCGAAAGGCGAATTTCGCGGGCGGCCTTCGACTCTCGCACCTTATCGCAAAGCTCGAGGGCAAGCTTGAGCTTTCCCTTCTCCGCGAGTGTGTGAGCACAGATCACGCAGCCGGCAGCCGAGACGTCCAGCAGTTGCGTTGAGTTCTTGTCCCGCTTTCCTTCCTCGAACATCGCCAGCAAGCCCATCTCTGCATCGGTGGTACCGATTCGACCGAGCGCCCGAGAGGCAGCCATAGCGATCGTACGATCGGCGTCGAAGAGCATCGGCGTCAGCTGCCCGGCCGCCTTGTCGTCCGCCACGCGTCCCAGCGAACCAATCACACCGACGAGCAAGTCACCTTGGACTTTCGACAGGGCATCTCGCAGAGCCGCTTTGGCCGCGGGCGTGGCGATTCGTTCCAAGCCATGTCGTCCGTAGTTCGAGAGATTTTCATCCGTCAACAATTTGGCTAACGCCGGCACGGCCTGATCACCACCAATCACGGCCAACCGATAACAGGCCTTGGCCTTCTTGAATTCAGGAGCGTCCGATTCAAGCACATCAACGAGCCGCCTCACCTCACTCGACTTCTTGCCAGCGGATGCATCGTCCGCGAGGCAGACCGACACTGCCGCCAGGGGCAAGACGACAGCAATCAGGCATCGCAAGGAGGTTACTGAGTGCAGAACCGATTCACGTCGTAGTTGGCTATTCATTTTTTCGTTTGCCGATTTCTTGTTTTCTTAAGGAAAGGAGGCCTGGGAGCCAGACTCGGCTTCCGAGATCCGCGGTTCGTTCACTTTCAAAAGGTGAATCACACTGTCCACGGTTCACGAGCGGCACGACCTCGCATGCGATTTGCCTCTTCGTCATCAATGAACGTTTCAGTGACCGGATCCATCTTTAATTTTCGCTGCAGAATCCAAGCAATCGCCGCCGCGTGACAAGCGATGTGCGACTTACGTGCGATGTCGGCATTGGTAGCCGTCTTCGCACGCGACTTCACACAGTCGAAGAAATTCCGCACGTGGAAGGTTGGGGTCGTACCGATTTCTTTGGGCGGGATCGGCATACTCATTCGCAGCGAATCGAGCGACACCAACGACCGCCCCGTATCGCCGGTTTCGATCCAGCCTTCGTCCCCTTCGAACTTCACGGGGCAGCTTCCGAGGCCATTCCAACCGGAACGACGTAGCACTGCCTCCACTCCGTTGGCATACCGACAGACGATCACGTTGTCGTTGGGAATCTCCGGCATCGGCTCGTATTCAATCGGAATCGTGTCGTCAGAGTCGTTCGCCCACTGGCAAAGATCGAGCGTGTGAGCGCCCCAGTCGAGAAGCTTCGCCCCGGAATCGAAGTCGTGGAACCCGCGCCAACCACCGTCGACATACTCGCGGTTGTACGGCCGCCAGGGCGCCGGGCCGAGCCACATGTCCCAATCGATCTCCTCGACCGGCGGCTCCTCCTGGGCGGGCAACCAGTCGTGGCGATCTTCCAGATGATAGATCGAGGCGTGCAGCCGCTTGATGTTGCCCAGCTTTCCGCTGCGAGCCAGATTCACCGCGTGCACGAAGTTAGAAACGGTGCGCCGCTGGGTGCCTGCCTGAAAGACACGCCCGGTTCGCCGCATCGTCTCGGCCAATGTTTGAGCCAGTTCAATCGTGATCGTACACGGCTTTTCCGAATAGACGTCCTTGCCCGCTTCGGCCGCCAGAATGGACGCCGGCCCGTGCCAGCGATCGCCCGTGGCGATCAATACCGCGTCGATGTCGTCGCGTTCCAGTAGCTCCCGAAAGTCGCGGTACATCGAGCATTGCTTGTCGCCATTCTCTCGATCGGCCCATTCCTTCACGTTCGTTCGCTGATCGGCCCGCACATCGGCAATCGCGACAAACCGCATGTCAGGCTGTTTGAACATTTCGCGAAGCACCACACTTCCGCGACTGCGAATCCCTATGCCGCCGAGCATGATCTTCTCGCTGGGGGCGACGAAGCCGTCTAGCCCCAAGGCCGAGCTCGGCACGATGGTCGGCACCGCGAACACGGTACTCGCCGCGGCCGCCTTTTTGACAAACTGCCGCCGTGAAAAGGTCTTACGAGGAGAGGAGGACATCGCTTCGCCTTTCAAGTGTCTTTGATCGAGTCAATCGACTGCTACGCACGCGCCACGCGTCGTTCGCGACTGACGACGACGCAGGTCGGGCTCATTGCCGTCCATCTAACTCGCCGCCGCACTGCCGGTCAAGTGCCACGTGCGGTCACCGGACACAATAAAACAGACCATTCGCGGCAAATCCGCATGGATCACGTGATTCGACTCAGCTACCATGAAGCCAACGGCTCGCCAACGCTGCAGCTTATGCAGCGAACAGACGTCTACCGGACTCCGCGATCACGAAGCACGAGGCTGCCACGATGAACGACCCGGTCGCGATCAGTTTCGTCGTCTACACGCTTGGCATCATGGGGCTGGGGCTCTACAGCGCCAAATTCTCTAAAGGAACCGCCGAGGACTTCTTCCTGGCTGACCGTGGTCTCGGCGCATGGGTTGCCGCGTTGTCGGCCTCGGCGTCGGCCGAAAGCGGCTGGGTCACCATGGGCTTGGTCGGCAAGTCGTACGAAACAGGAGTGGGAGCGTTGTGGATCGTGGCGGGAACCTTCGCGGCGTTTCTGTTCAACTGGTTCATCCTCGCTTGGCGACTAAGGACATTCGCCGACAGGACCGATTCGCTAACCATTCCTGATGTCTTGGCAGCTCGTTACCGAGGAACCGTTGCCTTACTGATCCGGCTCACGGGGATCTTGATTATCCTCACGATGCTCGCGGCCTATGTCGCGGCACAAATGAATGGCGCCGGCAAGATGTTTTCCGGCACTTTCCATTGGAGCTACTCAACGGGCGTTCTGGCCGGTGCAGCGATCGTCGTCATCTACACCATCACTGGTGGCTTTCGCGCGGTCGCATGGACGGACGTTGTCCAAGGAACCTTCATGGTCTTTATCGTCGTTGTCTTGCCGTTGGTACTGATCACCAAGATCGGTGGACTTGACGAGTTTTGGACGCGGCTGGCAAACGACCCACGCGATCAAACACTAACTGATCCTTTCGCTGGCAACGCCGGACTAGCTCTCATCGGATTCTTTGCCCTCTGGCTAGGCATCCCCTTCGGTAACCCCGGTCAGCCTCATGTGTTGATTCGCCTGATGGCAGTCAAAGACCGAAAAGCGATCTTGCGCGGCGGGGTCATCTCGTCCGCTTGGGTCACCCTGCTATTCACCGGAGCCGTATTCCTTGGCCTAGCCGCCCGTGCCTGGTTTGGCGAAATGGAGAATCCCGAAAAGACGCTTGCCTTAATCGCACGCGATAGCAACGTCGTCCCCGGATTCATCGGCGGGATGATCGTAGCGGCAGTACTTGCAGCCATTTGCTCTACTGCCGATTCACAACTGCTGGTGTCGGCATCGGCAGTCAGCCACGACCTGGTCGTGCGAATTTTCGGCGTTGAATTGTCGACCAAGGCTCGCATGCTCCTCGATCGCTCGGCGGTCCTACTCGTCGGTGGCATCGCCATCGGACTAGCGCTTTGGAACGCCGAAAAGATTTTCACATTCGTGCTTGGTTACGGTTGGGCAGGGCTCGGGGCCGGATTCGGCCCAGCACTTATCCTGACTCTCTTCTGGAAACGAACCACCGGCTGGGGCATCCTCGCCGGAATGATCGTCGGTGTCGCTTCGGCAATTTTGTTCAAACTACGCGACGATTGGATCAACGGCATTTACAACATGGTCCCCGCCTTCGCCCTCTCGATGGCTACCATCGTGCTCGTCAGCCTATTCACGCGCAGTAGTCCTGCCCCGGACAGCCAAGAGCAGGAATTCGGCGAACCGAGCAAGCCATAGCTGTGTCCGATTTATCGGTCCCTGAAGCTGGCGGGCGCGGCTGCTCCCCCTTATTGCAACTCGCTCTATTCCCCGCGGTGACCTTTATCTCGGCCGTAGATTCCCACAGCGAGGTACTCGTCTTTGATCTGAGCGGAGAATGAGCTACATTCATACATTCGGCCAAGCGAGGTAGACGTCGACTGGTTGTGGCGGATCCCTGAGCCCCATCAGGCACCGCGATCGCCCCAGAATACAACGCGACGGTCGCACTCTCCGGAGGGTAAGCGAATGGCTAGCAGCCTCATTGGAAATGAGGTGCCGGGCAACCGGTTGCGGGTTCGAGTCCCGTGCCCTCCGCTTCTAAATAGACACGGCTCGTAGGTGCTTTAGCGACAAGCACTTGCGAGTCGTTGCTTTTTTCAGGGCGTCCATCTTTTCGAGACGCCCCCATCGCCCGTTGCCGCGACAGGTGCGCCTCTCACCAGCAGTCATCTTATCCGCCGTAGACCAGCAAGTAGTCGACCGTGAGTCCCATTGCCGCGTGCAGGATCACACCGGGCCACAACGAACGCGTGCGATAGGCCAGGCCCGCCCAAATCAGCCCGCCAGCGATCGCCATATAGGTTTCACAGGCTGGCGTTCCGATGTGGATCAAGGTCGAAGCCATGACCTGCACGAGAATGGCGTTCATTCGCCCTAACGGCTCACGCAGCCCGATTTGCAGGTACCCGCGAAAGTGAAACTCCCACGACAGGAAAAACAGCACGTACATGACCGCATGCAGCGGATAGTTGAGCTGTGCGTCGGGATTCACGGGATAGTACTCCCGTATGTCGCCATCGCCTGAACCGGAATAGCCCACGAGCACGAACACTGGCCCGAGCAGCAATACGGCGAGCGCCCCCTTCTTAAAATCCCCGACACGCAACCCATATTCCCGAAGCGAATGCCGGAGCACGAACTTAACGACCAAGAGGGGGACCACCGCTAGCAGCAGGAATGCCGCCAGGTGGGTGTAGATTGCGGCCGAGTACGCGCGGTCTTCGTAGAGCAAGTGTCCTTCGGACAGATTTTCCAAAAAGAAATCACGCGACCCAAAATACTTCCACGTAATCATCAACAGCGTGGAAGAAAGCAGCACGATGGCGGCCTGCGTCTGCCTTCCGACAGGAACGTCCGGCAACGATTCGCTTTGTAGAGAATCCGACATAGTATGCCTACTCGGTCGAGAAGACATACCAACACCGGGTCGGCGAATCATCGCGACGAACGACAGCGATCCGCAAGAAAGACCGCTACTGGGCCGCCTCGTCCAATCGACTGGTGACGGCAACCTAGAAATCCGTGGATTCCAATGGTAAGCACCACCGAGGCTCAACGCAACTCGAGGCTGCCAATCGTGGCTTGAGTCACCTCCCCCAGAGCAGGGTGTCGACTGACTTCGGATCAATAATCGTCGGCACAGCGGTAATAGACCTCGAGTGTCATGACTGCCAGGGCCGTGTCGAAAACACGCCCGCCAACATCGCCAATGCACGCGGCCCGGTCTTCCTCGCCGGCAGGAATGTGCCAGCTACCAATGAGATGCTTGCCACCCTTCGTCGCCTGAGACTCGATCAGCTGCTCGCGCATGGCCAGGTTCCACTTCCTCCATTTCTCGCCTCTCTGGCCATCGACTCGATAAAGAAACATCGTAGCATAGTAGTCGAAGTACATGTTCGTTGAGTCGGGGCCCCGCGCGCTAATGTACTCCATCCCTTCTTTGAGACTGGCATGATCCTTCTTCCATCCCAGATAGGTGCGACAAAACAACGCGACAGCTGACGAGGAATTATCACCCTCTTGACCTCCGCTGATCATGTAGCGGTACTTTGCGCCATCGGACTCCTGCCCCTCTTGAATACGATCAAGAAACTGCATCGCTTGGGCGTAGACCTCATCAGGAACTTTAAGATTCGCCAACTTGGCATTCTTCAGGGCCATCACTTGCCAGCCCGTCGACGAGACATCCCCCGATGGTTCATTGGGAAGATACCGCCAACCTCCGTCGTGACATGACGCATTGACTATGTAATCAACGGCCTTCTGAGCGACGGGCGCTAGCTCTTTGTCGTACGACAAACCATAAGCTTCAACGAGTGCCGAGGTCGCCATGGCATGGCTGAAGAGATGAGAACGCGGTCCCCCATTGGACTCATAGAGCCGCCCCGTCTCGTGATCCATCTTTTCTTGCAGATAGATAAGGCCCTTCTTAACGGTCTTTGCGTACTTATCGGGTTCGAGGTGCCAATGTCCCCGAACTAGAAATGCAGACAACGCCAAGCCGGTTGCCCCTATCTTGGTTTTTTCCTTCGCAGGATCAGGAAACCCACTACACTTGTCCCCCGCCGAGTGATTGAAGCTCCAGCTGCCGTCACGATTCTGATGCTCTGCCAGCCAGGCCAGCCCGGCCACCACAGCTTGTTCCGTCGCGTGAGAAGCTCCTCCCTTGCGCATTGCACGACCGCGGAGATGACCTGTGCGACGACGAAATCCGTCAGGGCGGGGATTAGTTGTCCTAGGCTTCGCATCGATCAGAGCGGCGTACGGCCCCCCCCAGAATCGGCAACATCGGGCGTGACCGCGTCCCTCAATCGTTTCTCGATGTACCGCTGATCGGCCAGGCTCAGCTTGGTGAGCGTGACCCGCACGACCTTGCCGTCCTCCTTCTTGAGCCGCACCTTTCCGTCGACGACTTCAATGAACTTCGCCTTGACCTTGCCTTTGCCCGAGGCGGATTGCCAGAGGCGAAATTCACTTGCTTCATCGCCCTTGTCTTCGGCCGGGCAAGACTGAGACGGCAGTACCGCAAAGACGAAGACTCCCACAAGCAACAAACAGAACGCTCCCTTACCGTGGCCCGCGTTCCTGCAACCGTCGCCGCCTAACGTACCAAGAATCATTCGTCCACCCTCGCGTTACTTGCCCTGATGAGAACAGCTACGTACCACCTTGCCGTAGATGCAATATAGCAAACCCGCGGAACCGAGTCCCCAACGCCCATCGAATCTGACACCGCAGCTGCGACAGCCGGCAAATCACTCATACACACGCCCATAGCGGTAGTAGACCTCGAGCATCATGACGGCCATTGCCGTGTTGTAGACGCGACCTCCGGCATCCCCCATGCCATCGTTGAGGTCAGTAATTTCCCCTTTGAAGTGCCAGCTGCCTACTCGATGCTTGCCGCCCTTATTCTCTTGGTTCGTCACAAGATGATCTCGCATCGCGTTGTTCCATACATTCCAGAAGTGTGCCCGCGGCCCCCCCATCTGGAACATGAACATCGTGCCGTAGTAGTTGTAGTACATATTTTTTTCATGAGGCCCCAGTCCCACCAGGTACGCCAATCCGTCCCGCAATGGCGGCTTGTCGTGTGCCCACCCTAGATAGGTTCGGCAAAGCAGTCCGATCGCGGTAAGTGATCGATTCTGTACGTGTCCTCCTTTTATCATGTAACGGTATTTTGCGCCGCCGTCCTCCTGCGCTCCATCGAGATAATCCGTTACCTTCGTTGTCACCTTCTCGGGTACATCCAAGCCTGCCATCTTGGCACTCTTAAGCGCCATCATCTGCCATCCGACGACCGACGTGTCTCCCGGATCTTTCGGCGCGTAACGCCAACCACCATCTTTGCCCTGAGTTTTGATGATGTAGTCGACTGCCAACTGCGCCGCCTTGGCCAGCTTTCGATCGCCCGTCATCCCGTACGCTTCGGCAATAGACGCGGCAGATATCGCATGACTGTACATGAGACAATGCGATTCGCCTTTCTGCTCGTACAGCCGGCCCGTCTTAGGCTCCATATTCTTTATCAGGTACGACAGTGCCTTCGTTACCGTCGCGCGATACGGACCGTCATGCATGTGCGTATGCCCCGCGCCCAAGAAGGCCCCGAGCACCAATCCGGTCGCTCCCATCTTGGTTATCTTCTGACCGGGATCAGGAAATCCCGTGCACTTGTCCTTCGGCGAGTGATTGAAACTCCAACTCCCGTTGTTGTTCTGATGGGCGGCCAGCCACGCCAAACCGCTCGCAACCGCACGTTCGCTGGCGGCCGTACCACCAGCACGGCGAACCGCACGACCCTTGAGCATGCCGAAGCGGTGCTCAAAGCCAGGAACACAACTGGGCCCCACCTTCTTCTTTCGACGCTTTGCCGTCGATCTAGCTGCGACATCGCCAGCTGAGGAGTCAGCCTTTTCCTCATTGATCTGCTTCACATACCGCTTGTCCGCAGAGCTAAGCTTATTAAGCGCGATTCGCACCGTGCGGCCGTCCTCTCGTTCAAGCCGAACTTTGCCACCAGCCAGCTCGATGAAACGGGCCTCTATCTTGCTCTTGCCGGAAGCGGTCTTCCAAGTACGTATCTCCTCGCGGATCTCCGCTTCTGCCTGGTCGCCTGCGGTGACCTTCGGCAGTTCCCTACCCGTTACTTCGCGAAACAGATCTGCTGCCCGCTGTCGATAATCACCCTTCAACCGGGCCACGAACCTCAGTGTATCGGCCGCCTCCTCTTGCAGCTGCTTGCGAAGTAGAATCACTGAATTGAGTTTGATCCTGTCAAGCTCGTCTACCACCTTGAGCGCGTACTTCGCGCGGCGAAACTGCGCTTCGAGCCCTTCGACCGTGCCCCATTGCCGTCGGTTCTTTGGCACCTCTCCATAGGCGTAAAGCTGCTCGTATTGAGCAAGGACCTCCTTGTAGTCGTCGGCCGAGTCGAGCGCGAGATGCCCGAGAACCATGAGCTGCTTGAGAGCCCGATGACGAAGGGCAACCAGTGCAGGATCACGCTTCAACTGCTGGCCGATTACATGATTATCATCCAGGACACTGGTAAAACAGGAGAAGGCCTCTTCTACGCGGCCACGCTCGTGATAGCAGGTGCCAGCTTGAACAATCGCCTGCGTTCCCGCCAGAGAATCTCGTCGCCAGTAGGTGTCGAAGATCTGCTCAAACTCCTCGGCCGCGACGTCCAACTGTTTCGCGTACGTTTCGCCTCCGTGTTTGTAGGTGTGCGCTAGAGTGCGAGCATTTTCCGCCAGGGCAAAGTCAGCCCGCATCAATCGCTCCTCTGCCAGCTGAAGGGGATCCGCGTTCGGCTGCCCTTTGTCGCCCGACGGCTCCGGCATCTCACTGACATCCGCCTGAGCCTCGCTGCGAATCCTCTTCAGCTGTTTGCTGGATGCCTTGAGATGCCCGCGTGCCTTGTTCCGCTTCTCCTCCGCCTCTGCCGAGTTGTCATCTCCGGCCGACTCCAGCAGTTCAATCGCCTTCGCACGATCTGACTTCGCTTTTCCAAACGAGGCCTCCTCGCCGCTGGTGACACTTGCTCCAGCAAACGACATCACCATCGCTACGAACATGGCTCCACCGAACAGCAATCGATGATGACGAGTGAAGTTCGCCGCCTGCGATACTCGATACCCCATTACCCGCATGTCGCTATACTCCCTGGTGCCCTTCGAGATGCCGATGCGGCGGATGGCCAGCGAAGCCAACACAAAGGCACCTCCTTCACAAGACGAGATGTGAAGCAGCTGCCCACCGGCCGAGAACGTCTTAGAAACCCTAATCATCGGGCGACTGCCAAGGCGATGTCAAGGCGAAAGCAAGAATCGATCTTTGGCAACCGCGGCCATCGGGTCTACTCCGCAATTCCACATGCCTGCGGGGGGACCTTCCTACCGGCAATCGCTTCGTACATGGTCACGGCCAGCTGCTGAAACTCACCTTCGCGACGGGCGACGTAAAGCAGCATTGCCCTGGCGTCCGCTCGCAGTTCCCCTACCAATCGCATGTCGTCGGGCTGCTGAGATTTCTTCAATAGCCCGATCGCGCTGATCGCGTACCTGGCGCGATAAAACTGCGCCGTGACTCCCGTCGGGCTGCTCCATTTCTCCTTATCGGTCGGCATTTCCCCATAGGCATAGAGACGATCAAATAGAGACCTGCGCTTGGCAAACGCCCCCGATTTCTCCAGCTGCTCAATCCCAAGAATCGTCGTCTCCTTGAGGGCGACATGCATCAGATCGGTAAGCTCAGGGATCTTCACGAGTTCCTCGTAACCCAAAATGCTGTCGAAGCAGGAGAGAGCAAGCTCGACCTCCTCAAGCTGACGGTAGCAAACTCCGGCCTGCACGATCGCCTCAAGCCCGATGATGAGATCATCATGAGCATCAAAGAACTCCTCGAACATTTCGGCCGCTTTCCATAACTGCTTTCTGTACCTGTCGCTTCCTTTTTTGTAGGTATCCGCGAGCCTCTTGGCATTTCTCGCCAGATCGAATTCCGCCTGCGTCATGTCGGACACTAGCTCCGCGACTGCCTCGGCCCTCGTGGCATCGTCGCCAGCCTGTGGATCGCTAAGCCCGTCGATCTCGCGTTTCAGGTCGCCACGAAGCTTCTCCAGAAAATGATTCGATGCCTCTAGGTGTCGGCGGGCAAGGCGGCGCATCGCTGGAACGTCACGATCACTTGCTCTCACCGCCTTGAGCTGTTTCTCCGCCGCCGCGTAATGGGCGTCCGACGTCGAGAAAGCGACCTCCTGAGCGGGGCAGGCTCGTTCGCCACAGACAAGGAGTAAAGAGGCCAATGCCAGAATGGAGGCTCGCTGCGCGAAGCCCATCCAACTTTTCCGTGTTGCCTCACAACGAACTCCATTCATGGCGTGCATCCTCGATCACGACACATCAAAGAAAATCAGGAAAACCATAGGGCAGGGCTCGCACACCCTGCCCCCAATTGTGACCCTAACGGTTCGGCGAAAGACCGAGCTCTTATTCCCGAGCAGACGAGATCGCCACGGAAGAGGAGGCAAGGGCACCCACGCGAACCATGCTTCGCGGTCGCAGAAAACCGCTCACACGTGGTCGAACACGCCTATTTCCAGGCCCAAAATCCGTATAGCTCCACCTGCCTATTTCTGCGAGAATTCGCCCACACTCACCGACCAAAGCGTCCCGCAATCGACGCGAACTGACCCCCGTCCTCCATCGAACTGACAAGGATGTCTGCGATGAGCGTTTCTGTCATCGTCCCGATCTACAACGAGCTGGAAAACGTCCCACTCTGCCACGAGCAGCTCACGGCGGTTCTCTCCGAACTCGACCGCAGCTACGAAATCATCTTCGTCGACGATGGCTCGACGGACGGGTCGACCGAACGTCTGATCGAACTGGCTGCCGAAGACTCCAACGTACGGGTTGTGCAGTTCCGCCGCAACTTTGGGCAGACCGCCGCCATGCGTGCCGGCATCGACATGGCCGAAGGGGACGTTGTGGTCACAATCGACGGTGACCTACAGAACGAACCGGCCGACATCCCGATGATGCTCGACAAACTGGACGAAGGCTATGACCTCGTCCACGGCTGGCGCAAGAATCGCCAAGACGCGATGATCAATCGCAAGCTGCCGTCGAAAATTGCCAACTGGCTGATCGCCCGCGTGACCGGCTTTCCGGTCAAAGACTTAGGCTGCACGCTGAAGGTTATGCGACGCGAGATCGCCGAAGACATTTCGATGTACGGCGAGATGCACCGCTTCATGCCTATCCTCGCCTACTGGCAAGGCGCCCGCTGTGCGGAAGTTGTCTGCCGGCATCATGCCCGCCGCTTTGGCACCACCAAGTACGGCATCATGCGAACGTTCCGCGTGATCCTCGACTTGATCACGGTCAAATACATGATTCGCTATGCGGTCAGCCCGATGAAACTGTTCGGCGGCCTTGGCCTGTTGGCCTGTGGCGGCGGGGCAATGGCCGGAGCGGCAACCGTGCTGATGAAACTCCTCGGCGGCGTCGACATGACCGGCAACCCGCTGTTGCTACTCACAGTGCTCGCGGCAACGGTCGGCGTGCAGTTCTTTGTGCTTGGACTGCTCGGCGAGGTGAGCGCTCGCATCTATCACGAATGCCAAGGCAAACCACCGTATCGCGTTCGCAAGCTACACGGCTTCCGCGGTGAAGAAGACGGCCCTCGCCCGCACAGGCAGGCGGCGTAAGGGCAGGCTAGTCGGTCAGCTGAGCGCCGCTGATCAGCTCAATGAACTCTTGGTTCGTCTTGAACTTACCCAGCTTCTGCGTGAGCTGCTCCATGGCATCGACGTGATGCATGCTGGTGAGCGTACGCCGGAGCATGGTAATCGCGTGTAACGTGTCGGCGTCGATCAACTTCTCTTCACGACGCGTACCGCTTTGCGAGATATCGATGGCCGGCCAAACGCGACGGTCGGCCAACTTGCGATCGAGCACAAGCTCCATGTTACCGGTACCTTTGAACTCTTGGAAAATGAGTTCGTCCATGCGGCTTCCGGTATCGACTAGAGCAGTGGCCACCACAGTCAGCGAACCACCTTCCTCGAAGGCACGCGCGGTGGCAAACAACTTCTTCGGAATGTCGAGCGCTTTAATGTCGACACCACCGCTCATCGTGCGGCCCGTGTTGCCGACCCATTTATTGAAAGCCCGCGCCATACGCGTGATGGAGTCCATCAGCAGGAAGACGTCTTTACCTTCCTCCGCCAAACGCTTGCAGCGTTCCACGACCAACTGCGACAGACGGACGTGGCTCTCCACGTCGCGGTCGAGGCTGCTCGCCACGACCTCGCCCTTGACCGCCCGCTTCATGTCGGTGACTTCTTCGGGGCGTTCGTCGATCAGCAGAACAACGAGCGTCAGGTCGGGGTGATTTTCGGTGATCGCCTGCGACACGTGCTGCAGCATGACCGTCTTACCGCTACGGGGCGGGGCGACGATCAAAGCTCGCTGGCCCTTGCCGAGCGGCGTCAGCATGTCCATGACGCGAGTCGTCAACGGCTGCTGTCCGGTTTCCAGCCGAAGCCACTCTTCCGGGTTGATCGGAGTCAACTCGTCGAACGACTTGACGTTGGCGTAATCTTCCGGCTTCATTCCGTCGACCGACTCGATTTCCTTGAGCCGTGGCCCCTGCTGACGGCGGCCTTGCTGGACCTGCCCTTGCAGATAGACACCTTCTCGCAGACGGAACTTGTCGATCATCGTCCCAGGGACAAAAGGATCGCTACGTTCGCGTTGATAGTTCGTTTTCGGATCGCGAAGAAAACCGTAACCGTTGGGGTGCATTTCCAACACACCACCGCCCGGTTCAATCGCGCCCGGCTCGGCGTTGTTGTCATTCTGCGATTCGCGGGGCTCGTTAGACGATTTGCGCTGCCCTTGATTGCCACCCCGGCGCCGTCGACCGCCACCTCCGCCGCCGCCACCTCGCGAACGTTCGTTCTTGTTGTAGCGCCCTTTTTTCTTCTTCGCCATATTTCACCTTGTCTGGAGTACACGCGCAATTACGGCGCCAAGGCGATACGCCTAGACCGATTGGGCAGTCCCCAAAAACAATCAACCCGAATGATCAAACCCGGTTCATGACACGCCCCCACAATGGAGCCGCCTAAACCGTCTTTAGAGGGTCGAAAACCGCTAATGCGGATGTCCTAGAGCTATCCAGTAGATTCCTGCGGGCACGCTGCCCAAAATGCCTTATTCTTTGGCATCGCGACCTGGGCCCTGGAGTTCCCATTCGCGTATACGCACTAAAGTCGCGCATGCACACCGTGTGAGTGCGACAAATGTTATGTCAGCCAATCGCGCTGTGGTCCAGTACGCTTGACCGATGAACGTCTGCTCGGCGCCAATTTGCAACTCTTAGGCCAGAGCGGAACGCTTTGCGTTATCCCCGTCGGACACCGAAATCCTTGTCCAACGTTACCGTGTGTGGGGCGGCCCATAGACAATCCAAAAATTGTGGGCCAAAGCGACTGCCTTAATCGGCAGACCCTTAAGATACGGTCATCTTAGTCATCTCATCGGCCATGTCAAGCGACGAGATTCGTCCCCCTGCGAGAATTTGGGAAGAATTTTCCCGTTGTGCGACCGGGCGTGCCGATTATTCGGGCTCTCAGACCCGTTTTTCGCCCCGCCCGACCACCGCTGAGGCCACCCTGAGCTCCCGCACTGGACCGATGACGGTGTCTCGCGGCCCCCCGGGCGGAATCGGACACCAGAGGCTTCCCGCAATGTCCGTCGAGCCGCCCGATTTGCCTCCCCAAGCACCCTCGAAGTCGTCGTTCGGCGGACCGCGAGAATAGGCTCGGCGACAAACACGATCATGCTCGTCGCCAGGTGCTCGCCTGCTGGCAGAGACCGCCAAGAATGACCGTGGCGAGACAATCGGGGCTGCCTATCCTGCCTCGTCTGGCAGGGCGAGGCAATGCATTGATAGCGGCACGCCGCGAACACCGGAAGAATCCACACAATTGTCACACTTTTCCAGGTGCAGGCACCAGAAGTCGCCGATATATGAATTGAGAAATGTTAGCGCCCGATCCCCAGAACCATCGCTTCATAGGTCGAATTGAACATGCGCTCCCGACTGTCGCTCTTCGTTGCCGCTACCGTGTGCCTGCTTGCAGTTCCCGCTGCGGCCGACGAAATCCCTTGGATGCACGATGTCGACGCGGCAATCCGCGTCGCCCAACAGACCAACCGTCTGGTCCTGGTGCACTTCTACACCGATAGCTGCCCGCCGTGTAAGCGACTCGAGAACAATGTCTACAGCCAGCCGGGAGTTGGTCGAGAGATTGCCGCTAACTTTGTTCCCGTAAAAATCAACGCCCAAGAACAGCCCGCAGTCGCCCGCAAGATGGGCGTCGATCGCTGGCCGACCGATGTGATTCTCGACTCGCGTGGTGAGTTCAAAGGTAAGCAACGTTGTCCGCAGGATCGCGGAAAGTACCTCGGTGGCCTGGCCATGGCGGCACGCTACCTCGGTCCCACGACAGTGGCTCCACAAGTTCAAGTTGCCGCGAACACGGCTCGTCCTGCCGCTAGCCCCTTTGCCGCACCGCCGATTAGTCGCAACGCGACAAGCGCAGTGACTCCACCAGCCGCCACCGCACCGACTTCGCCTGCACAACCGCCAGCCTACACTGCGCCGGCCGCCACCGCACCGCGGACCGCCGCTGCTCCTACAAGTGGATACAAGCCGCCGAGCGCTCAAGCACAACCACAACCTCGTGCCAATTATCAGCCGCAGCCTGGCTACCAACCACCTGCTGTCGGCGGGCCGACCGCTCCTCGGGTAGCGACCGCCCCGACGTACACATCGCCAGGCGTCAATCCGCAAGCCGGCGTCGTTAGGCCAACAAGCGAGATTCCGGCCCTGCCGCCACGAGCTGCACAGGCCGTTACCAGTCCGGCACCGCCTGTCGCACCGGTCTCGCAGCCCGCTCCGCGTGGCTATCAACCTCCGGTCAGTTATCAGCCGCCGGCAGTGACTCCTCCAGCAGGACATCAAGTTCCCGCTCCGTCGCCTGGCTACCAGGCGCCACCGACCAACGCTTACACGCCGTCAGCGCCGTATCAGCCACAACCGCAGCCTCGTGCTGCCGTACCGCCACGAGCGCCGGCGCCATCGGCCGACGCTTCGTCGTCTGCTTGGAACCCACCACCGCGACAGGCGGGCCTGCCAGTCGCTCCGCCGCAACCGCGACCCCAGTTCGCGTTGGACGGAACCTGTCCGGTAGAACTGGCCGAGCGACGACACTGGGTGACCGGCGATGTCCGCTACGGAGCGGTCCACCTCGGTCAGACCTACCTCTTCGCTGGCCCCGAACAGCAACGCAAGTTCATGGCCAACCCTTACTACTATGCCCCGGCGATCTCCGGTCTCGATCCGATTCTGGCCTTCGATCACGGCCAGAAGGTACCTGGCAAGCGTGAACACGGCGTGACGTACGGCGATGGCCCAGCACGTCGAGTCTATCTGTTCGCGAACGAAGCGAACCTCGCCAAGTTTCAGCGTGACACGCTTCGATATACGCACGCGGTGCGTCAGGCGGAAGCGGCTCAACCGATCCGGCGCTAGCGGCGGCGAGCGAAACTCGCGACAGCGAACAAGCGGTACGCTGCTTCAGTTCGTGAGCATCGGCCGACGAACCTTCTACCAGCCATACCACGACTCGTCGTTGCGTTCGTAGCGAGTACCATCGAACGGGCCAAAGAAGTCGGCCACTAGCGGATGCGTCACTTCGTGTGGATCGTCATCCACCTCCAGGCTTGTCTCGGCAGCATAGGTCGCTTGACTGCTGCCGTCGACCAGCACGTGGTACCAGGCCTGATTCTTCTCAGGCTGCGTGCGATTGCGACGATACCAGGCATCCGGAGCACGGCAACGGACGTCCACCGCGACGATCACTCCGCGATAGCCGTACCGCACATGGCGGACGAGCTGGCCTGGATCAAATCGAGGTGGCTTAGAGGCTTCGCGGATCATTCTCTCGATCGTAACGGACAGCCACGCGCCAGGGTAGCTGTTTTTCTAAATATCGAAAGAACGCGCGTTTATCGCATGAAGAAATGCGAATCAGGACAGGGCTAGGCACGAGTCGCTCAGTGTCCTCAGTCTCCCTTGAGGGACTTTTGTAGATAGACAACCTGGGCCCGGACGTTCTCCAGGCTCGGGTTGAGTCGCAGCGCTCGGCGGAAACATTCGAGCGCCGACTGTCGATCTTTGAGCCGCAAGTGGCACTGGCCCATGCCGGCAGCGGCTCCAAAGTGATACGGATTGATCTCAAGCGCCTGACGACAATCTCGGATCGCGTCCGCAAAACGTTCAACGTGGTAGTACGCAATGGCCCGCTGATTCCAAACTTCGGCAAACCAAGGAGCCTGTTCAATCAACTCTGTGGCTCGCACAACGGCTTCGGAGTAACGCTTCATCTCGACGAAGTCGGCAACCTTCTGCAATTGATCTCGCTGGTAGTCATTTCCCGCTCGGCGCCAAACGGCGCGAATACTGTTTTCCGCCAGGGCCCGCACACCACGATCTTTGTCGACGAGAGCTCGACCGAGCACATGATTCGACTCGTAATCCCCCACGAGCCCTAGGGCCATAATCGCGGCACGACGCGTTTCGCGATCGGTGCTGCGCACGAGCCGCTCAATCGTGGCATTGCTATATCGCTCCGTGACCTTCTGAACAAAATCTGGCGTATCCTGCTCCACGATGTATCGCGTATAGAGATCCGTGATCAGAGGGCTGCGTTGGCCTCCGCTCTGTTGGTTATCGTCGTGCTGCTCGTCGTCGTACATCGTCGTCTCCGTCAACTCTTGTTCGTGCCATGTCGGCCGCGGTCGTGCGCCGGGGCAATACCGCCAGAAAAGCGCCATGCCGGCCAGATTCCTAGTCTAATTGGGCCGCCGATTTTCGCTCGCCGGAGATACCGCCAAACGAACCTGAGCTTGGCGAAAACCACGATTCCAAGGACAATGGAGCGAAAACCGCAAAATCCCCTGGTTCTGTTGATGTTAAAGACTCGAAACACCACGCCACGCAGCCCCAAAAATGGCCCATTTATGTGGGCTCATACGGCCCTCCTGCTGGCCGTTTTGATCACAAGTATGGGCGGCCTGTTCTTGAGTCCTGAACGAGTGGCGGCCGAGGATTGGATCACCGGTGATTCCCTCGAGACACGACTCTCCCGATCCCTCAGCCTCACCTGGCATGGGCGGCAGCTTCGCGACGGCCTCGACTCTCTGGCGGACAGTCAGCAGATAGCGATCTTTCTGGATCGCCGCGTCGATCCGAATCAAGAAATTGAACTCACCGTCCGTGACGAGCCGCTGCAAGCGGCATTGGTAAAAACGGCGACGGCGGCCGGTGCCAGCGTATCCCGACTCGGCGACGTCATTTACATCGGACCACCCGATACGGCCAACAAGCTGCGCACGCTGGCCCATCTTCGTCGCGAGAGAATCAAGAAGCTGCCCGAAGCGCGGCGCCGCAAATTCCTCCAGCGGCATTCGCTCAAGTGGCCGCGGCTAGGCACTCCGCAGGACGCACTCGCAAAGATCGAGGCAACCTACGGCATCGAAGCGGTCAGCGACACGCGGCTCCCGCACGATCTGTGGCCTAAGGTCTCACTACCGCCGCTCGACCTGGCCGATCAACTCACGCTCGTCACCGCCACGTTCGGCCAAACGTTTGAAGTCAGCGCCTCTGGCGAGCGTTGGCGACTGGCAGAAATCCCGGCTGAAGTGACGATCGACAAAACCTACACGGTACCGCGCGGCGTGAAGGACCTGCCGAAAGAAGTGAAGGACGTTATTGGCGACGCCCACGCCGAGATCACAAATGGCCGCCTTCATATCCGCGGCACGATCGAGAATCACGAGCGGATCATGGCAGCTGTCCGTTCCTTGAACCAAGACAAGTCGAATCAAACGGCGAAGAAGAAAGTCCTCGCCGGCGCCAATGCGTCTGAATCCATCGATGACAAACGAGTCACCCTGCGTGTTTCAGAAGCTCGACTGAGCGCGTTATTTAACCACGTCGAAGATCAGCTCGGACTAACCGTCTCCGTCGATCCGGCGGTCGCGGAGCGTAACATCTCCCTCGACACACGCGTCTCCGTCGACGTCAGCGAGGCGACGGTGGACGAATTCTTTGCGGCTCTGCTCAAAGAAACCGGTCTCACGTTCCAGCGAGAGGGCAGGGCGGTGAATATCGCGCCGGCAGAGTAGGCAACGCGCCGCTTCCGAACACGACTCTTGGCCTACGGACGATACGCCCTACGCCAGTAGTTTCTCAAGCGAATCACGAACTTCGCTCTCAATGCGCCCCTTGAACATCATGGCCGCGAAGGGAAGATCGCCATCGATCTGCACGGCGTCGTCTTCGACTGTGAGCAGGCCTTTGAATTTCATGCCGAAGGTCGTCATCGCAACCTGCAAGGCATTGTCAGTCCAAGTCTCTTCCAAGTCCTTAAACTGTCCGTCGTGCTTGGTCTTGAGCTTCTCGGAAAGCCCCTTGATTCGCTCGACGGCTTCAGCCGCACCGAGCTGGTGGGGAACGGACATTTTTAGCGACGGCATGGTGACTCCTCGTTTGGCCTGCTTATGGATTGCCCTACCCAAGACGCCGCTGCTGCAAGACTCCCAATGCGGCGAGCGCAACTGGCCTCTCGCGCAGATGGCCTCTCACGCAGATGGCTAGTCGTGGTCGGGCTAAAGACAGCCTCACGTGCTGTCCAAGTACTACCACGATATTCGCCCAGCGTGGGCGTGACTAGCCGGCAGCGCGACATGGTCGCCAACAACACCGCGACCTAATCGCCGTTGCCGAAATAGCGACGATCCTCGGAATGCCAGATCGGCAATCCCTGGCGAACGCGCTCCGCCATGATATCGACCTTTTCGCGGCTGCCAGGCATCGCCTCGGTATCGTCGAAGGCGTCTTCCTCGACGGCCGCCGGCTCAAACGTCCAATTCCCCTCTCGAATCGCATTGACAACGGATTCATTGGCAACCGATTCGTTGGCGACCTCCTGCTCCCACTCTCGTTCGAGCTCGCTCGTATCGCCGTCGCTCAAACGTTTATCTTCACTCGCTCGTGGTTCAGCAGCCAAACGTGCCGCGCTGCTGAGTCCCTGCTGTTCCCGATTTTGATCAGACAATCCCTGCTGACGTTCTTGATGCATACGATCGACCTCCGAACGCGCGTCGCGATGATGAAAAACGGACTCCCAGCCCCACTTTCATAACGATCTGCAGTTATGCCCCACCAGCGAGTATCTAATGTTCTGAGTAGGGAAGTCAACAATTTTTTTATTTTTGTGGGCAGGGCAGCTCCTCAACGTCGGGCGAGGGCCGTCCTGAAGCGGACAATATATCGACGAGAAGGCCCACCAGCTCTCCATCGATGCTGCTCGACCGATCCCCTGGGCAGACGGCGCCGCGAACCGCCACATAGTCGGCACCACAGGCAGCAGCCACCTGAGCCGACTCGATATCAAGAGAGCCTCCTACGACCGCCAAAGGAGCCGCCGAACGACTCTCTACCAGGCTCCGCGTCAATTGTTCTACGGACCAATGCCGAAGCAGAGTACCCCCGGACTTATCGTAGGTATCCACTAGCACCGCCGCACAATCGAGCGTGGCGGCGACTTCGAGCACCTCGGCCGACGGTGGTGACTCTGCCAGCTGATGATCGGCATAGATCACCGCCACCGGCTTCACGTCCTCGGGCAATGCCTTGAGCATCCCTACGAGTCGAGTTCTCCAGTCGGCAACATTTGCGCAGCCAGCCAGGCCGACCTTCGCGAAACAGACCCCCGGGGGCAGGTTCGCCGCATCCGCCTCGCTCGCGTCCAACAACTCGCCGAGTGCCACGCTAACGGGCACACGACCGTTGACCGCGCTGACGACTCCACGAATCGCTTCAACATCGGCGGCGCCCAGCGATCCACGCCGGGGCTCCTTAACGTCGATTAAGGCGGCGCCGGCGGCCAGCGCAATGCTTGCCTCGGCCGCATCGCGAACGCTCACCAATAGCTGAGAGTATGCTGGTCTCGTAGTCATATCTCGTTCCAGCGAGTGCGAGCACGCACCCTGCAACTCGTTAAGCGGTTTCTTTCGCTGCTCGTTGGGCTTCGCGCAATTGCCGATTCAACCGGTTGACCAAGTCCAAACTCAAGGGCTCGCACCAGGCACCCTTGATGCGGACGTAACCTTCGTCCCACTCCCCTAGCGATTTTTTCACGGGCCGCTCATGCCAGTCGGTGGCCCGCTCTGCAAGTCGAATCACGAGGGCCGAAATCTTGCCGTCCCCTTCGCCAGCAGCTGGCAGTTTCGCATTGGTTGCCCCGAGAAAGAAACACTCGACCACCGGCAGTGGCAATCGAAATGGCGCCCCTCGCTTCAAATAGACCAAGAGTTCGTCTCGCTCCTGCGCCAGTCGCGGCTGCGTCAACTGCCGTAACAACATCCCGATCAACGCCAATCCGACGGCGACAATCGCAACCCACGCGATCAACAGCGGCGACGTTGAATCGCATGTCAGCGCCATGCCGCCCCCGACAAGCACCAATAGCGCCGGCAAAATCATCGCCAACGTGAGTACGCGGCGATTGGGTCGCAGCCAGGCCTGTGGTGAATCGCTTTGGGACATATCCGCCGAATGAGTACCGGTGAGCCGAAAAGGATGCAACGAGCCGATCGAACACCGCTGGCGCCAGTGGGCGGCCGATTCCGCGAACCGCACCTGCCTCGCGGTGAAGCGGCTCAATCTAGCAGATGGCGCCAAGGCGGGGCAGCGGGCCAGCCAGAGCCACAAAGGGCTCCAACTGGTTCGGTCGTAGCGATCCTGCGGCTTCGTCGCACCGCGAAGCACCTCTGGCCAACACGATCGACCACCCTACCAGTCGGCGGCGGGGCGTGGACGAACGTATGTTTGCCTAACAATCTGCCGTCACCGATACGTCATCGGCGGCACCGCAGGGATAAACACGGGCTGCGAAACCGCCCAAACTCAGGGCTTTCGCACTGCACCCCCTTGACGAAACATGCGCTCGCAACGGATCGTGTAAAGGCGTCGCGAGCGGTGTGCCCCTGCAATTTGCGGTAAGTATGCACACCGATTTGCCAAGTGTGAGCGAATTCGCCACACCGGCAGCAGGAACTCGTGAATCGCGATGCAAGACCTCACACTCCGTCCCACCGACCAGCTTCTCCCCAGCGATCCGAACCTCTCGATGTCCCACGATCACAGCTCTTCCTCGAGCACGCCGCTCGTTATCGCCATTGCCCTTGTTGTTCTGCTGTTCGCCATCGCTTGCGCGATGGGCTGGCCTCAGGCCGGTACGCAAGCGGTCATGGACGCCAAGGCACACGCTGCCCACCATCACGGGCATGCCCCGGAGATCATTCCGCCGGCCATGTGGACAGTCGCACCGTTTTGCATCCTGCTCGGCTGTATCGCGGTACTACCGCTTCTTCGCCAGACGGAACATTGGTGGGAAAGTAACAAGAGCCGATTTCTCGTCGCCGCCTCACTTGGTGTGCTGACGCTGCTCTACTTCCTTTTCTTCCACAAGAACGCCATCGAATCGCATTGGCCGGCCCATGGGCTGATTAAGCCGGTCGACGGCGCGGCGATGCAGTGGGGACTCACCTGGGGCGTGTTCGCAAACGCGATCCTCAACGAATACATCCCCTTCATCGTGTTGCTCTTCAGCCTGTACACAATCGCTGGCGGAATCCGCATCGAAGGCAACCTGGCGGCTCACCCCGGCACCAACACCGCGTTTATCGCCGTCGGTGGCCTGCTGGCCAGCTTCGTCGGCACCACCGGTGCGGCAATGCTGTTGATCCGACCGCTACTGGAAACCAACAAAGAACGAAAGCACGTCGTTCACACGGTCGTCTTCTTTATTTTTGTCGTCTGCAACTGTGGTGGCTGTCTGCTGCCGATTGGCGATCCGCCACTGTTCCTCGGTTACCTACGTGGCGTCGACTTCATGTGGACGCTCAATCTGTGGCCCGCTTGGCTATTCCTCAACGGCCTGCTGTTGGCGGTCTATTTCGTGTGGGATCACTTCTTCTGCTACCCGCACGAAACGAAGAAGGACATCAAGCGAGACGAAACCCGCACGAAGCTGCTTAGCATTACCGGTTGGGGCCTCAACGTCCCGCTGTTGATCGGCGTCGTGTTCTGTGTGGCCTTGCTCGATCCTAGCAAGCCAGTCCCAGGCACCGACGGTTGGCATGCCCCCATGTACCTGCGAGAGGTCTGCCAAATCGGACTGGTCGGCCTGTCTTTGCTGCTTGGCTCGTCGCTGATCCGACACAAGAACAGCTTCAACTTCCATGCAATCATCGAAGTCGCGGCCCTATTCTTCGGAATCTTCATCTGCATGCAGCCTGCTCTGCAGATCCTAAATGTGGAAGGCAAGAACATGGGCGTGGAAACCCCGATGCAGTTCTTCTGGTACACCGGTGGTCTTTCCAGTGTGCTCGATAATGCCCCGACCTATGTCGTGTTCTTCGAGACCGCCAAGACGCTCAACCCCGGTGGCGTAGCCGTTCCTGGCACCGTGATCGCTGCCCACTTCCTGGTCGCCATCAGCCTTGGTGCCGTATTCATGGGAGCCATGACCTACATCGGCAACGGCCCGAACTTCATGGTCAAGGCGATCGCCGAAGCCTCGGGTATTCGTATGCCGAGTTTCTTTGGCTACATGAAATACAGCATCGCCGTGCTATTGCCGCTCTTGGTGATCACGACGCTGTTATTCGTGACGACGCCTGAAGGAGTCGAAGGAGGTGCGGCAACGCCTGCTCCTGCGGCTCACGACTCGCACGACGGCCATCACGGCGAACCGGCCCCAGCCCACTAGGCTGGCCAACTTGGCTGGTCCGCGCTAGAAAATTCTGCGCGGCTCAGCTACCATTGGCCCCGTGGACTACGAGAATATCACAACCGACCAGGGCCTCAGCGACCTCTGCGCCCGCCTGGCCGACGCGAAAATCATCGCGTTCGATACCGAATTCGTCTCCGAAGACACCTATCGGCCTGAATTGTGCTTGTTGCAGGTGGCCGCGGATGGCGACTTCTACATGGTCGATTGCATGGAAGTCCGCAACGCGGACCCCTTCTGGGAACGGATCACCCAGGGCGAACATCGCACCGTCGTCCACGCCGGTCGACAGGAAGTGCTCTTCTGCCTCGACGCGGTCGACGCTCCTCCGGTCAATTTGTTCGATCTTCAGGTGGCCGGCGGACTGGTCGGACTCGAGTACCCCGCCGGCTACGGATCGCTTGTGAACCGGCTACTCGGCCAGACACTCAAGAAGGGCGAAACCCGTACCGACTGGCGGCGGCGTCCACTTTCGGAACGGCAGCTCAAGTACGCGCTGAGCGACATCGTTCACCTAGAACCGATGTACCGCAAGCTCACCGAGCGACTCGAAGAGCTCAATCGTAGCGAGTGGCTGGAAGACGAAATGATTGCCTGGTTTCAGCAGATCGAAGAATCGTATCGCCGCGAACGCTGGCAGCGTGTATCCGGCATGTCGGGCCTAAGTGCTCGCAGTCGGGCCGTTGTGCGCGAGCTGTGGCGTTGGCGTGAAGGAGAAGCGGCCCGACGCAATTCCCCCCCGAAGCGTGTATTGCGAGACGACCTGATCGTCGAGATCGCCAAGCGTCGCTCGCCTGACGAAAAGCAAATTCGTGCCGTGCGGGGAATGGATCGGGGCGACCTACGCGCGGCGTTGCCACAACTCGCCGAGTGCGTGCAAAAGGCGCTCGATCTGGATGACTCGGAATTACCACGTGGCAAACATCGCCACGAACTGCCGCCGCAGCTCAACGTGCTCGGCCAGTTTCTCTCTTCGGCGCTCGGCAGCATCTGTCGCCGCGCCCACCTGGCTACCGGCATCGTCGGCAACCCCAGCGATGTCCGCGAGTTAATCGCCTACCGCCTTGGCTACTTCCACGACGATGACGATCCGCCAGAACTCTCCCAAGGCTGGCGAGCCGAAGTGGTCGGTCACACGATCGACGATCTACTAGCCGGGCGACTGTCGATCCGCATTGAGGATCCCAAGTCGGCCCAGCCTCTCTCTTTCGATCCGGTACCGGACAGCGACAAGTAGGGATCGCGGGTGCCATCCGTTGGGAGGGCGAGGCTCGCATGCGAGCGGTGGCTGTTCCGCGAACGGGCGAACTACTCTAGTTCACTCGGAACTTCTTTTTTTAGACAGGATAACAGGATGAATATGACCCATCCCGTTCTATCCTATTCATACTGTCTAGAAACGAATCACCATTCGAGGTGATCTCGCTTGCGTCACAGGAGTGCCGCGCGACTATGAGCCGCCCCTACGGCACGCGAACACCTTGAATCGTTCCTCGTGGTGCAGCCGGAGGAACGTAGCCCGGCGGTTGATATGCCCCCGGGGCAGGTGCCCCTGGCGGCAGAGCCGCGGGCGGTTGCGGCGGCGCCTTTGCTGGCGGTGGTGTCTTCGCGGCCGGCGGCTGGGGCGCGGGTGCTCCCGGCTTCTTCGGTAGCTGGGCCTGGCGGACCGGCTCTTTTTGTTCCTGTTGCCGCGCGATCGACTCGTGCGACTGGAACTGAAACGCTTCGGCCACCCAAACTTTTTGCTCGCGGGCCTCGTGTTCTTTTCGCTTCGACTTCGACCAGCGAGCCAGCCCCACGTCATCGCCGGCGAATTTAATTTCGTCCCGAATTGTGCCACGCTCAAACGGTCCAATGCCGAGCACCCACAGATCCTTGGCCGTACTGGCTACCTGGGCGTTGCCCGACTGCCAGAACGGAAGCCCCGTCTCGCGGTGATAGGCAAAGACGGCGATTTTGGCCGCACCTTGCTGTTCGGTCTTCTTCGCGATCGGAATCTCGGGAATCCGACTGGGAACGCCCGGCACCGTCGGTAGCAGGCTTAAGTCGGTCGATGGTAGACCATAGAGCAGGTCGTGACGTGACGTCCCGACCGCACCGGCACGGGCTTCGACAATGTACTCAGCGTCTTCTTTCTTATTGGCGATACGACAGCCGCTGGCGAGCATATGTTGTCGGAGCACACTGATCGTATAGTTCTCGTCAATCGTCTTTTCAAGATACTGGGCATCGAGATAGACCTTGTGCCCGGCGAGAGGACGCAAGTCGATCTGACTAACCGCGCGATCGATAGCGTCAGAGATAAGCAGTTGCTCAGTCGAAGTTCGCTTGGTGTCGGTCCAGCGCGTCGTCCCGCAGCCGGTGATCAGCAAGCAAAGCAAACAGAATATACAAACGGTTGATCGCATGAAGTCTTCTCAAATGTTCCTCATCGCAAGGGGAGGATGCCCGGCACGTCGAACATCACGCGCAAACCCTCCCATGGCGGCCGCATCTGCCTCTACGATCGCTGCCACCCGATAGTTAGGGGGTGCGAACTATAGCAACCAACCCGAGCTAGCAACAGGCGATTTTGGTACCTAGAAAAAAGAAGTTTCGTCGTGCTAGCAGCCTGTCGTCGTACCTGCCGAGAGGAACTCAGCGGCGGCGACCCCATCGACCGGCGTAACGTGCTAGCAACCCACACAGAATCAGTCCCGCCCCCAACAAAGTCCACCAGGCCGGACGATCGTATGCAGGAGTTCCGCTGTAAGCCAACCATACCCACACCGGTACCAACACCGGCTCCAGCAGCACCAGGCCTGCTGCCTCGTGTCCTGCCACGTGTCGCACGCCCCATGCGAACAACAGGTAAGGCAGTCCCATCTGAAACACCCCCAGGCAGACCAAATAGAGCCACTGCTGACCATGCGGCAGAACATTCCACTTGAGCACCAAGGGCGACAGCGCCAGCGCGGTCGTACCATGACAAAGCACCATCAGCCAAGCCCCATTCACGTTTCGCAGGCTGCGCAAACTGATGACGATGCCGGCATAGAACAGTCCGGACAACACCCCCAAGGTCGCTCCGAGCAGACTCGTACTCTCTTCCGGCGCGTGGGCGGCGAACTCGAAAGACAAAATCACCGCCACGCCCGCCATCCCGAACAACAGCAGCACCCAGTCGCTCCGCAAGATTCGATCGCGAAGCACCAGCGCGCCGAATAGATAGATCCAAATTGGCGCGGTGTTCTGTAGCCAGATCGCGTTGGCCGCGGTGGTCAGCGTCATAGCAGGCAGGTAGGTGACGTTCATCAACAAGAACGACGCACTCATGCCAATCATGCCCGAGCGCCACTCCACTCGGCGGACGAAGGGTAGAATCACCGCGCCGGCGAATACGGCTCGCCAGAAGGCCAGCATCGCTCCTCGTTGCGGCAAGCCGATTTCGTCCTGCAGCGGCCAATTGTCAAAGACCGTACTTTTGGCGAAGAAGCCACTCGAACTCCACATGACGGCGGCAACGACGATCATGATTCGCCCGCGCAGCGCGTGCGTCGGTTGGTTCGGCATTTCAAAAGCTGCGTTCTCGTTGGTCATGGCCCCAGTAGAACGGAGCAGGGGACGGCGCGTCTACGGGTCGGACGAGGTTATATCGCCAGACGAAGTTTCATCCACTTCCGCATCGTGCCCATCGATAACCAGCGGCTCTCGGCCCATCTTGTCTCTCACGAAGTCGACTGCCTTGTGGATCGGCCCCCGCGTTACGATCCAGCGTTCAAAATCGAACTTACGGGGAAAGTCGAGCAGCACAATGCCGACCAGAACCATCAATAGGCCCTGACCTGGCAGCGGTATCAAGATAATGCCCACGACGACAAAGATCACGCCGAACAGGTTCTTGATGATCAGCAGCGGCCACCGAAGCATCCACGGGAACTGCTGAAAACGGCGGCCGTGCCTTTCGCGATCGGCGAAGTAGTCGGCCGGAATCCAGGAGACCAGAAACGGCACAGCCAGCAAACTGCCGACGAATGTCACCGCGGAACCAATTCCCAGCCACCACAGTAGCGTTTCGTGCGATTGCATCCAGGTGAAGAATTCAGTCATGCGGGGAATCCGTTTTCCGTACACCAGCCTTTATGCACGAATAGTTATTCGCCCGCGCGACGACGATATCGGAACGTATCAGCTTTGACGTCAAAAGAGTCCTACAACAATCTCATTCCCCCTCGGCCTCTCGATCGGGGCCGTCAAGCACTCCGTCTTCGGTGATTATTTCGCCACCGGCGTAGGTAAACAGAGCCCGCAGTACGGACGCGTCGGTGTCCTTGGCGTGATTGCTGACATGCATGTCGGCATAGGCAGCCCAGAATCCATCTGGCCGGTTTCCTCCCAGGTCGCGGCTAGGATTCTTGGGATCGAACTTCCAGTCCGCCGGCTTGGTCCACTCCACGGCGGCCGATGCGTCGGTCTCCACGAGCAGGACCGTATTGCTCGCACCATCGGTAATGATACTCGATGAAGGCTTGTCAGCTGCGAACACGGTACTAGGCCCGACCACCAATTGAAACGTCGTCTTGGTATCGCTCGGAGCGGTAGCGTTACGAAAGAACTCCGGCATGGCAGGCAACAGCTTGATGTTGTGCTCGCTATCCCATGGTTCGTCCAATTTGAACTGCTCGAACAACTCCTGTTCGCCAAGGTAGGGCAGGACCGCTACTCGCCAGCTCAACAGCGGCTTACCGGCAGCGTCCGCAATCGTCGGTGCGGGGTAACGGCCTTCTTCGGACTCAATCTCCATCAGCGTGAGACCAAGATAGCGAAGGTTGTTCGCTACTTCGACACTCCGGGCCGTCTGTTGGGCCGAAGCAACCGCCGGCATGAGCATGCCTAGCATCACGCTCGAAGCGGCAATCGTCCCTTGATTCTCTAATTTGATCGCGACAACATCACCGTCACGTTGCGGCTTTAGCTGTACGAACAGCCTATCGAGAATCCGTGCAGAGTACTTCGCCATCGCCTGCTCAACCGGATCATTGGCGCCCTGCTGCATTCCTTGCTGCATCTGCGCCGTGAGAGCTTGGCGGCCCATCATCAACGCCATGTTCAAGAGCTTCTCTAGCTCGACCGCCTTTTCTTCGTCCACCGCATCGAACGACAACACGAGATCGGCGTCTTCATCGATATGAACGTCAAGCTGAATCGTTTCCAGGTAGCCGGGGATCTTCTTAAAATCCTCAAGCGGCGGCGGCAAAGGCGGGGCCATTGTCATCATCTGCATCACGAAGGGTCGCATCGCCTCGACCGAGACGAACACTTGTCCGTGGGTCGTCGTCTTGGCCGCTCGCATCGCGACAAGCAGTGCGCCTTGGCCACTGCCATCAGCTGCCTCCATGGCGTCCGCCCAACGGCTATCGCCGATCCAGAGCGTGCGGTCGTCGGGCCGCGTGACATCGATCTCGCCCGGCGCCTTTAGCAGGTCAGCAACACGCTCCCCGATATCTTCGCCCGGATAATCTTTTGTCATGTGCACGATCACGCCGACCGGAGGCGGGCCCTGCATGGTTGGCTGCCCAAAGATCAACATCGCCTGACTGACATCGGCCGGATCGACACCAATCTCCTTCAGCCCCGCTGCGGAGACAACCTCAATTGGCAACGACTCCATACCCGGAGTGGCCAACAGCTCGGCCGGTCGCAAGACGACCGCGGCTGCCGCGGCGTCGGGAACGTACCGTAAGTCGATCGGCTCAGCGGCTTCTGACACCAACGGCCAGAGCGTTCCGACCAGCAAAAGAGACGAAGAGAACAGAAATCGGCGGCATTCTGGTGAGCGAAACATGGCTGGCTCCCGTTAAACGTTTGAAGAAAAGAAACTGCCCCGTTGTCGAATCAAAAGTCGCCGCTCACTTCCTGCCCGATCTTGGTTAAGCGGCACATCGCCTCGATTGTTGCAGGTCGAGGAGCCTCATTCCAGCAGGGGCCGCATGAAATTGCCGTGAAGCATGACCGCTAAATCCCTGCTGTTTTCTCCGCAATTTCGACCATTCTAAGATTTTTCCAAAAAAACTTTTTCACCATGTGGGGTTCTCCTGCCCTTTGAACATGTAGCTAGTAGAAGGACGAGACACCCGCCAAGCTCGCCAAAAACTTCAGACCCACTCGCCGCTTTTTCAAAGGAAACAAGACCATGTCCAAGACCATCCGCACGCTCTCGATCGTCGCCGTCGTCGCCGCCACTATCGCCGCCGCCAACACCGCCGTCGCCGCCCCCAAAGCCGCCCTTTACCTCGGCCCGGGACAAGGCCCTCAGTCGCTGCCAAAATTCGGATTCGTCAGCTACAACAACGGTTGGGGCGAACACGTCACCCAGGTTTTCTGGGGTAGCCGTGCCCAACAGTTCGGACTCGAACGTCACGACATCATCATGGCCATCAACGGCCGCCCGCTGACCTACCCTGGCAGCTGGAACGACGCCCTGCGTGAAGCGACCTACCAAGGCGACTTCATGACCTTGAAAATCCGCGACCGCAACACCGGTGCCATCGTCTTCCGTACGGTCAGCATCTGGGGTTACACCAGCCCTCCGCCGGTCGTCTACAAGTCGCAGGCCCCCTAAGGCCAACCGAATCTTCCTTCGTCTCTTTCCCCGAGAAGGTCGCCGAGCAACTCGCTCGGCGGCCTTTTTTTGTTGGCTGGCCTGTTAGTAATTCAAGACGCTTGGACAGGATAACAGGATTGACGAGATGACGAATCCAGCTTCATCCCGTGATCCTGTCAGAAAAGGATTTGCCAATAGAGGTGGTCCACGGGTGCCACCGCTGGCTTGTCCAGCAGTGCCTGTTTGGGCTACCGCCCTGCGTTCGACTGCCATTCAACGTAGTCGTGCTCAGTTGCTCGTCAGGCACAGCCTGACCTACAGCTGAATGCGGAGCATTCAGCGACATTCGAACCCCGTCTTATCCTGTTCATCCTGTTCGAAGAAACGAATCACCATACGAGGTGGTCCAGGGGTGCCTGGGTGCCATGCTCACCGCTGGTGAGCATGCTTGCGTCAAACGTCATTCACATGTCCACGCGAGCGTGGACATGGCACCCGCGCGATACCGTGGCGCGCACAAAAAAAGAGCCCCACCAGATTCTGGCAGGGCTCTTTGGAAGTTCCGTTCGTGTCTTTCGCCAGCGGCTTATTCAGCGCCCGGCTTCTCGGTCGCGTCGTTGATCGCCTTACGAAGCTTCTCAACCAGGTCGGAAGGATACTGCTTCGTTTCCTTGTCCTTCTTCCAGGCCTTCTTGTCGAAGCTATAGTCGTCCTTGCTACCGCCACCCAGGGCGTCGTGGAGCGACTGACCGTATGTGGTGCGTTGTTTGTTCTTGGTCTTCGGCACGTGGCAGCTGGCACACTTATTCTCAGCAACGTGCTTCTGCAGCGACTCTTCCGCCGGCGTGGCCGGTTCCATCTTCTTGATCACGTTGCGGTACTGCGTGCGGGCTTCGGCCTGCATCACACCGACCACGAGCAGGGACAACAGACCGGCGGCAACAACGAACTTCTTATGCATAGGGTTTCTCCTTCAAAGTTCCAACTTCATCGTTTGAGAGCGACCGCGTTCAACATATCTATCGGCATCTGACACCGATAAGCATTCGTCGATCACTGCCCCCTATTTTATCTACTCGCGAGCTGCAGAAAAGGGCAGCTACGCCCCGAGCGCAAGGTGGGTTCTTTTTGAAAATTGACATTTCAGGTGAAATTGCGTATAGTGCCTTCGTGCATTGAAAGAAAAACGACTGAAGGGTGAAGAATGCGTGCGAATCTCCACGGTGCCGCCACCGCGGCTCGCACGCGACCTCGCCCTTCGCGACCAAATTTAACAGACAACGAACAGAACCGCGCTTCGGTATCCAGCCGAGCCTGAGTAGAACGTCTCTCAGGTATCCGCTCGTGAGCCCGCGCTGACTTGGAAAACCATCCCCCAAGTCTGCGCGGGCTTTTTTCGTGGCCGAATGCAACGAGAGAGATCACCTCAATAAGCACCAACAGAGCCGGTGGCGCTCAAACACTAACCCGAAGCGTGAGCCAGGGACACGACCAAGCAGCGATCTGGCGTCAGCCCATGTCGCAGCAAGACCAACGAAACGCAACTGGAGAAGTCATGCGTCAAACGGGTGCCGATTCGCATTCAGTCCGTCGTGAAAGGACACCAACCTAGTGGTGTCCCTCGCTGACGCTTCGGGCTGCCTTTGGAGTCACCCCACACCAAAACATCCGCTAAACAACTCCCGAACAACCGTTGAACATGTGTCGAACAAGCGTAGAAAACCTGTCGCACAAAGGCCGCACAATTCCGACAAATTCCACGATATTCTCGGGGATTTCGCGACCAACCGCGCAAGAAAAAAGCGGGCCGCCGGCTCAACGAACGACCCGCTTTATCTCCCCTAAAGGAGAAATAAGATTGCTACCGAACCGTCCCACCGTCCTGAACCAACACACTCCGCGAAGCAGTGCGAGTCTTCGCCTCCGCGGATGGCTTAACGGCAGCCGGCGCGGCGGCCTCGGTGGCTTCCGATTCGGCCGGTGTCACGTTAGGCGGAGTGTAGGCCGGGGGAGCCGGCTTGGTCGGCTTGGCGGCGGCACGTTCCCCCGATTCAGTCGCAGCGGCACTCGGCTTCACGAATGCGGCATCCGTCTTGGTCGCCGCCCGCTTGGCCGAGGGCGGAGCCCGGAAGGTCGGGGCCTTCTTGGCGGGCTGAGGTTGCGCCGCCGACTTCTTGAAGGGCACCGCGGCCTGCGTCTCGTAGAAGAGCGTGCTCTCCTCGGCCACCAGCCGCGTGTCGAGCGGCTTGCACCGCATCTCAGCGTGGAACACATGGTTCCCACCACGCTCCGCCTTAGCGATGATCTTAAAGACCTTCTCGCCACCGGCTCGCAATTCGGCAATCGGCTCAAAGATAACTTGACCGGGGCTCATCTCACCACGGCCTTCGCGAATCTTCGTCGGCTCGAGACCTTCAGAGAAGAATCCGAACAGCTCGACATTCTTGGCCTCCTTGCTACCGCGGTTGCGGACGCGGACGATGTAAACCATCTCCTCACCCACCGCGACAGGTCCGGCTGGATCGCTCACGTCGAGCTTGAGATCGGCGGTTGCCTCGACCTGCGTCGTGACCTCGCCGCTGGCCGACAGATTATCCTTCGTCGAGGCGGCCACCTTGAGGGTATTCGAGCCGCCGGAATTCACCATGTAGTGAACCTGCATCTGACGACTCTGACCAGCACGGAGCGAACCGACACTCCACGTCACCTGGCCAGCCGCTTCGTCATATTCAGCTCGGCCAAGTGGCTTCACATGCTTGACGCCTGCAGGCAAGGCGGCAACAACCTGCACGTCCTCGGCCGTAGCGTCACCGGAATTGGCAACCTGAACTTGGTAAATGCCCATCGTGCCGGCATACTTCATCGGGGGACCAACCACGGCCACCTCAATATCCGCACGACGAACCAGAACCTTCTCAGAAATCTCGGCTCGCAGGTCACCGTCGCCGCTAGCCAAGGCGTGAATCTTAAGCTCACCCGCCTGACGGGCAGTCAGCTCGATCTCCAGGACGCGATCGTCACCGGCCAGGATGGTGCCCAGCTTATGCTGCGAGGCTGGCTGGCTGCCACCATCGATCGGCATCAGCTGAATCGATACATTCTCGGCATCGCCAGTACCCGGATTGGAGACGGTCATGCGATAGATCTTGGAGTCGCCGTAAACGAATTCGCTAGGACCATCGAGGTCGAGCTGAAGCTTGGGCTCCTGGACCTCGACGATGGTTTGGCTCTTGGCCGGAGCCGACTGCCAATTGACGGCCAACTCGAACTCGCTGCTATCGCGAGGGATGAGCTTGACGATCAGCTCTTCGTGAGTGCGACCTTTGACCAGATCCATCTCCCACCTAAGCAGCGAAGGCATTCCGCTCTCGCCATCGACCTCGCGGGCGTCGCCCGTGGTGGGCGTCGACGATACGACATCGGCACCAGACGGCAACTGCATCTGAACGATCACACCCTCGGCGCCAACGTCACCAAGGTTCTGAATTCGCAATTTATAGACGGCCTCCTTGCCCACCACGATTCGCATCGGACCGAGCGTCTCAACGCGGAGCAGGGGACTACGCTGGGCGAACAGCACGGCGTCGGGCTCAACACCACTGGTCAAGCGACTGGTGCTAACACTCCCTTTCGCGGTCGCCTTGGTAGGTTCCGCAGCCGCGGTCTCGCGACGGGGACCGGCGGTCCTGGTCGTACGAGGCAGATCGGCCTTGGCTGGCTTCCTTGCTGGACGAGTAGCGACTGGCGCCGGTTCGTCGACCTCGGCAACCGGAGTTGGCGGATCGATAGGCGTCTCGGCGGCTCGTGCTCGAGCGGGAGCCACGGCAACTCGGTCCCTTACAGGCGCACCGGCAACTCGCCCTCGCGAAGTTGTGGTCGCCGCCCGCGGAGAAGTGCGGCGCTCGGTAGCGGCCTGCGTACGAGGCGATGGGGACGTGGGGCGAACGATCTGCGGCTTAGGCTGCGTGGATCGGGCAGTCGACTTAGCCGGAGCGGTACGACGGGACTGGGACGTGCTACGCGAACGGTTCGCGGTTCGCGGTGCGGTGCGACCGGCACCGTAAGGCGACGCAGCCTCGGTCTGCGGTACGAGCCGACGGGCAGAATTGTCTCGAGAGGAACTACTCCGACTCGTACTTCGCGCCGACGGAGCGGAACTGGACGAGCGGGTCGAGGCGGTGGTCGCACGAGGTGCGGGCACATTATCACCGAGATCGACTACCGGCACGGACGCGCGGTCGCTGTCGCTCAAGCGACTGGCTGTACGGGTTCGCGGGGCAGCGTCCGTAGACTGAGTCCGAGCGGTCTGCGAGCTTCGCGACGTACGCGAGCGACTTCGACTGGCTCGATGGGCAGCGCTACCGGCGCGAGACGCCCGGTTGGGATTCTCCGTACGGGTGCGGTTGGCAACCTGAGAGTCCGAGTCGTCAGAACTCCCAAAAATGCCCTTTCGCAGCCGATCCAGTCGACTGGAAATCGACGATTTCTCCTGCGAGGAATCCTCCGACTGCTGTGCCTGAACAAACGAAGTGGCACACGCGACAACCAATGCCATCAGCGACAGCCCAACAACCTTTTTTCGCATAGCTCTTGCCCGAAAGGGAGACATAAATGGGTTCAATCCTGTCTGCCTTTATCGACTATCGCGGTAGTAACGTTGAGTCAAACTGGGGGAATATTACGGGCAAGATTCGGAGTGACGAAGTCTCATCAAGGGCCACCAAGAAACTCGGCTGAAGCAGGCGAAAAAGAGGCAAAAGAGCGGGATCCGGGGCCCCAAACAGCCAATACAGCAAACATACCAGGAGCGCATGCGCGGACCACGAATGTCACTAAGAGCGAGAACACGGGACCGCTATCGCCGGCACCGCTATCGCAGAACAGGCCAAAGCGGCTGCTAGCTACGCGCGGCCACGGCGGCCTCTTCGCCGCGGGTGATCTCGAAGCCCATCTCCTCGATCATGCGGTAGTCTTCCTCTGGCGCCTGACCTTGAGTCGTCAGATAGTCACCAACGAAGAGCGAATTGGCTGCGTAGAGGGCGAGCGGCTGCAAGCTTCCGAGGTGCATCTCTCGGCCGCCAGCAATGCGAAGCTCACGGTCGGGATTCACCATGCGGAACATGGCCAGCACCTTCAGGCAGTAACGAGGATTGAGCTCGGAAGTTCCGGCCAGCGGAGTCCCCTCGATCGGATTGAGGAAATTAATCGGAATCGAAAGAGCTCCCAGATCACGCAGTTCCTCTGCCATACGAACAACCTGAATCGGTTCTTCTCGCATACCGATGATGCCGCCGCTGCAGATCTCCATACCCGATTCGCGAACCGCCTCAAGAGTGGCCACGCGATCTTTATAGGTGTGGGTCGAGCAGATCTCGTCGTAGTGATCTTCACTCGTATTGAGATTGTGGTTGACTCGGTCAACGCCACAGGCTGCCAACTCGCGAGCCTGATCTTCGGTCAGCAGGCCCAAGCAAGCACAGATCTTCAGGTCGTGCTGCTCTTTGACCTTAGGGACGATCGTGGTGATCGCCTTGATCTCGCGCTCGGTCGGAGCGCGCCCGGAAATGACGATGCAGTAGGTCTTGCTCTGCCTTTCGGCAGCCACACGAGCCCCATCAAGGATCTTGGCTTCGGAGAGAATGTTGTACTTAGGGATCTCGGCGTCGGAAACCTTCGACTGCGAGCAGTAGCCGCAGTCCTCTGGGCAGAGACCGCTCTTGGCATTCATCAGGAAATAAAGCTGGACAGTACGGCCGAAGTACCGATGACGGACACGATAGGCGGCGGCCATCAGAGCCAGCAGCTCTTCGTCTCGGCTCTCCAGGATCGTGAGCGCTTCTTCCGTGCTGACGCGATAACCATCCAACACTGCCGTGGCCAAGTCGTCCCAACGACCGGCCGTCGTCTCCAAAACGTCGCCCGCGACCTCTACCTGATTCCCATCCATACGATTCACGCTCACCAAAATGAAGGTATTCTCTCAAAAAGCCAAGCACACAGTATCTCCGCCCAGGTGGGTGCGAAGCAAGGCGTCACCTGGGGGAGGAAACCGGCTCCAGACCGGCCAGAACGCCCTTTCCGGGGCAAGCCAGAACGCCCTTTCCGGGGCAAGCCAGAACGCCTTTTCCGGGGCAAGACTGCCGAGCAGCCAGCCGCCACGGCCTGCCGGCCACCGGCATTGCTTGGAAAATATCGGCCAAACTGCGAGAATGGCTACAGCATCAGATCGCCGCAAAGCGGAAAAAACGGCGGTCGAATCGTCCCGTCACCACGACTCTTTCGACTTCAACATGACCGGAAGCCACCTCGTACGTATTGGCACGCTCGGCCAAATTGGCCGCTTTCATGCCGCCGACGCCACGCAGTATCCACGCGATTGCCCGGTGGTTCTACGCACCGAACGGGGGCTGGAAACAGGGCAGGTTCTCGCCTGGGCGGACGATTCAGCCGAGGCCGATGGCACGATCCTGCGTCGCATGACGGTCGAGGACGAGTTGCTCGCCGCAAGACTGGAGAAGAACAAGCATCAAGCCATCGAGGCCTGCAGTCGCCGACTGAAAGAAATCGGCGTGGATGCCACCTTGCTCGACGTCGACCCACTCTTCGACGGCCGGCGGATCTACTTCTACTTCCTGGGGGCGGTGCCGGAAGAGATTGCCGAGGTCACCGACGAGCTGGCCGAAGTCTTCGAAGCCAAGGTCCAATTCCGCAAATTCACGGAAACGCTCACCGAAGGATGCGGCCCCGACTGCGGAACCGAGGACGCGGCCGGAAGCGGCTGCGTGACGTGCGTCACCTGCGCGGTCGCATCAGCCTGTGGCAGCAAAGGTGGCGATCACTCCTGAACGCTAAGGCAGCAAGAGTCGCCAGCTGCGCAAGCAACAGACAACGCGAGAGACTATTCGCCCGCTGCGCCCAGGCTTACCAAGAACTCGCTCATTTCTGCGGCGGCGTGGCTATCGTTCTGACCGCGGGCCGCTTCAATGCCTTCCCGCAATACATCGCGGGCTTCCTCAACGCGCCCCAGCCGAGCGAACTGCTGCCCGGCCATGAAGAAAGCGGGAACATGCGGCGGCGATTCAGAAGTCAACTCGGCAAAGATCTGAAAGCTCTCGTCGAAGCGTTCTTCTTTACCAAATTCCATCGCCAAACTATAGCGAAGAAAGGTATCGGTCGGCTCATCGACCAACATTGCTTCAAGCTTCTCACGTCGCGAAGTATTAGACATGGCAATTACAACCCACTATCAATCTTCAGAAGTTTTCCTGATTTGCTTGAACCATCTGTGGCCGGAGGACCAGCGACTGTGATGAACAAGGAACCATTGGGAGCAAACACAAGTGACGTTGGCCGCTCGAGCGTTACGATCCGCTTCGGTTTGATCGACTGTTTGCCATCGACGAATGACTGATCGAGGCGAAACAACCCGCCTTCAGTCGGTTCACTGCCCGAAAAATCGACGGCATACAGCTGCGGAGTGCGGGTACTGTATGCGATAGCGCGAACATCACGCACACCGGCAGACATCCCCAATAACAATTGACTTGTACGGAGATCATAGAATCCAAGCACACTATCGGCTGCAGCGTCTGCGCCACCCTGATTGGCTACCAACAGTATCGGATGCCTTCGATGGAGTCCCAGCGTCATGGCGGCGGGCGAGGCAACTTGCGTCAGTTCTCTCGTGGCGAGGAGCGGCTCAATCGAGAAATCGGTCTTCCTCGGCGACCAACGAACGCGACCAACCCAGCCTTTGGGATCGACCGCCTGGGAAACGACGTAGATCGTGGTGTTGTCGGCCTCCTTGTCAGCCAGAACCGCCATCGCGGCGACGCCAACCGAGTCGTTTGCCGCATTCGCCTCAACAGGCCATGGCCCCATCACCGCCCGTGACTCGCTGGCCGCAATTGATTCGCCGTACTTCGGTACCGTGTATTCGCGCACTCGACTACCACCATCGGCAGGACCACCCTCGCCCACGAGCAACGTCTCGGCGTCAATAAACGCCAGGCACTGCGGGCGACTATCGGAGAAGCCAGTAACAACGTCCTCCGTCTTGCTGCCGACAACTCGTACAACACGTCCCGCACCATACTCGGCGAGAAACAAGTCACCATTCGGGCTAATCGCGACGGCCGTTGGATTGTCGAGCCCTTCGAGAATTGTCGTCACGCGAACCTGATCGTCGGCGACTGCCGCCTGAGCAACGAGCAACAGGAACAAGAGGAGACAGGCGACTCGGTGCCAGAACTGGTAATGCATCCCGGTATTAACTCCTCTCTCCAAGGTATGAAACCGCGACTTGCCCCTACGTCCGCTGAGGTGCCAAGTAGCTATTGCACTCCCGCTCGCCTACCAAGACGCTCCGCTCGAACTAACCGACCGGCGAGAACCCTCGTTGTTCTTCGTAGGCCGCGATCTTGCCCTCATGCTCCAAAGTCAAACCGATATCGTCCAGCCCATTGAGCAGGCAATGTCGGCGGAATGGATCGAGCTCGAACGAATGCTCCAACCCGTGATCGTCAGTAAGAACGCACGCCTCTAGGTCGGCGGAGAGCCGATATGACTCATGCTTGGCGGCACGCTCGAACAATTCGTCGATCACTTCATCCGCCAGCACGATCGGCAAGATGCCATTCTTGAAACAGTTGTTGTAGAAGATGTCGGCAAACGACGGCGCGACAAGTACCCGAAAACCGTAGTCCTCCAACGCCCAGGGAGCATGCTCACGACTCGAACCGCTACCGAAGTTCGCGCGAGACAGCAGCACGCTCGCCCCTTCGACGCTCGGGTGATTCAACTCGAACTCGGGATTGTCGCTGCCATCGTCGTGGAATCGCCAATCAAAAAACAAGAACTCGCCAAAACCAGATCGCTCAACGCGTTTGAGGAACTGCTTCGGAATAATCTGATCGGTGTCAACGTTAACACGATCCATTGCGACGACGACGCCATCGTGTTTATCAAACGCTCGCATACCTTCGTTTCCTTCGATTCGCCTAGTTTTTTTTGGTTCGTTGCGACTGCCGCCAATAGGACAGAGCCACTTAGCCAAGGAACACCGCCGACCCTAGGACCGATAATCCCATTCACGGACGTCAACGAAGTGGCCTTCGATGGCCGCAGCTGCCGCCATGGCGGGAGAGACCAGATGAGTCCGGCCACCCTTACCCTGACGCCCTTCAAAGTTGCGATTGCTTGTCGAGGCACATCGCTCGCCGGGCTCCAGTCGATCCGGATTCATCGCCAGGCACATACTGCAACCGGCCTCTCGCCAGTCGAACCCAGCTTCCCTGAAAATGCGGTCGAGCCCTTCCTCTTCGGCCTGCCGCTTCACCTGGCCGCTACCTGGCACCACCATCGCACCGACGCGATCGGCCACGCGGTGCCCGCGCACAACGTCGGCCGCAGCCCGCAGGTCTTCAATGCGACCGTTGGTGCAGGAACCGATAAAGACCCGGTCGATGGCCACGTCAGCAATCGGCGTGCCGGCCGCGATCCCCATGTACTCCAGGGCACTGGCGGCCGCCTTCCGTTCGTTGTCACTCTCGAAATCGTTCACGGCCGGGACCGCGTCTGCGACCGACATCACCTGACCAGGGTTTGTTCCCCACGTCACCTGCGGCTGAATGTTTGCGGCATCGTAGGTGGAGGTGCGGTCGTATACCGCCCCTTCGTCGGAGGGCAGCTGCTTCCACCGCTCAACCGCCGCATCGAAGTCCTGCGGCACAAACTCGCGGCCACGCAGATACTCGTAGGTGGTCTCGTCCGGCGCGATCAAACCGGCACGTGCACCCGCTTCGATCGACATATTGCAGACCGTCATGCGCTGCTCCATGGTGAGCGCTCGCACCGCACTGCCGGCGTACTCGAAGCAGTAACCGGTACCGCCGCTGGCGGAAATTTCGCCAATCAGGTAAAGCACCATGTCCTTCGAGGTCATGCCGCGTGGCAGCTCGCCGCTAACTTCCAGCTGCCAGGTCTTCGGTTTGAACTGCAACAGCGTTTGGGTCGCCAGCACGTGCTCGACTTCACTCGTCCCAATCCCGAAGGCGAGAGCTCCGAAGGCACCATGCGTCGAAGTATGGCTGTCACCGCAAACGATTGTCTGCCCTGGCTGCGTGAGCCCTAGCTCGGGTCCGATAATGTGAACAATCCCCTGTTGAGGATCGTTCAAGTCGTACATGCGAATACCATTGTCCTGGCAGTTCTGCCTCAAGGTATCGATCTGCTTCTTGGAAATCGGATCGGTGATCGGCAGCGACCGATCTGACGTCGGCACATTGTGGTCCGGCGTGGCAACCGTTCGCTCCGGTCGTCGAACCTTGCGGCCAGCGAGTCGCAACGACTCGAATGCCTGCGGGCTGGTCACTTCATGTACGAGATGAAGATCAACGTACAAAACGGTCGGCTTGCCTTCTTCGGCATGCACTACATGCTCATCCCAAATCTTCTCGAACAGGGTACGGGGCTTATTCGAGCTAGAACTTGCTTGACTCATAATTGCTGGTCACTTTGATTATTCGCGGGGCGTCTGAGGATCGTTTCCTCCAGAACACTTCTCGGGAGCGACATCTCGGGCGGCCCCGGAGACCCCGGCAACCCCAAAGAGCATCGACAAACGAGTAATTATATCGCGGAATCCGTGATTCGAGTAAGTGGACCCGTCGATGTGATCTAGCGTCCACAGCGCGACCATCGGGATGAAATCAACGGAATCTGGGCCCACCCACCGCCACGATCAGGAGGACGGACGCGAACGGTCTAGCGTTCAGCTATGCTCCGCCCTCGGCACCCACCGTCACTCTGGTCGGCTCGTCGGGACTTGGCAGCGGAACGACGCCTTCTCGCTGCTCCCACCACTCGGATGCGTGCAGTCCGGTCCATTGCCCGGCTACCTCACATTCAGCCAATGCCTGCTCCAACTCTTCAACGGTTTGGTAGCGATCGCCAGGAGATTTTTCCAGACAGCGAAGCACAACCTGCTCAAGGTCCGCAGGAATACCGTCGTGGACTTGCGACGGTGGCACAACCGGCTGGCTGCTGTGGGCGATAATCACCTGCAACGGTTTCTCACCTTCAAAAGGCGGCCGGCCGGTCAACAGGAAGTAAGCAACCGCGCCGAGCGAATAAATGTCGCTACGAGTATCCGGCTTGGTGTCGCCCATCGCCTGCTCGGGAGACATATAGAGAGGGGACCCCGTAATCGTGCCTTCTTGCGTCAATTCTGCCGATCCGGCATCGGTGGCCACCGGCTTAACCAACCCGAAGTCGAGTAGCTTCGCAACATCGTGCACGCCGCCTCGCTCGGCCGCAAAAATATTGCCTGGCTTGATGTCGCGATGCACCAAGTCGGTCGCATGCGCTTCGGCCAGCGCGTTACAGACTTGTCGCAGTAGATGCACCGCACGGCCAGGTGGCAGAGGCCCGTAGTCGCCGACCAAGTCGGCCAGGCTCATGCCCGGCAAGAATTCCATCACGTAATAAAACGTGCCGTCGGCAGCCCGCCCGTAATCGAAAATTTCGATAGAATTCCAGTGCGACAGCTTGGCGGTCGCACGAACCTCTCTCTCAAAGCGAGCCAGCACGCGTGGATCGCCCGCCTTCTCAGGATGAATCAACTTGATTGCGCAAGGCCGTTTCATCATCTGATGCTCGGCCAGGTGCACCTCGCCCATTCCACCGGCGCCGATCATCTCCTTGAGCCGGTACTGGCCAAGCTGGCGAGCCTCAAACGCTTCACGACGCAAGGCTCCAATGGTGTGGGTTCCCACGGTACCGGTGGCGGCGCCGACAAACATCAGCAGGCACGTCGTGATGATCCCCTCGCGCTCCTGAGACATCACCTGGTGACAAATCTCGTTCTGCGAAAAGAGAAAGAGCAAAGTCAAGATTGGCCCTGTTGCCATCGCACCTAGCACCACCGCAGCACGGCGAGCTGAATTGGGAATAAATAGCGCATACGTGAACATCAGCAGAAACCACGGTCCGCCGAGATTCGGGATCGTCTGATGCTCGGCGGCGCACTCGCGAATCGCGACGCCATTCATCACAACGAAGAAAATTGCCGGAACACCAAAAATGATTGCTTCGCGAATCCGCAGGTTGATCATGCCTGGCTTGCACTTGCGGCACATGGCCAAGCTCATCAAGCCGAGCAGTCCCGTCACGCCGGCAAGGAAACCGACCATCCAGTGTGAGTAGGCTTGATTCAGCGTCAGCAAGCGATAGACCAAGAACACCGAGAACGCGGCACAGAGCACGAGCGCCGCGATGCGAAGGCGATGCTGCAAGAGCTCGCGGGTCTCACCGGAAAGCTGAGGACCACTGCCCTCGATTAGGGCGATCTCGGCCGCTCGTTCCTCATAGCTACTACCCGACAAACCACCGCCTGTGGAAGAGACACCGTCGCCGGGCGATGGCGTAGGCTGGGGGCTCGACTCCAAAGTGGCTTCCAGCGCGTTGTCGCCAGGTCGTTTCGCCATACCTGCCTCGTCGGTCATTATTTTCTAGTGCCGCATACGCATCAGCCGTCGCCGCTGGGTTCCTTGCACGGACGCACAGGCATCGACGAAACCGGCACGATGCGACAAATCCCTACGGATCTGTTTACGCACCTCCATCATATACGGTTCGCTCATCAGAAGCGAAGAACCGAAATGCCCGCCCCTGAGAACTGCCCCTTATTCCAGGGGAGGGAAAACACGCAGTCGGGTGACGACGCTCCGCTACCAAGACCTCACCCGGGGAACGAATCGACCGACAAACCGGTAGATACGGGAAATGTGAAGATGCCCCGCAGCTTGCTTCGCGCAGCGAGGCACTATGCAGCGCGGCGACGCGGTGCGGCCAGCTCGGCAAGCTGGGCGATGTCCTCAGCCGGCAGCTGGTGATAACGCCGCTCCGCCTCAGGCTGCTCACCGACATGCTCGATCAGCACGGTCGAATTCCCATGCAACATGCGAGGAACGTAGAACCAGGCTCGTTCCAGCGAATCGGCATCCTGATCGGCGCCAATGATAATCAGGTCCGTGTTCAAAAGTGAATTGGCCGATCGGGCAAGCGCCGAGTAAGGGTCGCCCGGCAATAGTTTCAGGCGGGCCCCAGAGGGCGTCAGCTGCTTGTAGGCTTGCTTGAGCGACAACGCAGAATGTTCTTCTGGCCTCGCTTCAAAGAGATCGATGCCGGTGTAGCTCACTTCTTCCTGACCGCGATAGCGTCCGCTGACCGCGATCATACGTTGGGCTCGCACCGTGTCGCCGATTCCGAGCTCAACGATTCGCCCCGCGCGTTGTCGGCGAATGATTCGGTAAAGACGGCGTTCAGCAGCGGGCTTGGCAGCGTAGGCGAGATAGCAGTATTTTAGCAAGCTAGCAGCGGACACGAATGGACTCCTAGGCACTCAACAAGGCGAACGGGGAACTCCTCGTTTTCCGTCAGCCAGACTGGAACAACGAGGAGTCGGTGAGCTTCTTAAGAGTGTCGGCTAGAAGCCGCCAGATGGTAGAGGCGAATTTCGCAGCCCCTCATCTTTCTACATTGGTTCCCAACATTAACATGAACACGCTGGCGTCGATCTCGTGCCGCCACATGCTAGCAACAGAAAAGACATAGCCATGGCGTTTGGTCCGGCCTGGGATGCCAACTTCCCGCCAGCAACTGAAAAAGCGATCGAAATTGTCCAGGCCGCGGCCCGCGATCTGGTCGACACGCTTGAAAAAACACGCCTGCAGACCGATCAATGGCGAGATGAACCGCTTGCCGAAGCATTGGTCGACTCGGCCATGTCCGTCTGCCTGGCACAGCTGGCGTCGACCAATCTCTGGGGTCGAGCCAATGAGGTACCATCCGACGCCTTCTGGAAACTCGCCGGCGAAGTGCTTTCCGTCGGCCGACTTCAACACCGGGCTCGCACCAAACCACTGGGGTACGCCGGCGACCACCAGATGCTGGCCTGGATTTGCGAACAAACCAGGTGCGACGATCCGCTGGGCCGCCACTTTGACCGCTTCTTCCTCAATCAGGCCGCGCCGGTATCTGTTCGCAATCGGACCGACAAGATCGCTGCCTCAATCGCTCGTCACTGCCTGACTTCGACGAGCATGCCCTACCGAATTGTAAGCGTTGGCGCCGGCCCAGGAATCGACATCGAAAGGGCTGCGGCCTTACTACCGGCGGAACGACGAAAGGAGTTGGAGGTCACCCTGCTCGACCTCGATGAGAAAGGCCTCGACTTCGCGAAAGATCGAATTACGCGGTCACAACTCGCTCCGGCGCAGGTCACTTGTTTACGGGAAAATCTGTTTCGGTTACCGAAACGAAAGTCGGCAATTCCCCATGAAGGAGAGACCGACTTCCTGATCTGCACCGGACTGTTTGATTATCTCGAAGACGAAGCAGCCGCGCAGATGCTGTCCACGTTTTGGAGCCAACTTGCCCCCGGCGGTGTGGTATCCGTGGGCAACTTCGCTCCGCATTGTCCCACACGCGCGTACATGGAATGGATCGGAAACTGGTACTTAACGTACCGTGACACAGAGGGAATGAAGCGACTCGCTGAGGCCGCGTCGTTGCCCGCCGGTGCTTGGCACATCGGAGCGGAACCGATCGGAGTCAACCTCTTCTTAACGGCCCGTTCTGCTTGATGAGGCATGAACCATAACCGCGCCGTCAGCGGTTTCTGGCGAGGACTCGTCCGCAAACGACGCGACTGAGAGCTGTACGCGAACGCGGCCCTACATTCCCAACCGGCGTCCTGTCTACGTTGCCAAAAGGCAACATCTCTATTGTGCACGCGCAGCGAATCGCACGTCCGTTGCCACAACGCAACGGCGCGACCTTGCACTTCTGTACGAGCCTGCCATTCTCTCGCTGCTGGACTGCTCCAGACGGCCTGATCTCCCATCGTGACATATAGTTACGAGAGCGACATACCGTCGGTAAAGGAGCCCGCGCCTCTGGCTTCTTAGCGGGCGGGATGTCGCGACTGACGTGGAACGACACCATGCTTCGTTCACACGGACTCCCGTTGTGAACACCACTGGCCGGACACCGAAGATGCACAAACCAGCCCTGCGATCAGGAACGCTGCGCGACAGGAACATCGAAGCGTTAGAAACGCGCATCGTGATGTCCGGGCAATCGATTGCAGACTTCACGCTGAATTCGGCACTTGAACGAATTGTCAGCGCCGACGACCCCGGCATCGACCAGTCACTCGCTCATGCACACAATCAATCCGGGCTGACCGCCGCCAAAAACGCCTACGGATTCACCGGGCTCGGTCAAACCGTGGCCGTGATCGACAGCGGCATCGCCTACGACCACTTCGCTCTAGGTGGCGGCTACGGAGAGAACTTCCGTGTTGTTGGTGGCTGGGATTTCGCTGAGAACGATGCCAATCCGTACGACGACGGGTACATGGGATCGCACGGCACGCACGTGGCTGGCATCGTCGGTAGCGAACATGGCATACACACAGGAGTTGCCCCTGGGGTCGATCTTGTTGGCCTGCGGGTCTTTGACGACAACGGCAACGGATACTTCCACTGGGTTGAAGAGGCCCTGCAGTGGGTTCACGAGAACCGCAATGCATTCGACAACCCCATCACCACGGTCAACCTCTCTCTCGGCGCTGAATGGAATTCCGACCGCCTGCCCGCTTGGGCAACGCTGGAAGACGAATTCGCGCAGCTCGAAGCCGATGGCATCTTCATCGCCGTCGCAGCAGGAAACTCGTTCCAGTCCTACAACTCTTCTGGCTTGGGCTACCCGGCCGTTAGCGAATATGTCGTTCCGGTCAGCTCCGTCGACGACGTCGGCAAACTAAGCAGCTTTAGTCAACGCCACGAACGGGTCATCGCCGCACCAGGGCAGGGGATTGCGAGCACCGTGCCCGACTACGTTGGCAATTACAACGGCAAGACGGACGACTTCGCCACGTTCTCTGGAACAAGCATGGCCTCGCCCTATGTGGCAGGAGCCAGCGTGTTGGTTCGCCAAGCGTACGAATTCGTGGGCCAGAGTAATGTGACCCAAGACCAAATCTACGATCTGATGCGATCGACGGCAGATTCCGTATGGGATGCAACGACCCAGCAGAGCTATTCTCGGCTCAATTTGGCGGCCGCACTCGATGCAATCATGCCGACGGACGACTACGGCTCGACTTTGGCCACAGCCCACGAACTCGGCGATCTCGCCACGTCGGATCCCGGCTCGCTCAGTGGTATCCTCAGCCGTCTCGACGATGTCGACTACTTCCAATTCACCGCTGACGCGACGGGCAGCGTTCGCTTCGACGCCACGTCGCTAGGCAACGACACCTACTGGGTTACGCCTAACACACTTCCAACTACCACGATCGACAACCTCGGAGGGCTGTCGTTCGACGTCGTCGCCGGGGAATCCTACACCATTGGCCTCGATAGCGGCGGCCTAGCTCACTACGACCTGAACTTTGAACTTACGAGTTCGATCGTCGACTGGGGAACCATCGAATTCGAGCAGTTCGCAAATGAACGGGTCACCGACGGTTCTTGGTACTCGATCGAGGCCAGTCGCGACGGCCTGCTCACGATCGAGGCGCTGTTCGCCAACGCCGGTGGCAATGTCGACCTGACGCTGTACGACTCCGACGGCAATGTGGTTGCACACAGCACCTCAGTCACGAACAACGAGCGAGTCGACGTTACTGCTCGTGCCGGGGAGACGTTTCTGCTTAAGATTACAGGTAGCAATAGCGATGTCGATTTTCGATTGACCAATTTGGTCAACGTGAAAGGCAGCACCGTCACCGTTCACGGCACGTCGGGCGATGACACCATCAACTTCTCTGCCGGCAACGTTCACAAGTTAAAAGTCAACGGCGTCCACTACCAGTTCACTGCGGCAGCCAGCCGAACCTTCCAAATCAACACCTACGGCGGCGAAGACACCACAACCCTGGCTGGATCGCATCTCAACGACCGGGCCGTCTTGAATGTCGGCGAAGCGACTCTCATCAGCAGCAACTATCGCGTTGCTGTGACTGGCTCGGAACAGATCCACGTCACAGGCGGCGGTGGCTATGACACGGCCACATTCTACGACTCATCCCAGAATGATTCGTACGTGGCCCACGCCACACACAGCTCCATGCGGGGAAACGGATACTTCAATCGCCAAACTGGCTTTGATCGCGTCACCGCATTTGCCACGACCGGAAACGACACGGCGAAGCTGCTCGACTCAGCAGGCAACGACATCTTTGTCGCCTATGCCACGCACAGCTACCTCAAAGGCGACAGTTTCCACAACATTCAAAAAGGCTTTGACGTCACCAAGGCCTACGCCTCGACGGGATACGACAAGGCCAAGTTCTTCGACTCCGCAGGCAACGACATCTTCGCCGCCGGGCCCACCTCGGGCTATCTTCGCGGAGCCGGATTCTACAACTTCCAAAAGGGCTTCGACCGCGTTAACGCCTACGCATCGTCCGGCTACGACCAAGCGTACCTCTTTGACTCCGCCGGCAATGACATCTTCGTCGCCAGACCCACCTATGGCTATCTTCGTGGAGCCGGATTCTACAATTACCAAAAGGGCTTCGACCGCGTTAACGCCTATGCATCGTCCGGCTACGACCGAGCCACACTCTTTGACTCCGCTGGCGACGACACCTACGTAGCCAGACCCACCGATGGCTACCTTCGTGGAGCGGGGTTCTACAACTTCCAAAAGGGCTTCGACCGCGTTAACGCCTACGCATCAACCGGTCATGACCAAGCCACACTCTTGGACTCCACCGGCGACGACCTGTTTGTTGCTTACGCCACACGCAGCTACATCCGGGGCGATGGCTTCTATAATTACCAGAAGGGATTTGATCGCACGAAAGCATATGCGTCTTCCGGATTCGACACGGCGAAAATGCACGACTCCGCGGGCAACGACACCTATATCGCGTACGCCGACCGCAGCTGGATGCAAGGCAGCGGATTCTACAACTTCCAGAAGGGATTTGATCGCAGCATTGCCTATGCGACCAGCGGCTACGACAAGGCGGTCGCATACGAACTCTCCAATGAAGATTCGGTCTACGGCCGGGCAAGTCGATTTGAAACCCGACGTGAAGCAACCACGCAGACCGCCTACTCGTTTGATCGAGTACTGGCCCAAGCCATCGCCGGCAAGCCCCAGGACGATGACGTCGACGCTGTCGACTATCTCTTCACCCGCATGGGCGACTGGGAATAGCCGCCCCGATCGACCAGTCCTGGCGAGATTGACCTAGCAGCTGGCATCGTTCGTTACGCAGCTCGGCGAGAATCAGCCGCCGCACCAGCTTCGGACTCTTTATCTTCCCCACGATGCTCTTCCGCATCCTCTCCGACGAGCGGAAAGATAACCACCTTGCTATTGAGCTCTCGAAGTTCACCGATGCTCGGCAGATTCTGACCGCACGCCTCGAACACCTGAATCAACTGGTCAAGATTCTGTCCGCGGCCACCCAACTCCTGATTGCCCGCAATCACGAACGTTGCACGCAAGCCATCCGGCCTGGGAACGGAGTACTGAAAGTGCCATTTCTCGTCCGCAGATTCTTCGCCGCTATTCGCAGACCAACTGCGGGACAAGAATTCCTCGCTCAGATCCTGATTCGTACATTGCAATTGCAGCGAGACCCCTCCGACTCGCTCACAACACGAGAGCACGGTACCCCATATGGAATCGAGCGAGACGATATCCGCATGCTCAAGATGCACCACCATGCGGCGAGCCGTCAGATGCCGAAGAGCCATTGCGAATGACGAATGAAAGATCTCGACGTGTCGAAACACGAGTGACAGTTCGTGGAATCCGAAAATCTGACCAGCCACGATCGTGGAAATGACACCAACGCAAACAACGACCGCAATCAAGTCTTGCTTCAAGGCGATCGCCAGTAGACAAGCCGCGGCCATCGTGGTGCAGATCCCGACAATCGCAAGCAGTGTCTGAACTCGGCTGAGCCCATGATCCTGCAGTCGATGGTGAATATGTCCACGATCCGCTTGCCCGATACCTCGTCCCGTCAGCTTTCGGCGCAAGATAGCCATCGAGGTATCCAAGATCGGAACACTCAAGAGGGCCAATGGGAAGACCAGCATGAACCCGGCCGTCGTTTTATTGGACGCCTCAATGGAGACCGCACCGACCATGAACCCGATCGTAAAACTGCCGGCATCACCCAAGAATATCCGAGCTGGCGGCCAATTGTGAATCAAGAATCCGGCAACGCTACCGGCAAACGTCAAGGCGACAAGCGGCACAACCAGCGCCTGTCCATTCAGGGCCATGATGGACAAAGTCCCCATCGCGATGAGCCCAACGCTGGAGGCCAGGCCATCGAGACCGTCGACAAGATTGACCACATTCGCACAGGACACCAGCCAAAACACCGAAAAGAGCAGCGACAATGAGCCTAGGTCAAAGTGAAATCCAACGACGTGGATGGCGTCGACCTGCGGCCCCCACATCGCGTACGGAAGACTGGCAAGAACTTGCAGAAAGAATTTATTGCGGGCACGCAGCGGTCGCTTGTCGTCCCAAAGCCCCAGCAGGCAGAACAGGCCGCCCGAACCGATCAATAAATTGACATTCTGTGTATTCCCCGGGAGCGATTCAGCGAACGCCGCCAGAAACGCCAGCAACGTGACACCGAACGCGAAATAGATCGCGAGGCCACCAAGCAAGGGAGTCGCTTCTTGATGTCGCTTACGCCCTCCGTCGGGAAAATCGACGAAGCCCCATCGAGGTGCGACGTATCGCGCCAGCCACGTAAGCCCGTAGGCCGACACTGCCGCGCACACGAAGCCGCCAATCAGTAGCGGTAAGGATGGGTTCATTCGACGACACTCTCGTCCTTGAAGTGACGCACGACTACACGATCGCGTCGAAACGCGACAAATCTAAAACTTTCGCTGACGAGGCCACCGCCAGCACACCTAACTCCAGCCAAGGCAGCAACATATAGGACCGGAGGAGATTGCTGTCAACCTCGACTCGTCACAAATCCGCTCACGGTTTTCACTGACGAACACGGATGCTAGCAACCACCACTCACCTCGATCCCATCCGCCATGAATTCGTCTTGACGGAGAATACCCGCTCAAGCACAATCCAGCCCACAAATGGACGGCAGCACAGGTTTGATGTGAATGATTCACATCGCCAGCTGGGACGCTGGCAGTGACGCCAGTTTGATTGCTGAAACCCAACAAGGAAGTTGAGATTCCATGGCTAAAGTCGCGCTAATCACGGGCATTACTGGACAAGACGGCTCGTACCTAACGGAGCTGCTGCTACAAAAAGGCTACGACGTCCATGGCCTGATTCGCCGCGCCAGCACCTTCAACACGGCGAGAATTGAGCACCTCTACCAGGACTCCCATGACGGCGACGCTCGCCTAACACTTCACTACGGCGATTTGACCGACGGAACCAGCATCTCCGGACTGCTGCACGACATCGAACCGGACGAGGTTTACAATCTCGGCGCCCAAAGTCACGTACGAGTCTCCTTCGACCAGCCACTCTACACGGTCGATGTCGACGCCTTGGGAACGCTTCGCTTGCTGGAGGGCATTCGCCAACTAAACACCCGCAAGGATGTCCGCCTTTATCAGGCATCGTCGAGCGAAATGTTCGGCAAAGTACGAGAGACACCGCAGAACGAAAAGACCCCGTTCCATCCCCGCAGCCCTTACGCCTGTGCCAAAGTCTACAGTTTCTGGCAGACCGTGAATTACCGCGAGGCGTACGACCTTTATGCGTGCAATGGCATCCTGTTCAACCACGAATCGCCTCGCCGAGGCGAGACCTTCGTGACTCGCAAGATTACGCGGGCCGCCACCCGAATTAAGGAAGGTCTTCAAGACAAGCTTTATCTCGGCAATCTGGATGCCAAGCGAGACTGGGGATTTGCCAAGGACTATGTCGAAGCGATGTGGCTAATGCTGCAACAAGATAAACCCGAGGATTTCGTGATCGCCACAGGCGAAACCCACAGTGTGCGAGACTTCCTTGAAGAATCGTTCCGATACCTTGGACTGGATCCCGAGGAGCATGTCGAAATCGACAGTCGCTACCTGCGACCAAGCGAAGTGGACCTGTTGCTAGGCGACGCCAGCCAAGCAAGAGAAAAGCTCGGATGGACACCACGAACTTCGTTCGCCGAGCTCGTCAAACTAATGGTCGACGCTGACTGGGAATTGGCTCGCAATGAATCGCGCGTCGCGACCCCGCAGCGAAAAGCCGCCTAGGCGGCCTCCTAAGACCTCGCCCTGGCGATGTGGTCTTGCCCGGTCTAGTTTCCTGCGTTCGTCCGAGTGGCCGGCAGTCGCCACCGCATTTTTTTGTATTTGTCAGGCGTCAAATGCCCCTAAACTCGACTAGCGCCGCGACAACCATAGGGCAAGACAAGAAATTGCTCTCACGCCTGCGTGCCTCGCTAGGCCGGGGACCGCTAGCAAAGCTCGTCGACCTATACCGCATTGCCAGCCCTCGCTATCGCTATCCGCTACAGGGAGACATCTCAGAGGCCCCGTTTTTTATCGTCGGGTCTGGCCGTTCAGGGACCACACTGCTGCGTCGCATCTTACAGGCTAGCCCGGAAGTACACATTCCGCCGGAACTTCCAGTCCTGGCCAGGCAATTCGAGATTTTTCAAAAAATCCAGCACCTCGACTGGCGAGATGTCGTTCACCTAGTGATCGCACAGTTCGAACTCAACATCGGCACCCTGAGCGACGCCTCATCGGTTCGCCCTCTCATCCAAAAACTTGTCGCCAAGGAGTCCAACGAGCGGAATCTCGCGACTCTGATCGACAGCTACTACCGACATCATGCCGAACAAGTGAAACCGTCGTTCCGTGTCTGGGGCGACAAGACCCCATGGAACGTCTTTGCGCTTGACTCCCTGCGATCGACATTTCCGCGCGCAAAGTTTGTTCACGTACTTCGCGACGGGGTTGATGTCGTTGCCTCGATGATGAAATGCGGACGCTCATTGGAATATGCCGCTGATCGCTGGACGAACGCTGTCCGCGCGGCAGACAGCTTCGCCAAAGCTCACCCTGAAGCATGCTACCTCTTGCGATACGAAGATCTCGTAACCGATCCCGGCAAGGCCGCACGACAAGTGTGCGAATTCCTGGCGATCGAATACTCCACTGCCATGATCACCGAAACAGACCATGTTGCAGAAATGGGCGATGTCCCTCTGTTAGGCCATCATGACCAGACACAGAAGCCCATCAACGACGCAAGCATAGGAAAAGGCCGAGCATCCTTCACCCGGCAACAACAACAGATACTTGGAACGTTGATCGAACCGACTCTGCGGACACACGGATACGAATCGATTAGAACGCCCACGGCAGCGTAACGCAGAACAACCAGTCGCCGAATGATCCGACAAGAAGCATTCGGAAAAGAAAATAGGATAAGCAAAATGTCTTTGACTGCTTCGGTAAAGCGAATCCCCGTCGTTGGTTCTGCCGTTCGATCGTGCTACCGCCGTATTTTCCGAGCAAGAAAAACATTTGTCGGATCAGGTCAATACTGGGAACAACGATACCAAGACGGAGGCAACTCCGGGCCAGGATCCTACGATCGTCTTGCCGAGTTCAAGGCAACCACACTCAACGCCTTCGTTGAAGAGCAGAATGTTTCTTCGGTCATCGAGTTCGGCTGCGGAGATGGCAATCAGCTTTCGCTCGCCAATTATCCAAAGTACATCGGACTCGACGTTTCCAAACAAGCAATTCGCATGTGCCGGGAGCGATTCCGAGACGACGAAACCAAGCAATTCGCATGCCTCGACGAGGAGACCGAGCTTTCCTCTATTTCGCAGAAAGCGGACCTGGCGATCTCTCTCGACGTCATCTACCACCTAGTTGAGGACGAAGTATTCGATCGCTACATGTCAGATCTATTCGATGCCGCAGAGCAATTCGTCATCATTTATTCCAGTAACTTCGACGCAGAGCGCAACTTCCACGTGCGAGACCGCTGTTTCACGTCTTGGATCAGCCAGCATCGCCCCTCCTGGAAGCAGGTCCGGTTGGTCGAGAACCCGTATCCCTTTGATCCGGCGAACCCCAATCACAGCTCACGTGCTGACTTCTACATGTTTGCTCACGAGTCGCTCGCGAGCGACGTCACAAGGCCCACGAGCACTTAAACAATCCCCAAGGCAAGATGCACGTCCTTCAAGTTTGCTCCTGGTATCCATCCGAATACGCCAACCTGTGCGGCTGTTTCTTCCAAGAACAAGCCGAATTACTGGCGAGCGCCGGGCATCAGGTCGGGGTAATCGCGCTGGATCAACCACCAGGCCCAGACGTCGCCCGGACAGGCCTCGGGTCGCTGCTAAAAGTCGCCCGAACATTTGAATTCAAGACAGCCGGCCCCCTGAAGGTTGGCCAGAGCTACCGCACGTACCCTCGACTCGAAAGACGCTCGCTGCTGCGAAGCTGGCGAAGTGTGACCATCAACAAGAGCGTTGAGCGATACATCCGCGAACATGGACGCCCGGACTTGATCCATGCCCAGAGCTTGCTAACGGCAGCTCCGTATGCCGCGAAGATGTCCGCCCGTTTCAGTATCCCGTGGGTGTACACCGAGCATTTCTCTGGCTTTCTCGAAGGCGATGCAGCGAACCAACGGTTCCTACAAACGAGAATTGACGGCATACGAGAGGCCCTTCGCACCTGCAGTGGCGGATCTGCTGTTTCCAGCAAACTAGCAAACGCCGTTGCGCTTGCCGCTGGAGGACCATCCCCTACGGTCATTGCCAACGCCATTGACACCAACTTCTTCCACCCAACTTCGTCACCCTCCGACCGGTCCTCCGAGCCGTTCGTGTTCTGCGCGATTGGAACGCTACGCGAACTAAAAAACTACGATGGCCTAATCCGGGCGTTCGCAGCCGCTTTCCCAGACTCACCTGATTGCAAACTCGTAATCGGCGGCGACGGCCCGCTCCGCGAGAAGTTGGCCGATCTAACCAATGAGCTCGGAGTTGCGTCACAAGTAGATTTCCCTGGAAAGCTCGAACGAGCCGACGTCCGAACGATACTACAAAGATCCGACACGCTCGTTTCGTCGAGCGTTGTGGAGACGTTTGGCGTCACGCTCATCGAAGCCATGGCCTGCGGGAAACCCGTGCTCGCGACACGCTCAGGCGGCCCCGACACGTTTGTAACACCAGAAGTTGGCAAGCTCGTCGAACTCCGCGATCACGACAGTCTTGTAGCAGGCCTGCGATACATGCACCGTCACGCTCGAGGCCTCGACGCCTCGACGATCCGAAACTACGCCGTCGACAACTTCGGCCCGCTCGCGCTAACAAGAAACCTTGAAGAATTCTACACCCGTTCGCTCGCCGATTCGCGCCAGGTCGCTGCTTAACCCCACTCTCCAATCGCCATCGATCGATGACTCGACAGCTGCGTGACACCGCCGACACCTTGCTCCGCCACGGCATCATGCTCGCCCTGGGATTGGCGAGCGCCCCCCTCATGGCGAGACTACTGGGCCCCGAGGGACTGGGTACTTTCTCACTGGTTTTCGTGACGAGTAGCATCGCGAAGCTCGTCGTCGCCGGCGGCATTCCGGCTGCAATCATCTACTTCACTGGTAAGAATCGTCTATCCCGACGAAGCATTGGCCGACCGATCTGGATGATGATCGGAATTGCGATTGGCGCCGCATTCCTGGTCCCCGCGGTGGTATTCCCATTGCTCAAGCAAACCGACGCGGGTAGCGAGCTTGACGGTGCTGTCTTTGGGTACCTCGTAGCAGCGATCATCGCGGGAACTTCGCTCAATGTCGGGCAAGGGTTCCTGCGCCTATTCCGTGATTTCCGAATGCTGACCGCAGTCACGCTCACCAGCCGCGCATTGCTTCTTGCAGGTATCTTCGTCCTGCTGTTGATGGGAAGGCAATCGGTTAATGCCGTCCTTTGGAATCAGATCATCAGCACCACATTCGCAGTGGCCCTCGTCTGGTCACTTGTGCGTCGCCGATGGAGCTGCGAAACCGGTGAAACGGAAACCATCGCGGAACCGGCAACCTGCAGAGAAGTCGCTGCTTACGGCTATAAAGCGACTGCCGCCAACCTCATGAGCATCCTGAATTGCCGCGCCGACACGCTCATGCTGGCTGCGCTGTGCTCTCCCTTGCAACTAGGGCTCTATGCCGTGGCGGTCATGATCGCGGAAAAGGTATGGATGCTATCCAGCAGCATATCGGAAGTCTCTTCCACCTACATCGCGACAGGCGATGAGAGAAGCGAAGAGCGAATCCGTCAAGCGTTAGCAACTGCTAAGTGGACCGGCATCGGAACGTTCTTGCTTTGCATCGCAGTCGCAGCGGCTACGCCACTCATACCGCTGGTCTTTGGAGAACGTTTTTCCGGTGCCTGCCTGCCAATGCTCCTCCTGCTGCCCGGAATTTGGGCGAGAGGGACTAGCCGAGTGCTCGCCGGTGGAATCTCGGCAATTGGCAAGCCCGGTTTGAATGCCTGGCTTGGCTTTGGCGCGCTCTGCCTGAATATTGCGATCAACGCCGCTTTGCTACCGTCGTATGGGGCCGCTGGCGCAGCGATCGCGACTTCGGTTAGCTACAGCTGCCTGCTAGCATCTCGACTCGCTTTCCTGAAGCTCAAGAGGTTCTCCCTCGTCCCACTTTTGACCATAAACTCCGGCGAATGGGCCACACTGGCGTCGATCGCATCACGGCGACTTCGTATCATGCGACCGTAATCAGCAGGCGACTGCTGGCACCCCCATGACCGTCAACCGGACCTGACTCAGGCAGATGACGACGACGCTTGCTCCGCAAAGACGAGCCGCCCCCACCAGGAAGCTGCTGCAAGGTACCGACAGTACCGCGCGGCAGCCCAGGGGTGTTTACGTAGTCTCTGAACCGGGCTGCATGAACCCCGCGGCAGGTGCCTACGAGCATATCCAGGTCGGCATTCGCGAGCTCTCAGGACATTTCGAGCTAATTGCACAAGTACCCGAAGTACTACCGTCGCGATCCCAACAGTCAGGCGCGTCTTCCAGTCAGTCGTCCGCACCGAGCCGCTGGCGGCGATCGGCAATCTTCGGCGCCCTGCGCGACACCAAGGAACTGTTTGAGAATTTTCGACGAGCGATACGGCAGCTACGCGAAGTCCGGAAATCAAAGCCTGACTTCTGCTACATCCGCGCGGCCTTCCTCGACCCTTTGCCGCTGCTACTGAAGTGGACCAAGACCTGTCATGTCTTCATTGAGGCCAACGGGCTGCAATTTGAAACTCGGGCTGCCCGCTTCCGATCGCTCTTGAACCCGCTGCATCGCGTCTTTGAGAAGGCGACGTACAAACGTGCCGATCATGTCTTCTTCGTCGGCTCCTACGGCGACTACTGGAAACTTCGCCGTCCAAACTGGACGAACGTCGAGAATGGTGCAGAACGCGAGTTCGTCGACGAGTTTACAGACCAGCGTACGCTGAGTTCGGAACAAGTCCACGTTTGCATCGTCGCGTGCTTGACCAAGCACCATGAACCCTGGATCGTGACCGAGGCCTTTCGCCAACTGCCACAACAACTTAGGCAGCGGTGCCTACTGCATCTTATTGGCAGTGGGTTTGAGCAGCTCAAGACCGACGTAGACGGTATCGTCGAGATAATCGACCACGGCTTTCTCGACCGAGAGCAGCTCTCCAAGACGCTAAAAACAATGCACATCGGTCTGATCCCTGGATGCCCCGAACATCAATCACAGATGAAGATGCTCGACTACGGTGCAGCCAAGTTGCTCACAATCGTGCCTTCGACCCACAATCTAAGAAAATGGTTCCGGCCCTCGGAAACTCTCTTTTTCCGGCCGCGTGATCCCGCAAGCCTCGCCCAGCAATTAGCGCAGGCGTGCGAATCTGGTGACTCGGATAATCGAGGAGAATCACTGCACCAGAAGATCGCGACCGACTTTACCTGGGACAGGATATTTGACCGCAAAGCAGCAACCATACTGAAACAGGTCCACTCCAAGACATCTATTCACAATCAACCTGCGCAGCAGTCGCCGTCGACCACTTAGAGCACCACAGACATGCCGAAACCCAACTTATTCATCGTGGGCGCCCCGAAATGTGGAACGACCGCATTGCACCTTTACCTTCGTCAAGTGCCGGAGATTTACGCGCCCGAAGAAAAGGAGATGAAGTTCTTCGGCAAGGACGTTCACCCATCCCGAGGACGACTACAAGACTACCTGGATCAGTATGCGGCGGCGGATCAACATCAATACCGGCTCGATGCAAGCCCGTACTACCTGACTTCTAAGGTCGCCTGTCAGGAAATCTACGACTTCCATCCCACGTCCAAGATCATTGTCAGCGTCCGCAACCCCGTGGACAGAATGGTTTCCCATCACCGCACTCGACTCAAGTACGGAGACGACATTCCTGTTGATTTTGCCGACGCCCTCAGGCAACAAGATCGCTTGGCTGAACAAGGACTAGCCAGTACTCGCGAGACCCTAACCTCGTACCGTGAGTGCTCTAACTACTGCGAACCGATCAAGAGATATGTGGATGCGTTCGGGCAAGAAAATGTCTACGTCATGATCTTCGACGACTTTTATGCAGACCCTCAAAAAGAAACCCGGAGAATACTCGAGTTCCTTGACCTGGACGCGACCTACCAATTCCAGGACGTCGAGAAGCAACGTCCTAGCGATTGTCGCAGCAAGACGCTAATGCAATGGACGGTTAATCGACCTGCATTACTCAAGTACCTCGGCAAGCCGATTCCCGGAAAATACAAGATTCGGATTACAAACTGGCTAAAACGAGTCAACCAAGGACATGCACCGAGAACAATCGCTCCACCACTTCGACAACAGTTGCTGGCCGACTGCCATCCGGGCGTCAGTCATCTGAGCGAGTACCTGAACGTCGACCTCTCCGCCTGGCAAAAGTAAAGCTCCGACCAGCACGACCTTCACCAGGTCACGCCTACGGCAATCACAGCCTCGCTGCCGGTGCCCGCTTCGGAGCAATGCCTCCGGCCATGCGACCCAGGAAACCGATTCGCCTTCTCTTATGAGTCTGAGCCACCGCTTCCTGGCGTGGGCGACGTGAAAGATCTCGACGTATTTTCGCAGATCGGATAGCCTTCGGAATCGCAGATGGCGAGGCGAGCCTTAAATCCGCCGCTCCGATTTAACAAACGATGCGGCTGCACGCAACGAGCACAAATCACGACATGCTTGTCATGCGTGCCCCGTCTAACCCCTGGGTTAACGCTCCATGTCCACGACCGCACAGGTGAGCGCATCTTCGCAACAACAATTGCCGGCTCCACGCTATCGCAAGGAGCTGCTTGATCGCATCGTCTCAGATCAAATCGAATGGACCGAGGAAGATGGGAAACTGGTCAAATGCCACTTCACATCCAGCGATGTTGGTGACTTCCACAATCACAAGCAAGACATTGACGCGGCCAAACATGTCGCCGCCCTGGACCTTCATCAGGCACGAATGCAAGCCGCGAACGCATCGCCGTCGCTCACACCTGCCCGTGACCCGCGCATCCATACTGCTGAAGAGATCAATGCCTTGCTCGCCAAACACGTTGACAGCAAGCAAGGACTGCTCCTAGACATCGGCGCTAGCGAAGTCCAACGACGTAACGCGAATACCTACGAAAAGTTTGACGGCTATGTGCCGGTAAACATCGGCACCGATTGCGTGCGTCGCTACGCCAAGAAGTACAATCGCATGGCTTTAGTCGCCAACGCGGAAGCTCTGCCATTCCCGGATGCAAGCGTCGACGGGGTCGTCACCCACGCATTCCTAGAACACCCTGGCAACCCAGACGCGGTACTCCGCGAAATTGCTCGCGTCCTCAAGCCAGGAGGAATCGCAGTCCACAACGACGCCTGGCATTGCCGCTGGTGGCAACGCTTCGGCCTAATCGGCCTAAAAAGCTTTAGTAAGATGACGGCACGTGAACGAGCGATCTTCATGGCCGCCAAGTTGACCGAATCGCCCGCGATTCGATTCCCTCGCATTACCGCCAGACGATTAATGAGAGAACTATGCAGCTCCACGTCAAGGCCAATCCCGCTAAAACGAAAGCAATTACGTCCCAACTTCTCCTTAAATCTTGGAGCCGACGAGCACGCTGTCAGTTCCATCGACCCCATGGACGTAAGGCGTTTCTACGCTAGCCGAGGTTTCCACGAAACACCTCGACTCAGATTGCCAGAAAGGATATTCTTTCGAGCCGCTTACATTGCTGTCATCAAGGATGACTCGTAAGAGACGCGACACGTTTTTGCCCGAAGGGATTCTAGGCAATGAAACTGCTCTATCGATTGAGCCAGATCCGTAATGCGCTCCGCGCTGCTCCACGTGCGAGCACCCCGCTTCGCTGGGTGTTTCTCTATGGCCTTCCCCGCTCTGGAACAACATACGCGTTGGACCAATACATGCGGATTTCTCGACGTGGAATCGGCGACTGGATGATGGAAGATTTCGCACTCACGTTTGATCGCGCTCGACAGCGCACCCGGCAGACACTCGACATCGATCGGCTTGCCGATGACCTACGAAACAACCTGCTGACAAACGCGCCGATCGGTGGGGGCACGAAATTTGACATCGTAATCAAACAGGCAAGCGCTACGTACCGAGAATACGCTTTTTGGCGAGAACTATTTGGCACCGAGCCTGAACGTCGGCTGTTCTTCTACCGGGAACCGGCCGGGTGGCTTGCGTCTGCCAAGGAAAAATTCGACGTCCACGAGGCTCGAGCAAGCGCCATTTACCAGCATTCGTTCGATTGCTTTGCTGAAATCGGCGGCCTCGCGATCGACTACCCGGAAACGGGTGACCAACTCGCATCCCTGCCCGAGTTTAGCGGCGTCGAAATGACGACCTTTAAACCTCGCCGCACCAACCCATCGGCAGCCCCGGATCAGATGAGTGAATCCTATCGAGAGTTTGTCGAACAAACAGCCAACAAGCCATGGAATGCCCAACGCCAGCTGGTGCTTGACGCGGCCTAACACGCCCCAGACCATCACACGATCGAACTGAGAACAACGTCGGTGGGCCAAGTCGATCGCCACCAGGCTCCCGGATTGTACCTTTGTCCCTCAACATCACGCCTCTCGCCTGGCATGACGACCAGCGAGGAGATCATCGTTGAACATCCTGCACGTCAATCAAGATATTGGCACAGCCGGAGGAGGAGTCGCCAGCTTCATCCGCGATTCCGCATGCGCGATGACGGCGTGCGGGGACCAAGTCTTTTCTGCGACTGCGGAGGAGTCGCCAGCAGTCACTGCATCGTTTGCCGGCCACCACTACCTGCCGCAAATCAACGACATCTCGAATAGCGATTCGTCGTGGCAGACAACCATTGAGAACATCCTTGAGAAAAACGCGATCGATGTCGCTCACGTACACGAAGTCAGAAATCAAGCAGTAACGGAATACATCGCTGAACGAATACCGACCGCGATTCACCTGCATAACTACAACATCATCTGCCCCGGCAATGACCTTTTTTATAACTCCGACGAAAGCATCTGCGAATTTTCCGTAGGAGCTAAGTGCATTAGTTGCGCTTACACCAAGCGATGTAACAATCGCCATCCCGGCCGACTCCTTCGCTCGATCCGCAACACGAAGCGGAAGCAAACGCTCAAGAATTTCGCCAACGTGCAGTTTGTCGCCGGCTCAGAACACATCCGCGACCGTGTGGTTGCAGCAGGTATCCCGGCATCGAAGGTCACCGTGGTGCTATACGCCGCCGACCCTGAGAGGCTTGAGGCAGCCAACACTCAGCCGATTCCTGCGGCAGGCGACGACTTCATCCTGTACTCGGGCAGACTCTCACGCAGCAAGGGTGTTGGCTACCTGCTAGACGCGATCGCAAAGATCTCGCTCGGCGATACAAAGCTTGTCATCGCTGGAGACGGAATCTATGGCGAACAGATCAAGAAACAGATCGCCTCACTCGGGCTCCAGGATCAGGTTCACCTGCTGGGTTGGCGAAATGGTGCCGAGCTAACCTGGCTGTACCGCAACTGTCGAATGCTCGTCGTGCCGTCCGTATGGCCGGAAGTGTTTGGAATTGTGGGCCTGGAAGCCATGGCCGCGGAAAAACCGGTCGTTGCATGCGCGGTCGGAGGCATTCCGGAATGGCTTGAAGATGGCGTGACAGGCTACCTGGTGCCTCCTAGAGATGCCGACGCCATGGCGAAACGAATCGAGACGCTGTTAACTGATCACGGTCGCGCGTCGCTGCTGGGCGCCGCGGGACGGGAGGCTTTTGTCGAGCGTTTTACGACGGAGCGTCAAGCGGAGACGCTGGCGAACCTGTATCGTTCGCTCTGCCCCTCACTTCCGCCAAGCCAGAAGGAGCTCGAATGCACATCGTCCATTTGATCTCCAACCTGCGATTTGGTGGAGCCCAAAAAATTGCGGTAGGCCTCGCGGAGGAATCTCGCAACCGCGGCCATCGTGTCTCGATCGTCACGATCAGCAGTGGCAATGATTACAGCCGGAGGCTGACGGCCGCGGGCGTAGAATACCGGTCGCTTGATTACGAGCGGCGACTCTCATTCGCGAATCTTTTTCACATCGCAGGATTGCGCAAGCGGCTGCTACAGAACATCTCCGATCTCAACCCAAGCGTCATCCACTCCCATCTCTTCGCTCCTAAGATCGTGCTCTACGGCCTGCGTTCGGTAGCCGGTTGTCCTGTCGTGGAAACCCAGCACGACAACCCACCCTGGTGGCGAATGGACGACGTTAATTCGCGAATCCGCCGCCATATCGATCGAGTCTTCTTGCGAAGAACCGCCTCCTGCACGGCGGCCATCAGCAAGTCAGTTCACGAAGATCTCCAACGCCTTTTTGATCACCCACCGGAAGCGTGTCCCGTCATCTACAACTTCATCGATCAACCACCTCACGATCTATCGGAACACTTCACGTCCCATCTGCCCCCCACAGTACTAATGGTGACCCGTCTCGACATTGAAAAGAAGGGCCTGGATACGGCGATTAAGGTCTTCGCCGGCGTGCGGTCGCGAATCCCAGACGCCATTCTCGAACTGGTCGGCGATGGACCAGACGCAGCCAAAATCAAGACACTCGCAAAAGATTACGACATCACTGGCTCCGTTAAGTATCACGGCTACCAGGAAGACGTGTACCAATTCTTCGCTCGCGCGGACGTTTTACTCATGCCATCGCGTTGGGAAGGCTTTGGAGTTTCGGCTGCTGAAGCGGGCGTCTCCGGGGTACCGGTGGTAGCCGCAAGAGTCGGGGGCCTGCAAGAGGTCGTCATCGACGGACAAACCGGCTTCACCTGCGACTCTGAAGACGTGGACCAAATGACCGACCGAGTCATCCGCTTGTTAGAGGACAGCGATCTACGCCAGCGCATGTCGGATGCCGCCAAGACGTCATCGAGCAATCGCTTCTCGGTTGTCTCGGCGTTTGATCAATATGAACGCATTTACGAAAAAGCGAGAGTGGCTGCCTAGTACGCGCCCGCATGTGTGTATCCCGACAAAACAGCACACCCCAAACATATCTCCGACGCCATGAACGCTAAGAACATTGCAAAAACCGCGATCTCCCGAATCCCCTGGCTCCTGCCCACGCTTCAGAAGCAGCGGCTCCGACGGTATCGGGTCAAACGCTACGCCGCGTTCCAGGGACGATTCGCGCAGTCGGTCTATGCGGATGGGCCCATCGAAGTGCTTTCGGGCCCCTTCGCAAACATGCGGTACTTCGACAACGTCGTCTGGGGGCCGATCACGCCCAAGTGGATTGGGTCGTACGAGTCAGAGTTACACGAAGCTCTCGCGACGGTCATGAACACATCGTACGACGTCGTCGTCGATGTCGGAGCAGCTGAGGGCTACTATGCAGTCGGACTAGCCAGAGCTAAAGCAGACACACGCGTAATCACATACGACATCGACGGGCGAGCCCGCAAACAGCAACGCCAGCTAGCGGAACTCAACGGTGTTGCCGATCAAGTCGACGTACGAGGATATTGCCGCCCCAGTGACCTACAACGTGATATCGCCGACGCGAGGGCGCTCGTCATCTCAGACATCGAAGGCAGTGAACTCGAACTTCTCGATCCCGAACAGACGCCTTCGCTCTGCCAAGCCGACATACTGATCGAATGCCATGACCGAGAGGACTTGACCGCCGAACAAGTGCTCGACCTTCTGGCGACTCGGTTCGAGCCGACTCACTCTGTGGAAGTTTTTCGTTCATCGCGACGCTCGACAGCGTCTTGGGCCGATCTTCCAAACCTCCGTCCGGTCCCCTCGGAAGACCTCTCATTTGCCCTCGACGAATCCAGAAACCACCCTCAGCCTTGGCTTTGGCTGCGTACGAAGAAGCCCTTGTGACATCCTGATTCCTCTCATTTCGTACACACCCTCAGTCAATCAACAAACCGAGCCAACTCTCCCGCGACCGGAGATCTACCATGAAAGTCCTCTACGTCCTGCCAAAGACCTATTGGGGCGGCGGCCTACAAATGAACCGACTGACGCTGTTTCAAGAGTTGGTCAAGCTGCCAGAAATCGATTTTGCGGTCTGCGTACTGGAATTTTCTGGCGGAACTTCCGAACGAATCAAGCAACTCGGCGTTCCGGAATTCTTCCTCAACAAGAAAGCCCGCTTTACCCACCTCGGAACATCATTGGCGCTGCGCAAAGTCCTTAAAGAGTTCGATCCGGACATCATCCACACCGCCAACATCGACGCTGACATGCACGGCTACATCGCTAGCCGCATGCACCGACGATCCAAACTGATTGTTGAAGAAATCGGCTCCGCTCAGGAACGTTCGAGAATCATGCGACGACTGTGCCGTCATGTATACTCCCGCGCGGACGGGGTTCTTTGCGTGTCCCCCGATATTCACCAGGACATGATTGACTTGCAACGGGTAACGCGGCCAGACGTCAAAATTACTTACAATCCGGTCAATCCGGAACACCTCGCGAACACCGAGATGACTCCTAGCGAGCTGCGACAAAAACATGGCCTTGCGGACTCCGATTTCGTGTTTGGTATCATCGCCCGTCTGATCGACTTCAAGGGCCACGCGTACCTTTTGGACGCCTTCCAGCGCGTCAATGAGAGCAACGACCAGACCAAGCTCGTGATTGTCGGCTCCGGACCGTTAATGGAACCGCTCCGACAGGACGCCAACAGCCGTGGCATAGCCGAATCGGTCGTCTTCACCGATGCTGTGACCAATGTTGGAGATTACCTAAGCATGATGGATGTGTTCGTGCACCCATCTACAAAGGAACCATTCGGCATCTCGATTATCGAAGCGATGTACAAGAAGCTCCTCGTCATCACCACCGACGTTGGTGGTCCCGCCGACTATGTCGACCACGATAAGACCGGCATTCTTGTACCGCCATTCGATGCCGATGCGATTGAAGCAGAGATGAAGCGAGCCATGGCGATGAGCGCGTCTCGGCGGCAGGAAATCGGTGACGCCGCAAGAGAAACCGTCCTGAAACGATTCCTACCCGAACAATACGCGAAATCCATGATCAACGTTTACCGAGACGTCCTCGCAGCCAACACGCGCCAGCAGGCGGCATGAATCCAGATACTCAAAATCGAATTAGCTAGTACTCCATGGCGACCGCCAGTCTTCCCAAACCCATCACGCAGTCTCGCAGCACGCTGACTCCCAGCGCACGCACCGGCTGGCTATCGTGCGAACTCGCCGTCGCGTTGACTGTCTTCTCGAAAGAGCTTGGCAGCGTTCGAGTCGGGGCAAGCATGGTCGATCTATTTCAGCTGACCATAGCAGCATTGGGAATCTGGCTCTTCCCGCGATACCGAACTGCGCTGGTAACATTCCTTGCCTTTGGACTCATCGTGGCGACCAGCCTTTGGCAACTTTCTTGGCTAGAATACCCGACCAATATATTCCTGCGACAGATTCTGCCCGCCGTCTTCGTGTATCTCGGCATCGGTTGCATGCTCGCGCAGTGCAACCGGGATAAACTGGTCCACATTTACGTCCGCTTGTCGATTATTGCGGCCGCCCTGGGAATGGTTCAGATTGTTCTTTCAAGAGTCGGCCTGTCACTGTTCATCAAGAACCCGGGAGAACTCGATTCCATTGCCTACGAGCCATCTCATTATGCCATTATCGTCGCGCCGGCGTTCTATCTCGTGCTGGCTCGGACTAACTTCTCCGTGCTTAATCGTGATTTCGTGGCAACCGCGCTCCTATTTCTTTCATTACTCTTGACCAAGTCGCTCACCGGCGTGGCCTTGATTCTCATTTGCGGCATCATGGCGTCGCGTGCCAAATTCGGCATCATAGCAATGCTGGCCGCGGCCTTCGCACTGCCATACTTCTACCTGGTGGAGCAAGATCTCCAGGACGAACGCGCCCGAGAACGCATCGAGTCGCTACAAATGGTGTCAGAAAGCACGGCCAGTTACGAGCATGGAAACCTGACGGTCAAATCCCTCTTCACCAATGCCGCAGTCGCCTTTAACGCCATTAGCGAAGGCCAACTTCTCGGGCATGGTTTCGGCGGGCACCACTATGCCTACCTGGAGTTTTTTGAAGGAACCGACTTTGAAGACGACCATCACTACGGAATGAACAGTATCTCTGCACACTCACTCGGCATTCGCCTCATCTCCGAATTCGGGGTCCTCGGCATTCTCGCCGTGGTCTGGTGGCTGGGACGGTCGTTCCTTCGCTCCGGAACACGCACCGCGACCAATCAGCTGTGGGCGATGTCCTTCATCTATTTCCTCGGACGTTGCTTCAAACTAGGGGGAATCATGGACTACGGCTGCCCCATGTTCCTGCTTGCTCCGATCTGCACGCGTGCGTCCCGCTCCACAGAACTACATCAATCGGGCTCAGCTAAGCAGCCCCCCTCCGAGCCCGCGCTTACGACGGACACTGCGTAAGACCACGGACAACACAATATCGATGAAAATAGCGCACGTCATTCCGACACTTGATCCTCGATGGGGCGGTCCCGTGTCCGCCCTACTGGGCTTCACGTCCGCGCTTCGACAAGCGGACACCGAGATCACCGTGGTCGCATCGCCGCGGGCAGAAGAAGAATGCGATTCCGTGCTCGATCAACTTCGGCAGCAAGGAATCCAAACAGTACTCATCCAACCTTGTCGCGGCCCGCTACGTAGCCATCCGCAACTCAAACAGCGTCTCGAGCAAGAACTCCAGAACGCTGACGTCGTTCATATTCACGGCGTCTGGGAATCGATCCAGCACTTCTCGGCAATGATCTGCCGGAAACAGGGCATCCCATACATCCTGCGTCCCTGTGGTATGCTAAGTCGCTACTGCATCGGTCAGAAACGGCTGAAAAAATGGATCTATTCAGCGTTGCGACTGAAACGCATGATCAAAGGCTCGGATGCGTTACACCTAACGTCTCCCTTTGAACACCGTCAACTACCCGCGTACGCTCGCCACAAGAAGGACATCGTCGAACCGATCGGCATTGATCGTCCCCCTATCTCTCCGGCTGATCGCAGCAACTTTCGCAAGCAATACGGGGTCCGGGACGGACAGACGTTGTTCACCTACCTTGGACGGCTCAATCCGATCAAAGGCCTCGACGTCCTCATCGAGGCGTTCAGCCAAATCGCCGGCGATGATTCATCGCGATTGGCAATCTGCGGACCATCGTCCGACCAATACGAAACGCAACTCCGATCTCTCGTCCGGCAGTTTGGGCTGGAAGACAAAGTCATATTTACCGGCATGCTTGACCGCGAAGCCGTTTGGGCGGCCATGAATGCGGCCGATGTGTTTGTCCTGCCAAGCCACCATGAAAACTTCGGAATATCCGCGCTCGAAGCCATTGCCTGCGAAACACCTGTCATTCTTTCCGATCAAGTTGGCCTCGGCAGCTACCTGGAAAACCAAGGCGTCGGCGTCGTCACTCCGGTTCGGGCAAGAGACCTTGCCGCGGCGATGCGGACCATGATTTGTCAGCCTGAAGAAAGAACACGCCTGGCGGACAACTGTCGTCAACTAACCAAGAAGCGATTCGCCTGGGATCAGATCGCACTACGATGGGTCAGGCACTACGACAATCTTTGCGCGGTGGCGAGGTAATCCACCTATGTCGTGCGAACGGAACACGAGAGTCCTATTTTGCTGGAGCAGAATATCTGGCTACATGAGCGCCTGTTGGCGCGAGCTGTCTGCGCAGCCAGGTGTCGACCTACGCGCTCTCGCCTGGAACGTATCATCCACCCAAGAACAGGCCGAATTCTCCGAGAGTATCGCCGAAGGATTTGACTGCCGGTTACTTGAGCCCGAAGAGCGTTTCGACTTCAACCTGCTCGCCAGCGAAGCCAAGGCTTTCTCTCCAGATATCGTGGTCATCAGCGGGTGGCACAGCCCCGCCTACGTTCGACTGGTCAAGCAACTGCGACCGGTCGTCAAACGCGTCATCATGTGCATTGACACTCCTTGGCAGCAACGAGCTAAACAACGCTTAACGCGATTTCGACACGCAAGCCTGCTGCGCCGTGTGGACGACGTGTTCGTGGCGGGAGAACGGTCGTGGCAGTATGCGAGACAGCTGGGTTTCGCTGAACCAAACATCCACCGTGGCTTGTATGCGTGGGATGAGTCCACGTTCGCGCCTGTCGCCCAAGCCAGAGAAGCTTCGGCCGACTGGCCAAGACGCTTTCTCTACGTTGGCCGGTACGCCGAAGAGAAAGGCATCGTCAATCTATTGGAGGCCTACCAACGATACCGAGAGAAGTCGGCCGATCCTTGGCCACTTCGCTGCTGCGGTAGCGGTCCGCTCCAGCATCTAGTCAACGCGGCTGACGGTGTCGAAGACAAAGGCTTCGTACAACCCGCCGACTTACCCGACATGCTTCGAGAATCCGGCGTGTTTGTGTTACCAAGTCATTACGAGCCGTGGGGAGTGGCGCTTGCGGAGGCGATGGGAGCAGGACTACCTGCCATCGCCACCAACGCATGTGGTGCAGGCATCGACCTCATTCGTAACGGCTGGAACGGACATCTCATCGCCACTAGCTCATCATCGGCGCTGGCTGATGCAATGATCGAGATGGAAGACTCTGTCACCCAGATTGCCGAAATGGGCCGACGGGCGAGTGTGGCCGCAGAACCGTTCACATCCAGGAATTGGGCCGTTCGTTGGGCAGGCCTCCTCACCTAACGAGGGAGAGGCTCACAACGTGTACGCCAGCACCGCAGGCAGCCTCGGAAGACCTTCGAGGATCAATCTTCATTAATGCACGTAACACTAACAACAACAGCAACTTGCCGCAGATGCTAGCAAGCAAATCTCTGTTGACGCAAATCCCCTAGATTGTTATCGTCGCCAGCCATAAACCTATCGAGAAAGCCCAGAATGGAATCGGCGGCCCCCAATGAATATTCTCGGAATCAATGCCTTTCATGGTGACTCATCCGCGGCGCTTATCCAGAACGGCAAGCTGATTGCCGCTGTCGAAGAAGAACGATTCAATCGGATCAAGCATTGGGCCGGGTTTCCGGCTGAATCGATACGATTCTGTCTTGCCGCTGGCGACATTCAGGCGGAGGACCTCGACTACGTTGCCGTTTCTTTCGATCCTCGCGCCAACCTGCAGCACAAGGTGCTGTTCGCGATCACCAAACGTCCGAGCTTCAAGTCGATCATCGACCGCGTGAAACGCCAAGGCAAATCACTATCGCTAAAGCAGCAACTTGCAGATGCCTGTGGTTGTTCCGCGGATGCGATTCGCGCCACCATCCACAACGTGGAACATCACTCCGCGCACATTGCGAGCTCGTTTCATGTCTCGCCGTTTGAAGAGTCTGCGATTCTTTCCGTCGACGGTATGGGCGACTTTGTCAGCACAGTCGCCGCGGCAGGGCAGGGGACCGATGTCAAACGCCTTAGCCAGGTTCATTACCCACACTCCATCGGCTTCCTCTACAACGCCATCACGCTGTTCCTAGGATTTCACAACTACGGCGACGAATACAAGGTGATGGGGCTGGCCCCCTATGGCGAACCAGAATATGTCGAGCAGTTTCGCAAGTTGATCTTCCCGAAAGGCGACAGCTTCGAGCTGAACCTGGACTACTTCACTCATCACAAGACCGGCATTTCGATGACTTGGGACGACGGATCTCCGGTCGTGCAACCATTTCATAGCGACCAACTCGAACAGCTATTGGGGCCTGCTCGAGAAGCCCGCGGTGAAGTTACCGGTCGCCACCAGAACATCGCGCATTCGATGCAGGTTGTGACTGAAGAGATTCTCTTTCATCTCCTCAATCAGCTGCATAAGAAGTGCCCCAGCGACAACCTTTGCCTGGCCGGTGGGGTGGCAATGAACTCGGTTGCCAATGGCAAGATCACGTCGAACACGCCGTTCAAGAACCTCTTCATTCCGGGCGGAGCCGCCGACAATGGCACCTCCTTTGGCGCCGCGTTCCATGTTTGGCACGAGATTCTGGGAGAACCACGTAGCTTCGTCCAAGAGCACGCCTACCTGGGAACCGAACACTCCGATGCGGACTGTGCCGTCGCCCTGGAAGCGTACGATCTCGACGAGTGCAAACTGGAGCGCAAGGAACTGGTAGAACGCGTCGTCGACGCCCTGTGCGACGGCCAGGTGATTGGCTGGTTCCAAGGCCGCATGGAGTTTGGAGCTCGGGCACTCGGCAATCGCACGCTATTGGCCGACCCTCGCCGCACGGACATGCGAGACATTATCAATCTGAAGATCAAGTTCCGAGAGAAATTCCGCCCCTTCGCACCAAGCATTCTGGAGGAACGCGTCTCCGACTTCTTTGAAATCGATGAGCCGTCCCCATTCATGGAACGCGTCTTCCCAATTCGAACTGAGAAGCGGGAAGTCATTCCGGCCGTCACCCATGTCGATGGATCAGGAAGATTGCAGACCGTCTCCAAGAAGACCAATCCGCTGTACTGGGAGTTGATCAAGGCGTTTGAGGATCGTACCGGTGTGCCGATCGTCCTCAATACGTCGCTCAACGAGAACGAACCAATCGTCAATACGCCGCAACAAGCCATCGACTGCATGCTGCGCACGAAGATGGACGCCATCGTCATCGGATCTTACTTCATTCCTCGCCCCCAGGCCGTAGCCACGGCGTCCCAAGGTGAAAACGTTGAACCACACCTCGTCCACGAAGTCGAATAAGGCGGAACCGCTGGCCACACGAGATGGAATGATCGGTGAACTCCTCCAGACGGCGGAGACGCACCCGTTCATTCTCGTTGTTACCCGTAGCGAATCGGCCCGATACTCTGTCCAGATGCGGATTGAAGAACGAGCGAACGACGCCACTGCCGTCGACGACGGCCGCATCCAAATCCCAGGCTGTCAAATCGTGTTCGTCAACGAGGCAACGATTCACAAGTACCGGGGAACCGTTCCGGTCTTCTACGATCCGATCCCCATCAGACGTGCCGCTTAACTCCCGCCCCAAAGCCCACGACTGAAACTCGTTCCTGCAATGCGAATCGCCCTGCTGAATCAGTTCTTTCCACCCGACATCGCTCCCACCGGGCGATTGACGAGTGACGTTGCCGAACACCTCAGCACTCTCGGCCATCAGGTTACCGTCGTCGCCGGCAACAACGGTTACGCCACTCACGTTGACGATGATTCGCCGTCCGCCACCGTGGACCAACAGAGCACGCCGGGCGTTGTCCGCGTTCGGTCGCCCGGCATTTTCAAGAGAGGAATTCTGCGTCGATTGACCGAGTACGCGAGCTATTACCTCGGCGCCACCTGGAAGCTCATGCGATTACCCAAACAGGATGTCGTCATTTGCCTCACGACGCCACCCTGGCTTGTCACCGCCGCCCTGGCCGCGGGTCGACTCAAGGGTTCCAAAGTCGTGCTGTGGAGCATGGACCTTTACCCAGAGGTCCTCGAAGCGGCGGGCATGATCCGCCACAACGGTATCGCGAGCCGGTTCTTCCAATGGATCAATCGGCGCATTTACAAACGGCTCGCCCACACCATTTGCCTTGACGGGGCAATGCGAGAGCTGATCGATCAGCGATACAGCCCCTCGAGTGCAAGTCTTCCCATGACCGTCATCCCCAACTGGGAAACGGACTCGAGACAACAGCAGCCTGGCGAAGTGTTACCGGAGCAGCTCGCGCAACTCTGCTCCGCTCCAGATGAATTCACCGTTCTGTATCTAGGCAACACAGGCGTGGGACACGAATTTGAAACGATCATCGACGTGGCCGAGCAGGTTCGCGACGACGCAATCACATTCCTGTTCGTAGGTGGTGGCAAGCGTCAGCAAGAACTACAAGCCGCGGTTCGTGAACGCAACCTATCCAACGTCCATTTCCACGACTATATCCCGACAGCCGTGCTCCCGACGGTACTCGCTGCCGCCGATGCCTCGCTAATCACGTTGCGAGCTGCTTCGCGAGGCGTAATGAGCCCCAGTAAGATCTACACTTATCTCGCCGCGGGGCTACCGGTTCTTTACGTTGGCCCTACGGAAACCAACGTCGATGAGGCGATCGTTGAATTCAAGTGTGGGCTGAGCTTCCGAAACGGCGCCGTGCCTGAAATCTCTCGATCGCTCATAGAGTTGCGTGATGACCAGGATCAGCAAAGGCACTTCAGCACAAACGCGAGCAGCGCATTTAAAAATGCCTATTGTGCCGACAAGATCATGCCCCAATTCGAAAAGCTCCTTGCCGATCTGCAACAGGGCAAAGACGCGGCCTCCGCTGACCATCGGGCTGATGGAGAACTCCGGCCCACATCGCGGGCAGCTTGAATCACACGCACCCGTCTGGCACAGCATTTCGCCAGAGCCTCTTTGAATTCTGAGAGCACCAGCGTCCGCTGTAGGCCGCTGGCCGATTCCGCATTTGCAGCTTCCTGCTACCGCTCGTCAGTACGCTTCGCGTTCCGGACTCGGCCAATGACGGCCGCCTCGACGAGCTTCTTCAGATGTTCATCGCGTGGCTGCAAACGCAGGCACCACTGCAGGTGCTTTTCCGCCTCGCGATATAAGCCGACCTTAAGCAGATCCGTTCCCAGCAGTCGCCGGGTAACCTTACTCGTCGGCAGAGCGTCGTAAGCCTGCCGACTGTATTGCAACGCTTCTTCGTGCTTGCCTAGTGAGAAGTGAAGCGTCCTCAGGGCCATCCAACGACGAGCCGCCTCTTCTCCGGTGTACCCCGCGGTATCCTTTTCAGCCCGACCAACAAAGTATTGCCGGAAATGCTCCAACTGCTCCGGTGTACTGGTTTTTCGATAGTGCGAGTACAGGATCCCCCAGTCCAAGATCTCTGGCTCAAATACGGAAATGAAGAAATCAACAGGAACACGCGGTGCAAGCAGAGAGGCCAGGGGAATCTTATAGCTTCCGCCCTGGTGATAACACTTGCGCCAGTATTTGACGGCCGTATCCAAGTCACCAACGAGCATCGCATCTCGGCCAGCGGCAAATAAAACTCTCTCACTATGCGGACGGACTCGCAAAGCCTGCTCAACCAATGCCACTTTGATCGGCTGGTTACCGCCATCAAGGAAACAAAGATCGGCCAGGTAGAGATATCCCTCACCTTGCAGCGGACAGAGCGCTAGTCCACGTTTGGCATGCCACAGGGCATAGTTTAGGCTTACTCGATTGGGGCCGACCGCTCGTTCTAACCATTCATCAAGAGCTCGCCGCGAATCAAACCGAGACGCGATCGCCGCATCGCCGATCTGCCCAAGGCTTATCGCATTCTCAGAAGACAGCTGCTTCTGTTCAAAGTGGCGCAAATACAGCCCCGCCAATCGAACATGGGCACGTGCGTTGTATGGATCGTGGGTGAGCACGTTTCTCAAATGGCCAATCGATATCTCTATACGAGCCAGCGATTCATCACTTTCGTTCGTTTCGATGGTCAACGATAGTTCATCGCCGTCTTCTCTGGGCGCGTTTGAGGCACGCAAATAGCGGTCCCAATGCGGAGATGCGAGCGCTGGACCAAGTCGATTCTGAATCATCCATCCGCCCAACATGATCACGGCAAGCAGGCCAGCAAACGCCATGGTCCGCGGCATCGATCTCGCAGGACTGCCTGCCTGCTCCTTACGGTAGGCGAGCTGCGAGAGTCGCAGCAAACAAGCGATCAACAGGAGTGTGACCGAAATACAGGCCGGAATGTACCAGACGAAATCCACAACAGAATGCGCAGCACTGGCCGCCAGCGAGCCTACGATTGCGGCGGCGCAGGCCAACGTACGGTTACGCGAGGTGACGTCGCCCTGATAGTTGCTTTCGCCACCGTCATGTCGCCCCAAGAATAAACGCGCTATCCAGAACGCACATAAACCAAACCCACTGACAAGCAAAGCCAAACCGAAACTCCCGGTTTCGCTGGCGATCTGCAGAAAGCCACTCTCGGCATGGGTAAACTCTTTATTGAAGTATTTGGAGAGGTACTTTTGATAAAACTCCGGATGACCTCCCACGCCGAGTCCTACTATTGGGAATTGGCTATATGCCTCGACATTGACGGCCCAAAGCAACCGGCGGATGTGCTGTTTGTCGAGCTCATCAATTGATCCTATCGTCAGGTCGTCCAGTCGCTCTTCGACTCGTTCTTGGCCGTGAATCAACAAAGCCCCCGCCAGGAATACGGCGATGCCTGTACCCGCTAACACGTGACGGACGCTCAGCAGGGACGATCGCACGAACAGCACACCACTGCAAATGACGGCAACTCCAATCGCGACCGCTCCGCCACGAGAGAGAGACAGCAGGCCCGCAAACAGAACTCCTCCGAGAGCAATGAATAGAAAAAGTGATGCATCTAAGCGAACCGAACTCGATCCGCGGCTAGACGTGAAGCCGTCTCGCGCAGACGACCTTGATGTTCGCTTGGCAAATCCCGAGGCAGCCCACCACACTAGTGGCGCTATCCCTAATGCCAAGAAATGGGCAAAGTGATTGCGATTGATAAAGCTGCCCAAGACGTTGCCGTCCGTAGTCCGAAACGGATGGTCGTAGACCCACATGAATTTCCCGTTACCGAGCACATACTGCGTCAGACCAACAGCAGCCATCAAAATCGCCGAGCCTGCGACCCACTTCAGAATCCGTTCGACGTCACGAACGGATTCGATCCGCTGGGTAACGACGAGAAAAAACATGCCGTACGCCAGGCACATGGTCAGCCCGCCAAGTGTGGCGCCCGGAGTTAGACTAAGTCGCCTCCACGGTTCCAATAGTCCTGATAACGCGGAACCTTCCGTCCCAACAGGCAGGGTTTCCGTGATCGCGGGCGAGACCTTGGCAACCAGACTTTCGGGCAGCGGAACGAATTGCGCGACACACAGAAGGACGGCGCCAACCAATACCCACTCAGCAGGAGAGTGCACCCAACGACGATTGGACAGCAAGCACAGACGTCCCAGCCAAGCGACAGACATTGCGACCGCAAGTGCGACGAATACGAGTCGCCCCATGGGATGGCGTCCACCCATGAAGTAGGGAGCTAGAAAGAGCACGCCTGCCAGTCCGGCGTCGACACCCCACAGTAGGTAGTCAGCAAGTGCCAAACTCTCGGGTCGATTCGATGACCTAGAAACACGAGACGACCGCTTGGAAGTTCCGGCGCCAGAGCGATTCAAAGATGCAGCGTGGGTTCCAGGCTGATGGGGCATCGCATTGATCCTGACTTGCTCGAGGACGTTGGTTCTCGCCGAGCTACGCGATCTTCCGAGGCACGACAGGCTGGGCTCCCACGGCCGCTGGCGAAGACGGCGAGAACGGCATCACGTTGTCCTGAGACTGATGCATTTCGGAATCAGCCTCGGCCGTAAGCGCATTAATCTCCTCCATCTCTTCCTCGGTGCCGCCATATTGGTAGGAGTAGCTGTACCCGTACCCGTAACCGTATCCCTTGGCACTATTCGCATCGATCCGATTGGCAACGATGCCGATCACGTTCACACCCATCGCAATGACACTCTCGTAGGCTCGGGTCACCAAACGGCGTCGGTTCTTGTCAGGATTGATCACGAGCATCAGTCCATCGGCAATTCGCCCCAGAATCATGGCATCGCTCGCAGCCAATACAGGAGGGCTGTCGACGAGAATCTGGTCGTAGTGCGTCTCCGCCCAGGCGAGCAGATCCCCCAGACGTTCGCTCGACAACAATTCTGCTGGATTCGGCCGGCGCGGCCCCGAAGGCAGTACATCAAGCCCTTCCTGCTCCAGACCGCGAATGTGTCGACTCGCAACGTCGGCTATCGGTTCATCGGAACGCAACACGTCCGAGAGTCCGTTCTCTCGCTTCATCTCAAATAGAGCCGTCAGTCCAGGACGTCGAAGGTCGGCATCGATGAGCAGAACCTTTTTGCCCGACTGCGCAATGGTCACCCCCGTATTCGCCAACACGGTCGTCTTCCCATCCCCTGGCTCGGTACTGGAAACAACGAGCCGTCGAGTTTCATCGGCGTTGAACGTCAGCGCCGTTCGCAACGTCCGGAATGCCTCGCTTTCTGTGGCCGTGGGGTTGACGAATGCCTGAACGGTCTCCATTCCATGGCCAGGAATCGGCTCAAGCTGCGAAATCATGGCGAGCGTGGGGGTTCCTAGACGCATCGTAACGTCTTCCGGCGAGCGAAACCGATCGTCAAGAGCATCTTGAATGAAGATAATCAGCCCGCCCACAACCAGCGCACCAATCACGCAGGTGCCAACTACCTTACGCAATCGCGGGAAGACCGGTGCTCGTGTGGCTTGGGCAGGCTTTACAACGGTCGCCCGAATTTCGCCATAGTCCTGCCTTAAATCGATGTTTGCAATGCGGTCAACCAACACGTCGTGTAGCGATCGCATACGCTCCACCGAACGTTCAAGCAGCTCAATCTGAGTCATCCCTTTGTTCAAGCTCATCGCTTCCTCGTGAGCCTGCGTGAATGACGCCCGTGCTTCCTTCTCTCGCTGCCACGAGTTGATCAGAGCCTGCTCCATCATTCGAATCAGCGCCGGGCCAAGCCGTGAGGCCTGAAGCGAGGAGAGCTGATCTGAAGCCCGATCGCCGTAACTTTCCAGATACTCCTGATTCAGTCTGATTCGTTCTCGAACCTCTACCAGTCGCGGATGATTCTCTCCGAGGCGATTCGAGAGCGTCTCCAGTTCCGTGCGGTCTTTCAACAGGGCACGTTCCAGATTCGCCTTCGTATTGACGTCTCGATTGCTGATCCCCAATTCCGCGAGCAGCACAGCGCGTCCAACCGACTCTTCCGCCGCCATCAGATGCTGCTGCAAATCAGCACCATTTCGAACTGCCGTCTGCACCGCTGACAGGGCGGCCTGATGTCGCAATCGCTCTTGATGAGCCTCGATAAAGTGCTCGTTGAGACTCATCGCCCGCTGAACGGTCGTATGTGTTACCGCCCCATCTGCTCCGCCGCCGAGCGCACCGAACCCCTCTCGGGCTGCGATCAATTCACGCTCTTTCTGCTGGAGCTTCGCCTCCAGTTCATCCTTTTCCTTTTCCAGTACGGCTGCGATCTGCCTGGAAGTATTTCGATGCGTACTATCAATGAACTCGAAATACGATTGCAGTAAGGCATTGACGACGGCGACCGCGGCATCCGGATCCTTTGACATATAGCTGATCTGGATGATGTTCGTCTTTTTGACAACAGACAACGCGAGATTGCGAGCGACGACTCCGACACTGCCTCCCTTACCACTCCCCTCAAAGTCAATTCGGTGCTTCGGGTCAACCGCATCGTGCACACCCTGAAGAACAACGGCACTTCGCAAGAGCTCTTGATAGGTCGAAATATTCCGCTTTCCGTCTCGGCCGCCGCCCATGGAGGACGCGGAATCGTCATCGCCGTTCTGCAGAATTAGGATCTTGGCGTCCGCGCGATAGAGCCGCATTGCGGTCGCGTAATAGAACCCGCCAAGCAGCGCGGCCACCGCCAGCGCAACGAAAATCACCCGAATCCGCGATCGCACCACGCGAAGAAACTGCACAATTCGGTGAACCGCCTGCGACAACGACTGATCGACGCTGAGCTCGTTCGACCCGTTCATCTCCACACCCGACGACATAGACAACAACCTACTTTCAGGTACTAGAAAAGTGGAATCCGGCCCGATACGCCGATCCGCACAAAACTCGTAACGGCATCCAACATCATGGTCGCCGGGGTCTGCTCCACACTTACGATGTCACCCGGTGCAAGTCGCAAATTCTCTTGACCATCCAACTTGGCTCGATACACGCTCACCTTGATAACCACCGGCTCGCTTTTGCCGGGCACGCGACGAATCACGTAGATCTTGTCCGCCACAATCGAATCGACGCCGCCCGCCATCGCTAAGGCATCCAGGACATGCACCTCCTGATTCGGAGGCATCTCGTACTGATTTGGTTTCTTCACCAACCCCATCACATGAATTGGCTTGGGATCGTTCTTCATGACCATTACGACGTCGCCATCGCCAACCTGAACTCCACCCTGACCGGAATGAGCAGCGGCGACCAGGTCGATCCGCACGCTTTGAGGTGGACGGAATCCTGCTGGCGACTCGTTGTAAGAAGCGGGGTACGTCCCGGGCCGCAGTGCTTCCCGCGGCCCCATCGGCTGCCCAAGCTCGTGGGCATGCAGTCGCTGCGCCGGACGCCTCACCTCGACGAACGTGCCGGCATTCTCGGTCAAACCGCCGGCAGCAACGATCGCTGAAAGAATATCACTCCCGCCGCGGGGGACCTCGTATACTCCTGGGCGCTCGACGGCGCCCAAGACCGTGACCTTGTTGGTCCGCTTCTTTTCCATCACGACGGTGACAAACGGCGTCTTCAGAATCCCACGACTGATGGCCTCTGCAGCGATCACTTGCTGAGCCCCCTCGACCTCGAGGCCAGCCAGGGCAACCTGTTGAATCCAAGGAATGTTTGCCGTGCCATCGTCCGCGACGCGAACGGGCACGGTGATCGTGTCGTCACCAGAGTACCCCGATCCAATTGTGACCTTGAGAATGTCCCCCGGCTCAATCAACTCGCTGCTCGCCGACACGCTCGCCAAACGAGACAAGTCGACCGTCTGCGCGTTCGCAACCGGAGGTGCCGCAAACTCTGGCGGCAGCTTCTTGGCGGCAACCACATTGCCAGCACAACCGGAAGTAACGAAGAGAAGCGATACGACCAAACCGTAAACGAAATGTCCGATCGCTGTCGTCTTATCCGAATCTCTCTGCATAGCGTTCGCTTATGTATCTCCTGCCTGGACCGTCGTCACAGACATGGTGGGTTACCAAGTCAGGCATGGGGCAATGCCCCGACTACCAATGTCGCCGTAAACACTTACCAACCAACGGACTTGCCACAAGAGCCGAGGCAGCTGGTAGGTCCACAGATTTGATGGGTGGTAAATATCAATTACCGAACAGAGCGTCAACGCCACTTAGCAAGCATGCGGCGAATGCTTACCCCACCAAAGAAACTGCAAGCTTGGCCTAGACAGCATCAGGCGACAGCACTCGAAAATCGACCTGCAATCAGCTGCCCGGGCGACGCTGATTGATAACCGCAACAGGTGCCAATGCTGCCCCGCCGACCATGGCTGCCGTAACCACACGATCCTTCGAGAACCAAGGAGTCCAGTTATCCTGTCCACGCACGACAACATCCCCCATCCCGACCCGAAGCACGTCGCGGGAACAGGGTGGTGCCGTCGAGTAGCGCCAAAGCCGCATTACAACAGCACTGCCAGAGCATTCCACCTCATGAACGCCGTTATTCAGCCCTCGCATCGAGAATCGGCCATGCGAATCCGTGACGGCTTCAGCGACCACAACGCCAGCACGGCGAAGCACGACGCGATGCCGACGCAAGGCCAAGCCACGGCGATCCACGACACACCCTCGCAGCAGCCCTTCGGCTCCATGCAAACGAACATCGAGCACGACCGGCACAGCACACTGGGAACTAACAGCAAGAGGACGGTGTCCAACGAAGCCAGGATCCGCCCACACAGTCCGAGGCACGCCCAGCAAGAAAGCCAGGCCTAACAGCGACCAGCGATTACAGACGCTCAATCGTGACATTCGCTTGCAACCTGCGGCACAACAACAAAGAGAGGCGAAAACGACGCCACGTCCAGTCGCTAGCTACCAGAATCACGACTAGCAGCGACAGCCACAGGCACGGCCACAGCCACTGCCACGATCCCGGCCATCACAAACGGATCAGCAAGCCACACCTTCAGAGGTGCATGCTGGGCAGCCAAAATGTCCTTATCCGAAACGACCATCAAGGACTGGCGAGCGGTTGGTGGGGCCGTCTTGGCCGCCCAAAGCCGTAAGACAGTCGCACCGTCACGCACTACCACACGGTGCACGCCACCCCGCAAACCCTTCACACGAAAATCGCCGTTGTCTTCGGACTTGAGCGTGGCGACAACATGCCCGTCTTGTTCGACGGCGACAGGAACTCCGGCAACCGGCAAGCCTCGAGCGTCAACCACGCGTCCCACCAACAATCCACCGGCTCCCAGCTCCACGTCCGCAACCGCTACGCGAGGCGGCACGGCCGGGCCAGCCGGCGTCGAACCATCCTGAGCCGGCCCGGCAGCCAAAGCGAACTGACTGCCAAACAGCATCCCCAGCACGGAAGTCAGCACGCTGGCGAATCGAAAACCCTTCTTCAACATCATGGACATGAAAACGCGCTCCTGCCTAAAGCCCGGCGGTATCTTATTGGCTTCCCACGACTCGAATAGCAATCGACCCAAGGCCGTGGCCGAAGTCCCACTAAGTCAGAACTCCGGAAAGGGCGGGAGATTAGCGAATTTCGCCCCAGGAGAGAAGAGCAAACTCCGGAGATTTGCGGAAATCCCTGCGTCGAGCATGCCAGCAGCCCCAGATTGGGCCCAAATCAGGGGTGCATCGGGCCAAGAAGCGATGAGATTGGGGCGAATTGCCACCCGACGCGTCGCGGCACCCTCCGACCACAATACGAGAGAAATGGCCGACCCTCATTCGGACAGGTAGATTCACGCCAGACCTAAGCAAGAGCTGCCGGCGAGCCACAATCCGATAGCCGCAAGGTCCGTCGGTGGCTGAGGACGGACCAAGCGGCGATGACTAGACGTCGAGCGTGCAGGGAAACACGCGGCGGTTGTGGCGGCCATGCGACAGCCTGACCAACAGCTCCACCTAATGAGCGCCTAGCTTGCTTCATCATCGTGCAGGGCGATAGGCAAAGCGATCGCGCCAGCAATGCCGGCTCCTAGCAAGACAGGCTTCTGCAGCCACCTCTTCGGATTGCCGAAATTGCCTCGCACGATCGTACTGTCGTTATAAACGACGGCAAAATCCGTGGCGGACGGCGGTCCGGTACGGGGAGCCCAAAGTCGAAACAGCCCGCCACCATGCTCGCTGGTGATCGTGTACAGCCCACCGCGAACTCCGCTCAACTCGAACGTACCATCCGCTGAGCTCTTCGCCACGGCGACCTGCTTTCCTTCGCGATGGATAGCAATAGCCTTCCCGGCCACCGGCTTCCCTTGCGAATCCAGCAGTTTGCCCTGCAACTTGCCGTTATCAGCCAGCGAAACATCAACCGGCTTAACTTCCTTTGCCTGGCTCTTGGACCCTGCAGGCGACACAGCGTCGGCAGCCCAGAGTCCAGACGGCATCACGCTCGTCGCCAACATCAAAGCCGTAGCGGACGCGCGCATAACACACGTTAACTTCATCTCAATCCCCCCTAGGCCAGACCGATGGTCCGCCAGTGACAGCCACCGACCACGATCCGGCAATCAACCGAAACAAAAACCGTCCGGAAGCCAGAGACTAGCTTCCGGAGTCATTACTTACCGCAATGGGTATTGCGATGGCCGCGGTAATCAATGCAGCACTAACCCATGGATTGGACACAAATCCCCAGAATCCGCTCGGGGCACAGGGGCCACAAGCACCATACTGAGCGCGAACAACCGGATCCGACGAAACAGCAATCGAGACCCCACGAGCAGCGCCAGGCGGCGATGTACGGGGAGCCCACATTCGATAGGCACCGCCGCCACCTTCCGTTGATACGTGATAGGTATCGCCTCGCAGTCCAACGATTTCAAACCGCCCATTGGCGTCCGTCGTCGCTTTCACGACCTCACGGCCGTCCGTATGCAATACGACCGGTGAACCGGCCATCGGAGCACCCTGGGTATCGACAACCTGGCCAAACAGCCGACCGCCTTCAGCGAGCTCTACATCGATCACCGCCGGTGCCACCGCAGGAGCAGCATTCACTCCCAGGTGCTCGCCAGCCAGACCGGGCTGAACAGTTAACAGGGCCGCCATCGCAGCCGAGACCGCGAAGATTCCAAAACGATTGTTGCGTTTCATACTCGTCACCTAAATCACTGATTCGAGGAGTGAAGAATGCAATGTTCACACTGTCGCGAGCCAGACTCGCGCAGTGGCTCCGACTTGGATAAAAACTCCCCCCCCGGGGTGCGTTCGCAAACGACCTCGACGCGGCTAACGCCGAGAGGCGGTTACGGATAGCGCCAGTCTCCAGAATTATCGGCCGAACGAATCTCTTACTTGGACAATAAAACCGAAATAACCGGCAACCTTCCCAGCACTCAACCCAAACCCCCAGTCCCTCCTATCCGGGCGTCTAGCACCGCCACCACGGACGCAAATGCGCACGAAAAAAACCTCCTGCGCCCGCAGCAAAGGCGAGCACAGGAGGCATTGATAGCTCTTTTGTCTATTGCCGAAGAAAACTCCGGCGTTGAGACTAGGATCCGCTGTCGTCGTCCAGGATCTCAATGATACCCCAGGTCAAACCGCCAACCACCAAAGTGGTCACCACAATGCCGGAAGCATTGCCGAGATTACCGCGGACGACCTCGCCATCCTTAACGAGCAAGGCGGCATTGCGGGCCTTGGGAGGAGCGGTCTGATCCGCCCACAGTCGATAGACGGCGGTGGATTCCGCGGCCGAAACGGCGTAGGTTCCGCCCGTCACGCCCTGAAATGCGAAGGCACCAGATTCATCGCTGACCGTTTCCGCAAGACGACGATCGCCTTGGGTCAGCACGACGGCACTGCCAGCGATCGGCTGACCGTCGAGGCCGACGACATGGCCACGGAAGATGCCGCCTTTGGCAAGCGACACGTCTGCCACTGGCTGCACCGCTTGCTGCGAAGCGGGCGCCGTTAAACCAGCTGCCATAACCGGCGAGCTGCTAATCGTGGTCGACACAATGGCCGCACCGACCAGGATGCGACTCAATAGTCCGTTAGACTTCATGTCTATGTACTCCTCGGCAGAAATGTAAGTTTTTGGGCGAGAAAAGCGCGTATTAGCGGCGTAGATATCACGTCTTGTAGGTTTAGCTCGGCGAAATCCCATCGAAGCGTCGAGAAATATTCCTGCAGCCGGAAGCCTCAGCGCAGCCGCCAGACTTTACGCATCCTGCCTAGAACACTATTGCCGACGACTGGCCCCGCGGAGAGAGCGTGAGAGAATGACGGCTGAAAAACACGACACGACGTCGCGTAGGCGGCGGCACAGAATGAAGCGCGAAAGCAGCATGCCCTCGCTAGAGTGGAATAGCCCCAGGCTACTTCAGCCGTTTAAAGTGCTCGACCATCGCCCCTTCTGGATCGGCATAAATCGCAGAAAGTCGCTCGCTCATGCGGCCAGGTGGCGAATGCGAGCGTACGTCGGCAATGTACCTTAGCAACACATCGCGGGCTGGCTGTGGCCCGTTTAGAAGATAATGAGCCCAGGCCCAGGAATAGCGGTACTCACTTCGCCCCATATCCTCCAGCTTGCTTTTGTCCTCAAGCCGCTTCAGCTCAGGCACCATACCGAGCCGCAAGTTCCACTTGAACGCCCCGTGATGCGGATTCTCAAGCACCCGCTCAGCAGCAGGTACCTCGAAATACTCGGCCAGCCCCTCATCCAGCCACAGCGGCACCATTGGCAACGATGCATGCAGCAGCGCGTGCGTACACTCATGACGTACGTCGACCTCAAGCTCCGAGCTGCGGTACGCGAACACCATGCCGGGGCCAGACGCCTTGTAAAACAGAGCTCGCCGAAAAGGCACGTCCGGCAAGTGCTGCTTCATGTAGCGGCGATAGCTGCCCTGGCTCGCAAAGAGATGAATCACAATCCTCTCACGAACCGGAGGAAGTCGTAAGCGTTGAAGCAACTCTCGCTGCGTGCTCGCGAGCTCCTGAAAAAGCGAATCATATTCGGCAAGGGGAAACTCGGCGTAGCAAGCAAACGGACCGAATTGCCGCGAGTCGACCCACTCCTGTGCAAAAGCATCCGCCAAGGGCGTGCCCCAGGCAATTGCTAACATCAGCGATGTAAGAGTCAATCTTCGCCACGCAACCAACCGGCTCACCATCGCGGCCTGCACGACACAGCCCCAAGAGGCAGGGCCCAAAGGCGAGTGAGCGGCAACCTGAGACAAGTCGATTTCCGGCTTGGATTGAGAACTCAAGAATGTACTCCCTAGGCAGCACGACGCCGGAACCAACGTCCGAAGCTTCGCCTACCTACCGGACGAATCTCGCACGGCACGTCTTCGCCGGCCGCAACCGCTGCGGGATGGTAGCAACAGAGGTCGGCGGCAATCTCTTCAGACGCCAACTCGGCAGCCCGATCATAAGCCCGACGCAACAACGGCCGACGCGACTTCACACCATGTGCGTCGGTGGCTAAGAAGTGAACCCAGCCTTCACTGAGCATCATCTCGGAAAACGCCTGAATATCAGGGCCAAACGTCCCCATCAAACTGCCGGCGGTAACCTGCATCAGGCAACCCGCCTCAACGAGCGGCCGAATCAACTTCGGCTTAGCCAGAATCCCCTGGTTTCGCTCCGGGTGCGAGAGAATACCCACCATGCCAATCCTCCGCAACGAGTCAATCACCGGCTCGAGCGGAAAATACAACTCGTGTGGCAACTCCAACAACACGTGCCGCCGACGATCGGCCAAAGAGACGATCCGCCCGGCGGTGAGACCTTGGATCATGTCCGGCTCAATGCGAACGTCGCCACCAGGCAAGACGCGTAGTGGTACTCCATTCTGCTGCAGAAAGGCCTGGACGTCCGCAACCTTCTGGCGAATCATATCGCCATCGTTATGGGCGTAGTTCCCGCATTGATGCGGCGTCGTGACAATCGTTCCGATCCCATCGCCCACAGCCATTCGGGCCATCGCCAATGTCACGTCCCAATCGGTCGATCCGTCATCAATGCCAGGCAAGAGATGACAATGAATGTCTGTAAAATGAGGCATCAAGCATCACTCCGCGCAGGGACGGCCAAGTCCGTCTGGAATGCATGCGCACGCCGGCGGCAAAGACATTGATTGACCACCAATACCAGAAACGTGCGAAATGCGCCGCGAAGGCTAGCGATGATTGCCGGTCCCCGTCAAGGACAATTCGCCGGGGACAATCCCGCCAGAGACCGTCCCACGAGGCGTAACCGAACGCAAGAGAGAAATGAAGAACAGACAACCGTTCCGGGCGACTGCCCCGCGGGGCCGCACGGCCCCAAACCCAGACACCTGCAAATGCCTGAATGCAGACTCTTTTCCTAGGCAGCGCGGCGAGAGAGATCCCGCGACTGAGCGGGCAGCTGCCGCGAGAAACCAGCGTTCGCCGGCGAGGTAGCCGACTGCGTGACCGGTGCTGGCGGATTCAGATTCTGACCGATCGTCTGAAACCACGACACGTGAAATCGGTGGTAGCAATGATGACAACGCAACGGCACCACACAAAGCGACTTGAGCACGATACGCTTGAAGCCGTGCACTTCACGAATCCATGCCTTTTCGGCCCAACACTTGGGACATTTCATAGTCGAACGCCTCTCTACCGAACCATCAGGCCCTCTGCCCATCTGGCAGAAGCCCGTCTACAGAATCCCCTGGTGGCAGAGATCGGCACTCCGCGATGGTAAACTTTATCGATTTTTCCGATTGTAGGGCGACTGCAGCGCCGGCGGCGTCAAAGCCAACAATTGCAGCACGAGATCGGCCGCCCCATTTGACGAAGAACGGCAGATACTGGATAGATGTCGAGGAAGTTGACCAAGCCCGCGCAGGTTTGGTAGCTTCGCACTCCGGTGGCGTCGGCGAATGATCGTGTGAGCCAGCCCCTTTCCCACCTCTCGGATACGGAACAGCCCCCCTGATGAAGTCCGCGGCGATTGGCCCCATTGCTATCGAATTCCCCGCGCGCGTCGAAGACAATGCCATGCTCCAGGAGGAATTTCCTCGCTGGGACATGGAGGCCATCGAACAGCGCACCGGCATTGCCTGCCGGTATATTGCGGAAGAAGAAGAGTGTGCCTCGGATCTGGCGGTCCGTGCTGCGGAGCGACTGTTTCGCGATCACGACATCGATCCTGCCAGCATCGACTTCTTGCTGCTTTGCACGCAGACGCCCGACTACCCGCTCCCGACCACCGCGTGCATTGTGCAGAATCGCCTCGGATTGCGAACCACCTGCGGGGCTCTCGATTTCAACCTCGGCTGTAGCGGATTCGTCTACGGGCTCTCGCTCGCCCATGGCCTGATTCACGCAGGCTCAGCCAAGCGAGTCTTGCTGATCACGGCGGAGACCTATTCCAAGTACATCGATCGGACCGATCGTTCGCTGAGGACGATCTTTGGCGATGCGGCAGCGGCGACTCTCATTGACGCGTCTGACGTACCTTCGCTCGCCTCCTTCAAATTCGGTACCGATGGCACCGGCGCGAATACGCTGATCGTGAACGAAGGTGGGGCTCGTCCCAGTGACGATGCCATTCAGCCAAGGCACCGCCATCGCTGGCCCAGCCAGATGTACATGGATGGCCCGGCCCTGATCGCCTATGCCAGCGAAACGTTGCCGCCGCTCATGAACGAGGTCCTAGACGACGCCAAGCTGACGCGGGCCGACGTCGATCTGTTCCTCTTCCATCAAGCAACACGAAAGTTACTGCATCACTTGCGCGATTTGACGGGACTAGAAGACGAACGCATGCCAATCGAAATGGCACACTGCGGCAACACCGTCTCCTCAACGGTTCCAATCCTGATTCAAACCCTTCGCGACCAGGGAAGAATTAAGGAAGGAATGCAGAACATGCTGATCGGATTCGGAGTCGGCCTCTCCTGGGCTGGCTGCATGTGGACGGAGACCTGGAGTCCCCGCTAGGCGACTCGCGTCCCTTCGATTTCACCTTCACGCTTCAACACCAGCGTTCGTGCTGCGCAGCCCCCTTGTTACCAAACTCGCTCAGCAGCAGGCCGCCGCAGAGCTCGCCAACCCCTATAATTCCAGGGGAAAATCACTCAACAGCCGTACGCCATCGGCCGTCACCAGGTAGTCGTTTTCCAGTCGCACGCCACCACGCAGATCTTCGTGATAGAGGCCCGGCTCGATCGTAAACACGTCGCCTTCCTCAAACACTTCATCCCAATTCGGATTGGGATGCGGCCCTTCGTGCGGCGACAGACCGATGCCGTGCCCCAGGTGATGATTGAACTTCCAGGGCAAGCACTCGTCTAGTATCGCCTGAGCTTCCTCAAATAGTTCTTGGCAACTCTTGCCCGGGCGAACGGTCGCTTCCACGTGCGGAAAGATCTTCGAACATTGCTCCGCGGCACGAAGTTGCTTATCAGTCGGATTACCACCGACGGCAAGCGTGCGACAAGCATCTCCGTTGTAGCCGCGAAATGCCGGGCCCAGATCGAGAATATACAGTTCGCCGTCTTCCGCCAGCCGATCCCGCGGAGGGCCACCACGAACGCCACTGGCGTAGTCGTTGCCCGTACCCGTCAGTGGTTCACAGAACTCACGCACAGCCACTGCCTGTAGCTCATTAAATACGTCCAGTTCGTTGACTCCCGGCACCACGATCTCGCGAGCCCGCGCGAACATCTCGCCAGTGGCATCGATCGCCTTCTGAAGCATCGCCAGCTCGTCGGGATCCTTATGCCGCCGCATGCGGTAGATCTCTGGTTCGACATCGATCAACTCGGCAGCCAGCGGAATAGAAAGATGCGGCGGAAAAGACGAGAACTCGCAGCCAATGCGAGTCGGTCGACCCGCCGCTTCAAGCACCGCGAGCACTTGGTCAGCGCACTTGGCCATTTGATCGCTGCGCATCGTCGAATGCGACTTAGCCTCGAACACGATGATCTCGTCTGCGGCGGCAACCGGCGGCTGCTTAGCAGGTGCAAATAACGTTAGATGCCCATCGGCTCGCAACACGACCGCGGTGGCAAACGTATCGCGAAAGCGAGGACCAGTGAGCCACTGCACGTGAGCAATTTGCGTGATGATCGTGAGTGGAATGTCGCGCTCCTGCATGACCGCGAGCAGTCGCTGCTGACGGCCACGACAGGCGTCGACCTGTATCTCGTAGGGATCCATTCTGAAGTCACCTCTTCCTATTTCCGTCGTTTCCGGCCCCGTGAAGAGGACTGGATTTCTAGTTCAAATCGCAAAGGAAAATCGGGCTTCAATAGCCCCGTCAGCGGCCGCACCAGCGGCAGTCAGCCCGCCACTCATTCTCAAATTGAGAATGGCGATCTCGTTTTGAGCCACAATCGGCTTATATCAAGGTTCTCGCATGCGTTCTACGAGCCCAATCAATTCGCTGCAACCCCCTTGAAAATAGCATCTTACAACACAAACCTAGCCCGACGTCAACTTTCGGCATCTCCTTTGCTTTATTGCTGTACCGTTCGGCAAACGCGTGGTAGCCGAGCCGGACAAGGTTTCATCAATCTACATAACTCAAATCGTCTCGGACAAGCGAACTGAGGGAAAGGATCGCGAACATGTTGGTGTTGAGTCGGCAGGCAGGAGAAAGAATCAAAATCGGTGACAACATCACGGTTGTCGTGTCTCGCATTGCAGGCAACCGTGTCATGCTGGGAGTCGAGGCCCCGCGCGATGTTCATATTGTGCGTGGTGAATTGAAGCCGCTCCCAGTTGAGGAACTTGATGCTAGAGCAGAAATGAAGAGGAGCCCGTTGCGCGTTCCGGTGGCCCCCGCGCCGGAACCAGAGAATCGCGTGGACATCACCCTGGAGGGAGTGAGCTACTTGGCTCGCCGCGCCCGATAGCCCCCGGCGCAGCCAGCCAATGCCGAGCGAGCGACTGTCTTTCCCCGAGCGGTCGCCCTCAGCAACGTCGACGGTTGTACGACAAAAGCTGTTTTTCACGCGACCTCTCCTGTGGCCGCGTCGAGGTTGGCCAGAGCCTCGGCGCGGCTTATTTTTTTTAGGCCCTGGGCCACTTGGTTCAAGACCGCGTCATCCTCCAGCAACACCGGGTGATGCAACAACAAGGTCCTCGTCACCGCGGCGCGGCTGTGGACCAGCTCACCAACTTTGCTACAACGTCGTTCCCCGCGGTCGACGAAGCCACGGAAGCCGGCATCGATCGCAATCCCTTCCGCTTGAATGGCCACGATCACTGCGGCACGCGAGACCACGTTCTCTTCCGCTTCAAGTCGCCAGGCCAACTTGTAGTAACTCGGCTCGGCGGCCTCGTCGGCAGTGCCAAGCGGTCGCAGCACTTCGATATCGCGCGTCGCGGTCAACAGTTGAGTCACCGCCGCCCGCCGCCTCTGATTCCTCTCTTCGAGCAATTCCAACTGCGGAACCAGTGCTGCGGCCTGCAGTTCGCTGAGCGGAAAGGCGTCGTTTCCGCGGTGTCCGTAGATCTTCGCCCGCTGCAGGACGTCCGCTCGCGGTGTGACAATCGCGCCGCCTCGGCCGGCCGTGAGTAGCTTGCTTCCTCCGAAGCTCAACACGCCTACGTCGCCCCAAGTTCCCGCCAGGCGGCCATCGATCTTTGCTCCTGGCGACTGACAGGCATCTTCCACCACCTGCCAACCACGCTCTTTGGCCAAGGCCATCAAACGCTGCATAGGGACCATACCGCCATGCAGGTGCGAGGCAATCACGCCGCGAATCTTCGCTCCGGCCGCCGCCTCTAGAGCCGTCGCGTGACTCGCCTCCAGAGCGTCAACGTCAAGCGACCAAGTATCGGGTTCGATATCGACCAGAACCGGGCGAGCCCCGACCGCCTCGATGGCGCGAAAGTTTCCTGGGAAGTCGTAACCGGCAACAAGCACGGCGTCGCCCGCCCCGATGCCAAGGCCGCGAAGAGCCGCCTCGACCGCGTAGGTGCCGGAAGAGCAGAGCAGCACGTGCTCGGTACCGTGCATTTTAGCGAGCCGCTCGGTAAGCCTGTCGCAGTTCGGTCCGTGGTACTTCCCCCAACTCCCGTCCGCCCAAGCAGCGTCAAGCGAAGCGCGTACCGACTCATCGGCCAATGGCCACGCAGGCGGGCCCTGCGGTACGGCCGGCGAGCCGCCTGCGATGGCCAGCTGGTCGCAATTCGGGATGTTCGATTCAGGCTCGTTCATATGACCTTCAACTTAGGCTCCCGCCGGCGATCACGACAGTCGCACCCATCAAGCGGGACTGATTTCGGACTAAAGAGGCGGGTAGTTTTTTGGCCTGCTGCAGGGGGCCCCAGGTGAACGCAAAAAAACTCCAAGTCGTTCCGAACCAACAACTTACGACGGAACAAACGACGACAAAAAACGGCCACAACTTCAAGCAGCATAGAGACTTAGAGTTAATCAGCCAGTTCGTCGCCTGGGGGCCAAAAAACTCCGCGTCTACGAGGCAAATGTCGGCAAAGGAATCGCCGCCTTTTGAGACCACCTGCCATCGATCTAGCCGGACCGTCACATGACTCCTCGGTTGGCTTCGCAGCCGCATCAGAAACAATCGTGCCTGGAAGAAATGGTGACTGTAAGAAGATCGGACCTGACACCTATTCTTGACTCCTGTTCTGTCTCACAAGTTACCAAGCGAGTGGCTCATTTCAAAACAAGAAAAGATTCGTTTTGAACCGAAAAAATCGGCCGCCCGTTCCGGAACCGAGTACGTGGGCACTCGCTGCATTGGCCATTCTTGGTCTGGGACTAATCGCCCGACAGCGGCGGTGATCGTCGCGCGGCATTCCGTGACGCCAGCGCGTGATGGCAGTGAGTCGACGCTGTTCTCGCGCAGGCTCTGTCCGGCTGATCTCACACCCACAGCCCAACCGTCTTGCTAGGACCTCCAAGCCCTGTAGACCAGGCTGCGCCTGCCTACAACCGGGCAAATATGGGCGAGAATTTGACGAAATATCCACCCTATTTTTGTTGACACAAGTGTCTCCAATTCGTGACAATGAAAACTCGACACACCGCCTGCACATTCACCTGCCGACAAACCGGCAGATCGGCGGGGCGAGCAATGGCGTTGGGCGACGGTTATCCGGCAACGGATCCTCTTGGGCAAGGCACTTGAAAGGACTTCAAGAATCATGATCTCAAATAACAGGGGCAAACAGATCAGCAAAACGGCAGCAACATTGGCCGTCTTTATTCTGGCAATGCAAACCGGCTTGGCAATCGCACAAACGCCAGCGGTCAGCGGCGCAGGATGCAATAATCCCAGCTACAACCCCGCCCCGGGTATTCAAACCATTCAGCTCTGCAACGATCCCTTGGCCGACGGCCTATTCACCGAAGACGGCGTGACCGGCTATCAGTACATATACGACGTGTTTACGGAGAGTGGCTGCTGTGATGCGTTCCACCTCGGTGGTACACGTGGGCCACTCGGCGACGCCGGCATCTTTATCGCCAATGAATCCGCTTGGTGGCGGGCTACGCCTAGCGACCCAAACACTTCCGGTATCTGGCAGAGGTGGGGCAACATGTCGACAACCCGTCCGGGCGTTGTCGGCGAGTCGAACCATTTCGATGGTTTCTTCGGCAACTACACGCCGATCGGTGCCACCGGTGGAACGATCTGGAACTATTCGGACGATGCCGCTGTTGGTATCAGCTCAATTGGCGCGACCGTCATCGACACTTGGGATACCAGCGTTGTGCACCAAAACACTGACAATGGTGGTCAAGGCTGGTTTAACACCCCGGGCGCCCCGATTCCATGGGCACGCGAGAATGACTGGCATCTCCCCAGCGAATACGGACAATCGTCCGAGTGGTACATGCCGGGTGGTGAGTTCACCTCCAATCACATCAAGGATGATGGTTCCAATGGGGCGGCTTGGCAGTCGTTCACCACCGTGTTCGCTGGTGGTGCGCTTGCCCTACAGCACACCATCCGGATCGTTGCTCCATACAATCCCGGTTCGATACACTTCAGTCTTGGAGGCTCTATCGGCGTCGTCACGGGACCAAGCCCCTTGGCTCTGCCGCCACCACCTTCCTGTGCAATTGGCGACGCCGACTGCGATGGGGATGTTGACATCCCAGGCGATCTGCTGCCGATGTTTGCAAACTTCACCGGCCCCGGCACGACGAACTGGATGACACCGAAAACACGAGCGCAAGGCGACGTCCACGATGATGCACTTGGCCCAACACCGAATTTGGTGAATGACGGCGACGTCGATATCCAAGACTTTCAAACGATGCTCGCCAGTTTCACTGGCCCAACAAGTTCCAGCGTTCCGGTAGCCCAGCTCTCGACCGTCGACACCGCCGGCGTTCCTGACTTGGTCTACAATTCGATTACCGGCGAAGTAACGTTGGACCCGGACGGAAATCCGCTGAACTTCTACGCGATCAGCAGCCTGGGCAACGAGTTCTTAGAGACCAATCACACACCCGCACTCGCGGGACAAGGATCAACAAGTTGGTCGTCTGAATTGAGTGAAATAGATTGGTACGGAACTCCTCTCGCAAGTCCGTTTAGCATTGGAAACGTCTTGCCAACCGGCCTCTCCCAAGGGGATGTCCTTGCGCTGGTTTCCGGAAGCATGTACGAATACCAATCTGGGCCGATGGACTTGGTCATGTCGACCTGTGCCATCGGAGATGCCGACTGCGATGGCTATGTCTCGAACCTGGAGGATATTCAGGCGGCGTTCGTGAACTTCACGGGACCAGGCACTACGAACTGGACAACGCCCAAGACGCGTGGCCAGGGTGACGTTCACGGAGACGGCACCGGTGCCACGACCAATGCTGCGGGACACGACCAAGACGTTGACAACCTGGACATCCAAACGATGTTCGCCAACTTCAATCCCGCTCCGGATGCCGCTGGTGACGTGGCGGGTGCTGCGGGCGATGGCGATCCGGCGATTCCGGATCTGATCTACGACCCGGCCACCGGTGAAGTGGTCATCGACTGGGAAGGCAACACGCTGATCTCGTACGTACTGAAGAACGCCACGAACAGCTTCATCCCAGGCAACTACAGCACGATCCTGTTGGGGTCGTTTCCAACCGCCACCAACAGCGAGTTGTCCGAGTCGACCTCGTTCGCCGAGCCGGGCGTGACAACCCGCAGCATGGGCAACGTGTTTCCGACTGGCTTGGACCTGACCGACCTACAGAATCTGCTGACGGTCAACTCGATCATCCTCACGCTCGGTGGCCCGCAGATTCCGTTCGATCTGGTCGTCACAGGCCCGCCCGTTCCGGAACCGAGTACGTGGGCGCTCGCCGCGTTGGCCATTCTTGGCCTGGGACTGATCGCCAGGCGACGGCGGTGATCGTCGCGCGGCATTGAGTGCCCCTGGCTCTACCAATGCGTCTGGTGGCGAAAGCTGATTGCGTCATGCAACCGCATTCCCTACTTAGTTGCGGCACAGTACTTACTCCCACGCATGGGCAACAAACCAGGACGCCGGCATAGCAGTCGCGGTTGTCAATCTTTGCCCAAACCGATGCATAAAACGGGAAACAGCCGAATTTTGATTGGACAAAACACATTTTTTGATTAACCAAATCCTTTCCTCGGGTCGATCTGTAGTAGATAGCAAGACACCTACTAAAACCTTTACGACGCCCATTCTGCCGGGCGATCGAGTCCACGGAAGGATTTGACCCATGCGTGCATTAACACGTCTCCGCTCTCTTGGTATCAGAACGTGCGCCACGGCCTGTAGCCTGGCATTGCTCCTTATAGCCAGCCAGGCCAGCGCACAGCTGACCGCGGCCGATTGGTCCGGCAGCCCGATGGCGGATAGTAACATCGCCCCCGCCGGCTTCGCCGTTGCCCCGTGTGGCTTCTGTGAAGACGACGGCTGCTGCAGTGAGTGCGAAGACCTCTCCTGTAGCTACGGCCCCTGCGACTGTTGCCCGCGTATGACGTTGTTCCAATGGAGCTACGGCACCAGTTTTGAAGGTGGTGCCCCGCTCGATGAGCCGCTGGTGACGGACCGTCCCGACTTTACCGAAGCGAGCACGACCGTCGGCCGTGGCGTCAATCAGATCGAAATGGGTTACACCTACGTTTACGACTCCGAAGGGGGAACCTCGACGCGATCCCAAACCTATCCGGAAGTCCTGTGGCGACGTGGCTTCTTGGCCGAGTGGCTCGAGTTCCGCATGGCGTGGACTTACAACGAAGAACGCGTTTCGACGGGCGCCGTGAATAACACGGTGAGCGATAGCGAAGACCTTTACCTGGGATTCAAGATCGCACTCACGCCACAAGAGTGCTGGCTGCCGGAGATGGCTTTATTGCCGCAGATGACCGTTCCGCTCGGCGGTCCCTTCTCGGCAGGCGAAGTTCTGCCAGGATTGAACTGGCTCTACAGCTGGGAATTGAACGACAACTGGAGCCTGGCCGGCAGCACGCAGGCGAACCGTGCAATCGACAGCGTTACGGCCAACGCCTACACGGAACTCGCTCAATCGATCGCCACCGGCGTCAGCCTGACCGAGTGCGTCGGCGCGTATGCCGAGTGGTACGCCTTCTTCCCCACAGGCGCCGACACTGAAACGAACGAGCACTACCTCAACGGTGGCTTCACCTACCTGATGAATAACGACGTGCAGTTCGACGTGCGGGTTGGTTACGGTCTCAACTCGGCAGCGGACGACTACTTCGTCGGCACCGGTGTTTCGATCCGCAACTAAGCGAGACAGCGGCGAGAAAGCGAGGGGCGAGTCCGAAGCAAAACGTGCCTACTCCGCAGATAGCTCCAGCCTACGGTGCTCTTCCCCGACGTAATTGGCTCGGCGGGCCAATCGCAATAGGTTCGACTTCACCGAGAAGATCGCAGCCTTGGGAAAGTGCGTCATACGACTAATGGGACAAAGCTCGCTGCGCAGGTACCGTTTCGCTTCCACGCTGCCGGGCCCCATGTCGTAGAGCCAGTCGCCGCGGGCGAAGCAATCCTCGATGATCTTCATATAGAGCACATTGCCCGCGCCGTCACGACTCGCCTCTTGCTTGTAGCCAATTCGCGACCCGTAGACGTAACCGTCAAAGAAGTAGTTGTAGGCGAAGGCGACCGGCTCTTCGTTGATGTATAGCAAATTCAAATCGAGACAGCCCGTCCGCGCGGCAGCTTCGTGCATGTCGCGAAAATAAGCAGCGACGCCGGCATGCGTCAGCGTCGTGCCTGTGTCTGACTCGTTCTGCCAACTGCTGGCCGCAATGTCCAGGCACTGCTCGTAGAGGTCCCAGCGAGGATCGCCGTCGCCCGCCAATTCGCCAGCTGGTCGAAAACGCTCGTATCGGACTTCGCCGCGTTTGGCGACCCGCTTGGCCCACCGCCGCGAGTTATTTCGGAACTTCGTGGTACGAGAGGCGAGGTACTCTTCCCAGGTTCCGGATAGGTCAATCACGGACGTGACTTCGGGATCGGTCCGACAGAAACTAAATCCGGCGTCCGCCATGGCGGCTTCGATCGTGGAGACCTTAGTTCCAAAGGCGCCCACCCAACGGAGTTCCATCACGTCCCAATTGCGTTTCGTGCCACGGAGGTAATCGAGCGCTGCCGTCAACGTGCGCTGCGGATCGCGGCCGATCGGTCCATAGAACGAACCCCAGTAATCAAGCACGTAGGTCAAGAAACGCAAGGAACCGGCCCCCGTGTTCTCGCGTTTCACGGTCAGCGGAACGACTCCAACCAGTTCACCAGAGTCGATCTCCAACAGCACGCGCAGTTGCTGCCCCTCGCCAAAGTGCTTCCAATAGGCCTCGAGCCACTCGAGGGTCTGGAACGGATTGGCCGACGGCGTCTCCGAGAGCAACTCCCGCCAGTGAGGACGGTACGGCTCCAGGTGCTCGATGCGGTTGATCTCAACGACGTGGGCCATGGGTGGTCTGTCTTGCTGGTTGCTTCAAATACTTGTTGGCGCGTGCCGACACCCCGGATTGGAACAGAATGCCAACCCATCAGCTAAAGAGTAGGCCAGCGGCACGTTCGTGCTGAGAAAAACAGGAAAACGAAGCCCCCCGCAAAGGTTCAAACAGTAGGGCAAATCGGGTTTTGACGACCGCGGCCGTCGCAGGCGCCCTCTTCCTACGCTTTCCCCCTGCGGTCAATCCAGTCGGGAATGTTGCATTTTGGCAACATGCCCCCTAAAACAGCCGCCTGCTCCCCCGAACAGGGCAGCTGCTGGGGGAGATCTGTGCGGCTGATATCCCTCGCGCACCGCTGGTATCATGGTGAGCATGAACGATCTCGCCCCCACAAAACGAACGCGGCTCTTTCTGATCGGTGGTTTTCTGGGCGCGGGCAAGACAACGGCCATCGCCCGACTGGCTCGTCACTTTACGGACCAGGGCCTCCGCGTCGGCATCGTCACGAACGACCAGGCCTTCGATCTTGTCGACACCCAAACGCTCAAGGCGGCCGGGTTTGATGTCGGCGAAGTCGCAGGGGCTTGCTTCTGCTGCAAGTTCGACGACCTGGTGGAAACGGTCGACCAACTTCGCCAAGAGGCGGAGCATGAGGGCGAAACAGCAGGCCCCCCCGACGTGATTCTGGCTGAGCCAGTTGGCAGTTGCACCGACTTGGTGGCCACCGTGATCGAGCCGCTACGGCAGATGTTTGGCGACCGCTACGAGACCGGGCAATTCATCGTGTTGCTTAAGCCAGGCCACGGCCAAAAGATTCTTGGCGGCGGAGAGATCGGTTTCTCGCCTAAGGCGGCCTATATCTTCCTCAAGCAAATTGAAGAAGCGGACGTCGTGGCGATCAACAAGGTCGACCGGCTCACTGGTGAAGAGCGTGACGAACTGACCCGTCTGATCCGCGAGCGATTCAAGGACAAACAGGTGCTCGCCGTGAGTGCCCGCAATGGTGACGGCTTCGACGACTTGATCGCGGCGATGGAGCGGCCGGCCGTAGCGCACGCGCAGATGATGGACGTCGATTACGATGTTTACGCCGAGGGCGAGGCGGAACTCGGCTGGCTCAATTGCAAAGTCCGCGTAGAAGCGGCCGCCGATGGGAAACTGCACCTCGATCGCACGATCCTCGATCTGGTCGAGCGACTACGAGAGGCGGCCGTCAACGCCAATGCCGAAATCGCACATCTAAAGGTCTTTGCCGAAGCAGGTAGTTCGATCGCGGTTGCCAATGTGGTCGAAGCAGGGCAGGGGGTCGAACTCTCGATCGCCGCTGAGACCGAACACCCGACTGCGGAACTGGTCGTCAACGCCCGCGTGGCCATCGATCCCGACGAGCTGACGGAGATTGTTCGCCGCGAAGTTGCTTCGCTCTCGGACGAGCAAGGCTGGCAGGCAGAGGTCGCGGATCTGCAATCCTTCCGCCCCGGTCGCCCCGTGCCGACGCATCGCGTGAGCTAAGACGGGAAGTGCCCGGCAGAATTAGCCCCTTCCCCACGCTTCCCTTACACACCGCGTGCTAGCACTCCTGCGCGGCCACTACCGGCCAAGCGGCATTCCCCTGCTGTTGGCGAATCGCTACCCTTGCCTCGTTTATTTGGCAACGCATATTTGGGCGAGCATCGCCGGGGTAAGCCCCATCGATTGAACGCCGCATTCCGCGCACCCCTTTAGCCGCGTTCGATCGATGCTAGTCGTCCAGCCAAATCGCAAAGCCACAATTGTTCGCGCCAAGAGTGCGCGAGCGTGGCGCGTCGCCCGGCAGCTTCTTCAATCACGCCAGCTGCTTTCCACTCTGGCGATCTGTTTCACCGCATTCTTCTGCGGCTGTGCAGCCCAGCAGTGGACCTATTCCCGTGACGGCGAAACCCGCAGCTGGACGCTTCCCTACTTTTCGACCGCGTCAGATGTGCCGGACCCTAGCCCACGAACGCAGCAGCTGCTACGGCGATACGATCTCGATGAAGATTCTGCCGCCGATCCGCAAACACGGCTGAGCAAGTTTGGCGACGTACTTGCCGCTGATCCGACGCCAGAAAAGGTCTTCGCCTTTGCCGAACTGGCCTACCTGGGCGGGCGAAGCGTCGAAGAGACGGACGAGAAACAGGCGTTCGACCTCTACATCAATAGCGTGGCCCACGCGTACCTGTACCTGTTTGACGAACGGTTTGCCGGCGTCCGCAATGCCTACGATCCACAGTTTCGCGGGGCCTGCGATCTTTACAATCGCTCACTCGAACAAGCGCTGCGACTGGTGAGTCGCCACGGTGGCTTACGTGCAGGCGTTCATCACCAATGCCAGGCCGGCAGCCAGCTGATCTCGCTTTCAATTCAACCACAGAACCCCAGCTGGGCCGGGCATGAGTTCGATCGATTTGAATTTGTCTCCGACTTCGATGTCGATGGATTATCAAACCACTATCAAACGTTCGGCCTGGGCGTACCTTTAATCGCCGTTCGCAAAGCCGACACGAAACCAAGCAACGGGCAAAGCGCGGCAATCGAGAAACATTATCCGCCCGGATTGAGTGTGCCGATGACCGCGTTCCTGCACCTGCAACCGCGTGAGCCTGGCAAAGGAGGACCACGCACCGCGGTCCTGGCCCTGCACGATCCGTCACTACAACACGAAGTCCGCGTCGGCCAGCGCCGTGTTCCGTTGGAGTCGGATCTGACGACGCCCCTAGCATTCTTCCTCGACAACATGGGGCACAGCGACTTTACACTCTCCACTGGCGGACTTTTTTGGCCCGAGGAAGCGGAGTCGTTCTCTGGCCTCTACATGCTGCAGCCGTATCAGCCAAACAAGATTCCGGTCGTCATGATCCACGGCTTCTGGTCGAGCCCAATCACCTGGGTGCAGATGTTCAACGACCTCTACAGCGATCCGGCCCTTCGAGATCGATACCAGTTCTGGTTCTACTTCTATCCGACCGGCAAACCGCCTGAAACAACAGCGGCCGATCTACGTCGACAGATAGCCGACTTACGACAGAGCCTCGATCCGCATCGCCAGCAACCGAGCCTCGACGCAATGGTTTTGGTGGGACACAGCATGGGTGGGCTCATCGCCCGCATGCAAACGATCGATGGCGGCGAGCATTTCTGGAATCAGATTGCCTCGAAGCCGTTCCACGAGATCAAGGCCGAACCCGATATTCGCGCCCAACTGGCAGAAAAGTATTTCTTCCGAGCCAGCCCTTCCGTTCGCCGCGTGGTAACCATCGCCACCCCGCACCAGGGCGCGGAAATGTCGAACTCCGCCACGCAGTGGTTGGGACGCCGCGTGATTGAATTGCCGAAGCTACTAACCCGCTCGCGCGACCGACTGCTGCGCGACAACCCTGGCCTATTCCGAGACGGTGACTCGACGACAACAAGTGTCGACGCCTTGGCTCCAGGGGCACCACTCTTAAACGCGCTCGCAGTTTCGCGGCGGGCTCCTTGGGTCACGTACCACAACGTCGTCGGTCACGTGGAAGACGAATCGTGGTTCTCTCCCGTGACCGGCGCTAGCGACGGCATCGTCGCCTTGGCGAGCGCCCAAGCGATTGACGCCGATTCGGAAGTGGTCGTACAAGCGGCCCATCAGGGGATCGAAAGCCACCCCCGCACCGTGCTCGAGGTCCGACGAATCCTGCTAGAACATTTGCGGACGTTGCGATAGAACATTTCAGGCGATGCCATACATGTTCGATTCGGCGTTACGATTAAGCTACCGCTAGAGCCCCAGGTCCTCTGGCTTCGCCATACTCATCGTCGCGCGACGAATATGCAAGACGTGAACCTCCTCGCCGCGAACTGTGAAAAGAACGCGAAACACGCTCGATCGCCGGCCAAAAAGATACTGCCGAATCTCTGGTTCAAACAGATCATTCTCCGGTGCGTATCCACAACGCAACGGAAAACGAGCCAACCCGGCGATTCCAACCTGAAAGCGTTCCAACCACCGCCAAGCGGTTTCGGGGGCATGCCCTGCTGCCCACGAGAAAGCGTCGTCCAAATCTTGTAGGGCACATGGCTGGACAACAACTCGATACTTCATGCATCACTACGAGAGCTATGGCGTTTACGAATTTCGTCGAACGCCTCATCGAGTAGAACACCTTTTCCTTGAGCCATCTCCTCAAGCCCTTGCCGAATCCCCGCCGCAGCTTCTTCTCGATCACGCTGAAGAAGGCGCAGGGCGTGCGCCATCAGCTCGTCGCGAGACTGATAATGCCCCGTCGCGAGCTCTCGCTCGACGAACTGCTCGATGTCCTGTGGCAAAGTATCCATGCCGCAATTGTAACACAGTCAGACCGCAGGTTGCCAACGGATTAAATCAGCCACGAATCATCGCACTGCTGAACAGCGAAACGACGTCTGGTCCAGCCGTGGTACCCGGCGAATCCTGCCAGAACATTTGCGGACGCTGCGATACTAACGCGGATGCGCCGTGCACTGCGTAAATGCCGTTGGCACATCGGTCGTGCGTTGGGTCACCGCGGGCAGACGCCCGGGGCGTGTGAAGCCGGCGATCTCTTCGGCCTCCTCGGCAACTTCGATCGGGGCCGCGACACTAACGGCGGTGGCCTTCGACTCGGTCGACTTTGCTTCCGCTGCATCCGAGAGCGGCGTCAGTTCGGCGCGAACAATTCGCACGTCTTGCGGGGCCTCGATACCGAGACGGACCGAGTTTCCCTTGAGCGCTAGAACCGTCACGACGATCGAATCACCAATGCGAATCTTTTCTTGTGGCTTTCGGCTGAGAACTAGCATGGCATGCTCCTTCACGCGGTTTCAGAATAGAAAAAAGAAGGGACTTACGCTTTGAGAACCGGAAAGACTCAGTCCGCGAACCATGCGTTCATGGGACCTCGACTACCCGACACTCCGAAGATGGGACTGGTATCAACACGCAGCGCCCGTGCCAAAGCGAACAAAAAACTGCTGGCTCCGCTATAACCCTCAGGAATCTAAGGGTTTAACTTGCACATGCCAGCACTTCCCCAGAACGCGGTCAGCTGGGCAAACTTACAAAAAGATTGAATCGATGGGACTTAGTGAAGCGACAAAACTCGCGAGATGCTACTTGCTCGAACGAGCGCTAGCGGAGCACCCTGCGAAAAACTTCCTTGAATTTCTTACTGTCCAAACTGGACACTTCTGCCAATGTTGCTTGGCCCGGCTTACTACGTTGCTTCACGACGATCGAGTTCGTCGCGAAGCTGAGCCGCCTTCTCGTAATCTTCGATAGCCAACGCGTCTTTAAGCTGCTCTTCTAAAGTGCGATCGACGCCATATTGCTCACGAACCGCGTCTTTCAGCTCTTCGAGCCGCTCCACTAATTCGCGGTAGCCATCGGAGTCATCAGAATCATACGCAACTCGCCCGCCGCGGACCAATTCTTCAATCCGCTGCACACCCCGTTCCAGCCGGCTAATCGCCTCTTCCGGGCCGCGGGCCTCAAGCTGTTCCATGGCCGTCGCCTGGGCCAGATGGAAGATCACCAACGGACGATGCCGGTCGTGATTTTCGCACCACTCGGCACTCGGCGAAACCAGACGCATCATGTCCATTAGGGCAAGCGTATGCCGTGCATCGCGTGCTGCACGAGCGAACTCTCGGAGAGCCAGCCAGCAAACCCGACGGTGGTAGAACTGTAAAAGTTCACGGTCGACCGAGCTGCACTGCTCGGGCGTCAGCTCCAGCTCATCGCCCTGATCTTCGTGCCAGTCACGCACAAGATCGAGATACGTGGCAAAACCTTCCGGCCGTCCGCCATCGGGTCGACCTTCGACCTCCATTTGCAAGAGGCCAAGTTCGAGACGCATCTGCACAAGCTCGCGCCCGTCTTCAGCGTACACACTGCGGGCCACGACCTGTTCGTCGTCGTACTCCCAATTCGACAGAATATCGTCGATGTCTTCGCGTCGCATAGCTTTCGTCCCCGTTGGCTCGCGCGAACCATGTCACACGACCGTCGGTTATTATAGTTTGACCAGCGTCCCAGACAGCCACGCAAAAGAGTGGGGTGCTTGAGACCGTAGAGCTGCTCCCGTAACGCCGGCATTGCCGACATTCTCCGTTGGGTCAAATCTCGCGTCCGTGCAAATTCTTCCTGCGTTACCAGGAAGAAACGATCTTGTCGCGGGAATATCCTCCAATCCCGTAACAACCACCACGTTACACTGAAGGCGAAAGCGGTGGCTAGTGGTAGCGGACCGATAGCGGTCTAACCTATAATTGAGTGTTTATTGATGACACGTTATCGCCGCGAGGTGGTCGTGCGGACGCAGTCGGAGTAGCAAAGTAGGCAATGAGTATTTCGGAACAAGAGAAGCAAGAGAAACAAATGGCCGAAGCCGAGGAACTCCTCGGTGATAAGCTTGCACAGATCGGCTTCGCCAAGGCGTTGTACTTTGGCAAGTACGCCGCAGCGGCATTGCCCGCCTACCCCGATGTGTTGGCCGACGAAGAGGTCAACGCACTCGTCGCCAAGCTGCGAACTTTCTGCGATGAGAAAATCGATCCCGATAAGATCGACCGAGATGCCCGCATTCCTGACGACGTTGTGCGCGGGCTCGGCGAACTGGGCGTGCTGGGTGCTTGCATGCCGAAGAGCTGCGGTGGACTTGGCCTGAGCCAGGTCGCCTATTGTCGGTTGATCAAGGTGCTCGGCTCGCACTGCGGTGGCACGGCTCTCTTCGTCAACGCCCATCACTCCATTGGCCCGCGTTCGCTGGTTCTGTTCGGTACGCCAGAACAACAAGAGCAGTGGCTGCCCAAGCTGACCACCGGCGAATGGCTGAGCGCCTTTGCACTCACCGAACCGAACGCTGGTAGCGACGCCGGCAACGTGCAAACAATGGCCACGCCCAAGGAAGACGGTTCCGGCTTCGTGCTCAACGGCGACAAGCGTTGGATCACCAACGGTGGCGGAGCCCAGATGCTGACTGTCATGGCCCGCACGCCGGTCGAGGGCAGCAGCGACACGAAGGTCACCGCCTTCATCGTGACGCCCGACATGCCTGGCTTCGAAGTCACCGAGGAACGGATGGAGAAGGTCGGCGTGCGTGGCACGATGACCTCACGCCTGGCGTTCAACGACATGTTCGTGCCGACGGAAAACATTCTTGGCAAGCGAGGCTCCGGTCTCAAGGTCGCGCTCACGGTGCTTGACTTTGGTCGCACGACGTTCGGTGCAAGCTGCACCGGAGCCGCCAGCTTCCTGATCGAAAAGGCGACCGCCCACTGCAACGACCGCGTGCAATTCGAGAAGACGCTCGGCGAGTTCGAGATGGTCAAAAAGAAGCTCGCCTACATGCACGCCGGCACGTACGCCATGGAAGCAGCCACGTTCCAAACCGCGGCCCTAATCGACGCCGGGGAAGGGGACTACATGATTGAGACCGCAGTACTTAAGGTCTTCTCGACCGAGGTACTGTGGAACATTCTCAACGACACGATTCAAATCTTTGGCGGCCGAGCTTACTTCACTGACGAACCGTACGAGCGAATGATGCGTGACGCTCGCATCAACACGATCGGCGAAGGGGCCAACGACGTAATGCGTGCCTTCGTTGCCTTGGTCGGCATGCGAGACGTCGGCCTAGAACTGAAAGGGGTGGTCGATGCCCTGTTGAGCCCGCTCGGCAACTTCCACAAGATCCGCGGCTTCGCGGGCCGCAAACTGAGCTCGCTCGTCTCGTCCCCCACGCCGGAAGTGAAACACGCCGAACTGCAAGACGACGCGGTTCGCATCGGCCGACTGATCGGTTCCTTCGCCGCCAACGTGGAACGCCTGCTCCGCAAATACCGCGAGGCGATTCTTGATCGCCAGTACCATCAGGAACGCATCGCCGACAGCCTCACCGAGCTCTACGTGAGCGTCTGCGTACTGCAGCGATTCGACCAACTGCTGAGCGATCCAAACAAGACGCCCGAGCAAAGGCAAGACGAACTGGAAACCGGCCGCTACTACCTCAAGGGAGCCGCTCGCCGCATTCGCCGCAACCTGGCCGCCTTGTGGGACAACGACGACGACGCGACCACACAACTCGCCGACCGCAAGCTGAAACAGTCGAAGGAGTAGGTCGAACTTACCGGCACCGCTGGACGGGACACCACTAGCCCGTTCGCTGAGACTATGAATGGCATTCGCGCCGCTGTTTGGCCGAAGGCCAAGCACAACTTAGCCTGGGGCATCGCCCCAGGTATCGGCGACACTATTGCCCCGTCGTCGTTTGGCCATGGGCCAAAATCAACAAGTCCTTCGACCGAGGTGACTATGGCTTTCAGCCAAATCATCTTTGGAGCGATCCTGTCACCTAGGCCATCGCTTCGCTCGACCTAGGCTATGGTGTCTATGGCCTTCCGCCAAATGGAACGATCGAAACCTGCCCTCATCTTGAAGCATTTACTTGGACAGGATGACAGGATCCCGTCTCATCCTGTTCATCCTGTCAAGAAATGAACGGCTGGTGCGTGCCGTGGAACGATCAGGTGATCGCCCCACGACTGGCTTCTCAATCATCCCGCGAGATCGGGCGGCGGCGCTGCTTCCGTTCCGACTGGCCACGCTTCTCCTTCAAACGCCGTTCGCGGGAAGCCTTCGTCGGACGGGTTTTCTTTCGCTTCTTGGGGGCCGTGGCGATCGACTCGAGCATCTCTCGCAGCTTCGACAAGCAGTCGGCCACGTTGCGTCCTTGGTCACGAAACCTTTGACTGACGATGAGAATGTCGCCCTCGGTGGTGATCCGCCGAGCGTATTTCTTCAGGAACCGTTCACGCACCGCCCCGGTGAGGCTGGGCGACGAACAGACGGCCCAGCGAAGCGTCGCCTTGGTGTTGAGTTTATTGACGTTCTGCCCGCCTGGCCCGCTGCTCCGCGCATACGTGAACTCGAACTCACGCAAAGGAATCTGCAAACGTTGATTGACGACCAGCATCGGGGCCCCACACGAACAACAACAGGCAAGACGTAATAAGCAGCGATCCGCAGCAAACGAGCGGCGGCGAACGAACCGCGTGCCGCACGTTTAACGGCGGCTACGACTATGGTATCGTGACGCTGCTTCGACGTGCGGTCAATATCGGCCGCCCGCGTCCGCTCAACACAAGCCTACTTCAAGACGGCCCACCGAGACCCGCAATGCATTCCCTCCTGCGACTTACCACTCTGCTCACAATCGTTACCGCCGGCTGCGGTGCCGGGGCTGAAGAACCCAACAAAGCCGACACACCCGCGGCGGCGCAAGCAACTACTGACACCGGCCCGACGACAAGTCTCGTCAGCAACAAGGCGGCCGACGTGCCCGATCTTCGCACCCGCAAGACCGGCAGCGACTGGCCTGGCTTTCTCGGCCCGACCGGAGACAGCAAGTCGACCGAACGCGGCATTCTCAAAGAGTGGCCCGCCGAAGGACCGCCGCTGGTCTGGGAAGAGGAAGTTGGCACCAGCTACGGCATGCCTACCATCAGCCGCGGCCGATTGTTCATGTTCGACCGCCACGGTGACCAGGCCCGCCTGACCTGCATGAAGAGCGAAACGGGCGAAGAGCTTTGGAAGTTCGAGTACCCACTCGAGTACGAAGATGTTTACGGCTACAACAACGGGCCGCGATGCTGTCCGGTTGTCGACGGCGATCGCCTCTATATCTATGGCGTGGCCGGCATGCTGCACTGCCTTAAAGTGACCGACGGCGAGGTCCTCTGGAAGCTCAACACGATGACCAAGTTCGGCGTGGTGCCGAACTTCTTTGGCATTGCCAGTGCCCCCGTGGTTGAAGACGACCTATTGATCGTGGCCGTCGGTGGCAGCCCGGCCGAGTCGCAAGGCCTGCCGGTGGGGCAGCTCGACCAGGTGCAGCCGAACGGTACCGGCATCGTGGCCTTCAACAAGTTCACAGGCGAAGTGGAGTACACCGTAGGCGACGAACTGGCCTCGTATGCTTCGCCGGTGCTGGCCACCATCGATGGTCGTCGCTGGGGATTTGCCTTCATGCGAGGTGGTCTCATTGGCTTCGACCCCAAGAGCGGCAAGCAGGACTTTCACTTCCCTTGGCGAGCGAGACTGCTGGAAAGCGTCAACGCCAGCAACCCAGTGGTCGTCGGCTCGGAAGTTTTCATTTCCGAAACGTACGGTCCCGGCAGTGCCATGCTCAAAGTCGCGCCCGGCAAGGCGGACGTAGCCTGGCAAGATGAACTCCGCTCACGCGACCGCGCGATGGAGATGCACTGGAACACGCCGGTTTACGTCGACGGCTACCTGTACGGCTCCAGCGGCCGGCACTCCGGTTCGGCTGAACTTCGCTGCGTGGAATGGAAGACCGGCAAGGTGATGTGGAAAGAACGTCGGTTGGGACGGGCCTCCTTGCTCGCGGTCGACGGACACTTGGTCTGCCTCACCGAAGACGGACTGCTGCGACTGCTGCGGACCAATCCTGAGAAGTTCGACGTGGTCGCGACGACGGCCCTTTCAAGCGAAACGATTGGGGACCGGCCTCGTCCCAAGCTGAAATACCCCGCTTGGGCCGCGCCAATTCTCTCCCACGGTCTGCTCTATGTCCGCGGTGCGGAAAAGATCGTCTGCCTGGAACTGATTCCGAAGCAGTAGCGGCCGCCCCTACGCACAGGCCGCCTGAAGCAGCTCATCACAGGCTGCCTTCGACTGGCGCACCAGCTGGTCGTAATCAGCCAGCTCGATTTCCTCGCCCATCAGCTCGACGTCGAAATAGCCTTCGTAACCTGCAGCCGTGAAACGGGCCAGCACGTCGGCCAGCGGTAAGCTACCCTCTCCGAGCGGACAACGATTTTGCTCGCCCAAGATTGTCCCTTTGGTATCGCCCACGTGCACGATGGCGGTACGAGGCGCCAGTTCATCAAGCCGCGAAAGTACTGCCGCATCTTGCGCCAGGTGATAGGTGTCGAACACCATGCGAACCGCGTCGCGCGCGTGGGAATCGTTGACCTCATCGAGAACGTCAAGTGTGGCATCAATGTCGGTCAGGAACGTCCAATCACTGGCACAGCTCTCGTGCATCGGCTCGATGCACAAATACACTTCGCGTTCGCGGGCCATGGGAGCAAGCTCTTTAAGGGCTCCCAAGAGAAGTCGCCGAGCATGATTCTTGGTGTGGCCGTTGCTGCCACCGCTATAGACAACGAGGCAGTTCGTTCCGAGATCGGCGGCAAGGTCGATCGCCTCGGCCGCGTCGTCGACACTCTCTTGATAGCTTCGACCATCGCTACCAGTGAAACCGCCGGCCCAGAGTAGATTTGAAACGGCCAACTGCGTATCTCGCAGCAGCTCGTTTCCTTTCTCTTCGCCAAAGTCGGCCAGCTTCTGTCGCCAGACGCCGATCGCGTCGATCCCGACAGCTGAGTAGCGAATCACGTCTTCGTCGAACGACCAGCGATAAGTCGTCAACTCATTCATCGAAATGCCCGTCATAGTTCCCTCGGCTGCTTCATCTGGTGTTCCGACGGGCCAGTATGTGAGATCGTATTTGGCGAGTAAAGCTGAATTCGCCTTCGCTCGAACAACAAAACGCTAGCGTCGCTTGCGGCGAGACCAATGACTCTAGGGACAGCAACTCCGACCTTTTTCGCAGATCCCATTCCCCCTATCTTGCGCACATCTATATTCACGGCGCCCTAGGGACTACGGTTCCCGCACATCTTCTCTTTCTTTCTCAACTGGTGCGACTGGCATGTCCGATACTACCGGCACGGAGAAGATGCCAGACGCGGAAAGACCGCGCATTCCGAGGCTCAAAAATCAGGGAAAGTTCGATGTCACAATACCGGAAACTGATCCTTCCGCTCGCACTGTTAACGGTCGCTACGTTCACGACCGCGGCTCAGGCACAACGGTTTCAGCCGTTTGGCCCGCTGCTGGGCGAAGAATTCGACCACGACTTCCAAATCTTCGCTCCGGCGGAGGTCAGTTCGTTCGGTGGCGGTCCGGAACCCAATTACGGTCTGTTCCTCGGCTACGACCGGATTCACTTCAATGTCGCACGCAGTAACGAGATTCCTGGCCGTTATGACGGCGACTGGGGATACGGCAACCGCGTCGACCTGGGCTACATGACCACCTCGGATCACGGTTGGTTGTTCGAGATGCTCAAGGTCAGCATGCACGAGAATGGCCCTGCTACCTTCTCGCAGCTTTCCTCTGGCGAGCTCATGAAAACGTGGCGTCACAAGCCGCTGCATTACGGTAGCATTGTGGAAACGTTCATCGGTGGCCGCTTCGCGGTGCTCAAGCACGAACGGCTCTCCGGCAACGTGACCGTGGACCACATTATCGAAAACAACATTTTTGGCCCGCAGGCCGGCCTCCGCTGGTTCAAGCAGAAGGGTCACTGGACGCTTTCGGCCGAAGGTCGCTACTTCTACGGTTACAACAACCAGAAGTATCGCCCCAACTCGGTCGATCCACAGGGTGTCCAGCAGCATCGCTGGGTACACGCCGGTGACGTTCGCACAGAAGTAACGTACGACCTCACCAAGTCGTGTGCTCTGTCGGTGGGAGCCGAAATGCTCTACTTCGCCAACGGTATTGCTCGCGGAGGCCCGACCAACAACGACCAGGACGCCCTGTACGTCGGTGCCACGTTCGGTATCAAGTTCAACCGCTAAGTCAGCGGGATCGCGTCGAACAATTCAACGGCAAGTGTCAGTTCGCTGGCCTTGCCGTTTTTCTTGCGCTGGTGGAAAAGCGGCACGCGATCCGCGCAGACCGTCGCCGCAGGAGCAGTCATTCTTGCCGCTGGGATAACTCTCTTGGTTCGTTACGCCAGCGAATCAGAAGCTGCCTTCGAACAGAACCGCTCACCAGGGCACTATTCCGCCATGGCTCGCAGTTCCAACAGCTCAGACTCCAACCGATGCTTGAGCGGACTCTCCGGTCGCAATTCCTCAAGCAACAGCTCTGCTTTCTCGAAGGCTTCGTCGCCAAGCCCTTCTCCGTTGAAAAGTTTTCCCCAACTACTTGAAACTTCTCGTTCGGTAAGCAAGGTGCGACCTCTCATTCTATGAAGGTGAGCGTTTCAGAGGAGCCACCGGACCAAAGCTAGAGCCGGTGACTTCCAGGTGAGCGCTCATTGTCAAAAATATCGACGCACGCTGCAATACCAACGCAGTAGTTTCTGCGGCTATTCGACATCGCAAGAAATGGCCAGAAACGGCCAAGCAGAAATCACCACCGAGGACGTGTATTCAGGGGCGCCTGCCCCTGGCATCTCTAGTGGACGCCTTGCGTTTCACAACCGTCAACCGCCGAGTCATCACCGAAAGTCGGATCAAGCTTCGCCAATTCTTCCGCCACGGCGTCAACCGTTTGGCGAATCTGATCCTCGGTATGCAGCGACGTCATGAAGAACCGAAGCCGTGCGGCGCTCTCTTCGACTGCCGGATAGAGAATTGGCTGGACGTTAATGTGACGCTGCTTCAGGGCGTGTGAGAGCTGCAGGCTCAGAAGCGAGTTACCCAAGATGACCGGAATAACGGGCGTTCCGCCTGCCATTCCAACATCGAGACCACGCTCCTTCGCCAACTGCAGGAAGAGATCGCTGCGAGCGACCAGTGTCGCCACACGCTCTGGCTCCTCGTCCATGAGCCGCATGGACGTCAGGGCCGCAGCGGCACACGAAGGGGGCAGGGCCGCCGCGAACACAAAGCCAGGAGCCGTGTATTTGAGGTAGTCGATGACTTCCTCGGAACCGGAGACATAGCCACCGAAGCTGCCAAAGCTCTTGCTGAAGGTGGCCATCCAGAGATCGACGTCGTTCGGGTCGACGTCGTAGTACTCCCGCATGCCGTGGCCGCGTTTGCCCATCGTGCCGATGGAGTGAGCCTCATCGACGAACAGGAAGCACTTGTGGCGATTCCGCACCTTGATGAACTCCGGCAGATTCGCGAAGTCACCGTCCATGCTATAGACACCTTCGATAGCAATCAGCACGCGGCGGTACTCATGCCGGCACTCTTGCAGGATCGCGTCTAGGGCTTCGTAGTCGTTGTGCGGGAAGGGGCGACGACGTGCTCCGGAGAGAATCGCTCCCTGCACGATACTGTTGTGGGCCAGTTCATCGTGAACGATGAGATCCTGGGCTCCGAACAGATGGCCGATCGTCGTTTCGTTCGTGGCGTGACCGCTACCGTAGGTGATCACAGCCTGGGTGCCGAGCATCTTGGCAATCTGCTCTTCCAGTTCGCGATGGACGACCTTTTCGCCGGAAACAAGGCGACTGGCCGAGGCACTGGTACCGTAGCGGGCAATGGCCTCTTGCGTCGCGGCGGTCACGACCGGATCACCCGACATACCGAGGTAGTTGTAGCTGCAGAAGTTGATGTACTCCTGGCCCTCGATCACCGTCGTGTTGGTCGTAACCTGTTCATGAACGCTAAAGTACGGATTGGGCAGGCCCGTGGCCCCCAGCAGCTGCTCGGTGCCTTTGAGCTTCTGATACTCAGGCGTCTCTGCAAAGTTGTAATACTCGCTCGGCACTTCGTAGTCGGCCGGTCGCTCGGTTCGCTCGCGCTTCTCGCCGTCGCCCAAGTAGAGGTCAACCGCCTCGATCACTTCCGCACAGGTTTCCATCTCGGCCATGACCGACTCCGGAAAACGGCCTCCGTAGATGGTCTCCAAACGATTAACGATATCGAATCGTTCGAGCGAATCGAGCCCTAGCTCGACAATGCTGGTGTCGAGTTCTAGATCCGTCACGCGGCCCTTGCCGACTTCACGCACGACGCGTTCAACGACTTCACGCGTGGTTCCTTCCGGCTTGTTATCTCTCGGCGGAGCCGCCACGAGGGCCTCGGCTGTATCCGTCTTGGCTGCGGCCGTTTCCGCGGAATCGTCGCTCGCCTTCGCAGCGGCCGGTTCGCCATTGGTAGCGGGAGCTGGCTTGGCCTTCTTCTTGGCCGGCACGATCGAATCGCGTGCCGCGGGCATGTCTTCGCCCACGTTCCACTCCGCCACGATCGTCAGTTCACCATCGAGGTACTTCTGACGGCAGGCACGACGTTGAATCTTGCCGCTCGATGTCTTGGGAATCGAACGCGTGCGAATCAACACGATCGATGAGCTGACCAGCTCGTGTTCGGCAGCCACCGCGGCACGAATCGCCTGAATCATGCCACCGGTGTCGGGATCGCGTCCTCGATCGAGTTCCTGAACGATGACCAGCCGCTGATCGCCGTCTTCCTCGACCACGAAGGCGGCACCGCTATCGGCCGCCAAACCGGTGTGCGATTCGACAACCGTTTGTTCGATGTCCTGCGGATAGTAGTTCTTGCCGCGGAGAATGATTAGATCCTTCAGCCGCCCTGTGACGAACAGTTCTCCGTCGTCCAGGAAGCCAAGATCGCCGGTCCGCAGGTACGGCCCCTCGCCCGTATCCGCCAAGTGGGCACCAAAGGTATCGGCGGACGCCTCCGGCTGCTTCAGGTAGCCCTGGGCAATGCTGGGTCCACGAGCCCAGATCTCACCAATCTCGCGGGACGCACAACGAGTGAGCGTATCGGGGTCGGCGATCAGAATTTCTTGGTCCGGCAGATTCTCACCGCAGCCGACTAAACGCCTGCCATTCTTTTCGGAGCGAACTGCTTTGTTATCGGCCAGCTGATCGGCGTCGTAGCCGCGAATCACCGGGAGCGATGGAACGTATCCGCCGGAGACGATCAATGTTGTCTCGGCCATGCCGTAACAGGGGAAGAAGGCCTCCCGTCGGAATCCACAACGGGCAAACTTCTCGCTAAAGGCGTCAATCGTTTCGGCCCGCACCGGCTCGGCACCATTGAAGGCAACCTGCCAGCAACTCAGGTCGAGCTCGTCGATCTGTTCGTCGGTGACTTTTTCAACACACAACTCGTAGGCGAAATTCGGGCCACCACTAGTGGTGCCACGATAGTTAGTGATCGCCTTGAGCCAACGGAATGGTTTCTGCAAGAACGACATCGGCGACATCAATACATTCGGCCGACCGACGTAGAGCGGCTGCAAAATACCCCCGATTAGGCCCATGTCGTGAAAGCTCGGCAGCCAAAAGACGCCGGTACCGCTGCGAGTGTGCTCGAACGCCAGGTTAATCAGCGCCGAGTTGTGCATCAGATTGTTCTGCGTCAGCATCACCCCCTTGGGCGTGCCGGTCGAACCAGACGTGTATTGCAGGAAGGCGAGCGTGTCGGAAGAGACATTCGGCATCTTCCAATCGTCGGCCATGCCGGCACCGGCCACATCGGTCGCTTGCCAGGTGAGCGCCTTGAGCTTGGGCGATTCTGCGATCACGTTATGAAGCCGGTCGAGAACCTCATCGGTGGTCAGTGCCACCTTGGCTTCCGCGTCTTCAACGATCGACTCGATGCGTGAGAGCTTGGCGTTGCGACGAGGAGGATTCACCGGAACCGCCGTCACCCCGGCATACAAACAACCGAAGAAGGCCGCCACGAACTCCATGCCAGCGGGATAGAGCATTAGCGCCCGTTCGCCTTCGAGGCCAAGAGACTCCAGCCAGGCGGCGATGGTGCGCGCTTGGCGATCAAGCTCGGCATACGTGGTGTGCAGCTCGTCGATTTCGCCATCGAGCAAGTACGTAAAGGCACGACCATCCGGCTGATGTTCGGCGCGATGCCGCAACAGATGGACAAGGGTCTCAGGATAGAAGAATGAACCTGAACGGTCGGCGTGCTGCACGTGGTTACTCACATCCGTTCCAAGGGGGGAGGCGGGACCCGTCAGTATAGCAAAAACAGGGGCCCAAGGCAGGAACCCTCGCCTCGCTTCGACTCCCCTAAATCGGGCCAAAACTATCGACCGTGGGTGTCCTTTTGAACCTCCGGACGAACGGCAGAATGCCCTTAAATTACCGCAATAAAGCCGGCACGCTCGGCGGCGAGCCAACGGACTTTATCGACCCTCCGAGGCAGCCACGACATGTCCCGCTCCGGCTGTGACAGTCGTACGACCTCGGCAAGAATTGATGCCCCGCTCCAGCGAGCTACCCGCGGGCTACCGGCAGGGGCTTTGACACCCGAGTGCCGACGAGGCGACACTGGATCTTTGCCGGCCGCCGCAGCGTCGACCATGCGACATGGTCGACCACACCAACAAAGAAGACAACCAAGGCATTAACGATGAGCAAGAGTGTCGAAGATCTGTGCCGAGAGAATGATGTCGATTTCGCCGCCCTCTGCGAACGCAGTGGGCTCGACCCGAATCGCGTGCAGGCGATCTACCTGGGACGCTGGACGCCCAGCCCGGCCGAGCGCAAGGCGATCGCGAACGTTTTGCAGGTCAATCCGGGTGACGTAGCCTGGGGACACAAGACGCCGATCCAGCACATCTACGGCCAGGGACCGGGCTAGGGCAGGGCCGGCAGCGGATCGACACGTCATGGGACGGCGAGGCTCGCGTGCGAGCCGTCGTTGTATTGGCGTTGAGATCCTCGTTGTGGGGCGGTCTCCTGACCGTCCCACTCACGTGACCACAGGTCTCCAAGAAAGGTGCCGCGTGGAGTCTCCTTGGTGATTCTGGAACCGGGGTCAGGTCTCATTGCTCTAATCGGCATCTACAAGCCAAGCAGACCGACTTCAGAACAACGAGACCAGACCCCATGGCTCGGCGGGCGCCTCGCCCTCCCACCGTCAACAAAAAAAGGTCCGCCCCAAAACTGGAGCGGACCTTCTTAGTTTTCTTAGAGCATTGATCGTTAGCTGCGATTAAGCCTTAACGACAATCCCTTCAGCCACGGCGGCTTTAAACACGTCGGCCGTAACATTGATTTCGGTGTTGTCGTCGAGCGACAGGACAGCCGGATCGACCGCATCCAACACGCCGGTAACCCAACCGCTACCGTCGTTGAACTTGATCTTGGTTCCCTTGCTAAAGCCGTTGCCTTCGGCGGCGGGCTTAGCGGCAGCCGGCTTGGCAGCGGCCTTCTTGGGGGCCGGAGCCGACCCACCGAGCACGCCAGCGAGTTCTTGAAGCACTCGCCAGTTCTCGAGGCGATCCTGCTTCGACGAGATCAACGTTTCGCTCGGGTTACCTTCGCGATCGAAGTGCTTGGCGAAACGACCTTCGCTGCGGCAGAAGTCGATGAAGTCGACCTGCTCACCCGTCTTGGGGTTGGTCCACCAGTCGTCGTTGACCGCGGGGTTACCCTGCAGCGAGAGACGCTCACGAATGGTGTCACCCTTGCGAGGATCGAAGATCATCAGCGGGAAGGCTCGGGTGTCGACCGCGAGGCGTGCCTGATCGGTCGCCATGTTGTCGGCCACGCCGTGCTCCGGCTGACAGGTGGTGTAGCAGTTGATGATCGCCGGACCGTCGAACTCCAGAGCGTCGAGCACGCAGCGATAGAAGTGGTTCGTATGGGCACAGGTCGTCTGAGCCACATACGTCCGCGGGTGCATCATGGCAATCTGAGCGATCTCCTTACGGCGTTCTTGCTTACCGGAGATCTTCTTGCCGTGCAGGCTCATCTTGGCGTTCTGTCCGGTGTACGTGGCGGACGAAGCCTGACCACCCGTGTTGGAGTAGACCTGCGTGTCGAGCACAAAGACCTTGACGTTGGCACCGGATGCGAGCAAACGCGAGAGGGCTTGGAAGCCGATGTCGAACATGGCTCCGTCACCGCCGAGACACCAGAGCGGCTTGTCCTGCCAACCCTTCTGATCCCAACGCATTCGCATACCAATACCGAAAGTAGCCACGTTCTCGAACAGCGAGTTGCTCCACGGCACGAGGTACGGGTTGTACGGGTAGGTCGAAGTGTAAACGGTGTTACAACCAGTGGCCGCCGCGATCCCCCAGTCGTTGCCATACTTGGCACCGGTGGCACTGCAGAGCATGCGAAGCGCGGTTCCTTCACCACAACCAGCACAGCTACCGGCACCGCCGGTGTAGATGTGCGTTTTTTCCTTGAGCATCATGTCGATGAGCAGATTGTCGTTCACAAACGACTCATCGGACGGACCGAACTCTTTGAACAATCGGTGGGCCTTGCGAATGTCGGTGACCACCTGATCGTTCTTGTGGATCATCTTCAGAGCATCGTCGTCACAGACGGTCACGCACTCAGCACAACCCTTGCACTTACTCGGGTCGATAATGATCGAGAACTTACCGCCAACGCCGGTCTTCTTCTTCGGCCCGTCGTAATACTTACGGGGCGTCGACCATTGCTTCGAGAAGAAATCGCGGTCGTGATCGTCTTCGATCGCGGCCAGTTTCTTTTCGACATCGGGCTCGGCCATGACCTTACCGAGGATCGCGGTGTCCGGGCAGAGCGTCACGCAGTCCATGCAGCCGGTACAGTTGTCGGCGATGTACTCCGGAATCTCCGGGGCAATGTAGCTGAAGTCACGCAGCGTGGCGGTTCCGGCCGGAATGACCGAACGGGCGACGGATTCGTCCGCGGGCAAGCCCTTTTCGGCGATTCCGTCTTCGTAACCGCGAATGATGCGATCGTTGAAGTCGTTCACATCCAAAATCGGCAGGGTGACCTGCTTGTAGGGCGAATCGACCAGCGTTCCGTACGAGTTATTGTTGTACGGATCACGATCACTTGCTTCGTTCAGCGACGGCTGTTTTGCGTCGGTGGCCATAACTCTCCATCCAATTCAAGTTCGGTATGTAAAATTCTCGCAGTCGTTCACGCTCAGAGGCGTTCACTCTCGTGAAGCACTAAGCCTGAATCATCTCCTGCGGAACTTCTTGCATTTCACTATATCCACGTCGCACGCAGGTCACGTTGTCTTGAACGACCTGCTCACCACGCTTACCAAAGTACTTACGCAGCGCCTTCTCGAGTCCCTCGAAGACCTGAGCATCGGACATGCCGCTGTCTTCCGCATACGGGGTTAGCTTGAGGAACGCCCCCAGCAGGACGATACCCTGCATACGCATTTCCAAGTCGGCCACCGAGGCGACCTCCCGAGCGATTTGCACCATGTCGGCGTAGTAGATGCGAACCTTCTTCTCGCGAATAATCTTCTTCTTTTCGTCTGGAATTCGCTGCCAGACATCTGCCGGATCGCTATAAGGCGACTGCATGAAGACCGCACCACCATCGACCACACCGCGAAGCGGGTTGCCGCTGAGAATGGCATTCACATCGTTGAGCACGACCAGGTCGACGAACTCGAGTTCGGCGTGCGTGAGAATGTGCTCGTTGGCGATCGTCAGGTAATAAGTCGTCGGCAGACCCTTCTTTTCCGAACCGTACTTCGGATAGGCCTGCACGTCCTTGCCGAACACCTGGCCGGCAATGGTAGCGATAACCTTGTTCGTCGTCACGGAGCCGAAACCACCGACCGAGTGACCACGCATCGAGAATCCACCATCCGGGCGAAGATCGGGATCGACCGACTTGGGCAGGTTCAGCGGGTGCTGAATACCGACAGAGAAGAAGTCGGCGCCGTCCTTCACCATGTTCTCGAATACGGCAATGATGTCGCCAGGGCGAACGTCGCGGCTACCGAGACCGGCAGCACCGTGGAACACCTTGGGAGCCTTCGCGATCTTTTCGTGGCCCATTTGTCCGCTTAAGGCGTCACAGAAGGCGGCTTTGATTTCACGAGTGAGGTGATTACCGGTCGTGGAGAGCGGATCGTCCATTCGCTCCAGCACGGTGATCGCCTTGCAGTTCTTCAGAGCGTTAACGATTTGCTTGCTCGGGAAGGGACGGAAGCAGTAGATGTTCAAGCAACCTGCCTTGATTCCCATCTCCTCGCGGAGATAGTCGACGGTCACCTGGGCCGTTTCCATGTAGCTGCCCATACCGACGACGATGTACTCGGCATCCTCGCACTTGTATGGCATCACGAAGTCGTACTTGCGACCGGTCGCTTTCTCGAATTCGGTAAAGGCCTCGGCCAAGGCTCCTTCGACTTGATCGTAGTACTTTCGCTGAGCGATCTTACCCTTCATGTAGGAGTCTTGGTTTTGCACCACGCCCGACATCAGCGGATTCTCAGGATCCATGAGGTTCATCAGCTTTTCCGCGGGACTGCCAATGAACTCCTTCATGAACTCCGGCTCAGGCAGTCGCACGCTCTCGACCGTGTGGGTCGTGAGAAAGCCATCCTGCACGTTCATGAACGGCGTCTTCGAGGCTTCCGCCGCGCGACGTGAGATCAAGCAAAGATCGCCTGCCTCTTGAGCGTTGCGTCCGAACAGAGCTCCCCAGCCACAATCCGCAACCGACATGACGTCGTCGTGACCGGCATGCACGTTCAACGAATGGCTCGTCAAAGCGCGGGCACCGATATTGAACACGACCGGAAGTCGCTTACCGGCAATCGTGTAGAGCACTTCCTTCATCAAGACCAGGCCTTGGCCGGACGTGAAGTTCGTTACGCGTCCACCGGCCAGCGCGAAACCTTCGCAGAAGGTGGCCGCCGAGTGTTCGCTTTCCGGCTCGAAGAAGACGAGCTGCTCGTCCCACAAATTGGGACGACCATTGTGCACCGCGGCATTGAAGCCGCTACCCATCGTTGTCGAGCTAGTAATCGGATAAGCACCCGATCCCTGGCAGATGTTGGTCTCCACATGGACGACCGCTTCGGCGCCGTCGCAGGTCGTGGGAATGCCGGAATATTCGTACTTGCCTTCTGCGGGCTCCTGGGCGGGGATATGACTCTCTTGTCCACCCGTGGTTGCCTCAACGGTCGCTTGGCTCATCTTATATTTTCCTCAGTCCTTATCGAAACAAGCAGGCACGTTCGTGCGATGCGACATCCGTCCCATCGATCGAATTGCAGAGATGACGCAACGCGTAATCAACGCGACGCGACTCCCGCAACAAAACTCGCCAGAATCGAACCCACGCGTGCCACTCGGTTCAAGATTGGCTCATTAACTTTCTATTTCTCATCACGACGATCCGAGCAACTTGCATCCGCATTGCTCGGCAGACTCCCAAGCGGGCTGCCTGACGGGCAACTTCTTCAGCGAGAAGGTCGCTCATCGTCAAACTTCTGATTCGGCCTATCGATCCTTCGGCATCCGCATGCCCATCGTTCCAGCCAAACGTCGGTCCATCGTCGTAACTTCACGCTCTACCGTTACTTCACGCTTCTACTTTCACGCTTCGCCGCTAGCACCCTGTCGTGCAAAATCACACTCCAAGGCCAACTACCCGGTGCTCAGAAACCTCAAGCCGTCCCGCTCAGCGGTGTTACGACCGGAGCCAAACAGGGAGAATCGGGTGCAAATGACGGGCAAGCGAATCGCCAACGGTCCCCATAATGTACCGATTGACGCATTTTCCTTCAATTGGCATTCGTCCTGATCACGTCAGAGAGAGGAACTCGAACTCGGCATTACCGTCCCCACGACACAGGCCATAAACCATTTTCATCAAACACCTTACGGCGACATCCAGGACATCCTCTAACATTTGTTTCAATGGCCAAACTTGCTGGCCATCGCGATTTCGCGTACGTTTCGGCCGGTTTTGACGGTTGCCAAGACCCCATATCGATCCCGGTTGGGGGCCTAATCAGTTCGCCACAAGCCGTTTTGCCACCAAGATTTACGTAGCGACCGAGGAAGGCAGATTTTCTTGACAGTTCGCCGAGTCGCATCTACTATCGACTAGGGGGTCTGCGGAAACGATGCAGCCACTTTGTGTCTCCCGTTCTTGACTGACCCCATTTTCAAACCGAGAAGAGCGTTCCCAACTGAGAAGAGACGGCCTCTGGCCGAAACGATCGATGGCAACAAGTGATATTTTGATGGTGGTCGGGATCCTGGCCATCGTGTTGTTCCTAGTTTCGCTCGGATTGAGCTATAAGTCGTGGCGCGTTCACACGTTGATTCTCGCCTTTCTTGTATTCGCCGCCGCGGGCACTCAATTCGTGATGGCCGTTTATGCCTTGAAGACGCACAAGTCTTGGCAAGAGATCATCTACGGCGTGCGCAAGCCGGACCGCGAAAAGCGAAGTAACGGCCTCGTCAAAGATATCGAAATCGAAACGAGAAAGAACGAGATTCTCGCCCACGGGGATTGGACCGGCGGCGTACTCACCACCGAAGGCATCGACCAGAAGAAGCAACGCCTGCTAGCACTTTCCGTCGATCGTGGTGGCTGCTGGAAGCAATGCATCCCGGCACCCCAGGGTGACGATGGAAGAGTCAACGTTCGAGTTCCCAACCCCGAAGGCCGGCAGCTCCGTGCGAACATGCTCGTCTACGCCTTTGAAGACACTCCCGTCGCCGATGGCGGCAAGTACGTCGGAGAATTCCGTATCACGGGAGTTACCGTGGCGGACGAAGATGATGCGGCCGAGGAGGGCGAGGGCGGGTCTTTTACGACCATCCAACTCGTCCCCTCGTTGCCCCTGGATCCGACGATCAACAAAGAAGAAATCGAACGCATCACCCAAAGCGTGACTCGGCTCGAAGGCCAGGGTGAAGACGCCGAACAGGGACATTGGACTATTTACGACCGCATGCCGGCCGACGCACACTACCTATTCTCGGCGCAAGCCCTGGAAAAGGATGGAGAAGAACTCTCCTCCTGGGTTCCTGAGTCGGTGCTGGAAGAATACAAGAAAGACCTGCAACCGGCCGACAAGAACGATCCGGCCGAACGCGTTGAAGTGCTCGTTCGATTTCGAAAGGACTACGAATACACCGTCCCAGAGCTCAGTGGCGAATTGGTCGCCCCGACTGGCGACGACGAAGACGATGAAGAAGAGGCCCCGACCGAATTCACCGTCAGCTTCAAGAAGGGCCAGGTCGCCTGGCTACCCAAGAAGACCGCTCAGGTTCTCGACCGCGAGGTCAAAGGCGCCGACGACTTGGCCGCTGAGGAGATCGTGCAAATCAAAACGCAGGTGCCGTCCAACTTTGACTCCGGCATCAAGCTGCCCGGCTACCCGGCGCCTGAATCGGACAAGGACTTCAAGAACATTCCGGTCGCTCCGCGGTATGTTCGGGAGCTGCGAAATTACCGAACGCTATTTCGCGGAATTCGTGGCAATCAAGTCCGCCAGCGCGAGGCAGCCGAGAAACTCGCCGCGCAGACCGCTCAACTCGACGTTGACCTCTCCGCCGACACGGCCACGCTCGAAGCGCTGAACGAAACGACGGCCCGACTCGAATCCGATTCGGACAACCACGCCAAAGAAGAGAAGGCCGCCAAGAACCATTTGAGTGACCTCAACACGCAGCTCAAGAAGCTGGCCGCAGAGCGTAAGAAGTTGCTCCAGGACAACGATCGCCTGGCGGCCGAGCTCGATCGGCTTCAAAAACGGGCCGCCCGCGTGATCGACCAACGTGCCCCGGCACCATCGATCGACGGTGCTGCGAGCCTTCTCCAACCGGCTGGCGACCGTTAGTCGCAAGTCCGTCGGAAAGTCAAGAAACACCTCTTTTTGCGCCTGCGATGCGGCTCCGTTGGCCCCGCGGATCATGCACCCCAAGACGTTTCTGGGCCTGAAACTCGGGATTCGCCTTCCCCGGGCGAAGAGCCTCCCCTAGAATTCCCAAGCCCGCAAACGTACGACTTCCGTTTGCAGCAATGTAACTTGGGAACAAATAGAGACGGCTATGGGCATCTACGATCGCCAATACTATTCCGACGACGAGCGGCAACCGGGTATTCAGCTCGGCGGCTCGAGAATGATGGTCACCAATTTGGTGATCATCAACATCGCGATCTACGTCGTCGATTCTTTCTTGAAGGGGCAAAACGGCCGCCCCATAATCAATGACACCTTTTCTCTGCACGCCGACGTGCTGACGAAGCCCTGGCTGCTGTGGCAACTGTTGAGCTACGGATTCCTACACAGCATCAATAACGTGAGCCACGTGTTGTTCAACATGCTGGGCCTGTGGATGCTCGGCCGCGATGTCGAACAGAAATATGGCCCGCGGCGATTCCTACAGTTCTATTTGTCGACCATCATCCTCTCCGGCCTCGGCTGGGTGCTATGCGAAGCGGCCCGTTACGGAACCTTCGCGCCCACCGTACTCACGCCACTGGGCCTCGAACCACCGCATCTTATTGGCGCCTCGGGCGGTGTGTTCGGTGTGATCGCCGTATTCGTACTCAGCTTCCCGCACCGCCGACTTTACATTTGGGGAATCTTGCCGATTCCGGCCTGGGGTCTGGGCCTTCTGCTCGGAATCACCACGGCCTACTCGATGAACAACCCGAACGATCCGGTGGCCCATTCGGCACATGCGGTTGGAGCGCTGGCCGGAGTTCTGTTCTTCAAGACTGGCTGGCAACTTGGCAATTTGATTCCTGGCAGTCTGTCGCTTTCCGCCTTGAAACCGCGACCGAAGATTCGCATCCACGACCCCGACGCCAAACAGCGTAAGGCAGAAGAGAAACTCAGCAGCGACGTCGACCGCATCTTGGAAAAGATCAGCCGCGAAGGTGAAGGCAGTCTCACCGCCCGCGAACGCAAGACATTGCAGGACGCGAGCCGAAAATACCAACAACGGGATTCCTAACGCCGCTTCCGTTTCACGAGATTCCGACTCGCAGACAAGGACGTTTGCCGATGAGACTCCGAACCGCCAAGATCGTCGCTCTGTCGGCTCCGATATTTGTGGGCGCCGCTTGGCTGGTGAGCATCTCTTTGTTTGGAAAGGGCACTGGCGGCGTTTCGCTGCCGAGTGTGGCGATTTCCGCAGGCGAGACCTCCGCGAGCAGTCGCCCCGGCAGTGCGTCCACCGACAAGGCGATGGCTGAAATCCCCGAGGGTTTTCATCTCACCTCGAACGGGGCAACGTCCGCCCCAACTCCCACCCATTGGGTGCCGGCCTTTCGTATCGACCGCCACGAAGTGACGAACGCCCAGTTTGCGATCTTCGTCACCACCACCGGCTACATCACCACCGCCGAGCAGACGGGCAAGGGGCACGTCTTTGTCCCCAAACAGAACACTTGGGCGGCCGTAGCAGGCGCCGACTGGCGACACCCCAGCGGTCCCGATTCCTCCATCGCGGTCCGAGACGAATACCCGGTGGTGCAGGTCTCCTATTACGACGCACTCGCCTATGCCCGTTGGGCTGGCAAGGAATTACCTCGAGACGGTCAGTGGTTGCGAAGTGCCCGTCGCCGCGGAGAGATACCGCCGCCAGGCAACACGTTTCAAGGCTGGTATCCGCTCAAAGACACGGCCCGCGATGGGCACCAGGGACTCGCCCCCGTCGCGTCCTTCGCGGCCAACGGCTACGGGCTGCTCGACATGCACGGCAACGTCCGCGAGTGGTGTCATAACTCGTTGACCACAGACGGCGCATCTCCGGCCGTGCTGTTGGGACTCCACTGGCTTTCAACCGATGCCAGTGGCAGCACTACGCAGGAGCCGAAGGAGGTTTCCCCTGACTGGTGCGACGACACAACTGGCTTCCGCTGCGTGACGGAATAACGGCAACGAAGTCATAAGCTTCGACGTTACTCGCAGCCGTCTTCGCCACCGTTATCGGCCCCATCATGAAGCAACGAGGGGTCGTCGTAGACATCCCTGCCAACATGTTTGATCATGGTTCCTTCTAGGGTGGCGCGATCGATCGGCGGAGTCAGCTCGTAGAGATCGCCTTCGACAGTAATGTAAAACCAAGCCTCGGCACCACCATGGCCGACTGAGGAAGTTTCGCCGCGTACGTACTTCTCTTCCGAGCCCCGGACGTTGAAGTGGTAATCGCCTGTCGGTTGCGAGAGCCCCAAGTCGCTGTCGAGCGAACAAAGCTCCTCCGGAGACGCTGCCGGCGAGCCGTCAGGGTATTCGCCCCCCACGCCACCACTACCAGAACTGCTGCCGCCTCCTGCGCTCTCGCCTTCTTGACTCTCGCCCTCTGGGCTCCCTTCCTCTGCTTCGTTCTTTGCGAGGGAGGAATCGCCGTCCTGACAACGCAGCGCCGCGAGCGCCGCATCGCGTCGCGGTCGCCAATGCTCATCCAACAACTCGCAGTCCTCGGGAGAAATATCTTCCGGATGGGCCGCGACGACATGCCCGGCATATTTCAACAGGTTGACTTCGCCCAGGTGCCTGGGGCGAATCTCCTCATGCCATAGTTCGTCGACGTCGTCAGCAAACGGCTCAACCTCCAACGTCGCATAGTCGAGCATCACAATCTTTTCCGAGTCACCGCTGATCATTCGACGAATGCGGTCATTCATGCCATAGCTCGGATCGTCTTCGAGCTTCTCAACATCGGACGGACAATGAAAGACATCGATCTCACCTTCCACCAGCGGGGAAAGAAAATCATTCCACTTCGCCGCAGATAGCTTTCGGCGTTCACTCGCGGAAAGCTGCAACACAATACCCACCTGACGCAGGCGTTCCGCACAATCGGCCGCACGCGATCGCTCATTCGCCGTATATACGGCCGAGGCCAACAGGGCGATGAGAACGCCCATGATTGCCAGAACAATTAATAGCTCGACGAGCGTAAAGCCACCGCCGCAGCGGCATAACGACCCCCGCGATCGACGACCACGTGTCCCACGGTCGAGCGATGCAACTGCGTCAACACTTGGCACTCGTGCCATGGCTAGAGATCCGCTGAAAAAAAGGATCGAGGCCGGCATCACCTTCCCGCGGCGAGCAGCCATCCAATCCAGATCGCCCACCCGCGAAAGTCGTTTGCCATCGACCAGAAAAGAAACCCAAGCCTTTATGTCAAGCATAGCGATCTGGAGGGGAATTGCCTAGCAGATTGCGAGCATTTGAAGGCCGTCGCGAACATGCACAACAACCGCTGCTCTGCGGCAACCTCTCCGCCCCCATGACCGGCCGGCGAGGGCAAACTTGACCAGCCAAGCTAAAGCGTTATCCTGTGGGCAGATAGGTTTCAACCGGAACAGACCTCGAGATAGGGATTTCAATAAATGCGTACTTGCCTTCGCGCCGTCGTCATTCTGTTACTGCTCACGATCGTGGGCACCACGTTGGTCTCCTCGACTTCCGCCGAACGTCGTCGTTTGCTGCGTCGCCGCAACAACGTCCGAACCGCCAGCGCGGCAGCGGTCGAATGGGCCCAATGGCGCGGACCCAACCGAGACGGCATCTCGCAGGAAACAGGTCTCAACTCCGACTGGGAAGCGAACACCCCGGCAATCGCCTGGCAGACTAAGGGCCTCGGCAAGGGCTACTCCAGCGTCTCGATCGTCGGCGACAAGATCTACACGACTGGCGCCTTCGGCGAACAATCCGAGCTGCTTGCCTTGAATCTCAAAGACGGTAGCCGACTCTGGTCAACGCCGCTGGGCAAAGACAACGACGTCAACTGCACGCCCACCGTCGACGACGGTCGCGTGTACGCCATCGGCTTCAACGGGGCACTCCTCTGTGCCGACGCGGAAACCGGCAAGGAAATCTGGCGAAAAGATTTCGCTGAGGACTTCGGCGGCAAGATGATGTCGCGATGGGGCTTCAGCGAATCTCCCTTGGTCGACGGCGATCGACTCATCTGTACGCCCGGTGGAAACGACGCCGTGATCGTGGCGCTCGACAAGCGCACCGGTGATTTGATCTGGCAGTCGAAGCTTGGCGAGACCGGCGAGAATGGCAAGGACGGAGCCGGTTACTCGTCGATCGTGATCTCGCATGCGGCGGGTCGCAAGCAATACGTACAACTGACCGGACGTGGTGTGATCGGTGTCGACGCCGCCAACGGTAAGATGCTGTGGGCCTATAACCGCGTCGCCAATGGCGTGGCCAACATTTCCACCCCGCTGGTCGATGGCGACTTCGTCTTCGCATCCACCGGCTATGGAACGGGAGCGGCGCTACTTAAGATCAACAAGAATGGGAACGACTTCAATGCCGAAGAGATTTACTTCTTGGAAGCAGGCCAGATGCAGAACCACCACGGCGGCATGATCCGCTTGGGCGACTACATCTACTTTGGCCACGGCCACAACAAAGGCTTCCCCCGCTGCATTGAAATGAAGACCGGTGAGGTGCAGTGGAAGGACCGCGGCCCTGGTTCCGGTTCGGCAGCGGTCGGATATGCCGATGGCCACCTCTACTTCCGCTACCAGGACGGCGTGATGGCGCTCATCGAAGCGAATCCCAAGGAGTACAAACTCAAGGGCACGTTCGAGATCGCCAGCAAGCACTCCTACAGCTGGCCTCACCCAGTGATCCTGGCCGGCAAGCTCTACCTGCGTGAGCAAGACGAACTGCACTGCTACGACATTAAGGCGACGGAGTAGTCACTACACCGAGACCCAAGGGTGCCACTGGCTCCGCCAGTGCTGAGATGGCGAGGCTCGCCCTCGCGGTTATTGCATGGCCGTGCACACTCGCCCGCACAGACGCCGCGTGCAACGACGGATCGTTTGCGGTAAACTGGTATCCATGAAGGATTTCTGGCCACCAGCGTTCCCCTTTCGCGGTCTCATCGTTCGCGGTCTCATCGCGGTCGTTGGCGTCGTCGCGTTTGGTTTTGAGCTAGCCGAGGCGGAGCCGATCGACTTTGGTCGCGACGTCCGTCCGATTCTTTCCGACCGCTGCTTCAAATGCCACGGGCCCGACACGGCCGAACGCCAGGCCGACCTGCGTCTCGATCAACGCGAAGCGGCCCTCGCAGTGGCCGAGTCGGGCGAGACGACCATCGTCCCTGGCCGGCCGGAAGAGAGCGAACTGTTCCGCCGCCTCATCACGAAGGACGAAGACCAGCGGATGCCCCCGGCGGGTCACGGACCGGCGCTCACAGAAACAGAGATCGCCACGCTCCGGCAGTGGATCGCCGAAGGGGCCGAGTACGCACCGCACTGGGCCTTTGTTTCCCCGACGCGACCCGAGCTGCCCAGCGTCAAGAACAATACCTGGCCCCGCGGGAAAATCGATCGCTTCGTGCTGGGACGCCTCGAGCGGGAAGGGATCTCACCCGCCAAGGAAGCCGACCGCCGCGTGCTCGTTCGCCGCGTCTTTTTTGACTTGATCGGCATCCCGCCCACGATCGAAGAAGTCGAGGCCTTCGTCCGCGATGAAGGTGACGATGCCTACGAACGCCTCGTCGACCGACTTCTCGCTTCTCCCCACTACGGAGAACGAATGGCTCAGGATTGGCTCGACCTGGCCCGCTACTCCGACACGACCGGTTTCGCGGCCGACAGCCCACGCTCGATGTGGCTGTTTCGCGATTGGGTCATCAAGGCCTTCAACGACAACATGCCGTTCGATCAGTTCACGATCGAGCAGCTCGCCGGCGACATGCTTCCCAATGCCACGGTGAATCAGAAAATCGCCACCGGCTTTCACCGCAACAGCATGCAGGCTCTCGGCAACAACCCTCGCAAGGAAGAATTCCGCGTGAAGGGGATCGTCGATCGGGTGAACACCACGGGCCGCACCTGGCTGGGGCTAACCGTTTCTTGTGCGGAATGTCACGACCACAAGTTCGACCCCGTCAGCCAGGAAGAGTACTACCAGCTGTTCGCGATCTTCAACAACATCCCTCACTACGGCAAGGCGTTCACGGTTCGCGGCCCGCGGATGAACGCCATTGCCCCGTTGGCCGAAGCTCGCCGGGCTCAGATCGAAAAAGAAATTGCCGAACTGAAGAAGGAGATTGTCCCTTACCGTCCAAAGGAGCTGGGGCTGCGTTATGGAACCTGGGAAGCTGGCGCTCGGCAGCAGCTGTTGCATCCCAACACGTCGACCGAGGCGGCTCCGCTTGTCGCTCGCTGGCCGCTGGCCGAAGACCTAAATGACCAGGGCAACTCCCCCACGACGACGACGCTTCGTGCGGACTCTGGCTCGGACACGGCTCCCGCCACCGGCTGGACCGACGGCCCGGCGATCACCAAGCACAAGGCTCTTCTTCTGGCCGACAAACAATACCTTCGCGTTGAGCATTCGGACAAGCTCAGCGCCCAAGGTGACATGACGATCACCGCCTGGATCAAGACGACCAGCGATAAGGCCGACATCGTTTGCAAATGGGATTCGGTCCGCGGCCAGCGGAGTTTCGTGTTCGGCATCGGTGGGGAAGGGGAGCAGAACGCCACGCCGGGTAACCTTTACGCCTGGACCTCGGCCGAGCAAACGTACTTTAAGGGACAACAGATCTACGGTTCTATTCCGGTCAACGATGGTCGCTGGCATCATGTAGCCATGGTCTTTCACGCCGGTGACCGCATCGACCTTTACGTCGACGGAGTTCGTGACGCGCGGGTTCGCCGCAGCGGGAACGCGCCCGAACGGCTTGCCGCGGCCACGTGCGACTTGGTGATCGGGGGTGGTTATAGCCTCAAGCCCGATCCCAGCAGCTACTTTCTCAAGGGCGCGATCGCCGATGTACGAATCATCGCCGCGGCGGCCGAGCTTGCTGCCACCGTCGGTCGCGTCACACCAGAGATTCGCGATCTGCTCGACATCGAATTAACACGTCACACCGACGCCCAAGGGCAACAGCTCGCCAACTTCTTCAATCGCATGGATCCAGGCGATGCCAGCGAAGAGGTGAAGCATCGCCTCACGGTGCTGCACCAGGAGCTCGACTTCTTGGCCCGCGAGCACGAAGCCCAGACGATGCTCGAGATGGACGAGGCTCGCGACACGCATATTCACATCCGCGGTGACTACCTGGCCCCCGGCGAGCAAGTTAACCCCGGGGTGCCTGCTTTCTTGCCATCTCTGGCAGAAGGTGAGAAAGCCGATCGCCTCTCTTTCGCTCGCTGGCTGGTCAGTGGCGAGCATCCACTTACAGCCCGTGTCGCAGTCAATCGCATCTGGCAGCACTACTTTGGCACCGGCCTGGTGAAGACGGCCGACGACTTCGGTCTGCAAGGCGACTGGCCCTCGCACCCGCAACTACTCGACTGGTTAGCCGTCGAGTTTGTCGAGAGTGGCTGGGACATGAAGGCGTTGCACCGCCGCATCGTCACCAGCGCGACTTACCGACAGTCGGCCGCCGCCACGCCCGAGGCGTATGAACGTGACCACGATAACCGGCTCCTGGCCCGAGGTCCACGCATGCGACTTCCGGCGGAACAGATTCGCGATCAGGCACTCGCGGTCGCCGGGCTGCTGTCCGATAAACTCGGCGGCCCCAGCGTGCATCCCGAGCAGCCAGCCGGCCTGTTCGAGGAAAAGGCCCAAACGATGTACCACCCCACTTGGGTCACCAGCAGCAGCCCCGAGCGTTACCGCCGCGGGGTCTATGTCTATTGGAAGCGGATGAACCTGTACCCCACAATGGCGATCTTCGACGCTCCCACACGAGAACGTTGCCGGGTGACCCGAGCCGCCACAAATACGCCGCTGCAGGCTCTCGTGCTGCTGAACGACCCGGTCTACCTGGAAGCCGCCAGTGGATTCGCCGATCGAATCCTCGCCGACGCGACCAACGACCTGGCTCGCATCGACTATGCCATTCACCGCTGCTTAGGAAGGCCGTCGAGCCATGACGAACGACTGCGTTATGCCGCATTCGTGGAAAGGCAGCGGCAGCGTTATACGAGTGATCCCGCCGCCGCGGCCGAGTTGTCAGGCGGCATCGAAAGCGCCGGCGACGCCTCGACCGCTTCCAAGCCGGCCAAGAAACGAAACCAACAACAAACCATCGAGCGTGCCGCCTGGACGACGCTGGCCAGTTTGCTGCTGAATTTGGACGAGACGATTAGCAAACCGTAACGCCGGTGAATGGCGACGCCCACCTACTAACCCGAAGCGTGAGCTAGGGAACCAAGAAACAACATGCCACGCGTCAGCGTCGCTCCACTGCAGGAACAACGTCACACTGGCGGAGCCAGTGGCACCCAATTGCACCATGACCAACTCACGCGAACAACTCGCCAACGCCGTCACCCGCCGTGCCTTTCTCGCCAAGAGCAGCACCGGGATCGGAACCGCTGCGCTCGCTTCCCTGTTGGCAACGAATGCAGGTGCAGAGACGGGCAAGCCTGCGGAAGCCAACCAACCACCGAAGAACGTCATCCCAGTGACCCACTGTGGCTGCCCTCACTTCGCCCCCAAGGCGAAACGGGTCATCTACCTGTTCATGTCGGGCGGGCCCTCGCATGTCGACCTGTTCGATCCCAAACCGATGCTCACCGAGCGTGATGGACAACCGATTCCCAAGGAGCTGATCAAGAACCATCAGTTCGCGATGATCAAGTCGGGGGCACCCACGTGCAAAGCGTCGCCGTACAAGTTCAAGAAGCACGGCGAGAGCGGCAACGTGCTCTCCAGCCTACTGCCACACATGAGCGAAGTGGCGGACGAACTGGCGATCGTTCGTTCGCTGCACACCGACACCTTCAATCACGATCCTGGCGTGATGTTCATGAACACCGGCGACGTCCGCTTCGGCCGACCGTCGATGGGCTCTTGGGTTTCTTACGGTCTGGGGAGCGAGAATCGCGACCTGCCAGGCTTCGTCGTGCTCGCCTCGGGCGTGAACACCAATCAGCCGCTGCTAGAGGCGTACTGGGGCAGCGGCTTCCTGCCGACGCAGTACCAGGGCGTGCAGTTTCGCAACCAGGGCCAGCCGGTGCTATACGTGAAGAACCCGGCCGGCCTAAGCGAGAAGGTTCGCCGCGACATGATCGACGTGATCAACGAGTCGAACCGTCAACACCTGGCCGAGGTGGGCGACCCGGAGATTCGCACGCGGATCGAGCAGTACGAAATGGCCTACCGCATGCAGATGAGCGTGCCGGAGCTGACCGATCTCACCAAGGAACCGGCCAGCGTGCATGCTATGTACGGCACGGAGCCGGGCCAGGTTTCTTACGCCAACAATTGCCTGCTCGCCCGCCGGCTGATCGAACGCGGCGTCCGCTTCGTGCAGCTCTATCACAAGGGCTGGGACTCGCACACCACCATTCAAAACGATCACGAACGACAGTGCCGAGAAACGGATCAGGCGACCGCCGCCCTGATCAAAGATCTCCGCCAGCGTGGACTACTCGACGACACGTTGATCATCTGGGGTGGAGAATTCGGCCGCACGCCAATGGCCCAAGGTTCCGGCAAGAACTATGGCCGCGACCATCACCCACACGGTTTCAGCATGTGGATGGCGGGCGCCGGCATCAACGCCGGCACCACCTACGGAGCAACCGACGAGTTCGGTTACTTCGCCGCCGAGAACAAGGTGCACGTTCACGACTTCCACGCCACGGCTCTCCACACTTTGGGCATCGATCACGAAAAGCTCATCTACCGGCTGCGCGGCCGCGACTTCCGCCTAACCGACGTGCACGGCCGCGTCGTCAAAGAATTGTTGGGGTAGGGTGGCAAAGGGGCACGGCGGCCTCCGTCGAAACGGCCCCATCCCCACGATTTTCACCGCCGCAATCCCTTGCGACGCTGCGCAAGTGTGTATACTTAGCGGGCACAGACCAAGGTTACAGAACCCCTGCCGCCGCTGACAGTTAAGGCCGGGCAGTGGATCTGCTTCTCGACAACCGGATCTGCCTGAACACAAACACGGAGCCATGCGCATGACGCCCTCTCGCCCCTCTCGCTCGCGTTCACGTTCCCCAATCGTCCGCGTCACCTTCGACGCCGTTCTCTTAGTCGCCGCCATGTTCGGCCCCTTCGCCGCGCAGGCCACGGCCGCTAGCGAGGCCCAAGAGGCATTGCTTAAGAGCGTTGGCTCGGAGCATGGGATCGTAGCCGTGCTCGACTTTCCCGACTCCGATGCAGCAAGCGTCCTTGAACTGGCTCAAGGTAATCACTGGCGAATCTACTTCCAATCGGACAAGCCGGAGCAGGTCGACCAGGTTCGCAAGGCGGCCGACGAAGCGGGACTGCTGGGCACTCGCCTGTTTGTCGATGCCGGCTCGTTCAAGCAGATCCAGCTCGCCAACAACGTAGCCGATGGACTCGTGGTTAGCCCAAATGCCGCCACCCGAGTCAAACTGGACGAAATGTTTCGCGTGCTTCGCCCGAAAGCCAGCGTCATCGTGGACAGCGCGGCAGTCATCGCCAAACCACTCCCCGCCGGCACCGATGTCTGGTCGCACCCTTACCACGGTCCCGACAACAACCCGCAGTCGAAAGACAAGATCGCGCGCGGCGAACTTCGCACCCAGTTTATCAACGAACCAAAGTTCAGCCCCATGCCGGAGCAGACCGTGATCGCGGGCGGGCGCATCTACAAGGCCCTCGGCCACATCGCCCATCGCCGCAACCAAAACAAGCAGCTCAACACACTGTTCTGCATCAACGCTTACAACGGCACGATCCTCTGGAAGCGTTCGCTGCCCGAAGGCTTCATGATTCACCGCAACACGATGGTCGCCACCGACGACGCCCTCTACCTGGGCGACAACGAATCGTGCAAAGTACTCGACGCGAAGACCGGCCGCGTGCTGGAGAACATCACCTTCGCCAAGGATCTGACCGATGGCCCGGTTTGGAAATGGATGGCCATCGACGACGGTACGCTGTACGCCATGATCGGCAACGAAGAGGTGAAGATCTCGACGCGTCCCTCCGACAAGCCTGGCCTGGGCCACTGGCCGTGGGAGATGTGGCAGGGTCACGAGTATGCCAACCCCAAGACCTCGTTCGGCTTCGGCCGCACCATCGTGGCGATTGACCTGAAGACCAAAAAACTCAAGTGGAACTACCAGAGCGAGGAGTTCATCGACGCCCGAGCCCTGGCAATGAACAACAATCACATCCTCGCCTATTCGCCTGAGAAATTTCTCACCGCCGTCGATCGGACCACGGGCGAAGTCGCGTGGCAGACCGATTCCGCAGACGTGCTGGCCGCGATTGGTGCCCTCGGTGGGGCTCAACATTGGGTCACCGGCTACTCCACAACCTGCTACATGAAGTGTAGCGACGACTACGTCTACTTCGCCGGGCCGCAGTGCAAACGAATGACCGTCGTCTCCGCCGCCAATGGCGAACTCGCCTGGACGCACCCCGACGGCAACCTGCAGCTCGTGCTCCGCGATGACGCCATCTACGCCGCCGGTCCCAAGTCGACCGGCGTTCGCCTCGACTACAAAACCGGCAAGGTACTCGGCGAACTACCAACCCGCCGAGCCTGCACCCGCGCCACGGGCGCCGTCGACAGCGTCTTCTATCGTGCCAAAGGTGGAACCGTTCGCGTTCTGACCGACTCGAAAGAAAGCGACGCCCAACACATTGCCGCCATGCGACCGCCTTGCCAAGACGGCGTGATCATTTCCAACGGGCACTTCTACTGGGGCCCTTGGATGTGTGGTTGCGAACTTTCACTCTACGGGAACATCGCCCTTGGCCCAGCCGCCGGCCGAACGTTTCCCACCGACGCGTCCCTCTACAAGTCGGCCCTAGCAACAATCAGCGGCAAACAGCCCGCTCCGCTGGCCATCAACGAGAACGACTGGCCCAGCTTCCGCGCGGGCAACCAGCGGCACGACCGCGTTTCGTTCACACTACCTCGCTCCGTCAAAACCAACTGGCAATCGAGCATAAACACCAAAGAGATGCCGACCGCACCGGTTGCTGCCGGGGACATGGTCTTCGTCGCCGACCGTAGCGGCGTGGTGCAGGCCTATGCCGCCGACGGCACCACCGCCTGGAAGAACTACACCGGCGGGGCGATCTACTACGCTCCGGCCGTGGCAAACGATCGACTCTATGTCGGTTCGGCCGACGGCCGCGTCTACGCCTTCGCGGCCAAGACCGGCGAGCTGCTGTGGAGCTTCCAAGTCGCCCCGGCCGTCGAACGGATCAACGTCTTTGGCCAACTCGTATCGCGTTGGCCAGTCGCCGGTGGTGTGGTTGTCCAAGGTAACAAACTTTACGCCGTGGCCGGCATCGCCAACTACGACGGCACCTACGTCGTGGCCCTCGATGCCAAGAGTGGCGAGCTGCTCGCCCAGAACAGCACCTCTGGCAAGCTCGCCCAAAAGGTCAACGGCGGCATCAGCCTGCAAGGCAACATCTCCATCGCCGGGGGCGAACTTCGCTTCCTTGGCGGCGGCGTCTACGAGACGGCTCGCTATGACCTGGAAACGCTCGCCTGCTTGAACAAACCGGCCGAGACACTCGAAGCCGAATTCCAAACCGCCTTCTATCCCTTCTACCCCAAGTACGGCAAGTTCGTCTCGCTGCAGGCTTCCTGCCCAACCGGCGTCGTCTGCTACGCGGCCCGTTACGAAGGCAACCTGTTCAGCAACATTACGCTGCAAGAAACGCCGACCGACGACAAACCGCTGGTGAACACAGAACAGGCCAGAAAAATGCTTCGCCGCCACGGCAAGATCCTCGGCGGCAAGAACATCTGGGCCGACACGAAGAACCGCCGCTTCACCAGCTTCATCGCCTCCGACGACGTGCTGATCGCGACTGGGCACACCGAAGAAGCCCCCGACAAACCGTTCATCGTGGCGATCAATATCGCCGACGGCACGGACATCTGGAAGCACGACCTGGCCGCCGACGCGGTCAAGGGCGGCATCGCCATCGATCACAAACAACGAATCTTCGTCACGCTGGAAAACGGCGAACTGCTTTGCTTCGGAGCAGGGGAGTAGGGTGCGTTGTTTGCAAACCCGTTCCTCAATTCATTTTTTGACAGGATGAACAGGATTGAACGGGATGGACTGGGCGCCAGCGATGGTGATGACGAATGACATGTTTTGAATTGCTCTTCTTCTTCATCAATGTCATGTGCGGTCTTCTGCTGGGGCTATATGGCTACTCGACCGGTGGACCAGCTCTTGCGTTCGTCTACTTTGTCCTCGGAAGCGGCGGCATGTCCGTCTTACTTTGGAGCATTGGCGAGGCATCGGGCTGGCTCCACCGCCGAAAGCTTCCCCCGATGCGATGCGAATGTGGCGAATGCGACGCGGACGAGTTTGTTTACCGCGATGTTGAAGGGACGATCGTGACTCAGTACAAGTGTGGTCGAATGTACGTCCGAGAAGACGGTAAAATTGTTAAACTAGAGGACACTCCACCAGAATCCTAGAAGCTGATGAGGTCACCATGGCTTTCGTCTAACAGGCTCGCTGGACGCACCAGTCCCCTCATCCTCGTCGATCCTGTTCATCCTGTCGAAAAATTGAACTGCCACCGGGCGTTCAGGCCCTGCGTCCGATATTCTCTCCCTCTCCCGCCGCTCTCCCTGTTATCCTGTCAGATGACTCACGGTTAGGTTCTCGCACACCGGTTTTATCGGGGCGTGCGATTTCTGTTCGAGCAAGGAAACCGAGAACCGCGTCATGCACCCTGCGCTGACCATCACCGATCATCGCCCCTGGCCGCTGCCCTCGGGTCGCTGGACGTGGCGACAGTCGTGGTGCGATCTCTTGTTCGCCCACTGGCCGGTTCCGGCAAAGCAACTGCGGCCGCTGATCCCGGCGTCGCTGGAAGTGCAGGAGTTCGATGGCACCGCCTGGGTCGGCGTGATCCCGTTCCACATGACCGGCGTCATGCGGCGCCCCTGGCCGGACATGCCTGGGCTGTCGGCGTTCGCGGAACTGAATGTCCGCACCTACGTCGAGCGAGACGGCAAGCCAGGCGTCTGGTTCCTCAGCCTCGACGCGACCAACCGGCTGGCAGTATGGGCGGCACGGCGATTCTTTCATCTACCGTACCACCTGTCCGACATGCAGATCACGCCGCAGGGCAGCGGTTTCGATTACCGTTCCCACCGCAAGAACAGCGAGCAAGACGCCAGCTTCGTAGCCCACTACCGCCCGACCTCGGATGCTTTTCACGCGAAGAGCGGCACCATCGATCACTGGCTTACCGAACGCTACTGTCTCTATGCCGAATCGCCTGGGGGACAACTCTACCGCTGCGACGTGCACCACGTGCCCTGGTCGCTACAACAGGCGAGCGTGACGATCGAACAGAACACGATCAGCGCGGCCAACAATGGCATCGAGCTGACTGGCGAGCCGACATACACCCACTTCGCCCGCCGCGTTGATGCGCTCGTTTGGCCACTGGAGCGAGTGGGATAGGGCGGGGACTGATGCAATATTCGGCCTGGTGATTCGGCAACTTCGAATGGCCCGATCCGAAAACTTGTACCTGTAGCCCTTTGGCTCGAATCGGGAGGGTGAGGCTGCTGCCGAACCGCGGTTGTTCAGCAAGTGGACGTTCCAATCGGTCTCATCTAGCACTGGCGGAGCCAGTGGCACCCCAGAGGCACCTCATCCGGCAATTCATTTTCGGCAGGATCAATAGGATAAGACGGGATGCCGTGGGTGCCACCAACAGCGAGCATGCCCCCCAACCAAGATGGACACTCGGGTTCCCGCACGCACAGCGTGCCCTACATCTTCCTATCCCCATTCCTGTAGGTCAGGCTGTGCCTGACGGAATCCGGAGTTGCCACAACTACCAACTGGCGGAGCCAGTGGCACACAATTGCGCACATCCGTTCGACGTTTGTCCGTCGTCTTTCAGACAGCTGTTCGCTTCGTGTTCGTTCAATGTTCGTTCAATGTTCGTTCATCTTGCCGTCTTGTCTTTTTTCGACAGCATGACTATCGACCCACCTATCACCCCAAGACAAATAATTTGATCTGAACACCGGTCTGTGCATAATGATTTCCCGCTGCACGAGATGGTTGCAGTAGCGTGCGGGCAGGAGGCTTCTTGTTGTGGCTGGCCCCCTATTGTTGTGGCCGGTCTCCTGACCGAGCCACTGGGGCGACCGAAGGTCTCTCGGGCAGGGGGGGGGCACTGGCAGAGCCCGTGGCACCGGTGAGACAACGCGCACGTTCGTTCTTTGACAACCTAGAATTGAGTCTGCAGGCCTAAGGCTTGAGGAGCAACGGAACGCAGTCGCCTTGACTGTCCCGCGAACCCGCATCGACTGGATAGACAACCCAGGCGCGAGCTACCGCCCTGCGCTCGGATGCCACGGCTACGAGAATCCCGTCTTATCCTGTTCATCCTGTCTAAAAATGAGCTGCCGAGAAAGGCTGTTACGCTTAGGCACACTGCCTAGCACGTCTCGATTGCGCGTGCGGAGTGCCGCGTGACTTTCGTCCACTTGCGTCACCAACACGGCTCAGCATGACCTTCGCTTTCCCGATACCTTTTGGTGGTGTGCGTGCCTTACCGTTCGCGACAAGGAAACAACAGGTGAACAACGTCGGCACGTGGCTGAGATTTTCCGAAACGGAACAAACGCCCGACATCCGCCGAACAAGCGTTGAACATCGCATGAACATGGGTGGAACAAACGTGAGAATGTTTCGCACGACGTGAGCGACAATTTCTTCGTGGTCGGCTGATTGTCATCGCACACACGCTGGCGTATAGTCGCACGCTAGAGCGGCTTACGACAACAACCAACGCCCTATCGCGGCGGCGATTTAACTTCACGGAGAACGAACGACATGCAGCTGCAAGGAAAACGAGCCCTGGTGACCGGTGGAACTCGCGGAATCGGGGCGGCCATTGCGGTCGCCTTGGCCAAGGGCGGGGCCGACGTGGCCATCAACGCTCGCAACGATGACGAGGCGGCGGCTGAAGTCCGCTCGCAAATTGAAGCTGCCGGGCAGAAAGCCGTGATGCTGGTCGCGGATATGGCGGATGGCGACGCGGTCAAGGATTGCGTCACCCAGGCGGCGGCCGAACTGGGCGGGCTCGACATCGTGGTCCACTCGGCCGGCGGTCCTTCCTTCGGCAACATCGACTCTGTAGAGCCGGATCAGTGGTACGCCACCTTCGATGGCCACGTCCACTCCGCCTATCACCTCTGCCGCAACGCCTTGCCGGTGCTGCGACAGAACGGCGAGGGGGCGATCGTGCTGATCTCCTCGGTGGCGGGCATCCGCGGCTGCGCCGGGGCGATCGCCTACGGCACGGCCAAGGGAGCGATTTCACAATTTACGCGCATGCTGGCTCGCGATGTGGCGGACGACAATATCCGCGTCAACGTGCTAGAGCCGGGCGTGATCCGCACGCGGTTCCACGACAAGATGACGGACCAGCAGCGGGAGCACAATCTGCAGAATCGCATCCCGCTGCACCGGGAAGGCACCTGCGAACAGGTCGCCGAAGCCTGCCTGACGCTGATCACGAACGACTACATCACGGGCGAGTCGATCACGATTGACGGTGGGCTGTCGATGCAGGTCACGCGGTAGCAAAGATGCTGCTAGAGCGACGAATTGGACTCAAAGTCGCCGAACTCGTCCGACCCGAGCGGATCGAACAACACGGTTGTCAGCACCTCGACATCGTGGGCGATCGACTCCCACTGATCCTCCGCCGGGCTGTCGAGGTCGGTCGCCGCGATCGCAGCATCTTCAGGCGAAGCATCTTCCGCATCGCCTGGCTCGGTCGTGGCGCCATCGCCCGATTCCGTAGCGAGCGAGGCATCGGCCAGCAGCAACTCCTCGGCCACCTGCAGGACGGCATCGATCACACCCGGCTCGGCAAAGTCGGTCGACGAGGCGGTCGACTGGTCGGACGACGGAGCATCGGAACTTGCGATAGAGTCGGCTTCAGCAGAAGACTTGGACGGATCGGCCACGAACGGATCCTCATCACCAGTCAGCAGCAACACGCCGGTCACCAGCAGCGCCACGGAGGCGGCCGCGGCGAGCAGGTATCGCCAGCTGCGGCTTCCACGGGGAGAGACCGATGCCGTGGACACTTCGGCGGACGACTCTTCGCGCACCGCCGTCATGATCCGATCATGGAGCGAAGCGGAGAACTCGGGCTGCGAGGACGCCACCTCGCTGCGTAGCGCGGACTCCAGACCCTTTTCTTCCTCGGACAGTTGCCAGTCAGTCATGGCGAGACTCCTGAATTTTCTTTATCGCGTGAATTGTTGGTCGCGGTGGGATTCGCCTCACTCTCAGTACCGGCGGAGGTCCCCTCCCGATCGCCCCACTGCTCGCGGAGCGTCGGCAGTAGCTGCCGTCGCGCCCGAAGTAATATCGTCTTAATGGCCCCCGGACTTTTCTCAAGCACCTCGGCAACCTCGTTAACCGGCATTCCTTCGCCATAGTAAAGCCAAAGGGCGGTGAACTTAGGCTCGCCCAACTCCGCCGCGGCAATGGCCCACAGCCGTTGCCCGTCGTCTGTACGCTGCACCTCGTCTGCCGGGTCTCGCTCCCGCGATTCGGCCGCCACCAGCGAGACTTCCGAATCGGTCACCGGGGCCGTGCGACCCTGTCGGCGAAAGGCGTTAATCGCCAGCCGGTGGGCAATGGTGAATAGCCAGGTGCTAAACCGCCACTCGGACTTATATCGGTGAATATTACGGTACGCCCGCAGCATGGCCTCCTGCACCAGGTCCTCGGCGTCTTCCTGCGACTTGCAGCGATGACGCAAGTAGCCCAGCAGCGGCACCTGAAACCGCACGGCCAACTGCTCGAAGCTCAGCAGGCAGCCGTCGGCGGCGCGCAGGGCAAGCGCCTCGTCGGTTGGCGCCTCGCAACTGGCGTTCTCGCGGTGCTTCACTGGGACAGCTGCCTAGGAGTCTTTGCTTATGGTACGGGCGCTTGTGGTGGCGGCATCCTCGTCAGGCGTCGCCTTCGGTTGTGTCTTGCTCGCGTCGTCGGGCGAAGGCCGCTGCTTGGCCGGCTTCATATCCTTGGCCCGCTTCCGGCGATCATGATGGTGCCCTCGATGACGGTGCTGCTGCTTTCGGTGCTCATGCATGATCTGCAGCATCTTGTGGGCGTCGGCCGGCAACATCTTCCAGTCGGCGGTCAACGTCTGCCCCTCAACCGCGACGGTCAGCCCGGCAAAGACTCGCTTGCCTGCTTCGTCGGAGCCGTGCCGCAACATTGCCAGGGCACGAAATCCCTCGACGATATCATGCAGTTGGTCGGCAACTTCGTCTGACTTCGTCTCGAGGTGGGCATGGACAAAAACGTTGCCATCCTGCTCGCCGAGGGCCATAGTGAACATCTCGCTCTGCTGCGTCAGCGGCGATCGAAACGGCAGCTCGCGTCCCACAATGCGGCGAGTGCGAACGCTAACCATCTCTCCTGCGGCGACCGGCTTCGCCAATGGCGAAGCAGCAGCAAGGCTTTCCGACTTGCCGTCGAGCACCTCGAGCGTACGCTTCAGCACATCGACGTCACGAGAGACCAACACCGTATCGTCGCCATGCAGACAACCAGTGACTTCATGTTCGTTTTTCTTCCCCTTACCGCGGAGCCAAGTGTAAAGCGTGTGCCCGCGATAGAAATGCTCGCTCGTCTCCTCATGCCGCTGCTTCAGACTGGCGACGATCTTGTCGGCGTCGAGCCCGGCAGCTCGCAACATGACCAGCCCATGGTGTCGCTGAAACCGCGTGTCGAAGAGGGTGATGCTTTTTAAATCCGTGGCGACGTCGATTCCCAGCTGGTTCTTGATCCGGCTCAGGTAAACCTTAGAACGGCGGCCGCCGAACATCTGCTCGAAGACTGTCTGGCCGAACGGCGAAGTTCGCGAGGTTTCGCAGTCGACATGGATCAGCCACTGTGCATCGGCCGGAACATGCCGCACATCGAGAGGGCCAGCCGTCGCGACGTCCCCCGTCATCAAGAAACATGCCATCTGGAGGCAGAGAATGAAAGCAAGACCGACCCGCATCTAGGTTCCTCAACAACAACTCACAAATAATGGTTCTTCGTAGCCGACGGCAGATTCACGGTTACTTATTTATACACACATGCGGACCCGGCGGTTACGACTCCCAGCGGAGGCGAAATACCGCCAATAGCGGCATAACAGGTAGGACACCCAGCCGAACAGGCAAACCGCTCCCACCCTAGAACAACTCGCGATCTCAACCAAAGGAGTCGTGACTGGCGAGATCAGCGACGGCCACTCGTCGACCGCCCAATCGACCGAGACCTACTTCTTCCCCAAGCACCACAGGCCTTTGTGGGTACGAAAGTAAAATTTGCCGTCGGCCGGCACCAGCGAAGCGTCGCTAGGCTCATTGACCGAACTCGACGCCAGCAGCTCAAATTCCGGCTGAGCCCGGAAGGCAAACGCGTCCCCCGAGCGATTGGTGGCGTAGATCGTGTCGCCATTACGCACTAGCGACGACCACGACGCGTTGTTGCCGTTCTTGCCGCGGAGGCGTTCCTTCCACACAACCTCGCCTGTCTTTCGATCAAGGCAGTGGGCGATCCCCTTCATGTCGAGAAGGTAGATGTGGCCGTTGTGAATGATGCCGGAACTGAGCCAGGTGGTGGGGCTGCGAGGCGTGTGCCACTGCCGGTGCGTCTCGGTGACGTCGCCACGACCGCCAGGCTGCACCGCCATCGAGGCTCCGAAATACCCGCCGAGAATGACGATCGAGTCTTCACCCGCAATCGGCGAACTGTAGACCAAGGGCCCCAGACCGCGACAGGTCCACAGCTCTTTGCCACTTTGCGGATCGTAGGCGACCAGGCGTCGCGGATAGCTGACGACCAACTCATCACGGCCGGCGACGTTCATCAACAGGGGTGTTCCCCAGGCCCCACGTAATGCTTCCGCGCGCGGGGCTGGCCCGGCGGCCTTCTCTTCTTCGCTGCGTCGGTTTCCGGCTTCTCCGTCGGTGCCGTCCTCGATGATCTTGGCCTCGTCGGCGTCGGTAAGGCCCTCTATCTGCCAAACGGTCTTGCCCGTCTTCTTGTCGACGGCGAGTAGGAATTCGCGTTCACCGGGACCAAAACTCAAGATGCAAAGGTCCTTGTAGAGCACCGGCGAGGCGGCGTTTCCCCACATATGCTTTTGCTTGCCAAGGTCGCGACGCCAAAGCTCCTTCCCTTTCATGTCGTAGCAATACAGACCCGCGGAACCATACCAAGAAAAGACTCGGTCGCCGTCGGAGACCGGCGAAGCGGCACAGTAGGGATTATCCCGGTGTGAGGTTTCATCTTCGCTGTAAGTCACGCCCTTCTTCCAGACGAGTTCGCCGTTGTCGGCCTGAAAGGCCATCGTGCTGCGCTGCTTCGTCGCATCGACGGCCTGGGTGAGAATGACCAGGCCGTCGATCACGATCGGCGTCGAGTTACCACGATCAGGCAGCTCAATGTGCCAAAGGACATTCTCCGTGTCACTCCACTTGAGTGGCAACTTCGCATCCGCTACGACACCGTCACCAGCGGCACCTCGCCAGGCGGGCCAGTCTTCGGCAAGCAGTGGACTCGCGGCGAACGCGACCAAGGCCACCAGGATCATTAACAGGGAACGACAGGAGACGAAGCGTGCGAGACTCGAGAGGTGATCAAACATGGCTGCGTCCTATTTGGAAGACATGACAGATCCGCGAACCGGCCGAGGCGCAAGTCGCAACGACGCGGGGAGAACTGCCGCATGATAGCAAACCACGAAGCGAGACCAAAAGCGGCGACGGAGGCCCTATGAAGTGCTCGCCCGGAAAACGCCAAAACGTCCGGCGGGCCCCGCTCACTTAGCTCGTTCGAAGCGAAATTCCTTAGTAAAGCCCTTGTGAGACTGCCCGTCCACTTCCACATACGGATAGACCAGAAAATTCACCGACTCTTTCGCCGGGGCGGGAACCAGTTTCAGATCACGTCCCGTCGTGAAGGTAACGCGGTTCGCCGTTAGGCTACCAAAGTAGTAGTCCTTAAGCGAAGCATCCTTGTCGGCCTCGGAGATATCGACAGCCACCCAACGACCGCTGTCTGCAAATTTGGCCCAGCAGTGGTAGCCGCCGACCGTTCCTTCTTTCCCCTCGGGCGGGAGCATGAAGCCGATCTCGAACTTGGCAGGCATCTTTAGCGTACGGCACATCGAGATAAAAAGGCTGTGGAAGTCGGTGCAATTGCCGACCCTGGCATCGCAGGCATACGTTGCGTCGCCGCGGCCCCAGGCCTTGTCTTCTGGCTTTCCGTAGTCCATCCACTTGTAGACAGCGTCGTAAAGTTCGCCCGCAACCTGCTTCGTTTCTCCCTCGGGCCTTTTGCTACCAACGACTCGCGAAAGCAAGTCATCTCCGACCGGCACCAGACTCGACGGCTGCAAGAAACCTTCAAGCTCCGACTCCTTTACCATCTCCCCGGTTTCGGCGGCAAGCTCCTTGCGTCGAACTCGATAGGCAACACGCACCGGGATCTCGCCCTGGTCATTGGCAGCGGCTTCAAAGTAGATCAACTTGTTGCCGAACCGCTTCTCGTTGTGCATCGCATAATCGCCAGGCACCTGCACGCCATCAGGAAGAACCTCAACCTCTTGATCGTGACTCGACTGAGCGACCGGCAGCCAGACGCGGGCCGTTTTTCCAGGTGACAGGCCATTGATAGTACCGTCGTAGTGGAACGTAAAACTTTCAGTCTTGCCGGAAGTCGTTTCCCCGGGGGCCGGCGTACCAGAAGATGTGGCGGAAGAAGAACCACCGCAGCCAGACGCCACCAACAACAAGAGCGCCCCGACGGCAAACGTCCCGCATTTCATTACCCCGACCCCAAGATGGCGATAACCGCAAGCCATAGAACGTGCTCCGTAGAAATACGAATTCATAGTGAAAGTAAGACCTTAACTCGATGCCACACGCACAACGTCCGAATGCAAGACGGATACCTGTAACGCAGGCCAAGGACTGGGGCCCCAAGTGACGCGCAGAAACCGCTACCGATGGCGCATCGATACCGAAAGCTACCGGCGGCAGCGGCGTGCTGTAGACGAATGCCCCGTATCACGACGGCAAACAGCCGCCGCCCGAGCCGGTATCCGACACGTTTGAAATGAGGCAAGAACTGGCACGTTGACGAACCGCGCTGCATGGCACCAGCCTGACCGACACAACACCGGAGGCTCTCCATCAGCAGCGGCACGCGCTGCAACTGCCAGTCGTCATCCCGGCAAGAGGTGAAGAAGGACTTCGGGTTGTTCATTCGAGCGCTTCATCGAATCGGTCGGTGCTAATAACATCTTTCGCAGCGGCCTAGCCAAGTACCCCGGAGGGGAGGAGACTGCACCGCTTAGCGGAAAGCCGAAGTATACCGAGAACCCCATTGCAGTTCAATTCTTTGGCAGGACAGGCGTCACTCCCCATCCGTAGACTCTGTCGAGCCTTCCGTCAAATCAGCGGAATCCGCTTCGGGTGGCGACGGTGCCTGTGGCGGATCAACTTCCAGCAGCGAGTCGAGCGCGATCGCCATTCGTGGAACTGACCCGGCATCTTCTTCTTCCGCCAGGTAAACGCTGAACGCGGCAATCGCCTTTCGTGCACGCTCGAAATACTCGGACTTCTTGAGATGCTCGCCAAGGTAGATCAGATTGCCCACCGCGACCGCGTTGCCCGACGGCATCACGCTATCGGACGGACTCTTCGCTCTGGCAACAAGCGACTCGTGGTCATGTGAGGTGAAGTAGAAGCCGCCAGCTTTATCGTCCCAGAATAGCTCCATTTGCTTCTGAGTCAGAGCATCCGCTTCTTCGAGCCAGCGCTGAGCGCCGGTGGCTCGATGCAATGCAATCAGACCGTCGACCAAGAATGCGTAGTCATCCAGGTACGCGTTCAGTTTCGCCTCTCCGCTGCGGAACGTTCGGAGGAGTCGGCCATCATCGGTTCGTAACTTGGCCAACACGAACTCGGCGGCCCGCGAGGCGGCCTTTACATAGTCTTCTCGCTGCAAGACGCGCCCCGCGTCGGCAAAGCCACGGATCATTAATCCGTTCCAGGCCGTGATTACCTTGGTGTCGATGAGCGGATGCTCGCGTTTTCGTCGCTTCTCGAGCAACTTCACGCGGAGCGGCCCGAGTTGCGACTCAAGTTGTTCGAGCGTCGTCTCCCGCTCGGCGGCCGTCGCCGAAAGTAAGCGTTCGAGCAGTGGCACGAAATAGCGTTGCTCAAAGTTGGGCGAACCATCGAATCCGTAGATGGCCGAAAATTCGAGGGTCTCCGCTTCCGTTAGTGGAGGGCTGATTTCCTCCTTGTTCCAACGATAGTATTTCCCCTCCTCCGCATCGGTCTCGGCATCGATCGCCGCGTAGAAGCCGCCACCTTCGCCAGTCATATCACGGAGCACGAAGTCCAGCATCTGCTCCACAATCAGGCGGTACTCCTCCTGGCCGGTCAGCGCGTACGCCTCGGCGTACACAGTGGCCAGTTGCCCATTGTCGTAGAGCATCTTCTCGAAATGCGGAATATGCCAGAACCGATCGGTGCTATAACGATGAAAGCCGCCGCCGAGATGATCTCGAATCCCGCCGATCGCCATTTTGTCGAGCGTCACGGCCAGCATGCGGCGAGCCTCGATGGCGAGCATGCCGCGTGTCCCGTTGTCGGTCTCTGCCCGTCGCAGCAGGAACAGCAACCGCGACGGCGTCGGGAACTTTGGCATCCGCGATTCGCGTTCGCTGTAACCAAAGCCGCCCCACTTCGGATCGAAGTCTTCTGCTAGCGCCGCCTGTACGTTATCGAGCAACTTCACCTCGAGCGGAATCTTGGCCGCCAGACGAAGTGACGCGGTTTGATCCAACGCCCGACGCAGACCAGCAGTTAACTGCTCTGCCGCAGAGGTAATGTTTTCCGGCTTCGCTTGCCAGACGCTGTCAATATCCTTGAGGATGGAGAGGAAATTGGCTTGCGGGAAATAGGTTCCGCCGTCGATCGGTTTCGCATCGGGCGTCAGAAAGATCGAAAGCGGCCAACCACCTCGTCGGCCCCGCAAGTGCAATGCCTGCATGTAGATCTCGTCAACGTCGGGCCGTTCTTCACGATCGACCTTAATGGCAACGAAATGCTCGTTGAGAATCTTAGCCACTTCTTCATTGAGGAACGACTCCCGTTCCATCACGTGACACCAGTAGCAACTCGAGTATCCAATCGAAAGGAAAATCAACTTCCCTTCGCGGCGAGCCTTGGCCAATGCTTCTTCGCCCCAGGGATACCAGTCGACCGGATTGTGGGCGTGCATCAACAGGTAGGGGCTCGTCTCACTGGCAAGACGATTTGGCTCGCCATGCTTGCGGTGAACCTTTGCCGGTCCGTCTTGCGGTGATTTGGCCGTCTGCTCAACTGGTTCGGAAGAACGTGATTCCGACGCACTCTGTGCAGGCTCAAGCACCGGTTGCTTCGCGTCCTGGCAACCGGGCAGCGACGCCGACAGCATCAGAATCGCGAACCAAGCGAAACGATGATGGGCGCGCATGCCTTAGCCCTACACGGGAGACTCGGTAATCTTCACAACCAGATCGGCGCGGCCACTACTCACATCGAGACAGCAGCCGACCATAACTGACGAACCTGCGGAGCTACGGCTTCGGGTAGTCCTGGTTCGCGTCGATCTCTTCTTGTGACACCGCGGCTGACTCGACACCACCGGCCGGCACTTCGGCTCCAGCCACCCAAACCAGGGCGTTAAGGATCAGCTTGCGAAAGTTATCGTCTTGCCAGTTGTTGTGAACGTGTCCGCCGGTGCAGCCGAGGCCGCGACCGCCGTCGATGCGTTCGACCGCCCACATCAGGTGCTCGCTGCGTCCTTCGTTCTTTTGGACGTGGTCGAGGCCCTTGGCACGATTGCCGTGTCGCGTCTCCTTACTCGGCTTGGCGGAAACGACCGGAATCACGCCTTCCATGTTGTTACGGAAACGCATATTGAAGTACCACTCGTCGCGAATCTCGAACGGCTTGATGCCGCGGGTCGCGGGGTGGTCGGCGTTCAATTCGAGCGTGGCATCCCAGTGGGGATTGGTCGACCAGCCGGTCTCGTAGTAACCGCCGATCCAACGCTTGAAATGTTCGCCGGGAACGCCAGGAGCCACATGCACCGCGTAGTGCAGGCACATCAGGCCGGTACCGCGACGCATCACCTGCTCCATCTTGGCGATCTGCTTGCTGACCGGGTGACCATCACCACCATCCATATAAAGGAAGACGGCGTCGGCATTATCAAATGCGGACGGATCCTTCGGCATGCCGTTCTGGTGATAGTTCAGAGCATAGACGCCTGGCACCTCGTTGAGCCGCTTGGTGAGCAGCTTCACGCCGGCGTTATGCTCGTGGGCACCGTAGCCATGACTCGGATTGCCAGCGACCATGACAATCTTCTTCTTGTCGGCCATCTTGCGTCGTTTGATGCGGAGGTTCTTGACCTCGACCTTCATCGGATCGCCTTGGTGCATCTGCAGTGCCAGAATGCCGGCTCGCTTGAACTTAGTCTTTTGGCGATCCTCAACCTCGGACATGCGGACGCCGTTGATCTTGTGGATGAAGCGGTTGCCGATGGCGATGATCGTGTAGTCGTTCCAGTCATCTTTCTTAATGTGCTTGCCAAGTTCTTCCGGCGTGGCAAAAGCACGTTGATTCCAGCGGCCTTCTTCGTTGATGAAAGTCCGTTGCCCACGCATGGCGATGCCGCCGCGGCCGGTCCCTTCGTCATAGAGAATGCCCGAGTGCTTGGGGCCCGATTCGAAGTCGGCCTGATAACCGCGAACGCGGTAGTTGCCGAATTCTTCGCTGCGATACTGCATGCCAGAGTTGCCGTCGACGCGGTACGAGAACCGCAGCTCGAAGTCGTCGACCTTGACTCCGTCTCGCCAGATGAGAAACGTGTTGTGAGGGACCGGCACTTCCTTGGTCGACTTACCAACGATCGCTCCGTCTTCGACCGACCAGAATCGCTTGTCACCTTCCCAGCCACTGAGATCTTTGCCGTTGAAGATCGACACAAAACCGGTTTCGTCGTCGGCGGGCGTTTCACCAATATCCGTCAACGGAGGGAACGCCGGTGCCGGCGGTTTGTCGTCGGCTTCTGCCTGCGGAACGTCGAGCACGAGAGTCAGTCCGAGCAGGGACGCGGTCAAAACGACGAGCGAAACGGCAGCCAATCGAGGCCAGGAAAAACGCGGCATGGGAGCAGTCTCCAAGGGAGGGAAGGGCAGGGGAGTCGTTCTCAAAGTCGCCCACGTCTGCCGAATGTGGCAAAACCGCACGGCGATGGAACCGTCAGTATGCCGACTCACGGGGCCAGAATCAACTTGCCCCGCCGCTAGCATCAAGTCAGCTGGACACCGAATCCGCACAACTGTGGACTTCGAGGCAAATGGCCGCAATCCGCCAACCGACTGCAACTTTGCATCTCCCTCCGCAGGTGGCATAATAGAGCTACGGCAGACGACCGGGAACATATGGGGTGATCCTGACCGCGACCTGCCTGCACGATTTATATAAGTCATCGGACGAGTCGCTTAAGGCGAGTCTGACGCGAATACAACCAACAGCATGAAATGACATCGAGGAGTCTTGGAAATATGAAATCTGCCACCGCATCGGCCGTCTTGCTTGGCTTGATCTGTCTATCCACGAACGTCGCGCTGGCTTCGGAGGCCGACGCTATCAAGGCGCTCAACGAACTCGGCGCGAGCGTGCGAGCGGTCTCCGCCGACACGAGCTTGAAAGACGTTGACTTTCATCTCAGCGGAACCGACGTAACCGATGCGGGACTCGTTCACCTAGCTGAGATCGAGAATCTCGCCTGGCTGCACCTCAAGGACACCAAGATCACCGGCGAAGGACTCAAGCATCTCGCAGGGCTCAAGACGCTAAAGCGTCTTCATTTGGAACGCACCAAAATCACCGACGACAGTCTGGCAAATCTCGCTGGCTTGGAGAATCTTGAATACCTGAACGTCTACGGAACCGACATTAGCGATGCCGGGCTTGAGCACCTCAAAGGTCTCAAGAAGCTTCGCAAGCTCTACGTGTGGCAAACGAAAGTCACCAGCGGTGGAGTTGCCGACCTACAGGCGGCGTTGCCGGAGTTGGAAGTGATCGGCATCCCGGGCGACAACCCGATCGATAAGTTCGCCAAGGAGAACGCCCCGCCAGAGAAGACGCTCGTCAAAGGACAGTTCGTCCGCGTTCGCGTACAAGGCTACGATCGAACCATCAACTTGGCGGAAGTCCAGGTGATTCAGACGGGCAACGGTCAGCCGCTGCAACGCAACGGCAACGCCTCGCAGTCGTCGACGCACTTCAATGCCAAGGCCTCCCGTGCGTCCGACGGCGACACTGCTCAGAATTTCAAAGACGGTTCAGTCAGCCACACGCTCTCGGAAGACAATCCATACTGGATGGTCGACCTCGGTGGCGTGAAGGACATCGGACGGATCCGCATCTTCAATCGCAAGGACTGCTGCGGCGACCGACTCCAAGACGCGATCGTCGAGGTACTCGACGCCGACAAGAAGGTCGTGTGGGCCAAGACGCTGTCCGAAGTCTCCAACGGAAGTGTCCACGACTTCAAGGTCGAATAGGCACTTCGTCGGTCGCGGCAAGTCGATGAAGCAAGCGGTCTCGAGTCAGGGCGTTTCAGGCAACTCAATCACCTGAAAGAACCCGACAGCCGCCCAATCGGCGAACCAGCTGTGCAGTTCGGCAGCCAGGGAGTCGAGTTCGCCCTCGTAACAATCGGCCGCTCGGCCGATCGCCTCGGCCACCGTTTCTCCTTCCGCGAGTGCGGTGAGCAGGGCGTGTTGCGACTCTGACAACGTGAATCGCCGCACGACGTAATCGCGACGTGTGATCGCCACGTATTCCGACTCCGGTGGCGGGATCTCGTCCGCTTCACCAGCACGAACCGCCGTGAAGTAGGCGTTGACGGGAAAATGAAACGCGAACAGCCGCAAGCAGACGACCGGTCGCAACCGCAACTGCGGCCAAACTTGCGGATCGATCGCGGTCAGATCCTCGCTGCCGACGATCTTGTCGTTTTCAAATCCAGGCCCGTCAAAGACCTTTTCGAACGTTAGCTCCAAGGTGGCCAAGTCGATTAGAAAATCGGGCCAGCTGATCTCTCCCTGCTCGCGTGTCTCGCGATCCGGTCGCGTTTCCTGCAAGTAGGCAGGGAAGTTATCCGCCAAGTGCCCCAGCGTATAGCTCGTCGACGGGCAGGCTTGTAAGTATCCGAAGGCGAACTCGTCGAACGTCTCGTCTCCCAAGGCGTGAACGAGGCAGGGAAAGCTCTCCCGCATGCACTCCAACAGCCGGGCGAAGTAGGCGTTACCGTAGACTCCTAATCGCTCAACACTCGTAAGAGCCTTGGAACGGGTGATCACCGCCTCGATGTCATCCGGCACAACGTCGATTTCCGCTCGTGCCTGGGGCGATTCAATTCCCGGCACAATCCCATCGGCGTGCATGATCACCGATTGCATCCAACGTTGTATCTGATCCAGGCGATGCGGCATGGGCAACAACTCTCTACTCAATCTCGGGCGTCATCAAATGCAACGGATGCGGAACGGCCTCTTCCTGATCGACGGCGGCAGGTGACAACGACGCGCCTCCGGCCACCCCGGCCTCATTCACCGGCAGATCATTGCTCATGTGCTGCTTTGCCTTGAGCACCTCATTGTGCACCACTTCAAAGGGCGGAATGCTGGCATCCCACTCCAAGAGCGTCGACACGCCGCCAGTCCTTTGGTGCAAAAGCCGGTACAGCTCCCACACCGGGTCGACGACGCGACCATCGTGCGTATCGATCAAGTGCGTTCCGCAATTGGTATGCCCAGCCAAGTGTGATTGCACGATACGCTTATGCGGTACCGACTCGACATACTCTACCGGATCGAAGTCGTGGTTCACGCTCGAAACGTAAACGTTGTTCACATCCAGTAGCAGTCCACAGTCGGCCTCTTCGGCCATCCGTGAAATAAACTCCCACTCGCTGATCGTGGAATCGGCGAACGTGACGTAACTACTCGGGTTCTCGAGCATCAATGGCCGCTCAAGAAAGTCCTGCACGACCCGAATCCGCTCCACTACGTGGGCAAGCGTATCTTCATTGAGCGGAAGCGGCAGCAGATCGTGACTATTTCGACTGGCCACACCAGTCCAACAAAGGTGATCCGAAATCCAACGGGCGTTGACCTCACCAGATAGTTGCTTGAGTTTGCCAAGATAATCGAAGTCGAGCGGATCGGTGCTGCCAATCGACATCGACACGCCGTGCATCACGATCGGATAACGCTCGGCGATCTGCTCCAGCACATATCGAGGTCGCCCTTGGGAATCGATGAAGTTCTCGGAAATGATCTCGAACCAGTCAACCTCCGGCTGATTCTCAAGAATGTGCTTGAAGTGAACCGTACGTAGTCCAATCCCAAGCCCTAGATTCTCATGTCCCAATCGTGGTTCTGTCATGACATTCAAATTCTATCCAAGGTGATACACCAGCGGGGTGAGGATTGTCGCCACCTGAGCACCGTTCCAGGGCTGTTCATGCAAGAACAAGAAAACGGGGCCGGCGCGTCGGACGTCGCGCAAGCGACCACGCCCGTGACGCGCAGGGACCCTCGTTTTTTTGAAACCAAGAACGCGAAACCGCGGCGACTACTTCGCTGGCGCAGGGCCAAACTTCTTACCGGCCGCCGTCATCGCCTTCTCAAAGTTGGCGCGGGCCTTTTTCCAGGCGCCATCGCTTAGCGGCACGGCACACTTACCTTGGCCCTTGCAGTCGTTCTCGCCGGGATTTGAACCGCAACCACCTTGGCCTTTGCAGTCGTTGTGCGTGTGGCAGGCATGCGCCGTAGCCGTAGCACACGCGCCTTGTCCGGCGCACTTGTTGTCGCCACCCTTGTGACCACCACAAGAGTGGTTAAGGCCGCGACAGACGTTCTTGCCGGAGAGCAAATGACTCTCGGCAGCACTCGCCTCCTGGGTTCCCAGGTGCAGCACACTCGCTCCGGCAACCATTCCGCCAAAGGCGGCGGCACTCAGCTTGCCAAAGTCACGTCGGTTGAGCTTAGAAGATTTCACGTCCACTTCTCCTTAAATTGAATAACGGCAAAATCTGGAATCATGTTGCCGCGGGCTCTTGCCTGCACAACTGGCGGAATACGCCAACAGGACAAGGTCTGCAACGAACAACTCAACTATAGGCATGGCCTTCCATGACCTTCGGTACTGTATCTCACACAACCGAGATAATGTCAAATTCCCGCTAGCTGCTAATGGGAGGATTTTCACGACTTCTTCATGCGTCTTCCCCCATGGCCCTGAGGCGGCGCGTCTGTTTATCCGGCTGGAGCTCGACGATGAGAGCGGCACGAGCCCGCCACTTGGAAATGCCCTCCCTGGAAATGTTTGCGCTGCTAAGTAAAACAGTTCCCTAAAGACTATCCGCGGGAATCGTCGATAGAAAACGCCGCTCCACCTCGTCCTCATCCCGCAATACGTCAGCCCCACACTTCATCTCCACGCACAGAGCTCCCAATGTCAGAAAACGCATGGCCCATCGACCAAGAAGAGGTCTGGAAAAATACTCGCCAGTATTGGACGCTCCCTGAGGACGTCGCCTTCCTTAATCACGGCTCCTTCGGGCTTCCCCATCGCGACGTTATCGCCAGCTTCAAGCAGTACATCGATCGAGCAGCGGCCCAACCGATGGATTTTTTCGTTCGCGAGCTGGAGCCAGAACTGTTCGCTGCCCGCGACCGCCTGGCCGATTTCGTGGGGGCCAAGCACGAGAATTTGGTGTTTGCCGAAAACGCGACCTACGGGATGAACGTGGTCGCCAACAGCATTGAGCTAAAGCCAGGCGACGAAATTCTACTGACCGACCACGAGTACGGCGCCGTATTTCGCATCTGGCAGCGAGCCTGCGAGGCGGCCGGCGCTACCGTAACGCAAGCCGCTTTGCCAGACCGCTGCGAATCGGAAGATCAGATTGTACAAGCCGTTTCCGCGGCCATTACCGATCGCACTCGCCTCTTGGTATTCAGCCACATCACGTCGGCATCGGCCATGAAGCTGCCCGCCGAGAAACTCATCGAAGCCGCCCACGCCCGCGGTGTGGAAGTTTGCGTCGACGGTCCTCATGCACCGGCCATTTTGCCACTCGACTTGGAATCGCTCGACTGCGAGTACTACACGGCCGTTTGCCACAAGTGGGTCAGCGCCGCCCATGGCACGGGGTTCCTGTACGTGAACCCGCGTGTGCAAGAGTCGGTCCGAGCCTGCCTATTGAGCTGGGGACGATTGCTACCGGCGGTGCCGGAAGCCTGGCAGGACGAATTCACCTGGACCGGCACCCGTGACATGGCCTGCTACCTTTCTGTGTCAGCGGCTCTGAACTTTCTCGACAAGTTCGGACTCGACGTACTTCGCGAGCGAACGCACTACCTTGCCAAGTACGCCAGAGCGCAGATCCGCGATCTGACGGGGGAAGACGCTTTGCTACCTGAGAGCCAGTCCTGGTACGGCTCGATGATCACGATGCCGATCCGCAATGACGGATCTGAGTGGGTAGAACACCGCGACACGCTCCGTTCGAAGTACCAGGTCGAGGCCCCTGTTTACGATATGGGCGAGCATCGGGTCGTGCGTGCTTCGTGTTACCTCTACAACACCAAGGACGACATCGACCGGCTGGTCGCGGCGTTGCGAGAGATGCTGTACTAGGCGAGTCGTCGCACTTGCCCTCGCGCGGTGCCGTTGACGATACTAGTGTTATGTGGCCAGAGACGGACAAGACGCAAGAACTCCTCGCCGGGGCAGAGCAGGGCGACGCCGACGCGGTGAACCGACTGCTAGAACGCCACCGGGACGCGGTGCGGCGGATGATCGACATGCGTATGGATCAGAAATTGGTCCGCCGAGTCGACGCCAGCGATATTGTTCAAGACGTGCTCATCGAAGCGAATCGCCGCCTGGCCGACTATCTAAAGAACCCCGTGATGCCGTTTCATCTCTGGCTACGGCACATGGCCAAGGACCGCTTGATCGATGCCCACCGCCGGCACCGGGGCGCCGCCAAGCGAAGCCTCGATCGCGAGCAACCGATCGCTTCTCCCGGCAAACTCGACCAAAGCACACTCGATCTCGTCGCCGAACTGCAAGCTGGTGAACGTGGCCCCGCCTCGGAAGCAGCCTGGCGGGAGTTGCAGGCCAGCTTTGTTACCGCCATCGATCAACTCGACGAACAAGATCGTGAGGTGGTGCTGATGCGGCACTTCGAGAAGCTGTCGAATAGTGAAGTGGCTAAGGCCCTCGACTTGAGTCCTCCGGCAGCAAGCATGCGTTACCTCCGCGCGGTTCGACGCCTCAAGTCGCTGCTATCCGGAGAGGAAACTTCAGCCGGTTAGTAGAGGCCGAATCGGAACACTTGCGACTTCCACGAACTTACCGACCGAGAATTCGATTGTGACCTACGAGGCTGGCAACCGGGACGAAAAGCTTGCCGCGATTCTCGAACGCATGATCGAGGCGCAGCACCGGGGAGAGTTCGTCGATGTCGAAGCGGCCGCCGGTGACGATGCCGAACTAGTCGATGAACTCCGACAGCTATGGGCGGCCTGCCAACTGGCCGAGGCGATCGGTAGCGACAGCGTCCGTGATGCGGGAGAGGACCGCGACCCACAAAATGCCGGCAGCAGTGGTGACTTCGCCCCGCCCGCGTCGGCTGATCTGCCTCGCCAATTCGGCGACTACGAACTTCTCGAAGAACTCGGCCGCGGTGGCATGGGCGTTGTCTATCGGGCCCGCCAGCTTAGCCTCGACCGCATCGTCGCGCTTAAGATGGTCCTGCGTGGGCAGCTCGCCTCGCGCGACGATCTATTGCGGTTCCAATCGGAGGCGGAAGCGGCCGCCCGATTGAAGAGCCCTCACATTGTGCCAATTCACGACGTTGGCGAATACGACGGCCACGCGTTCTTCACGATGGCCCATATCGAAGGGGAGACACTCTCCAAGCGACTTGCCGCTGGCCCGCTACCTTCTCGCGAGGCCGCCGAAATCCTGCTCGCCGTATCCCGAGCTATCGAAGTCGCCCACGCGAAGGGAATCCTGCACCGCGACCTGAAACCTTCAAACATCTTGATCGACCGCGACGGCACCCCGCACGTCACCGACTTCGGTCTGGCGAAACGGGTTTCCACCGCCGGCGAGACCGTTGATCCGAGCTTGACTCGAACCGGCGCTGTACTTGGCACGCCCAGCTACATGGCCCCGGAACAAGCCGCCGGCACCCGCGGTCAACTCGGTCCGGCAACGGATGTGTATGGCTTGGGTGCCTTACTGTATCAAATGCTGACCGGTCGGCCGCCGTTCCAAGCGGCGACTCCGCTCGACACCGTGCTGCTCGTTTTGGAACAAGATCCCGTTCCGCCGCGGCTGCTAAACCCTCGAGCGGATCGTGAACTAGAGCTGATCGCGATGCGCTGCCTACAGAAACCACCTGACCTGCGGTACGAAGGTGCCGATGGCCTGTCGGAAGATCTTTCGGCATACCTCGCGGGTGAACCGATTGCCGCGAGAAGCGGACGGCTCAGCGCGGTCGTCGCCCGGCTGTTTCGCGAGACGCACCATGTGAGCGTGCTAGAGAATTGGGGCCTGCTCTGGATTTGGCACGCACTCGCGCTGTTGGTACTCTGCGTGATCACCAACGCGATGCACTACCGCGGCTTGATAACGGCCGAGGGGGTCCAGAACCCGCTCGCCTACGTCGCACTGTGGGGAGGAGGGCTCGCCGTGTGGGCGCCAATATTTTGGCTGCTCCGTCGTCGTGCTGGCCCTGTTACATTTGTCGAGCGGCAGATCGCGCACGTATGGGCAGGAAGTGTTGTCGGCAGTGTCGGATTGTTCGCCGTGGAATGGCTTCTTGGCCTGCCGGTCCTGACGCTATCACCCGTACTAGGGCTGATCAACGGCATGACCTTCACCGTCAAAGCCGGCATCCTTACCGGAGAGTTCTACTTTCAAGCGGTGGCGCTGTTCCTTACGGCGGCCGTGATGGCGATCATGCAGTGGCACGGAATCGATCTGGGAATCCTGCTGTTCGGCGTCGTCTCAGCGGCTTCGTTCTTTGTACCGGGCTTAAAATACTACCGGCGTGCCCGCGAACGAGCGGTGTAAGCGGACTACGTTACCTCAAACGCCTTCGGTAAAGAAACGATGCGTCCCCTGCGATTCGACCGCCGCTGCCAGACGACCAAGGGCATGGGCATACGCGGCGGTTCGCATATCGATCCGACGCTCTTGCATGCGATCGTAGATGGCGTTGAACTCACGAGCCATGATCTCGCGCAGTTCCGTGTGAACACGATCTTCACCCCAGTAGTAGCCAGCCCGGTTCTGCACCCACTCGAAGTAACTGACCGTAACACCGCCAGCATTGGCAAGAATATCGGGAATGACAAGGACGCCATTCTTCGTGAGCAGGTCATCGGCTTCGCTCGTCACTGGCCCGTTGGCAACCTCGACGACAACATCGGCCTTAATGTCGCCCGCATTCTCGGCGGTGATCTGATTTTCAAGTGCCGCCGGGATGAGCACATCAACGTCGAGTTCCAACAGTTTTTCATTGGAGATGCCGTTCGCGTCAACCGCCTCACAAACACTACCGTCGCAATAGACCGCCTGAAGTTTGCGTGACTCATTCTTCATGTACATCAGGCTGGGCACGTCGAAACCGGCTTCGTTGTAGATGCCACCACGCGAGTCGGACACGGCTACGATGTGATAACCATCGGCGTGCAGCAAACGGGCCACGTGCTGCCCGGCGTTACCGAAGCCTTGAACCGCGACACGGATATCCTTCGGATTCCACTGCCGCCGCGTTTCGAGCTCCTTGATGCAGTAGTAGGCCCCACGCCCCGTCGCATCATCTCGACCCAAACTTCCGCCCAGGGCGAGCGGCTTGCCGGTAATGACCGCTGGCGTGTGCCGACGATGAATCATCGAATACTCATCCATCATCCAGCCCATCACCATGGCGTTGGTATAGACGTCCGGTGCCGGGATATCGCTTTCAGGACCAATGAAGTCGGCCATCTCCTTCATGAACCCGCGACTGAGCCGCTCAAGCTCCAGCTTGGAGAGTTCCTTGGCATTCACGGTGACCCCGCCTTTGGCACCGCCAAATGGGATTCCGACCACAGCACACTTGCAGGTCATCCAGAAGGCGAGTGCCTTGACCTCGTCAATGTCGACATCGGGATGAAAGCGAATGCCACCCTTAGTCGGCCCACGGTCGTTATTGTGCTGCACGCGATAGCCGGAAAAGATCTTCAGCGAGCCATCGTCCATGCGAACTGGGATCGAGACCATGAGCACCGCCTGCGGATGCCGCAGCTGCTCAATAACTTCCGGCTCGACATCCGTGTACTCCGCCGCCCGATCAAGTCGCCGAATCGCGTCCTGAAAGATGTTGTCGTCGACTTCCGAAGCCATGCGATCCTCCGGCATGAAATAAAAGAGCAAGTCCGCCTATACGCATGCCACGAAAATGCATGCGATGCCTATACCATCAACGTAACAGAAGAATCTCAGACTACCAAACCCCTGGCATCTGAATTCACTAGGCAACAGACCAAGCCTGGCATGTCGATGAAGAAAAGACGAGCGACCCCAAGTTGAACCGTCGCGCGATTTACAGTTGATCCGCGGCGGCAATCCGCTCGCTAATCGGCGGATGATCGTGCAGCAGGAGAACTTCCAGCGGGTGAGGATCCGGGTCCCCCTTGTTCAATTTCGCCAACTTCAAAAACGCGGAGCGATACGCGTCACGCAGGCCAGTTCGTTCGAGTGCGTAGCGATCACACTGACGCTCAAAACGGCGACTGATCGCACAATGCACTGGCCCCATTAGCAGACCTGCTACGGACAGAATGAGCATCATCATCGGCAAAGTGTAATACGGAAATCCTTGCTCAGAATTCCAGGACGCGTCGGTCGTTGCCAACCAGCGGCCGACCAATTGATCGCAAAGCCAGAAAGCGGCCAAGCTGGCGAAGAACGTTCCCACGATGATCTTCTTGATATGGCGAAACACGTGATGCCCAACCTCATGGGCAATGATCACTTCGACCTCGTCCGGCGAGAACCCGTCGATCAGGTTGTCGCCCAGAACGACACGCCGCGTCCGTCCCAGGCCAGCAAGCATGGCGTTCGCTTTGACCGTCTCTTCGCTCATGCCGAGGCGATAGACGCCCTCGATCGAAAGCCCCGTCCCCTCGGCAAGACGTTTCATTCGAGCAAGCAGATCAGCGCTGTGCGATTCTTCGGAATCGAGTGGTTCGACCTTATGAAACATCGGCATGATAACCTTGGGGAATAGCTGTCCCAGGACGGCCGAGAAGAGAAAAAAGGCAACGGCACCAACAATCCACCACCACGATCCTGTTAACCAGATGATCCAATACAGCCCCGGAATCATGACCGCCGAAAAGCCGATCTCCAGCAGCTTCCACTTTGTGTGCGACCATAGCCAGGCGAAAAATGACTGACGCGACAACCCGTAGCGGTGCTCCAAAATGAATCCCGAATAGAATGCGAGCGGAAAGCTCACAACCATATTCGCCAGCACGAGAACGCCGGCGAGAATCAACAGCCGCAAGGTGGCGACTTCCGTGATCGCTTCGATCTTCGTCGTAAGCCAGCCGCCAGGCACCGCAACGACAAATACCATGACCGCGATGAAGACAAGATCGAGTCCCTGACCGAAAAGATCGCAGAGGAGCGAGCGATGACCATACTCCTTGGTCTCCGCAAGTTCGGCCGCCGTCATTTCGCCGCCAGAGACGCCCCCGCTTCCGTTAACAGAAGATGCGGCCACCGACGGCGCGTCTTTGCTCGACGTGCCCTGCGACACTACTTGCTCGTCAATCGGCTTAGAACTCTCGGTCACTGCGAAAACTACCCCGTGTCTTCAATTCGATTGTTTGTCGCTAATCATCTAGCTAGCGGTCGGTCATTGTTTGCTGCCAACCCACGTCCAGTGCCGGTCGCTCGTCGTTGTCACGCCATGTGGATCGAAACCGTTGGCCGAAACGAGATCACGAACTTCCTGCAGGCTCAGTGCCGCGCGGAGCGACGCGTCGAGCAACTGCCTTTGCTCATCGGTCTCATTGCGGGCATAGGTGTAAACGAGTCGCTTCACCGCCGCGTCATCGGGCGGACGAATCAGGTCGCGGAAGAACAGCATGCCACCGGGCTTCGTCACGCGAACCGCTTCGGCAATCGCGTGGGCCGGCTCGGGAATGTGATGAATAATGCTGTTGGAAAAAACGACCGAAAATCGATCCGCCTCGTACGGCAGTGACTTCGCATCTTCCAACTCTAGCACAACGCGATCGGCAAAGTGGGCCATTTCCAGATTCCGGCGGCCGATCTCCAGCATGCTTTCGGCCATATCAATCGCTAAACAGCGAAAACGCTCATCTCGCTCGCACAATTCGATTGGAATCTGGGCCGTACCGGTGCCCAAATCCAGAAAGTCGAGAAAGACCCCCTCGTCATCCCGCGTGGGCTCCGCGGGCAATGTGTCGACCTGAGCTGCAATCGCGGTCAGCATGTCGTCGACGAACTTTCGATTGACATCGTCATGATCCATCGAGTCGTACGCCAACGCCTCGTCAGGCGAATCCATCACCTCCGGTTCGAGCACACGTTCAAGCAACATGATGGCAGCCCACCTTTTGAGTCTATCAATGCAAACGGCCAATGCGGCAACAGGTACACGAAGAACCGCGCCCCGACCATCGACCTAATCCTCTATCATTTCTAATCGCTCGCGACCCCACCACCCCCAGGCGACCAACAACAGAGCCATCGCACCGTAAGCGAGTGACAAGTAAATCGGCGTCTGACCGCTGGAAACCTCATGAAATTCACTCCACGGCAGCACAATGCGACTGTCCGGTAGTGGAGAATGGATTACGCCAAACAAACTCAGCACGCCGGCCACCGCAAAGTAACAGGCGGCCCGCATCAGTCGGCGGTCGAGTAGACCAGCCAAGGCCGATGCCCACAGCAAGCTGGTCAGAATAAAACCACCGGAGAGCATGTGGATAGTCTGCAGGTTCGACGCGAACTCCGCCTGGCTATGCGTACCAGCTTGCTCAGCAAGGCCCGTAATCGACAGCCCGCCTGCAACGAGTGCCTGCTTTACGTAGATCATTACGAGGTACGCGAGCGCCGGAACACAGGCGAGTGCGACCGCGGGGTAGTGCCGTGACGGCGTGGCGTGATAACTCTGAGCGGTGATCTCGACGCCAATGAAGATCAGAATCGGAAACACGATCGCTTTCGGCACGATCAAGTAGATGATACTGAAATAACCCAGCACGCCCGCGGTTCCTATGAAGAGCGCCGTCGCCAGCGTGTACCCTGCGCGGCCTCCCATCGCCTTGTAGGCCGGATGTCCGATGTAGGGTGTGGTCTGCACCACGCCACCGCACAGGCCGGAGACGAGCGTAGCCAGCCCTTCCGTGGCGATAACTTGACGCGTGTCGTATTCGTCCCCTGCCGACGCAGCACTCTCCACGCAATCGATGCCGCCGATGATCGTCCCCAAGGCGAACGGAATCACGAGCGGCAAATAATGGAACGAATCTTGGAAGGCGGTCACCCAGCCAAACCTGAAGGACTCGAGCCAGCCCGTCGGCATCCACATTACCTCGGGAGCCGGCGGCACTTCGCGTCCCAAGGTGCCAGTCCAAAGCATCGCGTAGTAAAGGACGAGACCGATCCCCAACGCCCCCAGAGCTCCCGGCACTCTTCCCGGCAGAGGCACCCTGGCCACCAAGGCCGTCAGGATGACTGCCAATGAAACAAAACCAACGATCACCGCGTTCGCCACATCAACAAACGGCATGAAGCTGATCAAAACCAATGCGACCGCCGCTAGCGACCCCAACAGGCCTGCCCTGGGCACGACGCGACGAATCCAGCCGCTCCCAAGCGAACAGACGATCTTGAAGAGCCCGCTAAAGATGACGGCGCAGACACCGACCCGCCACGCATAAAATGCGGCCGCCTCGGGTTCATAGCCCCAATCCTGTTTCGCGCTGAGATAGGCTGGCCCCAGCACAAAGAAGATCATGCCGAAGGTGCTAGGGGTGTCCAGGCCGAGCGGCATCGCAGTCACATCCGACCGGCCTGTCCGCTTCGCCAAGCGGGTGGCCATCCAGGTAAAAGCGAGATCGCCAAACAGAACCCCGATCGCCGTACCCGGAATCATGTAACCGAGGGCAATATTTTCAGGAAATCCGAACGCCGAGTTGAGCAGCGAGACAATTAGAATCAGGCCGGCGACATTGTCTAACGTCAAGCCAAAAAAGGCGTTAACGTCGCCGATAGCACACCATTTATATCGATTCGCCACTTCTAAAGTCCGACGGGTACAAGAATTGCGACTCCTGGGCGGTGAGTGTAAGTCGCCGGCCCCGAACGTGTCAATTTGAAGCAAATTGCACCCGAGCGGAACTTTTGCGGGCCTGAGGGGGTACAATGAGCCGAGACGTTCGGGCGGGATCGCACACTTCCCTTCAAAATTGGCAAATCTGCCTACCTAAAAAGGCCCGAACCCTGTTGGACCGGACTGCGTAGAAGAGCATGAGCCCCAGCACAACCACATCAAAAGACCTGTCTGGCGACGAAATGGAGCTAGACCGATCCGACGAAAGTGACGAAAGCCTGCTGGCGACGTACTGCGCCACCGGTGAGCTGGCAGCCTACGATCAGCTCGTCCATCGTTACGAACGGGAAATCTACAGCTACCTGAGGCGTTTTCTTGGAAACTCGGAGATGGCGGAAGACGCGTTCCAAGGGACATTCCTGCAGGTCCACTTGAAATGCGGCCAGTTCCAGCAAGGACGTCGATTTCGCCCCTGGCTCTATAGCATAGCCACCAACCAAGCGATCGATCTTCAGCGGAGAAATAAGAGACACAAATCGGTCAGCCTCGACACGGGCCGACAAGCCGAAGACGACGAGCTCGGTTCTCTTGTCGATCTGCTGGTAAATAATGAACCAGGGCCAGTTGCCCGACTTGAAGGGTCTGAACGCCGCGATTGGATTCGAAATGCGGTCGCGGAGCTTCCTGAAACTTTACGTAGCGCCGTAACACTCGTTTACTACCAAGGGCTGAAATACCGCGAAGCGGCCGAGGCCCTGGGAGTTCCCGTCGGAACCGTGAAGAGCCGTTTGCATTCCGCACTGCTCAAGCTCAACCAAGCATGGCACCAAGGCGAATGAATCTCCCAGCAAGAAGCCGCGACGGAATACGGAATATCCTTCCGTCGTGCAGGAGCAACGATTAGACGATGAAAGATGAGTTAGTAGGTTACGTACTTCGCGCGCTCGACGCCGATGTGCACGACAGCGTTGACATCGAATTGGAAAAGGATCCTAAGCTGATCCACGATCTTGTCGTGCTACGCGATTCATTTGAACCGTTGGCAGCCGACGAGGGACACATCGACCCTCCGGCAGGATTGGCCAGTCGTTGCTGCCAGGAGGTTCGACGGCAAAACGTTGTTCAGCCGGCAGCTGCTGCCGCATTGAAAGACACGCTGACAACAGGCTCACGCCGCAGCTCTCGCTGGAGTTTCTCCGACTTGGCAATTGCCGCCGGTGTCTTGATTGCCCTCGGAATCGTGGCCGTCCCTACCGTCAATCACAGTCGCTTCAGTGCTCAACTAATGAGCTGCCAGAACAATCTCCGCCAGGTAGGGCAGGCGCTTCTGGCCTACAGTTCACATGACCCCGCCGGCACATTCCCAGCCATCATGGCCAACGAGCACAGCGGCCAGCCGAGTTCGTACGCGACGACGCTCGTCAGTCAGAACCCCGACCTCGATCACAGAGCCTTTCTTTGTCCATCGGCCGTTCAAGGCGATGGTCGCCAGCCGTGCCAGCCCTCGGAGTTAATTGAGCTGGAGAAGTCGAGTGAGATGACCGAGCTGGATCGCCTACTGGCACAGCAAGGTGGCAACTACGCATACACGCTCGGGCACCGCGACGCTCGCGGCGTTCAACGAACACGCAATCTAAATCGCCCTACATTTGCCATCATGGCGGACGCCCCCTGCCCGAGCCACAACTTCGTGAAGACAAGCCATCATGGCAGTTGTGGGCAGAATGTACTGTTTGAAGACGGTCACGTCGGGTACGAAGAAAACTGCAAACTGACTGGCTGCCACGACGACGACCTGTTCCACAACCGCAATAATGAAATCGCCCCCGGTGTCGACCAGGACGATGCGGTCGTTGGCAATCCCTTTGCTCGAACCCGCCAACCCTAAGGCAACCGACCCGGCAACGGCCGGCACACGACAAATTTATCTCCAAGGCAGTCTTGCGACTGCCTTTTTTTGTCCCTTTTGAAACGCTGGCCAGGGAACAAGACACGCTCCAGACACCACGACAGCTGCTTTGACGGCTGGCGACATCATGGGCAACAGAGACTCGACAAGTGTTGCAAAAATGCCACATCACCTCCGGCGGCAGATCGGCAATCAGGCCCCACAAAAACGCCTCAGAACACTTGAATCAGCCTGTTTTTCAGGCCTTCTGAGGAGAATCAGCCCCCGCCAGAACAATTGGCATCCTGTTTGCCTTTGCTAGGGACCATCACGACGAGCATTCCGCTTACGCATTCCCCTAGCGAGAGTAACGACGAGAACATGCAGCCGACGGTCCCCGAGTTTCAGAGTGACGAGATGCACGCGTGCGATCTCGTCGAAGTTGCCATCCGAGTTGTCGAACACGCCCGCGAGATCGTTGAGTCGCCCATGTCTAGGCAGCCAGACATGGAGGCATACTGGTCGAACGCGACCTGCCGGTTCTCACGATGGGGTACCGCCTTTCGCGAAATCGCGGCTCAGGATCACACCGCCGCCGAGGACGTCGCCCAAGGAAAAGATCAGATTGAGTTCGAAGAAATTACGCCGGAAGCCGAACGCGCACGAACGGCTGGTAGGGCGTTGCTCGAAGAAATATTCATCAGCGAACCGTTGACCCGGGTGTGGGCCGCCTGTCTCGTAGCCCGAGACCGGTACCATGATACCGACAACTGCGAATCGATCGTCCGTACGATCGCGGAAAAACACGCCGAGTTCAGCCACCGAGCGCTGAACCTCATCGCCGACCAAGGAACCCTGGACTGGAAGAGTGCTGTCCAGCTCAATCGCCTGCGACGTCGCAGCGAACGCTGGGGGGACGTGCTCATTGCCCGTCTCAATGACCTGGCCCAAGACCAAGAGAACTTGAACGTGAATGAATTCGCGTTCGACGAGAGCAGGGCGGCGGACTTCGCCACCGACTTCGGCGAGAACTCCAATCCAAAGGCCCACCAGACTGCCTGGAATCTGGCCGTTACCTCCTTGAGATCAGGCGTGTCGAGCGCCCGCCCAGCGAGCCCCAATGCTGACCTGAACTTTCAGATCGCCTGGAATGTCGTCTCCGCCTTCGACGCCGATACGTTTGAAGCGACCGGTCCGTTTCGCTCGCTGTGGCTCCACCGACTCGACAATCACACCGACCAAGCGCAAGAGCTTGTCGATGAGTATCTAACGCACATGGCTTAGCCCCTACCGGTACAGCGTTAGATTCTGGTGCACTGCTCTTGGCGGAAATCAAACTCCTGCCCACGTGCCATAAGCGCTGGTACGAGCGCGTGACATACGCACCACTTCGCCTAGCCTAAAATCGAACGCCGCGCCGCACTTGGCGACAACTGCGATTCTAGTCTTTGTTCCAGCGGTCGCCTTTTCTTTCCAACGGTGCTTCTCGCGCCGCCGCGGCACCTCGTCGCGAACCGCTCTCTGCCTGCCGCCACAGCTTGCATGTTGCTATGGCCCCAGTTGGCTAGTCGCAGTATTATTACTGCGATGACACTGCGCAGCCGCCCCAGATTGCCAGGGCGACATTACCACGGCAGCCCCAACACCAGCCACTCATACCAAACCAGACTTATGCAAGTATTGCCAAGCCGTTCGCATTCGACATATCTATCTCTAGCACTCGCGGTAGCGCTTTCGCTGAGCGGCTGCGGCGGTGGCGGCAACGAGAAAGCGAAGAATACGGACGCCGATCCCTCAGACGCTGCTGCGGCTAGTACCGCGACGGCTCCGGTCGACGCTGAGCCAGCCGAAAACGCGCCGGCAGTTGACTCTCGCGCCGCCTTGCTCTCTGGCGCCCCGCCGATTGAAGTTGAGATTGACGGAAAGAAGTGGGTGACTTCCAAACCCGGTCCATCCGGCGATCCTCGCGCAAAAAAAGGCGGCAGCCTTAAGACGTCGATTAATGGCTGGCCTGCAACGCTACGAACCGTCGGCATTGCGTCGAACACGTACCTAAATTCCATCGTGGAAGGGATGTGCTACGAATCGCTCTGTGGAATGCACTCGGTCACGCTCGATACGACCCCCAAGCTGGCAACGCATTGGCACATTTCAGAAGACAAGATGACGTTCCGTTTCCGCATTAACCCGAAAGCCCGCTGGGCGGACGGAAAACCAGTCACGGCGGACGACGTTATCGCAACCTATCGCCTCAGTCAGGACGATGGACTGGTCGATCCAATGTGGAAGCAGATCATGGGCAAGCTCCACGAACCGAACAAGCTGTCCGACCTTGAGATCGAAGTGAAATGCCGCGTGAAAGACTGGCGCAATTTCATCTCTTTCTCGCAAATGAGCATTCTACCTGCCCACGAACTAAACAAAGTCACGGGCGAAGAATACTTAAAGAAATACAATTTCAGCTATCCGGTCGGCACCGGGCCCTACAAGGTTCAGCCGAAGGATATCAAGAAGAGCCAATCTATCACGCTTACTCGTCGTGACGACTATTGGGCCAAGGATGAAGCGGCTAACGTCGGGCTGAACAATTTTGACCGCGTCCACTTTATCGTCATTCGCGAACAACGCCTGGCCCTGCAAAAGGCCATGAAAGGCGACCTCGATTTCTATCCGGTATACACGGCCAAATGGTGGGTCGAGGACCTTGACCCATCCGAATCGAGAGCCATCGCCCGCGGTCTTCTCGTTCGACAAAAAGTCTTTACGAAAAACCCCGTTGGTGTTCAGGGCATGGCCGCCAACATGCGTGACCCGATACTCGCGGACGTCCGAGTCAGGAAAGCACTAAGTCACTTGTACGATCGCCGAACGCTGATTACTGAGTTCGCCTTCGACGAGTACATTCCGTCGAAGTCCTACTTCCCCAATAGCGACGCCGAGAACCCGAGCAATGCCATGGCGGAGTACGACCCAAATCTCGCCGGCAAACTCCTGGCAGACGCTGGCTGGAAAACCCGGGACACCGACGGATATCTCACAAAAGATGGAAAGCGATTGAGCCTGTCACTTCTCTACCGCAGCCAAGGCTTCGAAAAATACCTAACCGTCTTCCAGAGTGCGTGCAAGCGAGCCGGCATTGAAATCGAACTCAAACTCGTGACGCCGGAGACCCACTGGAAAAACATGATGGACCGCAAGTTTCAACTAGCGGGTATGGCCTGGGGAGCAATCCTGTTTCCTTATCCCAAGTCCAACTGGTCAAGCGAAATGGCGCACAAGAAAGGCAGCAACAATATCACGGGCGTCAGCAGTGACAAGATTGATGCGATTATCGAGAAGTACGACGCGGAGTTTGATCTCGAGAAGCGAAACGCGCTTCTGCGTGAACTCGATGGCGAGCTATACTCGCTAATACCCTACGTTCTTGAATGGTACTCGCCGGCAGAAAGATTGCTGTACTGGAATCGCTTCGGAATGCCCGACCACGTCCTGTCGCGATACGCCGACTGGCGAGAGGTGTTTAGCACGTGGTGGGTTTCTCCCAAGAAGGATCGCCAACTTAGGCAGGCCAAGAACAACCCCTCAAAGTCGATGCCCATCCCACCGGCCAAGGTAGACGCGTGGTCCGATGCGTCGCCTGCCGCCGATCTCGCGGAGGCCCCCTAGTCCCTCGACAACATGGCAGCCTACTTTGCGCGTCGACTACTGCTGATCATCCCTACCTTCATTGGCGTCACCGTCATTGGATTTGGGATTACGCGCCTTTTGCCAGGTGGCCCTCTCGAGCGTCAGGTCATGGGCATCAAGTCCGCCATGAGTGGCCAGGGCGGCGGAACGGCCACCTTGGGAGCGGATCTCGTGGAAGAGGACCTTCGAGATCAGCTGCGCAAAACATTTCACCTAGATAAACCTTGGTATTCGGCCTATTTCCTTTGGCTCGGCAACTTTGCCCAAGGTGATCTTGGCACCTCATACGAGACTAGCGAGCCCGTCGGACAGCGAATCCGAGAGCGATTTCCTATCAGCCTCATCTTTGGCTTGACGGGCTTCCTACTTGCCTATTTTGTTTGCATTCCGCTGGGAATCTCTAAGGCGTTGCGTCACGGAAGCACATTCGATTTCGCCAGCTCTGCCATTGTTTTCGTCGGCTATTCGATTCCGGGATGGGCCATCGGGCTCTTGCTGCTGCTACTGCTCGCGAGCGGCAACTACCTGGACGTATTCCCTCTTGGCGGAACCCATAGCGACACGTTCGAGAACCTGCCAGCAATTTCCAGATCGATGGAGGCTCGCGAGAACGTCGTCAACGAATACGACGAACTCGTTCGCGAGAATATGTCTTTCATGTCGCGGTTCTTCGACCGCGCTTATTACATGATCCTGCCCATTTTCTGTTACATGATGGGGAGTTTTGCGTCCCTAACGATCCTCACCAAGAATTCGCTGCTCGACAACCTCGGACAAGACTACGTGCGAACCGCGTTCGCCAAGGGCCTGTCGCCGCGGCGTGTCATCTTTGTTCACACTCTTCGGAATTCACTAATCCCATTGGCAACTGGTCTCGGCCACGCACTCGGACTGATTATGGCCGGTTCTTTTCTAATCGAACAAATCTTTAATATCCCAGGCCTGGGCTTGCTCGGATACGACGCGATCGTCGGCTACGACTACGCTGTCGTCATGGGCGTCCTAGCCATCAACACCATCCTGTTGCTGTTCGGAAATATATTCTCGGACATGCTCTATGCCGTCATCGACCCACGAATCCGGTTCGAATAATCAACCTCGCCACCACTTTTTCCTATAAGATTCGTGCAGCCCCCCACCTCCACATCGCTGTTTCGGATTCGACTCCGAAAGTTTCGCCGCATCAAGCGGGGCTACTACAGCTTTCTGCTGCTAGTGGGAGCGTATCTACTCACGTTCCTGCTACCATTTCTGATGAGCAATCGAGCAATCATGGCGCAGTACCGGGGAACTTGGCACTTCCCGGCCTTTCGCAGCTACTTTCACGATGTCCTGGGGGTCGGCTCGGGCAATATCGTCAAAGCCTCGACCTTAGGCCAAGTCGAAGCCAGAGGCCTGGCAATTGCCTCCGACTCGGAAGCTTTGTACCGCGATCTCAAGCAACAATACATCGACGACGCGCGCCTGATCGAAAGCCTTTCGCCGCTTGGGAGAAAACGCCTGCGAGGAGAACAACTCTCTCCGTCAGAAGAGACAAGCCTGAAGAACGAAGAAGCCGCTGAGAGCAAAACGCAAGCCGAAGAAAACATGAGGCGACTGCAAACGGCGCTTTCGGAGGTGATGCGCAAGTATGCTTCAGGCAAGAGGCTAAGGCCAACCGAGCGCGTTCAGTACAAGGAAGAGCTCAGCGGTATGCCGGCAACGGAACGACAGGCCTTCAAGAAAAAGCTTGAAGAGATCCGGCGGCTTGCCAAGAAACACCCTCTTGCGCGGCGCATGGCGCAGGGCACTGACCTGTCAGAAAACGAACGCGAGGAGCTGAAACAACTGCTACTGTCAGAAGAGACTTCCTTGCAACAAGCCCTCGGCAAGCAATTAAACGACAGCGATCTCGACAACTTCGTCGTAATGCCGTTCTTTGATCACAGCCCCTATGAAAAAGTCGAAGGAATGGCACGCGCGCCCGCACGCCCCGAATGGCCACACATCATGGGAACCGACGCCGGTGGTCGCGACATCTTTACTCGCATGGCCTACGCGTTTCGACTCTCCATCACTCTTTCCTTGATTGTGGTCGGCGTCGCCTACACCTTTGGCACACTTACGGGGGCGTTCCTGGGTTACTACGGGCGCTGGCTCGACATCCTAGGCCTGCGCGTGGTCGAAGTCTGGGGCGCCATTCCATTTCTCTATACCGTGATGATTCTCGGGCAAATATTCGGAAAGAACTTCCTTCTACTATGCGGCATCCTGGCCGCGTTCGGCTGGATGAGTATCACCTACCTGATTCGAGGTGAATTCTACCGAGAAAAGTCTCGCGATTACGTAGCCGCGGCAATCGCGACGGGCGAAAGTAACATGGCGATCATTTTCAAGCACATCCTCCCCAACGCACTCACACCGATTATTACGTACGCTCCATTTGCCCTAGTGGGGACGATCTCTGCCTTAGTCGCGCTCGACTACCTTGGGTTTGGACTGCCCGCCTCCGAACCCAGCTGGGGACAGCTGCTCCGACAGGCACGCGATGAAGGCCTAAACGACTGGCATCTCATCGTCTTTCCACTGGGTGCCATGTTCATCACCCTCCAGCTGATCGTCTTCATTGGCGAAGCGGTGCGAGAGGCATTCGATCCCAAAGTCTTCAGTAGGTTGCGATAGATGGCCACGAACCAAAATGCCAATTCGACGGAGCACGGCGGGGCAGCCGGTGGCAAGCCATTGCTCTCGGTGCGCGACCTGGCAACCTACTTCCGTGTCGAGGGTGGCATCGCCAAGGCCGTCGATGGCGTATCGTTCGACGTCATGCCAGGAGAAGTACTCGGCATCGTTGGCGAATCGGGCTCTGGCAAGAGTGTCACGAGCCTCTCGATCTTGCGATTAATCCCCGACCCACCCGGCATGATCGAACGGGGCGAGATGCTCTACGAAGGGCAAGACCTGCTCAAGCTAAGCTACAAGGAAATGCGGGCGATTCGCGGCAACGAAATCGCCATGATCTTCCAGGAGCCGATGACCTCGCTGAATCCGGTCTTCACGATCGGAATGCAGATCATCGAGACACTACGCACCCACAATCCGGAAATGACCAAGCAGGAGGCCTTCGACCGGGCCGTCTTGCGGCTTAGTCAGGTCAAGATCCCAGACGCTGAAAAACGCATGAAGGACTACCCGCATCAGTTTTCCGGCGGAATGCGTCAGCGCGTCATGATCGCTATGGCACTCTGCTGCAATCCAAAGTTGCTTATTGCGGACGAGCCAACCACAGCCCTAGATGTCACCACCCAGGCACAGATCCTGAACTTAATGCTGGAACTGCGTGAAAGACGCGAGGGTGGTTCGATCATCCTCATCACACACGACTTGGCGGTTGTTGCCGAGACCTGCCAGCGGGTAATTGTCATGTACGGTGGCAAGATCCAAGAGGTCGGCAACGTCGATCAGATCTTCTACGAACCACGACACCCCTACACCCAAGGACTGCTCGAATCGCTTCCTTCGACTCAGGAAGCCAAGAAGCGGCTGCACACGATCCCGGGCAATGTGCCGTTCATCATGGACCTGCCGACGGGCTGCAAGTTTTGCACTCGCTGCGATCAGGTCATGGACCGCTGTCACAACGAAGAGCCACCACTGCATCAACTCAAGAGCGGCCAACTGGTACGTTGCCATCTCGCAGAGGAAGACTCGACTGGTTTCGCCGATGCGCCCGCGATGACTAACGTCACGCCCCCATGAACCAGATAACTACCGCGCCAACTGTGTCTTGCCACACGAACTACGTAAACGCCTCATGAGCAAACCGCTGCTAGAAATCAAGAACCTGAAGATCGGGTACCCGGTCTGGGGTGGGATTCTGCGCCACAAGATTGGCGAGGTTAAAGCGGTCGACGATGTTTCGTTTACGCTCCACGAAGGCGAAACGCTCGGCCTGGTGGGAGAATCGGGCTGCGGCAAATCGACGCTCGCCAAGGCCGTGATCAACATCCTCAAGGCGACTGTGCCAGGCGTTCGCCAAGAGGGGGAGATTCTCTTCCACACAGAAAAAGGACCGGTGAATCTTCTCGAACTATCGCGGCGAGAAATGCAACCGCGACGATCCGAGATCCAAATGATCTTCCAAGATCCGTTTTCTTCGCTCAACCCACGCATGACCGTGGGCAGCATGATTGAGGCTCCATTAAGACTCCACACGGCCCAAACTAAAAAAGAACGCACCGATAGGGTTCATTGGCTGCTCGAGCGAGTCGGCCTACAGGCGTCTCAGGCGAGCAGGTACCCGCACGAGTTTTCCGGCGGCCAGAGACAGCGAATCGGTATCGCACGAGCACTGGCAGTGAACCCTCGATTGATCGTCGCGGATGAACCGGTCTCTGCCCTGGACGTTTCGGTTCAAGCCCAGGTCGTCAACCTACTGCAGGACTTACAGGACGAATTCAATCTTACCTACCTGTTCGTCGCTCACGACCTCTCCGTGGTAAATCACATCAGTGATCGCATTGCCGTTATGTATCTGGGCAATCTGATCGAATTGGGCGAGGCCAACACGGTCTACGGCCAACCCGCCCACCCGTACTCACGAGCCTTGATTTCGGCGGTTCCGTCACCCGATCCGCGAAAGGACCATTCCGATCGAGTCCTCTTAGAAGGTGAAATCCCGACACCACTGGACAAACCGACCGGATGCGCGTTTCGCACGCGATGCCCAATCGTCAAAGACGAATGTGCGGCCAGCACGCCTCCTTTGGAGCAAAAAAAATCAGGCCAGGTCGCCGCTTGCCCCTACACTTAGCGAACAACTCCGCAAGTTGGGCGAGCCTCAAATTCTCGGGCTACAGCCAACTGCGACGGCTCAGCGGCCAGTCGCTGCTAGCACCGCTCCGCGGATGCTAGCCCAAAACGCCTCAACTCAAGAATCCTGCCAGATCCTCTGTTGCAGCGAACGGCGATAGCTTGCTACTCTACGCCACCTTTTCTCCGAGGGAGCGGCCATGCAGCTGAGCCTTCGGCATTATCGACAGCAAACAATATTGGCTTTTGCCAGTCACCTCCCTCGCGCAGGTAGCACAATGTCACAGGTCTCAAATAGCTCGCAGTCGACGCGTTCCTCGGTTTGGAAAATTGCCGTCTTAACGCTGTGCACGCTCGCAACCCTGTCTTCCGATGTGGCGAACGCCGCACTCGAGGATGCGGCATGGATTTGGGTTCCCAGCCGCCGAGAAGCTTCTCGTACCGCCTACTTTCGCAAGACATTCCAAGCGTCAGCCGGCAGTCAAGCGAGCATTGAGATCACGTGCGACGAGACTTACGAGCTGTATATCAACGGCGTCAAAGTCGCTACCGATGACCACTGGCAATCGATCGATACACACTCGCTTTCGCCGTACCTGGTTTCCGGGAAAAACGCCGTCACGATCGCGACGTCGAAGAGCAAATCGGGACCGGCGGGACTGGCCGCGTCGATCACCCTCACCGCTGCCAACGGGCAACAGCGTCAACTACCAACGAATTCCTCTTGGAGGGCCCACCTGCGCCGCCAGACGGGCTGGCAACGCGAGGACTTTAACGATTCACGATGGCCGCGAGCCCGTCAACTCGGCCGATTCGGCAACACCGCCCCCTGGAACGACATCGCACAAGTCGTGGCGCGGGTCGAAGAGCAGCAGCAACAAGCACGATTTCAGGTCGATCGCGAATTTCGTGTCGAGTGGATCGTGCGTCCAGATGACACCGGCTCCGTACTCGCGTTCGCATTCAACGAATTCGGCAACATTATCGCGTCGCAGGAAAAGGGCCCGCTGCTTCTTATTCGCGATACGACCAACGACGGAGTGCACGACACCGTCAGCACGTATTGCGATAAAGTAACGAACTGCCAGGGAATCCTGCCGCTCAACGGAGAGGTCTTTGCCACTGGTGACGGACCTGACGGTTTGGCACTGTATCGCCTTAAGGACACGGACCGCGACGGTGTCGCCGACGACGTAAAGCCGATCATCAAGTTCAAAGGCAAGGCGGTCGAGCACGGACCACACGCGATCACCCTGGGGCCCGATGGCCTCATCTACGTCGTCGTCGGGAATCACACGAACCTTGTTGACGAGCCACGCGAGAGCAGCCCTTATCGAGATTTCTATGAAGGGGATCTCGTCCAGCCAAGATTGGAAGATCCGGAGGGTTACGCTCGCGGGCGTCCGGCGCCAGGCGGCATGATATTGCGCACCGATACAAATGGCAGTTTTGTCGAGCGATTCGCTGGTGGCCTTCGAAATCCCTATGACATCGTGTTCAACGCTGCGGGCGACCTCTTCTCGGCCGACTCCGACATGGAATGGGACGACGGTCTACCTTGGTATCGCCCCACCTGGCTCTCGCATGTGACCGCCGGCAGCGAGCATGGCTGGCGTAGTGGCTGGGCGAAGTGGCCTTCCTACTACGTTGACAGCGTGCCACCAGTCCTGACGACCGGCCCTGGATCGCCTACGGGCATGGCAGTGTATGAACATCACATGTTCCCGGTTCGATACCACAATACGATCTTTGTAGGAGACTGGGCACGAGGTCAAATTCGTGCACTCAAGTACTCCGGCAAAGGAGCCACGTACGCGGCCACATCCCACGTGTTCGTAGAAGGCAGCCCTCTCAACGTGACCGACCTGGAAGTAGCACCCAACGGGGCCCTCTACTTTTCAACGGGCGGCCGCGGGACCGAAGGTGGGATTTATCGCGTTGTGTGGCTCGGCCGCGTTCCGAAAGAGATTCAAGACCGAGGTGAAGGTATTGAAGCCGCACTAAAACAGCCACAACCGTCGTCGGCTTGGGGACGGCAAGAAGTCGCCCGAGCAAAGAAACAGGCCGGAGACTCCTGGGGCGAAGAGCTGATCGCGGCGGCCAAGGATAGCAGTCGAACGGGCAAAGTTCGTGCACGTGCGTTGCAATTGATGCAGCTCTTTGGTCCCTTTCCATCGGAGCCGTTGCTGCTTGACCTATCGCGCGATCGAAGTACCGAAGTTCGCGCTACCGTGGCCTTCCTATTGGGTCTCCACAAGGGTGAGATGACGAATAGTCGACTGGTCGACCTGCTCAGCGATCCAAACGAGCGTGTCGTTCGACTAGCATGTGAATCGCTTTCTCGTACGTCCGGCGAAGCACCGATCGACAAACTCCTACCACTTCTCAGTTCCCGAGATCCTTTTGTCGCTCAGGCGGCAGCCTCGGCACTCAAACAGATCCCACGTGACCAATGGCAGGATGACGTGATCGCCGCCAAAGAGCTGCGTACCTTTCTTGTCGGATCCACAGCTATCCTTTCCCAGCAACCGGAAAAAGACATCTCCGCGGCGATCCTCGAGCGAAGTCGTGAGATCATGGGCGGATTTGTTGGCGATGATGATTTCATCGACTTGCTTCGCATCTGCCAACTTGCCATATCGCGCGGCGAGTTTACCGGGGACGATCTTCCTGAGCTAACAGCACAGCTGTCGACTGAATTTCCGGCCGGCAACGCCCATATGAACCGCGAGCTAATTCGCTTGCTCGCTCACCTGCAGGCCGCTGAACCGAAGGATCGATATATCGAGTTCCTGAAGAGCCCGGTGGAACTCGAAGACAAGATCCATCTAGGTTTGCACTCGCCAGCGTTCGTCGAGTCCTGGAACACGGAGCAGCGATTCGAAGTCTTAGCATTCTTCGAGAAATCGCGTGAAGAGCTTGGAAGCGCCTCTTATAGCCGTTATCTCGATCAAGTCGCGCGTGGCTTCGTTGAGAAAATGAGCGACGAGGAACGAGCCCGAGTCCTCGAAGAAGGACAGCGTTGGCCCGGGGCAGCGCTCGGCGCCATCGCCCGTCTCCCCAAAAAACTCTCCGCCGAGACACGAGATCACCTTATTCAGCTCGACGGTGCGCTCCGCGACGCGGACTCTCCTTCTGCAAAACGATTGCGAACAGGATTGGTCGCCGTCCTGGCGAGAGATGGTGCGGCAGACTCCATGCAATATCTACGGAAACAGTTTGAAGCCGAGCCTAATCGGCGTGGCCTGATCGCCGTCGGACTGGCACAAGATCCCCAAGGCGAGAACTGGCAGCTCCTGGTTCGGTCTCTGTCCGTCGTCGAAGGCAATTTCGCAGTTGAAGTACTGCGTCGCCTTGCACAAGCAGACCAACGCCCGGATGATCCGTCGGCCCTCCGCCAGGTTATCCTGCAGGGCCTCAAACAGCAGAACGAGGCCGGTCGCCGCCGCGCCATCACGCTCATCGAACACTGGACAGAACAACAAGTCGGCGACCGCGAAGCCAAGGGTGAGGATATCCTTGCTAGCTGGCAAACGTGGTACCGAGACAACTATCCGTTGGAACCGGATCCGTCCTTGCCGGAAGTCGACGAGGAAGCGCGCTATACCTTTGCGGACCTCTACCGAGTGGTTAGCGACGACGACGGACTTCAGGGCAACGCCGAACATGGCAAGCTTGTCTTTACTAAAGCCAAATGTGCCTCGTGCCACCGCTTTGGAAATAGTGGCGAAGAATTTGGTCCCGACCTCACTACAGTGAGCCGACGTTTTCACACCAAGGAAATCCTGGAATCGATTGTCTATCCGTCGCACGTGATTTCCGATCGGTACGCAACCGAATCTGTCTTCACTACGGACGGAAAGACCTACACCGGAATCGTGCGTTCCAACGCCGACGGAGATCTGACGGTCCTTCAGTCGGACGGCAACAAGATCACGATCCTTAACAAGGATGTCGACGAGACAGCCCCCAACAAGACCTCGACGATGCCGGCAGGATTGCTCGACGAACTTACGAAACAGGAGATCGCGGATCTCTTCGCGTTCTTTTCGGAAGCACCGACGCAAGCAATCACCAGACGCCGGTCAGAATCGAATCGCCGAGATCGGTAACCGGCTACATCTCAGGCGCCATGACATCCTTTGCCTAGTGCCAATCGGGCCTAGAGATAGGGCGACTGACCGCGTTTGGCGGAGGCGACTTCTACGAACACGGCTGCGGCCGCATCGGCGATCGCTTCAAGATAGCGCTTGCCCTTTTCGGCACTCGCCCCCTGAGGACTTCCACTTCCCGTGTCCGGGTGCGAGTGCGACCATGGTCTAGGGGTCCAGACACCGCTCTGACTGAGAGACTCCATGTCGAATGGCACACGTTCACCTGGCCCGGCCAAGTCCATCTGAACCAGATCCGGTTGCAGATGCATGATGAAGCTGGTCTCCATCTCGTCGGCGTGATCTCCGGGATCGTCGAAGATCTCGTTGAAGGCATCGAGCCGCAAATCGTAGAAGTCGACAACCACGATCAGCACATCGTGTTCCAACTGCGCGTCGCGGACCAAGCCGCTGAAGTTATTACCCCCGTGGCCGTTGAGCAACACCAGCCGGTCGATTCCTTGACGTTTCAGACTCTTAATAACGTCATCAAGAATCGCCGCCGCGGTCGTCGTCGAAAAATGAATCGTCGCCACCTGATCCATCTGCTGGGCATTGTTGCCAAAAGGGATCTCGGGCAGGACGATGACTTTGGCCCCTTGCTCGCGAGCCAATCGGGCCGCCTCTTCAGCCGTGGCGACCGCCTCATAGTTGTCCGTCCCATGGGGCAGGTGATAGTTATGGGCTTCCGTCGCCCCCCAAGGAAGAACCGCCAGGGTAGGGCGATCATCGAGAAGCTGACGATAGTTGGCTTCGGAAAGCACATACGGTCGCGGCCGTGGATCGTTCGACATAGCAGGACGTCTCGTGGAATAGCGTGATCAAGAACTTTGCAGCTCTGTGCGGCAAAGTCCTGCCATTCTGGCCGAGACGAACGCTCGTGACAAGCAACCGTTCTAGGAGAGAATCGGCCCTACGCGTGCGTCGAGGGCGCGAACGCAGCCAGGTTCTTCGATTCACTGGCTCCACGTCGACGTAGATCTCGCACACTTCGCAGCATGCGATACGCTAAGACCATCGTCCGTCCTACGACCGGACGTAAGGAGACCAGGACCGAATCAACTGAATACGTGTCGGTCGTCCACTTGGCCGTGGCATCGCGAAGCGGCCCCATATAGTCAACGACGTCGCCTGGGCTCTCCTCTACCATCTTCTTGAGCAAACGATATCGCAGCAACTGGCCTGGCGTGAACTTAGCAAACTCCTCATCGTACGCCACCTTCGGGGTGTAGTAGGTCCCCTTGGCGTACCAACCATACTCGAACGCGATCGGCTTCCCCTGGTACTCCAAGAAAACGAGCTGCAAGTTCCCCGCCTTCGCCAACAGCTTCGACTGATCCAGGAAGTACTCGAACATACCCGGCGTCGCCAAGACCGAACTGCCTGCCGATCCTTTCCAACCGCGATGCTCAATTTCAAAACCACGTCGCAACAGTGGTTCTATCTCATTCGCATTAAACTCTGAACGAACGACGAGTTCGCTGCCGCCTTCCTCTTGAAGCCGCTTGACAGCTCTGCGCATATGCCGGCGGTGATTTCGCGACCACATTTTCTCTAAGCTCTCGAAGCTAGGCGCAACCCTTACCTGTCCCACGCGAAATCGTTCGTGACCGGTAACAGCGTGACGCGCTCGCTCGAGTTCGCCGAGGAAGGATCGCCAAACGGGAAGTTCCGTCCGGCAACCCGCCAGCCAGAGCATAGGCCAGGACAAGTCCTTCATTCCTTCCAGCAGTTGTCTATGAATTCGCGGCCAATCAGCTCTTGCATCAACCATCAAATCGGCGCCGGTCGACCAATCGTTGTGCGTCATCGCCCCAACCTCGATGACCTTCCCAAGGCGTTGCCCGATCAGCGGGAAAGCGGCGAGCATCTGCCCCTTCTCTTCCACGACAATCACGCGAATCTGTTTCTGCTCGGCAAACTGTTTCAGCCACAGCTGAAACGGCTCCGACTGTGCAGTCGGCAGGGCCGACTCGCTACGACGCCAAAGGTCATCCCAGGCGGACGAACAATCGGAGAGCTGATCGATGGATGTCAGAATTCGAGTTTGCACGAGAAATGCTCACAGTTAAGTCATGAGGCAAGACGCCATTAAAGCCTACTGTGCCAGCGGAAAGAACGTCGACTGGTTTTCTACCGTAGCGTTCAGTCTGAGAACGCGGCGTTCCAATTCTGACGTTTGTAGGATTAACGGCACCGCCATGACCTGATATGTTGCGGTATGCCCAATTGCGGACGAACGGCCGAATGGAATTGTTCGCAAAAGACAATATGCCCCGGCGGGCGGACCTTACACAGCAGTCGCCCCCCAAAGACCGCACATCCCCTGACAATCAGTCATCTCAGCCACTCGAGTACCCGATGAGCATCAACGAACTGAGCGACTTACCTGCCGGGCTTCTTTCGATCGTCCCAGACGAAGAAACCGCAGAACTAGGAGCGGGGACTACCAATGGGAAATTCGAATCGGAACTTGCCTCACTCGATTTGGATGCCGCATTTCAACCACACCTAATCGTCGACCCACTCATGGCCGCCGCGTGCCACAGCGGACTTTGGCTTGCGCACAACTTCCTGGATGAATCGCATACGCTGAGCCAATCGATTGACACGCCGACCGGCAGCTTCTGGCACGGCATCATGCATCGGCGAGAAGGTGACTTCTCCAACGCCAAATACTGGTTTCGCCGCACGGGCTACCATCCTGCATTCGAGTCGCTCGCCACGGCAGCATGCGTCCTGGCCAAAGAGCTGGGAACGACTCCACAATCGGAATTCCTGAAGACTCAAGCGGAATGGGATCCGATGGCATTCGTCGACCTCTGTGAAAACGCCGTTCGTGGTCGCGACAACTCGGCCGAACTCTGCGCCCGCATAGCCCGTAAAGAGTGGGAACTTTTGATGGCATTTTGCTTCCGACAGGCGATTGGCCAAGATTCCTGATCTGGTGACACGCTCCACATTCCGTCGGTATAATGGAAAGTGCGGGCAGAGCACATCCAATACTACGGGCCGATAGGCCGAATATTTCTATTCGCACACAACAGCAGGCACCCGCATGCTCCAGTACGACTACGAGCAAAGTATCGGCTACTGGATCATGGGCGCCGCTCACGAACTGCAGCGGGCGCTCAATGAAGAGCTGGCCGCGCACGGCATCACCTTCCGCCAGTGGGAAGTCCTCGCGCTCATTTCGCTTAAGGGAGAGCAATCGCAGAGCGAACTAGCTGAGCAGATGCGACTGGAAGCCCCTACGCTGGTGGGCGTGCTGGACCGCATGGAACGCGATGGCTGGATCGTTCGTGCGACCGATCCGGAAGATCGCAGACGGAAGATTGTCCGCCCCACGAGCCAGGTCACGCCCGTCTGGAATCAGATGGTGGAGTGTGCCCGACACATACGAGCCCGGGCAACCGAAGGGATCGAACAGTCGGACCTGACCGTACTGCACGATTGTCTTTACAAAGTGCGAAGTAACCTCGCTGGCGACAAGCCTCCGGTCCTTGCCCCCGATCCTGCTCGAGCAGAACTCACCAAGGAAACGACCGACGGCTAGATGGCATCCCCGGCCCGGCTCCGCGTGAATGAGCCGCATCGCGGCCCACTACACGTCGCGCAAAATCTCTTCCGCTGCGTTGCGCCCGCAGGCTCCCATGACACCGCCACCAGGATGGCTGGCGGCTCCGCACAGGTAGAGCCCCTTAATCGGCGTTCGGTGGTCCGACCATCCGGCAACGGGGCGCACGCTAAACAACTGGCCAAGAGACATCGCTCCCTGAAAAATGTTTCCACCAGTCAAGCCATAGACTCGTTCGATGTCGACCGGACTTAGGACCTGCCGGTGCAGGATCGCATTCGGAACATTAGGTGCATATCGAGCCAGCATCTCCACGCACCGATCGCCGAATGCTTCCTTTCGATCGTCCCAGTTCCCCTCAGCTAATTCGTAAGGAGCGTACTGCACGAACATCGACATGATGTGCTGGCCGGCCGGGGCGATGGTTTGATCGACGCTCGTGGGTAAAGTAATCTCAAGTACCGGCTCGTCACTGGGTCGCCCGTACTTAGCGTCATCGTACGCCCTCTCGATGTAGTCGATCGATGGCCCGATGTGAATCGTGCCATGATGATGCGGCTGCAATCCCTCCCCCTCGGCGCAGGTGAACTGCGGTGGCTCCGACAGGGCAAGATTCACCTTGGCCGACGCGCTGCGATAGTCAATCCGCTTCACCGCACGCAAGAACTCCGTCGGCAACTGTTCTGGCTCGAGAAATCGCTCAAACGTCAGATGCGGATCAACGGACGAGGCGACCACGTCCGCAGCGATTAACGATCCATCGGACAGCATGACCCCAGAGGCTCGTCCACGCTCGGTCAGGATCTGCGCGACCTCGACTTCACGTCGGATCTCGACTCCGGCATCGGTCGCCGCGGCGGCGATTGCTTCCGACAGAGCTCCCATACCGCCCTGAACGTAACCCCAGACGCCCCGCTTGCCGGCTGCACTCCCCATGACATGATGCAACAACACGTACGCTGTGCCGGGCGACGAAATGGACTCGAACGCGCCGATGATGGCATCGGTAGCCAAGGTCGCTCGAACCACATCCGATTCGAACCAGCGTTCTAGAATTGGGCGAGCCGCTCCCGTCAGAAGTTCGATTGCCTCCGGCAGGTCCGCGCCCAGACGTGACATCGAACCATAGAGTTCCCACATCGTTCTCGCGTCGCGAAGCTTCTTTCCCATGCCAATCTTTCGCCAGTCGCTGGGCAAGGGGAGGGGATCGGGAGCGACCTTGGAAAGCAAAGGCTCAACAACCTGGGCCACGCGATCGAGCAGGCTCTCATAGCGTTCGTAGGCGTCGGCGTCTTTCGTGCTGAACTTGCTTATCTCACGGTGATTGAGCGCCGAGTCAGGCCCCATCAACAAGCTTCGCCCATCCGGGAGCGGCGTAAACGAGGAGGGGCTACGTGGCAAAATGACAAGGCCATGCTGCTTTAGCCTGAGCTCACGAATTATCTCGGGCAGCAGAAGGCTTACCACATAGGCCGCGGTTGAGACCTTGAAACCTGGCCACAACTCCTCCGTAACGCAGGCTCCACCTAAAACATGACGGCGTTCCAGAACGCAGACGCGTTTGCCTGCACGAGCAAGATAGGCGGCCGCAACCAGCCCGTTGTGTCCCCCGCCGATGATAATGCAGTCGAACCGATCTTGTTGATTCGTCGCCATGGCCAATTAGACCTCCTCCCTAGTGTGATCGTCGCAATAGGGTTTATCGACGTCGTACACCGCATCTCTTAAACGCACCTGCAACAAGTGCGCAGCACCGTCCGCAAGGAATTGTCACTTCCCAGCTACACGTCAAACGGCAACGGAGTGAAGCAGAGAACCGGGATCGCAAATGAGGCAATGCCTAGAATGCGGCGTCCCCAACCGATATCGATCGTATCGTCCGTTGTGGGTGGATGCTCGATCCCCAAGAGAATGACCAAAATAAGCATTCCTGCCCACTGAAAAATGTCCGTCCAGACCATCCAGGCGATCACGCCAAACACGACGGCACGCGAAACCCATTTCCCGTATTTTCCAAACACAGCATGGGACACGTGTCCGCCGTCGAGCTGACTGATAGGAATCATATTCAACCCGGTCACGAGCATGCCGACCCAACCGGCCATGTAGATTGGATTGACCGCCAACTGCTGGTCCCCAGACAACTCGGGACGCAACACGAGAGTTAGTATTTTTACCAGCAGCGGATCGCCAAACTCTCGAGGGCCAGGCGTCGCCGTCATGATTCCGACGATTACAAAGGGAACGATCAACACCAAGCCGGCAAGCGGTCCGGCAATTCCGATGTCAAATAACGACTTGCGATCCATTTTCTGACGATCCATGCCGATGACCGCTCCCATGGTGCCAATGATCATCATCGGAAATGGGATGAAGTGCGGATAACTTGCATGAACGCGATGCTTCACGGTCATTAAGAAATGCCCCATCTCGTGGAACATCAACACGGCCATCACACAGACCATGAACAGCAGCCCGTCGGACCAATTCTGTGCGATCACCTGCGACATTGACATCGTCGTATTGCCGTACGTCGCCGGTCCACCAATCCAGGTCGGATACCAGTGATAACAACCTGCACTAAATGTCGTAAAACAGGTGAGCAGAAAGAGCACGACGGGGAGACCAACCCGCCTCTCAATCGTGCCAGCGTGTGTCTTCAGTGCGTCGGCCGCTGCCGGCAGCGGCATGACGGGCGGGCCGCCCACGTAGACATCAATACTTGTGTCTGCGTCCCGAGGTGATGACTTCGCATCAGGGATCACTCCCGTTTCCGTCACCTGCGATTGAGGCGACAGAGGCGGGCGATGGGGCGGCGAAGGATCTTCCTGTGACGAGCTCATATTCATGGGCAACAGCATACCAAACGCGACGTTTGGCCGTCCATGCGTTTCAGATCGTGCTCAGTGTGCTAGGGGGATCAAAAGACGTCGATGCTCTTGACGCCACTGCCCCCCGATGCGAGGACCGCGTAGAGACACCGGTCGGCACTCTGGCACAGCGACTGCGACTCGAAATTCTTCGAGAGAACGGCGACCGAGGCAACCCCCGCACCAATCGTGGTCGGCGTCGGAATGCCTGACGTCGCAGCTTCCACCTCGATAAATACTTCACGGGCCAGTTCGACGGCCATCATCCGATCGCAATCGGGAAGAATCCAGGCTAGCCGCGAAGTGTGAACGGGACAGACCTTGGAGTACCTTACGGGAGCGGACAGGCAAGCATCCGTGACGATGTCCATGGAGTCACCAATTCCATCGGCCTCAAACAACACGACACTAAGCGACCACTGCTTCGCGCGGCACAGCGTGGCGGCGGCCGCGACGTCCGGACCGATCGACGATTCCGTGCTCCTATGAATCATTGCAATCGGCTCAGCCGTGGCGTTGGACGGTCCAGCGACTCCCACATTCGCCTGCGCCAGCGACACCTCAGCATGCTCCGGAACTAGCGGAACCGTCGATGTCACGTCTGATCGAGTTCCCGAATCCTGCTCGTCAGCTCCGATGTCTGTCCATTCCAACATCTTCGTTAAGCAGTCGCTCAATGCATCGGCTTCGCCCCACACCTCTTCTTCAATGCCTGAATCGCGAGCGGTGCGATGATACTGCACAACGTCTCCCAGCGCATTCTCCGCTTCGGCGGCAAGCCGTGCCTGTGCCTCGGCGGCGATTTCGCAGTACGATGTCTCGTCGCCAATTTCGGTCTCCATCGCGGCGGCCAGTACCGTGACCATTTGGTCCACATCGCGGATTAGGCTGGCCATTTCTCCGGCAGACACCTCTCGGTACACCTGTCCCGCCAACGCTAATATTGCGGCGCTGGATTCCGACGGCCGCGTCAAGCAGTCGGCAACCAATTCCGCTAAATGCAATACCTGCGGCAGACGTGCCATATCGATTGTCAGTGATCGCAAACTCTTCACATCGCGAACGCTCTCGATCGCATGAGCAATCGACTCGGGCAGTTGCCATCGACGCATTAGTTCCGCGCTCAGTTGTCGATGATCGAATCCCAATGTTCCGCGCTCGTGAATCTCAAGATTGGATTCTTCCAACTCGACGCGACGCAGGAAGTTGACGTAGCGATCCTTGAGTTGCTGCAATAACACAAGTTGCCCAAGGTCATCCAGCAACCCGCCAATGAAGGCCTCGTCTCCGCCGACGTGCCAGTACCGCTGACTGATCTCGCGAGCCGCGACCGCCTTGGATAGTGACCGCCGCCAGTATCGTGCCAGGACATCTGCGTCTTGCCCTTCAAACAGCGTCTCGGGCAAGCTGAATCCAAGCACGAGTAGTTTAAGCGGTTGAATTCCCAACAATGCCAGAGCCTGATTGAGATCAGCAACCTCACCGGTCCGCGAGAACACCGAACTGTTCACCACGCGTAGAATCTTTGCCGTGAGTGCAGGATCGTTTTCGACAGCAGACTTAAGCGCTGGAACATCGACGTCCGGCTGATCGGTCAACTCCATTACCCGAAGTGCCACGCCTGGCAACGTATAGAGTCGTCCTACGCGATCACCGAGGGCCTGTAGAGTTCGCGCAGGAGGTGGAGACATCAAACGATCCGTATTTCAGGTAGAACGCGAGCCGGAACAATATTCGGCGGTTACGGGCACGAATTGATGGGGAGCACAATGAGCCACCTCAAACCTAGCACAGAGATCGAAGGTATGCCGCGGAAACAGACGCGGAGAGCCCGACGGCCTAGACAATCGTCACGACCGACACCACCAGCTACCCCCCGTTACGACGCCCCAAGAGCTCGCAGACACACTATTCGGGTGCACAATCTTCTGTGACGCCTGAGTCTTCGAAAGCGGCTCCGTCGCCGTGCAGCAGCTTGTAGTCACCAGACTGCCAGAGTGGAATGCCGTTCTTGTAGAACTTTGAAAAACGGCTCTCGCTCGCCCCGCCAGGCATGTTCGTCCATGCTTCGTCGCGGCCCATATCGGTCACGAAGTGATAACTGGGCGCAAACGTTTCCTCGCGTTTGGCCGATCGTAATACATGCCCCTGAAAGGGCGTCGCGTGGCAGCCAGGCATCGGCATTTCACCCACGTGAAAACCAAACAGCCTGCCGACTAGATGCCCCTCAAAGAATCGGTTGGTCAAACGAAACACGTTAAACTTAGACCAGATCGTCGTAGATTCCCTTTCAACCCGAGCCGCCGCCTGGCGAATCAGATCCCCCTTATCACGTGTACGCCACCAGGAGGATTGCTCTTGTTCTAGAACGCGGTCGACGCAGGCTAAGACCATCGTTGAGAACCCAATTCGCGAGCAGAGGTACAACATGCGGCGCCAGCCGATGCCTCCTTTATCGATACGTGCCTGCCCGAAGACTTCTAGCATCACGTAGCGATAGAGCTTCTGGAACAAGACCGCCTCTTCACTATCAGCCGTGTAACAACCGTCCCACGCTGCAAGACGCTGCTTCAGCTTTCCGTCCTCCAGATGCGGCAAGAACACCGCCAACAACTCCGTCGCCTGCAGACTCTTCACGTCGTATTGAAGAAGTTTCATGTCGTCAATCGTGCCGGAGGGGAGATCCCTCAACACTTCATCAATCCGCCGTTTCCGATAGTCGGGAATGGGTAACGTCACCAACTGAGGACCACCGGGGCGATTCACGTTCTCGTTCGCCGCCGACACAAAGCCCTCTGGCGGATCGTATAGGCTCGGCAGATCGCTATACGGTAGTCGCCCTCGCCAGTGGTTCGAGGGATTCCATGCAGGAATTGGCAGCAGCCCGGTATGTCCGCCACCGCGATCGGGAATCCAACCACTTCCTTGCTTTCCAATATGCCCGTCACGATCAGCAAGTATCCAACAGAGCGTTGGCACTGAGTTCTCGCGTACGCGGTCCATCGCCTGCCTCGTCGACGGACAATCAATGAGCGACAACCAAGTGCCGATCGCCCGACCAGACCCTTGGGAATTGCCTGCCCAGGCAACTGAGAGCTGGTAGCCGGGTCCCAACTCCGCCGGATCGCCATCGAGCGTACCTTGGTCGTTGTGATAAATCTTGAGCGTTTCGGTATCGTGATCCTTTCGCTCGACGACTTCCTCGCGAACGCCAAAGTCTTTCCAGCTGTTGCGCCGGCGATATTGCCAGCCGGTCTCGCCTCCTTCACGAACGTCCTCGATGAAGTAGTCCGACGTGTCCCCCTTCATGTACGTCACGCCCCAGGACAGCTGCTTGGTCCTGGCAACGGCAAACAAAGGGCACCCTGGCAACGTCGCGCCCATCACATACTGATCGTCCCAACGCAACACAGCTTCATACCAGATCGCCGGCAGTCGATTCACCTCGAGATGGGGATCCGCCGCCAGCAGCGCCGAACCACTGTCACTTCGAGACGGCGATATCGCCCACGCATTGCTGCCAGCGAGTCGCGGCAGATCGGTGATTAGCTCCAGGGCCTCGTCAGAGAGCTGCTGTGACATTTTGATTTTTCGCAGCAGCTCGAAATCCGCGTCGTCCAGTCGCGGACTGAACATCTCGCGAAGACGCTCGTCGTCGATCCCGAGCTGAATGAGTTCGAGCAATAGCCGCTCGCTCATTTGCTGCCCAACGGCGAGCCCGCCAAAGCTGAGCAAATTGCCGATCAGAAGGACCGACTGCTGCGTCCAAGGTTGCGGCTGAAACCCGGTCGCCCACATCGGCAGGCTACGACCAGCGTCCAACATGCCGTCATTGACGCCTTCGCAATACGCGGTAACGTCCTCAAAGCAATCATCGTCAAGCGTACGAACTTCTTCTTCTAGACCAAGATGCAGACCAGCCCGGCGGAAGAAGCAATCGGTCTCGAATAGCTGATCGGTATCGGCAATACGATCGGCCGTGGTTCCCAATGCGACAGCGCGCGCGAACAGAATCTGCGTCGGGCGATCGATCGCATGGAGATAACCAAGAGCGTAGATGGCAGTACGTCGAGAATCCGCATCGATGTGCGGTATCCCTTCGTCATCCCGCGCGGCGGTAAACCGTCGCCGGGCATTCTTTGTCTGCAAGCGCTTCATTGCGCGTTACGGTACCCAGTGGTCAGAAAGGGATACACGTGACAAAAAGAACGCACTCGAAAGACATCCGGCTCCGTCCGGAGTGAAATGTGCATTACTACTTCTTGCGATGGCGAATCTTGGCGCGCATCCGTCGCTTCTTGCGACCGACCTTGCGACGACCTTTACCTGTCTTCTTCGTGCCCACACGACTCTCCGTAAGACTCTTCAATAAGACGCGTGGCCACCAGCGGCACAACGCAAACTAACAATTTATCCTGGAATCTGGATCCAAGCAAGAGGGGATATTTGGCGAGCTCCACAGGGAAAGCCTGCGCCGGGCCGGACCGCAGATGAGGCGAGCCCCCAAAATGCCCCCGGCCTACGAACGGCCGGTCCAGTCGACTCCGGACATCGCCGCCAGGGCCAGCTGCAGGGCGTGCGTTCCATCGCGTCCGTGGCCCTGTGCGGCAACGGCGAGATAAAGTTGCTCTGCCAACGCAAGCCCCGGAAGTGCCAGCCCCATACGCTTCGCTTCTGAAAGTGCGATTCCCAGATCCTTAATAAAGTGCTCGACGAAGAAACCTGGATCGAAATTGTTGTCGATAATGCGGGGCCCTAGATTGCTCAGGGACCAGCTTCCGGCGGCACCGGAGGCAACGCTCTTCATCACGGTAGGCAAATCAAGTCCCGCCCGGTGCCCATAGAGCAACGCCTCACACAGCCCAATCATGTTCGTGGCAATGAGCGTCTGGTTTACCATCTTCGTATGCTGCCCGGCGCCGGCGGGGCCCTGATGGACGATCGTCTTACCCATCACATCGAAGCAGGGCCAGACTCGTTCGACCGTTGATTCGTCGCCGCCGATCATGATCGAAAGTGAGGCATTCTGCGCGCCCACGTCACCGCCCGAGACCGGGGCGTCAATACTTCCGACACCTGCGAGTCCTGCCTTCTCAGCAACCTCCACGGCCAACGATGGTTCGCTTGTCGTCATGTCGACCAGGATATCGCCCTCCTGGCAGCCAGCCAGGGCACCATCCTCCCCGAGCAGCACCTCACGCACGTCGCTCGGAAAGCCAACGATCGAAAACGTAATTCGCGAGGCCTCGGCAACGGCGCGAGGGGAATCGGCCCAAGTCGCCCCCGCGTCGAGAAGCTCTGCGGCCTTCGCCTTTGTGCGGCTGTATACCGTCACGGAGTAACCAACCTGAAGCAGGTGCCCGCACATACTGCGTCCCATGACGCCGGTTCCAATCCAGCCCAACGGTGTCTCACCGGGGGAAGCTTTCGTCATCGATTTCAGTCCTTGCTAGTGTTAGTTTCCGATTGTCGTGTCGTCAGCGTTACAGAGAGTTGATAACCGCCCAACAGAAAAATGCGGCCAGAAAGGACCACCCCCGACGCGAGACCAGGGTGACTACCACCGGTTTGTTGGACGAGTCAGAATCTCGTTCAGCACCAGCGCCCGGCGGATCGAGTCCGGAGAACTGAGCAGATCGCGGTACTCGGATGCCGTGCTCGGAACGGATAATTCATCCGTTGGAACCGCCGGATGCCCAGTCGATTCGGTATCCTGAGCGTCGGGAGCTGGCGTCGATGTATCGGCCAGCCCACCCACAGCATGATCGAATGCCTCGTGCATATGCTGCTCAGCTCGTTCGTCGGCTTGACCAACGTCGGCGCCAAGGCGAGCCGTCTGAGACGAGAACCGATCCGTGATCGGATCAGACGCACTATCTGCGGTAGCTGCCGCAGCAACGACCGTCGTCTGCACGGGCGTACTCGGCGACGGCGGCGTTTCTCGCGGAGCAGGAGGCGCGGCCTTGCGAACAGGCTCTCTCGGCAGTGCCGGAGCGGGCTCTTCCCCACGCACTTTACGCAAGAACGCCTCGATCTCGTTCTTCAGCGGGTCCGAAGACGCTTCTTCACGGCGTTCCCCACCGTGCGAATACTGTTCGTCCTCGGCCTCATCGTACCAATCCTCATACTCGCCTTCCTCAGCGACCTGGCTTGCCTGCTGACCTGCCCCTACCTTGATCACCTGGCTAATGATCCAGACGATGACCACGACCACCGGAAAAATCAGGCGGATCCAATCAATTTCGGCGAGTAGACAAAAACTGGAAAGCATGGCTTTGTTCGAAACAACATCGATGACAGTGCAACGCCCTTAATGCTGAACCAGGCGCAATACGCTCGACTATTTCTTACTCGTTCCCGTGCCAGCAATCGATCGCCGCATATCCGTGTCGGCCTGAACGTTTCGAAGTTGGTAGTAATTCATAATGCCCAGACTTCCGCTGCGAAAAGCGTCGGCCATCGCCATGGGCACGGCTGCCTCCGCTTCCACCAGCTTCGCACGACTCTCTTCGATCGACGCGAGTTTTTCTTGCTCTTGTGCGACCGCCATGGCACGTCGACCTTCGGCGCGAGCTCGAGCAACTCGCAAATCGGCTTCCGCCTGATCAGCCTGCAAGCGAGCTCCGATATTAGAGCCAACATCGATATCGGCAATGTCGATCGACACGATCTCATAAGCGGTCTGGGCATCCAAGCGACGGCTAAGCACGGCCTTGGAAATACGATCCGGATTCTCCAGCACCTCGGCGTGCGTTTGAGCCGAACCGATGGCGCTGACGATGCCTTCGCCAACGCGGGCCGTGATCGTTTCCTCAGTCGCTCCACCAATCAAACGCTCGACATTGGCCCGCACAGTAACCCGAGCTCGAACCTTGAGCTGGATACCATCCTTGGCGACAGCATCAAGCGAGTCTTTCCCAGACTCGCGCGAAGGACAGTCAATCACCTTGGGATAGACGCTGGTCTGCACAGCTTCCAATACATTACGTCCGGCCAAATCAATCGCCGCCGCTTGGCGAAAACTGACATCGACGATCTTGGCTTTGTTGGCTGCAATACACGCCCGGATCACCAGCGGCACATTGCCACCGGAGAGATAATGCGATTCGAGTGACTTACTAGTAATCCCGGTATCATCATCCAACCCGGCTTGGACCGCCATGATCTTACTGCGAACGATGATTGCCGGATTGATCTTCCGGAAGGTCATACCCAGCAGGTCAAACAGCCCGATCTTCGCCTGCGTGGTTACCGCTTGAATCCAAAGCCTGAAATAGCGTGCGAAGATGGCAAACAGCACCAACCCCACAATGATGACCACGATCGCGACTACGATCGTGAATGTCGTTATGTCGCTTGCGGCAAGAAGAAATGGCATCGCAGGTAACCCCAAGGTCGTTTCCACTGGCGTGGCGGACTCTCGCGAAACCACATCCGCAAGAATCACCGCACCTGGTTCGATTAATGGCCCTCATTAGAGCCTACTCTTAACATCTGTCAAGCCAGCGGGTCCTCAAACGGATCCAATCCGACCGTATCGATCGGCTGTGACAGCACGTCATCCGACTTTTCTTGCGGCGGCTGCGCTGTGGTCGGACGAACGACTAAACGATTATTTTGCACATCAACAACCTCTACGGCCTGCGCTTTGTCGATCGGCATCCCTTCACTGACAGCTTCATACGACTGACCTTCGACGGCAACACTTCCGCCAGGAAACATATCGGACTTGGCTGTCCCGACAACGCCGATCAGTTCATGCAACTTCTGACGAGGGTCATGCTCCGGCAAGACATCCTCTTCCTCCGGTACGCCCAGCAGAATGCGACGTCCCATCGACGTCTCTGGCCACCATCTGAACGCCGCCGCTAGTGCCGTTGGAAATCCGACCACTGCAATGGCCACGAAAACAAAGCCAGTTTTGGCATCGTGATACTGAAACGCCATGGCAACCGACCCGATGATCGAACAGAGCGCTAAGAAGCCGAGTATCCCCCCCGACGGAATGAAAATCTCAAGCACCACCAAGGCGAGCCCGAGAATCATCAACAGAATTGTCCAAACAATAGGGTCCATGTCAGCTCACACATCGTCACATGACACCGCCGCCTCGACGCTCGAATGCGGTGAGAAGCGATCGCAGCATCTACCCGAAATTATAGTCATTCCTCGACCGACCTGACGACAACCCGATTTCCATGCACTTCGGAAACACGGATCGCTTGGCCCTTTTCGATCAACTCTCCGTCAGACACGACATCGACAAGCAGGTCCCCGACGCGAGCTTTACCGGCGGGCGTAAGCTGCGTTGCCGCCACGCCTTGCTCGCCCTCTAGATGCCGGTAATCAACCATTGCCTCGCGTTGGCTCAACTCTTCGGGATGCTCGCTACCGGGAGGCTCCAGCAAGATATGGCGAAACAATGGCGTTTTGGGCAAGAATCGGCGCATCACCATAGCAGCACCAATAAACAGTACACCGCTGCTGCCGACAACCAATAACGAATCGCGAAGCTGACGAATCTCCGCGTCCGTATGCGGCAGGATGAAAGTCTGACTCGCGAGCACCAGCGACACGATTACCAGCAAACCACCGCCTAGGCCAAAAATGCCAAATCCGGGAATGACAAAAATCTCAAGTACCAAACACGACACACCCACCAAGAACAGCAAGATCTCCAACGTGTTGGCCGTTTGCTCCATGTAGTTCGCCCAAAAGAAAAACACGAATGCGATCGCGGCGACAAATCCGCCGATGCCGATCCCAGGCATCTGAACCTCGGCGTACATCCCAACCAGGCCAATCAGAAGAAGCAGCGACGCGATCTGTGGACTCGCCAGGATCGTGACTAGCTCGTCGGTCCATCCTGGCTCGACAAGCGACACATCCCCTTCGAGGCGTTCACGCACCTTGAATTCATCAAAACTATCGACCACGTCGGCTGCGAGTCCGAACTCCGCCGCCGTCTCGCCATCGAGCGAGACGGTTTCGCCAAGGGGAGATACCGTCTGTTGCTTGATCCAGACACGAGCATCACGCGTTGAGTCGAGCTCCGCCTTCGTAAAATACTCCACACGCCCGCTGTCACGATGACGATAGGCGTCAACAATCATTGCCGGATCGAACATACCAACAGGCAAGGACCAGCGTCGCTGCTTCTCCGCGACCAGTTGATCACGAAAGAAGCTGGTCACATCCGCAAGCCCCTCTTCTGTCAGCTCCTCGTCGCCGCCATCGAGATGGGCATCGGGGCGCATGTAAACCTGATCGCACGCGAGCGCCACCAGGGCAGCGGCCCCTCGGGCATCTGACGGAATATATGCCACCGTACGAATGTCGTCGGAATCGAGTTTCGCAATCGAATTAGCTAGTGCCAAAGCAGCGTTGATATCGCCACCTTCCGATTCCATCCAGAAACAGATGTAGTTGACGTCGTCGCGAAGACAATTGTCAATCATTCGCCGCCGTGAATCGCTCAATCTGGCATCAATGTAGCTCTTTACCGTGAGCATGCGAGGATTGATATCCTTTACTCGACGGCGCCCAAGAACAACCTCACGAGGCAAACCGAGTTCGTCAACGAGGGCCAAGCGATCGTCGGCGAGATACGGAATCAGCCCCCAGGATCGCGCTTTGGCGGAAGGAATCCACCCAAACTCACCACGATCGATTATCACCTCCCGTCGGGAACCGGGAACTTCACTGGTCCGGGCTAGCAAGTCATCCAAATCTTGCCGAAAGACGATCTCGGGACCTCCTTCCGTTTTCACGAGCAACACCTCGTGCTGCTTATCGAGCATCCCCAGTGCCACCTCAAGCGGAAAGGTGCGCCGCCGTTGCGAAATCTCTCGATACGCCTCTTCAACGGCCCTGGCGATGGGCTTACTCGAATCCTCATCTCGCCCAGCCCGACCTATGTAAGCGTCGGCCGCCATTACGACTTGATCGCATGCCATAACGGGCAAGACAGCATGCCCACTGAGCGAGTGCGGAATAAAGGCAACCGTCTCGATCGCACCAAGTTCGTCAGCGATAAACCTTGCTAACTTATAAGACTTTCCAAAATCACTCCCAGCACCTGCTTCCGCTCCAGCGGCAAATTCAATAATCAGCGTCGGCCGTTCGTTGACGTCTGGCTCGGCGCCCTGAACAAGCTCCTCCAGAGCGAGCTGAATGGACTGTCGCGCGGCCCGTTCGCTACTGTCGGTAATAGGAACTTGCACCTGCACGAACAGGCCTTCCGCGGATGACGAACCGGCGGACACCTCCGGAGATTCGTCTTCGGCATACCCCGTCGTAGCGGCAAGAGCTACGAGAACGACAAACACCACCACCAGACAGCACAGCCCACCCTGAACACAACCATCACGGTAGGCATTACCGAGTCGATGAAAATTGGATATCGACGAATGAAACCGACGCACGCAACCACCCTCCACGGCTAGCAGAACGCTGGGAATTCTATCGCCGTGGGCGCACCAACGTCAACGAGAAAAGAAGCGATCCCGGACAACGATCGCAATCGAGAAATGGACACTGTCGCGACAAACGCCTGCTTAGCGTTGAGCCGGCTGCTGTCGGTCAGGCTGGGCTGCCGCCACCGGAGCCGGATTCTCGCGAACGAGCTTCCAGCCACGGGGAATTGCCGGACTGAAGAGCTCCTTCCAGTTCGGCAGTAACGGATTGACCGAAATGTTCTCGAACTTGTACGAATCGTATTCCCCGGTGGGCATGTACCTGCGTAATGCGACAGGATGAAAGTTCGTGCGGTCGAACCGGATGATCGATTTTGAGAAATTCGCCGCGTCGGCCTGATACCGTGGATACGCCTCTAGCCAGATCTCCGCCTGCGCGAATTGCTGTGGGGTCACGACACGCAGCCAGTAACGTTCCTGCAAGTCGGACGGCTTGGAACCAAAGAGAAACGGGATTGGGCTATTGCGGATCGACTGCCCGCGCAGCTGCGGCGGAATAACTTTCTCGCGAACCACAGGCGGGTTTTGCCAACCTTCGTAGAGCCGAACTACTTTTCCATCGGTCGTCCAATGATCGCGAATACTGTCCTTGATCTCGACGTACTCGCCTTGCTGGTTCTTCTGAAAGACCTTGTCGACTCGAAACGTTCCCTGGTCGGGAGCCTTGTAACTCAATTCACCTTGTGACTTATTGACCTCACGATCCTGCTGATCGTAACTCCAACGATGGAAGGTCGTCTTGAACGTCTTGATCGTCGTCGTATGTTGCTCCCAAGCGACGAGCACCTGATTGAGATAGTCACGCTGCTGCTGATTCAGATGAAATGGTGCATGCGGAGCAACCGTTGGCTGGCCAGGAAAAGGTTGCCGAGCATTCGGTTGCTGTGCAGCCACGCGTGGGGCACCGGGGGTAGGTGCCTGGGCGTACGTTGCGGTCTCGGCAAACAAGATGCTGCCAACGACGATTGCGGTAATCGACTGCCCCAATGCGCTAATCATATTGAATGATTTCACCGTTACCGTTCTCCATGCATCCATTTGCCAGATATTGCCGACTAAATGGCGGGCCTCCTGCCTCGGCCTAGAAAATAGCGGCGGCGGATTCTAGCAGCACCCGAGCTAAGCCCCAAGGTCTGTTTGTGGTATTGTGTTACCGATGCCTTTACAGCTCATCTGACCACCGATCCGGGGACGTTTTTGCTCCAAACCATCACTGCTAGCACGCAAGCAATCTCCTCGACCGCTCCGCCTTCCTCGCCGCCCATGCCCTTAGAATCGCTCAGAATCGTCTACCTCACTCCTGGTGCCGCGGGAATGTACTGCGGAAGTTGCATGAACGACAACATGGTCGCTCGTGCGTTAATGGAGATGGGTCACGATGTGATGCTGCTGCCGCTCTACACCCCGCTCAAGACCGACGAGCAGGACGTCAGCGATAAACACATCTTCTTTGGCGGTATCAACGTCTATCTTCAAGAAAAGATTCCGCTCTTCCGCCACCTGCCAAGATTCATCGACCGAGTTCTCGACTCGCCATGGCTGCTTCGCTCGGTCGCTCGTGGGTCCGTCAAGACAGACCCAGCCGAGCTAGGGCCGCTCACGCTTTCGATCGTCCGTGGCGAACATGGACACCAAAAGAAGGAGGTCAACCGGCTCGTCGACTGGCTGGCTCGTCACGAACGACCTCACATCGTCAACCTGAGCAACCTGATGATTGCCGGTTCCGTTCCGGCGATTAAACGACGCCTGAGGGTTCCCGTGCTTCTCACACTTCAAGGCGACGACGTTTTTCTCGATGAGCTCTCTGAACCGTATCGATCAAAGGTAATGCAAGAGCTCCGCTCACTGGCGACACAGGTCGACGGCGTCATCGTGCACAGCAACTTCTATGCGGACGCCATGAGCGACTATTTCGAGATCCCGCGAGAGCGTTTTCACGTCGTGCCACTGGGCATTCGCGCCGACGACACTCAGGACACCAACGAGAACGCAACAACCGATCGCCCTCCGACAGTCGGCTATTTCGCAAGAATCTGTCACGCTAAGGGTCTGCACGTTCTTGTCGACGCCATGTTGGAACTTCGCATTATGCCGGGCACGGAAGACGCGAGACTTCGAGTCGCAGGTTGGCTCGGCGCTAGTGACCGTCCGTATTTCTCAGAATTGGAAACTCGCGTCGCCAATTCGAACGCCCCGGGGATGATGACCATTCAGGCCGGCGTCGATGTGGCGGGCAAACGTGACTTCTACCGATCGATTGACATTTTGAGCGTGCCCACGGTTTATCGCGAACCGAAGGGACGATACGTCCTCGAGGCGCTCGCCAACGGCGTTCCTGTCGTTCAGCCGGAGCACGGAGCCTTCCCAGAGCTACTGAGACACACTGGCGGCGGACTGCTGGTGCCTCCCACATCGCCTCGACATTTGGCCGAAGCACTTCACCAGCTGCTCACGAATCACGAGAGGCGACAACAACTGGGAGAAACCGGCCGGCAAGCTGTCCTAGAACGACACACGGCTCCGATCGCCGCCCAGGCCGTGCTGGACACCTTTGGACGCTACGTGTCGTAGCTTCCTCCCTCTATCGCGAGTCTGTCGCCGGAGCATGGCCCTCTACGCCGGGCAGATGTTGCAAGCCGCCTGTGTCTGATATAGTGCCGCACATGCCAACGGACCTGCAATGGATGGTTAGCTCTTCGACAAGTAGCTTGTACGCAGCGGCCGTGATGCTGCGCGGACAGGCAATTACCGACTTGGAGCTGGCGAGTGCGATCGAAGTCCCCACGCGGCTACTAGCTCAAGAGTCGACCTCAGCTGGATTTGACGCGGCCATGACATTGGCTCAGCTCGTGCCACTCTCGGCCACTGTCGATAACAATCGTCAACTGGCTGAAACTGCGATCAGAAAGCTTGCTGGCCTGGGCGCAATCGACAATGAATTCGTCGGGCGTCTTGCCGGCACGATCAGCGAGCTTGAAAACGCCTTCGTCCATTGCCGCCCCGATGCGATCGCTGACCTGGAAACGCGGGGCAAACTGCTCCGGCAACAATGGGAGTCGCGGGGACCGGGGCTCTTGGCGGCCATGGCCAGGCTCACGGAAACCGGCCTGCTGGCGGAGTGCGCCAGTGTTGTGCTGGTCCACCCTGTGTTAGGTGGCGGCGGCGTACCGTACATGCGTCACAATCTTGCCGTCATCGAGGCGATGCTAACCAACCCGCACGCGGAGCTGCCCGAGACGGTTCGCCTAGGCTGGCTGCTCTCCACGCTCAACCTGGACCTCCCCATCTACAGTGACGTGGTCCCAGGCGATCGGCTTCCCTTGGTCGGCATGCTGGCCATGTTGCCGGTCGTGTTGGCGGCAAGCGAACAGGTCGAGTGGTGCCGCTTAGATGTCGACACCATTGAGCTGGCTATAGGGCACTGGCACATCCCGATTCCCGAATCTGCCATCGTCGCTAGTTTGCTGATGAGATGGTGGGAGATGTACCAAACCGCCCAGCCGCGTTGGTCGGTCGCTCTCGCTGCCCTCGATCAAACTCTCTCAGAGAAACACGACTGGTCAGTCGAGCGCAGCTAATTGGGGCATTCCCAGCTGCGCGCTACCGGCGATTAGACTTTCGTTCGCTGCCAGCCGCCATGGCGAAATCGCCATACGATCAACCAGCAACGCACCGTCATATCGAGCAACATCGCCCACCAAGCCCCAACCACGCCCATGTCGTAATGCCTGGGGCTGCTGAGTACATACGCTAGCGGAAGCCGCAGCCCAAGCATGCTCACGATCGTAAAGACCATCGGCCAACGCGTATCGCCAGCACCGCGCAGGCCGCCGGAGAGAATCATCTGCAGAGCCAGCGGCAACATTCCATAGGCGGCAATCTTGAGTAGCTCTGCCGCCAACGTAACGACCTCACTATTCGTCGCGTCGACAAACACGATCGCCAGGTAGTATCCCGCGAACCAGAACACAACGCCGACCGCCATCAGGACCACCGAGCCGATCATACAAGCCACGACCAGGCAGCGAGCCGCTCGCTGGCGATCTCCGGCCCCCAAGAACTGACCGGTCAACGTCGTCGCCGCTACGGTGAGTCCCGCCGCCGGCAGGTAGGCCATCGACTCGAGTCGCAGCGCAACGTTGTGAGCCGCCGCCGCTAGGTCGCCCAAGTCATTGATGATCGCCAAGAAGGCCATATGACAGCCGATGACAGAAAGCACATCCGCGCCACCGGGAATTCCGATTCGCAAAATGCGTCGAATTCGCTCAGCGTCAGGACGAAGAAACTTCCATGACCAGCCCAACCCCGCATAACCGCGACTCATCAAGAGCAGCGTCAGCACGCCACCGGTCACGTGGGCGGCGGCCGTACCAATGGCCACGCCGTCCCATCCTAATTCTGGGAGCCCAAACCAGCCAACGACCAAAGCCGTGCTAAGCAGCACGTTCACCAGGTTCACGACCGCCATCACAAGAAATACGATGATCATGTTGCCCGAAGCTCGCAAACAAGCGATGCCAACCCGCTCAAGCATGATCAGCGGGATGACCGGCCAAATGTAGTCGAGATAGCTAATTGCCAATGCGGCTGCGTCTTCTCTCAGCCGCATAAGACCAACCAGAAACGGGGTCATCGTGAGGCCGATCACAACCACCACAGCAGCCAACACAACACCGGGAATCAGCGACTGATTCGCGATCCGGCGGGCCTCGGCACGATTCCCAGCTCCGATGCAGCGTGCCACCACGGCGGTCGTACCAGAGCAGACAAGTTCGAAGACATTCGAGAGCAGCCACAAGGTGTAGGCGATCAGTCCGACCGCGGCCAACTCTGCCTCGCCGACGATATATCGCCCCACCAGGTAAACGTCGACCATCATCACCATCATCACGAGCAGTTGCTCCATGACGACGGGAGTAGCAAGACGGACGAGCGGCCCCAGGGTTCCTTGCCCTGCGATCAGCGAGTTGTGTTCGGGAGTAGCTTGGTTGCTTGAATCAGACACAACGGCTCAGACGTCCTTGTCGGCGGGCACAACTGCGGGGCAAGTGACAGCAGAGGGCAGGGGAGGGAGCCGCAATACACCGTGACGGCGGCCACCTTAGAATCTAGCAGAGGAGCCGAACGGGCGATATCGCACCAAATGGGGACCACTTAGCCGAGCAAACCCTTGATCACCTTTCCACCGTTGGCAATCTTCATCGGCCGGCCGGTGCGGCTGGTAAATCGAGTGTCGAGCGATATCCCCAGGGAGGCAAGCGTGGTCGCCATCAGGTCTTCCGACGTATACGGCGCGGTCTCAACAGCCGTACCATCTTCGTTCGTTCGGCCAATAACCTTGCCCCCTTGGAACCCAGCTCCGCCAACGACAACGCTCCAACTGCGAGCCCAGTGGTCACGGCCGGTGTTGCCATTGATCGTGGGCGTACGCCCAAATTCGCCCATCCAAATGATGGCTGTGTTCTCCAGCATGCCGCGTTCGGCAAGATCAGCCACCAAGGCACTCATCCCTTGATCCAATTGCGGCAAGCGATTGTTCTGCAGCGTGTCGAAATTGTTGCTGTGGGTGTCCCAGCCACCAAAGTCGACTTCCACAAAAGGAACGCCTGTCTCGACAAGCCGACGAGCCATCAGGCAACCGCGACCAAAGTTGGAGTTGCCATATCGCTCTTGAACCTGAGTTGGCTCCTGCTGCACCTTAAAAGCATCCATCTGCTTGCTGGTCATGAGCGCCTGCGTCTTGGCCAACACCTTTGCATGCTCACTGGCCGCGATACCACGATCCTGTTTGATGAATCGATCCTCTAGCGATTTGAGCAATTCCATGCGATTCGCAGCACGTTCGCCGTCAATCCCCATATTCAGATCTTGGATCCGGCCATTCGCGTTAACCACAAAGGGGGCATAGCTCATCCCTAGAAACCCTGGACCGGCACTACTACCACCGACCGACACGAATGGCGGGATATCGAGCGTTGGTCGCTGCGGTGCCAACTGGCGAGCCACCACGGCACCGTAGCTGGGATGCTCGATCGTCGGATTTGGCACGTAGCCCGTGTGCATATAGTATCGACCGCGATTGTGGTCGGCCTCGCGTGTGCTCATCGACCGCACGATCGACAGGTGCTTCATCAGCTTGGCCGTTTCCGGCATGTGTTCGCAGATCTGCCCCTCGCCGGTCGTGTTGATCGGCTGAAACGGACCGCCGTTGACGCTTCCTGGCTTGAGATCCCAGATATCGATGGTAGACGGCCCGCCACTCATCCATAGCAAAATCGCCGATCGCTCATTCTTCTTGAGCGTGGCGGCATTGGCTCGCAGCGCATTGGTAAACGTGATCGCTGGAACCGCCATGGCGGCCGCCCCCAACAGGTGCTCCGCGAAGTGACGGCGGGTCATCCGCTGTTGGTGATTTCGCTTTCCCATGATCTCGCCCTCGCAACAGGCCAATCGAATTCCCTAATGATTCAAAATAAACTCGTTCGTATTCAGCAGCACCCACCAGATGTCTCGAATGGCATCGGTCTGCCCAGGTCGACTGCCGAGCACTTTGCCCATGAGCCTTCGTTCGGTCGAAGTCGGCAATCGTGACAAAGCTGCTTTGTAGAGGTAGTTGACCTTCTTATTCCCACGCATCCGGTCATCGGTCGCAACGCGGTAAAGAAAGCTCCCCTTTTCCGTACTCGTCGCTTTCTTGATTAGATCGCCATTGAACATCATCAACGTCTGGGGAATCGTTCCATCGAAAGTCGTCGTCTCGTCGTTCTCGTCAGTTCCAAAGGCAATCACGAACTGCCGCAACCAGCGTTGCTTCGCCGCCTCTTCCTTCTCCGGCGTCCCGCGAGTCTTATGAGCCTCGGTCGCTACGAGCAGCGACTCGTACAGCTCCTCGGCACGCATCTGCCGCAGATAAAACCGACTGAACATCGGACTCTCGCCCAGCGTCGGATCGTCACCTCGATTGCCTTCGGCGAACTTGCTCGACAGAGCATACGGCTCACTCAACACAATCCAACGTATGAGCTGCTTGATGTCATAGCCGGAGTCCTGAAAAGCCTTCGACAGCTCGTCGAGCAACTCGGGGTGGCTCGGCGGATTGTGGGGGCCCATGTCGTCGACCGGCTTGGTAAAGCCGTAGCCAAGAAAATGCGCCCAGGTTCGATTAACCATCGCACGCGGCAGGTAGCCGCTCTTCACGACGATCTTGGCAAGCTCTGTGCGGCGATCGACCTCGTCGATATACCCACTTCGATCGATCGAGTGAACGGTTCCGTCGAAATCCGTGAATTCAGGATAGGCGACCGTCAGGATGCGATCGCGCGGCTCAAAATAAATCTCGGCTTCCCCAGGCGTGTCTCCTTCGCCGCCAAAGTCTTGATTGTCTAGCTCCACGTTTTGCACGTTCCGAGTGCCACCGAAACGACGAAGCGCCACTGCCTGGCGGAAGAAGGCGTTCAGCTTCCAGAATTGGTCCTGCTTCCAGTTGTTGAATGGATGATCGTGACACTGCGTACACTGAACGCGAATACCAAGAAAAATCTCAGAAGTCCGCGAAGTCGCCAGCACTCCGTCCTCCGCCAACTTCATACTCAGAAAATTGACCGCTCCATTGAAATCAGATTCACCCGGCTTGTTATTGCCGCGCGCGCTCAATAGCTCGTACGCCATTTGGTCGTAAGGGCGATTCGATCGCAACGCCTCGCGAAGGTACTGCTGCATGCCGGCGCGATTGGTGAGACTCTGCCGTTCGTTGCCCCCGTTGCGCCCGATCAGCATCGTCGTCCACAGGGTCGTGGCGTTTCGCGTGTAGTCATCGAGGTACATGCTGCCAAGCAGATCATCGACCAGCCGACGCCGCTTATCGGTCGACCGGTCGTTCAGAAAACGGTCAAGCTCTTTTACCGACGGAATTCGACCCGCGACATCGAGATAAACCCTCCGGCACCACTCACCCTCCGTCGCTCGCTCGGAGGAACGAATCCCCTCGTCCTCCCAGCCTTGGCGAATGTACTTGTTGATGGCCGCGACCTGCTCAAGTGCATGAGCAGCATCCGACAACTCCTCTGACTGCGCGGGAGCCACAGCCAAGAAACCCACCAAAGCAAGAGTCGGCACCAAGATCGATCGCTGAACCCTCGACCAGACCGTCGTTCGGGCGGGCGCAACCCTCCATGCTAGCAACCAGCGGCTGAAGACATGCATCGACCGGATCCCTTGGTGCACATGGATTCGCATAGAAGTTTGAACCCCGGAGTGGAACATTCGTTCCGCGACCTCCGGACATTGCAGGACATCGGGCTAATACCAATCTTCCTGCCGAGGATAAACGGCTGCCAAATAGCCGCTCCCTCTTGGATCCTAACACAGAGACCGCGAAAACACCTACGAGCGGTGTTTATCCCCATTACAGGTGACTGAACGGCCCAACTGAACGGGAAACCAGAGCCAGCAAGGAAGAACGATACAAGGCAAGAGAAGAAAGCCTTTTGAAACCAGTAGAAAAAATCTAAGAATTGGGACTTCGCCCGCGACTTGGCCCTGAGTCCACCGGCGTCCCGATGTTCATTTCTGATACATGTGTTCAATTTCGATACGCGCAAAAAGAAACAGGCAAGCGGGATCCCTTGGTGCTCGGGTTCCCGGCTTGCCTGCTTAGGAGCGGATTGAGTTCCGGTCAATCGCTCCAAACTCGCCTCTTCTCGTTCTCTTTGGTGCTCTTCTCTGTCGCGTCCAAAGGACGCTAAGTGTCGACGTCTGTTAGGGTTGTGATCGACCCAAACCAGCCTCTTCGTTTGACCGGCCCCAGTACGATTTGCCTCTTCGTCTGTTCCGACCCCGACTGCTTTCGTCACGCGAAAGAGAACGAACCCGCGTGACTGAAACAGACTAAAAGCAAACCCCGTGCCAAATGAGTGCCGGACTCGGCCGGTACCGCGGGGAGGCACCAAGTCATCAATAGAAGCTGATTGGAGGTCGGCGGCTCAAGGAAGGCGCCATAGAAGCAGCTGTACCGTACTACGGTTTGTTACGTCGGATTCGCCGCGACAGCAACTGGGCAGAACGAACGCCAGAGAGAAGCAGTACCAGGCCCATTGGAGCCAGCAAGGTAGCCAACACGAACTGGCCTTTGGTGAGGACACCTTCACCTCGCTCCTGAACGACCCCTCCCACGGCACAGATGAAAAGTACAGCCACGATCACAGCCACTAGAATCTGTGTGGCACGATGAAATTGATGCCGATTTGCCTGCTGAGCCGAGGCGATTTCTCGATCTTCGACTGAGTCGTCCACAGCGTTGGTTGCTCCGAAAATCGTCGTTAGGGGGCGAGCGGCCGAATCCGCGAGATCACGTCCTCTTGGGTAAGCGACTCCCCGACCGGAAGTATCACGTACTTCGCCTGATCTGCCGAACAGTCAAGGATCACTTGCCGCGAGTTGGGGGCGGAATAGCCGTCACTGCTAGGCTCATGCCCATGGATCAGAATCTTCGCGTTAACTTGCTCCGCGAAGGCGTCCGCATTCTGCTGTCGGAAGTCTCGCCCCCAGACAAAGGAAAACAGCGGGCTGTCCTCCACAAAATCGTCGTCTCGAAGCGGACGATCAAAGATCTCCGTCGCGAATTTCGCTTGATCGACTTTGTCCGGCACCGTGTGACTGATCCAGATTCCCTCTGGCACCCGAATCGCTAGCGGTAGCGTCTTCAGGAATGGCACGAACGCCTCGCGGACTTTGTTGGTCGCCGGTCCGTACATTTCCTGCATGCCGAATCGGAACATCAGGTTCAGCATCTTGCCATGCTTGACGATCGGATAATCGGTCATCTCTGCAAGTTCGTGATTACTGATCAAGAAGTGAACCTGTTCCGGGAATTTCGCTTTCAACGACGCCACGTCCTCGAGCATCTGATGCGACATGCATCCGCCAGAGATGGGATAGGTCGGTCCGCCGTGGCAAACTTCCTGAAGCACGAGATGGCGTCTTGGATGTGCCCCCAGATCGGCGATCTGTCGAATCCGGTTGAAATTGGCACGATGGCCGTGCAGATCGGCCGTGACCATGATCTCATTCGCAACATCCTTCGTCAGCTCAATGACGTTCCCCATCCGCGCGGGGTGATTGGTATTGGCGCGAGTCGCTTTGGCGAAGGTATCGATCACGCGTTCGATATATTCGATTGTGGCAACCATTTCAGGGGTAAACGATCTACTCTAGGACCACGGCCGCGAGCACCGCTAGCAGCGGCAGTCACGCCAGGATGTCGGTTTTAACGATTGTCTGGATTCTGCGGTTTGTGACGCCGATATCTTTGTTGGAGGATCGTAGCTATAGCCTTGCCCAATTCGGGCATCGCGCGGAGGGATCCGCGAATCAACTCCGCGAGGGGGATAAAATGAATCGAATTTTGATGAGCGTCTGTGCGGTCGTGATACTCGTTGGTGTCAGCGGCTGCCACTGTAACCGAGGTTCCTGTAGCGACCGTTGCTATGACTGCGACAAAGGGCTACTGGGCCATCTGGCTGATAAATTCCATGGCGAAGGCGATGGAGGTCACCTTGGCCTAGGCAACGGAAATGGCCACTTCAACCGAGGCGCCGGCGGCCCCTATGCCGCAGGCCCCGCATCCGCCGCAATCACGTACCCCTATTATACGACCCGGGGACCACGCGATTTCCTGGCCAAGAATCCGCGAGGCATTGGGCCCTAACGGCCACAGCGACTCTTAACGAGCCCCGAACGACCTGCGTTCAAGAAATCCAATTGCCGCGGTACTGCGAAGCCAATCATTGGCCCGCATGCCGCGGCATTTTTTATTGGTCACCGTCGCCAGTGACCTGAGACTCCTTCGGCTCTCGTCTACGCGACTCGCTACACTCGCCCCAAGACGAGTGAAATGTTCTGTCCGCCAAACCCAAAGCTATTGGTCAACGCCAAGTCGCACGTTGCTTGACGTGCTTCATTGGGAATGTAGTCCAAGTCACAGACCGGATCGGGCGTCTCGTAATTGATCGTAGGCGGCAGAACACCGTCACCGATCGCCTTCAGGCAGATGATCGCTTCGGTGGCGCCCGCGGCGGCAATTAGATGCCCCATCATGCTCTTCGTGCTCGAGACCGGCACCTTCTTAGCCAAGTCGCCGAACACTTCTCGCACGGCCAATGACTCAACCTTATCGTTTACGGTCGTCGCGGTGCCGTGAGCGTTGATGTAGTTGATATCCTCGAGACCGACTCCGGCATCCTCGATAGCCATCTTCATGCAGCCGATGGCACCACGTCCTTCCGGATGCGTGTCGGTGATCCGGAAGGCATCGGCGGTCGAACCGTAGCCTTTAATTTCTCCATAGATTTGAGCGCCACGGGCTTTCGCGTGTTCGTAGTCCTCAAGCACCAGCATGGCGGAGCCTTCGCCAAGCACGAAACCATCGCGGTCTCGGTCAAACGGACGCGAGGCACGCGTCGGCTCGTCGTTGCGAGTCGAGAGAGCGGTCAGCAAATTGAAACCAGTCACGCCGAACGGGTGGATCATGCTGTGTGTGCCACCGGATAGCATCACATCGGCATCACCACGACGAATGATCTCGGTTGCTTCACCTAACGCTTGGCTACTCGCAGCACAGGCGGTCAGGCAATTGGCATTCGGCCCCTGGGCGTTGAACATGCTCGCCAGATGACCGGCCGGCATGTTCGGCTCCTGCTCCAACTCCCCAACGGGATCGAGCATTTCGATACCGGCCTGAATGAATTTGGCGACGTCGATTTGGTCCGCTTCCAGCGAACGCAGGATCATCTGCGAGAATGTCTGAAAATCCTGTTGACCTTCGCCGCTTCCCAGATAGACACCGAATCGCGTCGGATCAACGCCGTTGTCGAGCAGTCCGGCATCGCGAACCGCCTGTTTAGCAGCACCGCCGGCGAATCGGGTATGACGACCGCGATGTTCCCACACGGCGGCATCTTCACCTTCGTCGGCGATATTCCAGTTCTTAACTTCTGCGGAGAACTTCGTGGGAAACTCGCTGGCATCAAAGACCGTGGTCATGGCCACGCCCGAGGCTCCCTCCTGAAGATTCTTCCAGAGTTCGTCGACACTGGTTCCCAGTGGAGTCACGCAACCCACGCCCGTTACAACAACACGACGTCTCATTGCAAGCAACCTTTCGCCTTCGCCAAGCCTATCTCTAAATCTAAATTCTGGCACTGCGAAATGCCAACCAAACCGCCTGACAGACGGAGCCGATTACGACGCGTTGGCAGATCCTTCAGCCACCGCGAGGTGACGAGGAATCTGAATTCGCTCTCCCGATTCCGTCACCCCGACGTCATACATCCCTAGAGTTCGCAGCGTGATCGCAAAGTCACGTTCATCGAAGAGCCCACCGCCAGCGCCTTCGCGGTCGATATCCGCATGGGCGAAGATGACCTCCATCTCTGCGTGGAGGCGTTCGCCAACGTGGCTCGTCACCACGGCACGAGCACCGCCTTCATCGATGCTCGTCAACTCCGCGTGATAGGTCAGCGTCTCGCCAGTGACGGCGAACCCCTGAAACTCGACCTTGGCGACCTTTGCAAGAATCACGCTCTCGTTGAAACCATAGTGTTCACCAGCTAGCAGGCCAGCGGTCTGCGCCATACCTTCGATCACCAGCGAATGAGGCATCGCTGCCAGCGGCGGCAGGTAATCGTGCAGATGATCTTCCGACAACGAGACCGTCTTTACCGCAGTCGCCCGCTTTCCGCTCTCAAATTCGGTAAATCGATCGATCCAAAACCAGCGCATTAAACCACTCTCAAAGCTGCTCCAGGTCGACCACGGCCAACCCAAAATCCTCTAGCCGATTCGCAAGTCTTAACCGTCCAACTTGCTGGCGACGAAATTGCACATATCCTGAACCTTCAGCTGCGTGGCGAATTCCTGAACTTCAGGATTCTCCTCGAAGCCGGACAGGTCGGCGAACGGCATACGCTCCTTCAGGAGCGCCAAACCTTCGGCATTGATCTTGCCGTCGACGACATAGTCGGCACTCGTGAGGATGTCCTCGGGGAACAGCTCACCGCGGGGGATGCTGATGTCAAAACCCTTCTCCAGACGGAATACGATGTCCAGGAAGTCGATCGACTCGGCACCAAGATCACCAACCAAGGTGGCCTCTGGGGTTACTTCGTCGTCGTCCACCGCTAGGGCCTCGACCAACGCTTCTTGTACCTTCGAAAAAATTTCATCGCTCGTCGCCATCTTCGGTAGTCCTCCAAATTAATCGATATTGAATCTTTTAGTCGCCGTACGCACTTACGATGCGGCCACGGCCTCCGCTTTCGACTTCGCCACGGCTTCCGGCCCGCGAAGCAGAATGAATTGATCTCGTGCCTCGTCGCGAGCATAGTCGTCACGAGGTTTCTGGATTGGATCCGTATCCGCCAGATTGAATTTCTCAAGGACAATCCGGCCACTTACACATTGCTTCTCGCCAACATGCCCGGAAACCTTGAACGTTGTTTCGTTGCCTTCCGACTTAACGACGGTCGCCTGTAATCGCAGGGTGTCTCCAGGAGACACGAAGCCAGAGTACTTGATGTTCCGTGCCGACTTCAGCATCACCGCAGAGTGAGCAAAATCTTCTTCCTCACGCATTAGCCAAGTCGCCGACTGACTCATTGCCTCGACCATGAACACGCCAGGCAGAACAGGAAACTTGGGAAAATGGTCCGCCAAGTATTCTTCGGCCAGCGAAAGACTCTTCGACGCGACAATCTTTTCACCGCGTACAAGTTCGTGAATTTGGTCGATCAGCAGAAATCGCATGGGCTAACTACAGCTGTGCGGTGGGAGGTAGGAAGGCTCGTGATCTATCAACAGCACAGTGGCGGCCGATTTGAGGCAATTTAAGCCCCTCAGTTTAGCCCGCTGGGGGCAAAACCTCAACGGAGCACGACACCTGGGACGATGCCTCCAAGAATGCCGCAACCCGAGCGCAAATCGACTCTCTCAAGGAACTTGCCGGGCGTCAACTTGGGGGACGGGGGGAACACGAACGCGCAATCAAGACGGGAAAGGATGTATGCAGTCTTCTGGACGGCAATAGCCTGTTACATCGACGCTTTCGGCCTCGATCATAAAACTGCCATTTTGGCACACGCGGCATGAAGACGCAGGCGACTGCCATTATGACATAGCCAGAATAAAATCCCGAACGTGACCACAACACCCAGAATACATGTAACCATTTACTGTACAACATCTTACATCGACTACAACCCATTTGGCACGCCTCGTGCATATACCCTGTGCGGAAAATGAGCCGCTCGGCCACCGCGTCATTAATTGGTGCAATCGCAGAAGACTCGGACAGGACACCGGCTCTGAGAACTCAAAGGAGGTAAGACCATGACACGAATCGCACACAACCTGCTCTCCCCGCTGGGTGGCGTCAGCCGCGACTTTGATCGCGTTTTCTCCGGCATCTTCGACCGGGACTTCGGCCTCCACGAGGTCGGCGACGGACGGGCCGCATGGCTTCCTGCGATGGACGTATCGGAACAGGATGACGTTTATCGTATCGAAGCAGAGCTCCCGGGTTTCAGCCTTGAAGATATCGACGTCACGGTAGAAGGCCGCAAGGTCACCGTCTCCGGCAAGAAGTCGCTAACCACCTCGGCGAGTGACGAGCAGCCGGAAGCCGACAAAGAAACGACTGAGCCGACCTATCACGTCCGCGAACGACGAGATGGTTCGTTCAACCGCACCGTGACGCTGCCGGTTCACGTCGACCCGGCGAAGACCGCGGCGTTATTGCGTGATGGAGTCCTGACACTAGAACTTCCCAAGGCGGAAGCAGTGCGTCAGCATAAGATCGAAGTGCAAGGCAGCTAACCGCTGCAGCAAAGGTCACGTCTCTATACGCTGACAATAAAACACCCCTGGGATGAGTGAAACCACGTCCGCTCGCCCCAGGGGTTTGCTTTTCTACTGCGATGACCGTCTCGTCGGCAGCAATTGCCAACCCAGACAGGCAGCGGCAGCTTAGTGAACCCGCTGCCCCGGCACGGCACCTTCATCCGGGCTAAGCACGAAGACTTCTTTCCCGCCCCCGCCGGACGCGATCACCATTCCTTCGCTCACACCGAACTTCATTTTGCGGGGAGCCAAGTTAGCCACGCAGATCACCAGCCGGCCAACCAAGGTCGCCGGATCGTAAGCCGCCTTGATACCGGCGAACACGGTCCGCTGCTCTTCGCCACCAAGACTGAGCTGCAACTTGAGTAGCTTGCGGGCCTCGGGCACTTCTTCGGCGGACACCACGCGGGCGACACGAAGATCGACTTTCATAAAATCATCGATCGTGCACTCCTCGGCCAACGGCTCTGCCGCCAGGGCATCTCCGCTATCGGTGACCTGAACTGTTTCCGTCGACGCCTCGGCTTCTTCACGACTTTCTTCAACCATGGTCTGTACCTGTTTCTCCTCAACTCGATTTAGCATGTGCTTAAATTTCGCGACGGGCGTTCCGCAAAGCGGCATCTTCACCTCGTCCCAATGTTCAATCGGCTTCCCAAGAAGCTCGCCTGTTTGTTCCGCCAACTTCGGCAGGACCGGCGCCAAATAGATGGCCAATTGCCGGAATAGATTGAGCGCCACCGTGCAGACATTCTGCAGCTTCTGCGCTTGCTCAGGATCCTTCCGCAGCTTCCACGGTTCGTGGTGTTCGACGTACGGATTCGCCCGATCCGCCAGAGCCATAATCCTTCGCATCGCCTGGTTGTAGTCACAGGCTTCGTAGGCGGCGGCGATCGCCTCGCCTTCGGCGGCGGCCTCCTGGAACAAGCCACCATCGTCCGGGTAAACGTCCGAAAGCCCCACGTCCTTCACAAACTTCGCGGTACGACTGGCGAGATTGACCACCTTGCCGACCAGGTCTGAGTTCACCTTGGTGACAAACTCGGAAAGATCCAGGTCGAGGTCATCAATCCGCGACGTTAATTTGGATGCGTAGTAGTACCGGAGATAGCTGGCATCCAGATGCTGCAAATAGGTCGCTGCACGAATGAACGTCCCCTTCGACTTCGACATCTTCTGGCCGTCGACGGTCAAGAAACCGTGAATGTGCACCTTCTCGGGAAGATTGAAGCCAGCCGTCTTCAGCATGCCCGGCCAGAAGAGCGTGTGAAAGTAGATAATGTCCTTGCCAATGAAGTGGTGCACTTCCGTCTTATCGCTGTGCCACCAATCGTCAAAGTTCTCGCCATTCGCTTCACACCACTGCTTGGTCGAGGCGATGTATCCAATCGGGGCATCGAACCAGACGTACCAGTAGTTGCCAGGGCTATCGGAGATCTCAAAACCGAAATAGGGCGCCGGTCGTGAAATATCCCAGTCACGCAAGGGCTCGTGCAGGAAGTGCCCCTTGAGGTAGTTGGCGACTTCCTTTTGCAGATGGTCCCCGTCTTGCGTCCACTCCTCCAAGAATCCGTGTAGCTGCTCCAGTTCAATAAACAGGTGCGGGGCAGTTCGCACCTCCGGCTTGGTTCCACTAAGCGTGCTGACTGGATCGATCAAGTCCGCCGGACTGTATGCGTGACCGTTGTCGCAGTTGTCGCCGTACTGATCCGTCAAACCACAGTCAGGATGTGGACAGGTACCACGCACGAAGCGATCAGCCAAGAACGTCCCCGCCTCGACGTCGTAAAGCTGCGTCACATCGCGTTCGACAACCAGACCGGCCTCGCGAAGCTTCGCCCAGAACTCATTGCAAAGCTCTTGATTCTCGGCGCTGTTGGTACTGCCGTAATGCTCAAACTGAATACCGAAGCCAGCGAAGTCCTCGACATGATGCTGTTGCATCTCAGCGATCAACGCTTCTTCGGACCGCCCTTCTTGCCGCGCCCGAATCATTATCGCGGTGCCGTGTGTATCGTCGGCACAGATATAGATACAGCGATGCCCGCGCAGCTTTTGAAACCGAACCCAAATGTCGGTTTGCAGATACTCCACCAAATGGCCCAAGTGGATGTGGCCATTTGCGTAGGGCAGGGCGGCGGTTACTAGAATTTGTCTTTCTGCCATTTGCTTCCTTTGGATCGATACATCTCGACTCACGCGGCCCTTCAATCGGAAATGGCGGAGCCCGGCCTTTTCCATATCAGGCATCGCCAATGCGTCGAGAGCGCCGCATTGTAGCCCACTGCGGGACGCCAACTAACCCTGCATGCAGTGCTGTCGCGACACTGCCTCGCCAGCACAAAGAAGATTATTCGACCATTTGGTACGCAATCTGCACTATCGTTCGTTGCTTGGCCGCAACGACCAAGGAAGGTCATCTTTCGCGGCTCCAAGTGACAACCTGTTCAACAGTTGTGGCAAACGGATCGAAGCGTTTCGATCCGTGGCCCACGGTCGATTTGTAAAAATCGGCTTCGCTGGCGTGAAAAAAGTTCCAAGGAGGGAACCATGGGCACGCTCCAGATCGCTACCATCTTGCTTGCAGTCACCGGTGCTGGTGAGACCGTTCTTCTCGACTTCCAAGCCCCGTGGTGCGGACCTTGCCAGTCGATGGAACCCCACATTCAGCGTTTGGCCGAAGCCGGCTATCCAGTACGCAAGATCGACGTCGATCAGAATCAGGACATCGCTCGCCGCTACGGGGTTCAGAGCATTCCCTGCTTTGTGCTGGTTGTAAACGGCCAGGAACAGGGACGCGTCGTCGGCATGGCGACCCCAGAGCGTCTGGAACAGCTATTTACGACCGCAGGAGTCCAACCAGCAGGAACACAACCCGCGATAACCCGCGGTCAATCGCCCGAGCGGCGAGGGCTCTTCGGCTTTGGACGAGGATCGTCGCAGCCGCCGACAAGTTCGGCCACCGCCATCCCGCCGTTGCCAGAACAATTGACCCCCACGGCGGTTCGTATTGAGCCAGGCATGCTCGTTGCTGCCAGCTCGACCGAGAATCCCAACCTGCATGTTCCCGCCCATCGACCGCAGCCCGTCCGCCCGACTCAACCTGCCGCACAACCAAGGGCTCCGCTCCCGCCCGCTTCTCAGGCTTCGTTCACGGCGCCACGGCCTCCAGTCGCGACTCATCAACCGCCCGCAACTCGTCAGCCCGCGACACCTCGCATGCCCGTCGCCACCGCAACCGCTGATCCAGTCATGGATCGCATCATGGCGGCCAGTGTGCGACTTCACGTCACCGATCCCGACGGCACCTCGCACGGCTCAGGCACGATCATCGACGCGGTCGCGCCTTCAGCCACGGAGCAGGGACAAGCACTCATCCTGACTTGCGCTCACATCTTCCGCGACTCAGGTGGCAAAGGCCCGATTCGAGTCGACCTGTTCGACAACGGACAGCCACAGTCGACCGAAGGCTATCTCGTTCGCTACGACCTGGAACGGGACGTGGCCCTGGTGAGCATCTACACGAATCGTCCGGTGCAGCCAGCACCTCTGGCTCCTGCGTCGGCTCAGCCACGCAAGGGCGATCCGGTCGTCAACGTCGGCTGCCCAGGCGGAGCAGTGCCTTCGCCGCTGCGAAGTCACATCCTAAGCGTGAACGGTTTCGCGGGAGCCGCTAAGATCCAAGCCTCGGGACAGCCTGAGATTGGTCGTAGCGGAGGCGGACTGTTCAACGCCGCCGGTCAGGTGATCGGTGTTTGCAACTTCGCCGATCCGACCGATCGAGCTGGACTTTACGCCAACCTGACGTCGACGAAGCAAATGTTCGAGGCAGCTGGTTTGGCACACATCTACCAGAACGCCAGTAGTTCCTCGGCAGATGCGATCGCATCGACCACGTCTAGCAATGTACCCGCCATGCCCAAGATGCCCGCCATGCCGGGGCAACCGAATAGCTCAGGACAGGCACTGCAATCGATCCCGACCTCGCAGGCGCCGGGCGATAGCTCGGCCACGGAACTGATCTGCATCTTGCGATCACCTGGCAACGAAGAGGCTCCTGCTGAGGTCATCGTCATCGACGAGGCCTCTAAGGCTTTACTGCAGCAGATCGCCCAAGAACGTCGGGCAAACCAGGGGACCTTCCCAACTTCGAAGCACTCACAGCGGTAGTGGATCAATGTCCGCTGGACGTACTCACTGAGTTCGGAAGATACGGCATGACGCCCGAAAGTGGAAGCATGTCAGCCGACGCCCCTACAACCGGTACATTCGGACCGCGCTTTTTGCGAAGTCCGCGTGCCGTTCGGTCGTTTGAGGACCAAAGTGCACCTTGCTGCAACCTATGATTGCGGTAGCGAGGCGTTGCTAGTGCAGCGTTTCGGTCCGCGACCTGCAGCCTCTAAGGTGCCTCCGTGACGATCATCTTGATTGTAGCCCTGCTCAGCATAGTCAACATGGGAATTGGCTTTGCGCTGTCGAGGTTCCTACTCCAGCAGCCAGAGGAAGTCGGCGAACTCGTGATCCAGACGTCGGCCACCAAGTCGGCGGATCCAGCTTCGACGACCGCAACGCCTGCAACTTCAGCCGCGACGACTGAGCAGCCGGCCGAGTCACCAGCGGCCCAAGAAGCCACCCCGCAGAGCGTCCCGGAAAGCACCGTCGTGCAGCCAGCCTTTGCCCACACCGATCCGGAACTCGACGGCATCATCCCCACGGCGCCAGCCCAACCGGGACCAGCCATTCAGGCGGCTGACGCCGCCGTCGCCACGGAGAGGCCAGCGGAGTCGGCAACGGTTGATTCGGCGCAGGACGCCTCGCCAGTGAACGAGTCAAAGGAGGACAGTGGCGCGAGTTCTCCGTCGCCGAGCGACGCCCCCGAGACTGCCACCCCCGAAGAAGAAGCTGCAGCCAGCGAGGAGAGCACGGCGGACGACAGCTCGACGAGCAACAAAGAGGACACTAAGGACGAAGAGATTGCCGAGGTAACAGACGCGGCCGAAGAAGCGGCGCCAACCGCCGAGCGAGAAGCCGAGACGGCCGAAGAAGATGAGACCGAAGTGACGACGACTACCGCCGATTCAAAAACTGCCAGTGCGGACGCCTCGGATGCACCAGAAGCGACAGAGACTCCCGACGGTTCGGGCACTTCAGAAGAGGCTGAAGAAAAAGAGGCTGACGGCACCGAAGCGGCCAGCGAACCCGCAACCGAGACATCGGCCCCATCCTCCGATGCCGAACTTTCGGAAGAGATTGCCGGACCAGATGATGATGCGATCAGCGCCTTCAAGGCACAACTCGCCAGCCTAGCCGAAGGACAGGCTGAGGAATAAGATCCCCAGCCTGCCTAGGGCCAGCTTGTCTTCCAGTCTTACCGCTAAACGTTAGCGGCTGCGGCGACGACCAAACAAACGCCCGCGTCGGCGACCGGTCGAAGTGCCAGAACTCTTCACTTCAAGGCTCTTGATGGTGATGTCGTCGAAGTCGCCGGTATCGTCAAACGAACCGACACCGAACAGACCGGCACCGTGCGTCTTGTCGTGGGCAACCATAATCGGGTTGTCCATGTCGTCCCAGTAGACTTCGATCAGACCATCGCTCAACTTGCGAACGATCTTCACGGTGTGCCACTCGTCGTCCCAGGGCACTCCTTCGGTCGTCTTCTCCGAGATCTTCGTGCGGGGCGCGTCGTTGACGACAAAGATCTGATTGGCCCGATCGTCCATTGCCTTCGACAGATGGCAGTAATAGAAGTTGGCCGGGTCCTGATAGCCGAGGAAGAAGCAAAGATCGCGATGGCCGTAGTCCGGGGTCGTGCTCCGTACCTTGAGTGTGACCTCGAAATCGCCGAGCTTTACGTCCTGCAACCAGGAAATGTTTAGCGGACTAGTATGAGGCGGGCTGTAAGTGCTGTCCTTGGTGAGGCTAAGAAAGCTGCCTTTGTCGGTCTTCTTGACTTCCCAAGCGGAGGCGTCGGTCGGCTTCCACTTATCGGCACCGTTCTCAAAGTCCTCTTCGAAGATAACTTCGCCGGCAGCGGCGGGCATCGCCGACAGGCTACCGCACACGACGACAACTGCCGCGAAGGCAATTCGCAATACGTTCTTTGCATCAAGACTCATGTTGATTCTCCTCTGTTCCGGCCGAACTCGTCGACACGTTACTCGATAACCTTATTCAATGAATACTCAACAATCCCACTCGCCCCGGCCGCCTTGAGTCGCGGTATGATATTCCGCACGACCGACTCGTCAAGCACCGTGATCACGTCGACCCAGCCCTCATCGGTCAGGCTAGAAATCGTCGGACGGTGCAGCGAAGGCAACAGCTCCAACACCGCGTCGAGACTCGGTCGCGGCACATTAATCATCAAACCGACCTTACCATCGGCGGCCATCGCCCCACGCAACATCAACGCCATATCATCGATCTTGCGTTTCTTCCACTCGTCTTTGTAGGCATCATGATTGGCAATCAAGCGCGTGGTGCTCTGCAGCACTTCTGCCACGATCCGCAGATTGTTCGCTCGCAAAGAGCTGCCGGTTTCGGTTACCTCAACGATCGCGTCCGCCAACTTCGGCGGTTTGACTTCCGTCGCACCCCAGCTGAATTCGATGTCCGCTTCCACGCCGTGCTCGGCCAAGAAGCGAGTCGTCATGCCAACGACTTCAGTTGCGATCTTCTTGCCTTGAAGATCCTTCACCGACTGCACCGGCGAGTCGTTTGGCACGCAAAGCACCCAGCGAACCGGACGGTTCGAGACCTTCGAGAAAACAAGTTCCTCAACCTCATGCACGTCGGCCCCAGTTTCGATCACCCAATCGTGGCCGGTCAGCCCCGCGTCGAGCGCTCCGTTTTCTACGTAGCGAGCCATTTCCTGTGCACGAATCAGAGTGCACTCGATCTCGTCGTCGTCGATCGTGGGAAAATAGCTGCGAGAACGGAACACGATCTTGTATCCGGCTCTGCGAAACAATTCACCGGTCGCTTCTTGCAAGCTGCCAGCGGGGATACCAAGCTTTAGAATATTTGCCATGCGTCTAATTAACTTCTAACTTCAATTCTCAAAAACTGCCCTGACCCCAATCTGCGGCTTATTTGCTCGCGAGCAGGAGCGGGCAACGTCGCCAACCGTCGCGACCGTCTCGGTTTTTATTTCTTGTAGACTTCTTTCGGATCGAACACGCGTTCGCCGACCACCCTTAGCCCCTCAGGCGTGACCTGACGATAAAAGCAACTGCGATAACCCACGTGACAGGCTGCATCGCCGATCTGTTTGACCTTGAGCAGGATCGTGTCCCGGTCGCAATCGAGATAGATCGAGTCGACCTGCTGGACGTTGCCACTCTCTTCGCCCTTGCGCCACAATTTGCCACGGCTACGGCTGAAGTAGACCGCGCGACCCGTCTGCAGCGTCTCGGCATAACTCTCGGCGTTCATATACGCCATCATCAAGATATCGCCCGTCTCCGCGTCTTGCGCAATAGCAGGCAACAGGCCGTCGCCTTTCGCAAAATCTGGTTCGCCAGCCTGATCGTCCACTTCGTTCCTGCACTACTGAGAGAGTATTAAGAGCGGGAGGCCCTCACGTGGCCTCGAACGTTCCCTGATTAATCCGTCCAGGATAATCCGCCAAGGCAGCCAGAACTAGGGTAGGGAAGGGCCCGAACAGCAGGCCTGGTTCGCCAAACCCCCGAGAAAACGTGCCATTTCGCGCTCCCTCACAAGAACACCCGGCACAACCGGCCTCTCAGGTACATGCTGCAAAGTTCGCCCCAGCCGGCACCGTTCGGCCGCGACCGCTCCCTAGCTTCACGGTTATTGCGGTCGCCACGGCCATTCGACCGCTCTTGCCAGGACGGATATCGGGAATCCCTGCAGAGCCGTCGCGATCGGACTGGGCGTTAGGAATGCGCCAACTCGCATCTGCCCGGCGCTACTGCAGTTAGCTACGTGCGTCGCCCGATTCAGACCTATGTGCACCGCACGTTGTCCCCCAATCAACCTTGCATAGGTGGCCTCGTTTTGAACGACTCGCTCAGTATCTTGATTCCGATTCACAACGCGCAGTCCACGCTTGCAAAGGATGTCGGCCGACTCCTGGAAGTCGCCTCGGAGCTGACCACGCGATTCGACGTGTTGATCCTCGACGATGGTTCGACCGATCGAACCGAAGAGGTCGCCTGCGATCTCGCGACGCAGTATTCGCAAGTCTCGTACGTGCGATTCCCCGAGCAGCGTGGTTTGGCGAGCGCCCTTCGTGCTGGCCTTTCCCAGACTAAAGGCGAGTTCGTGAGTGTCTGCAATACCGAGCATCCGGTGTCGTGGGACAATCTATCCCGTCTCTGGACGCAGCGGCGATCGCCACAAACGATGACCCAAGAAGAAGAAGCCGATGCCCCGCGTTGGCTCAAACGGCTGATGCAATGGGGGCGTTCACTTCAAGACAATCAAGCCGCGGAAATGTCAACTTTCACGATCCGACTGCTGCACCGTGATGATGTGGCCGCCTGGAACGCGATCGACGCCGCCTTGGGACGCCCTTATTCACAGCGTCTTCGCAAGCGACAGGCGGCCTCGCACGCTACATCGATCCCGGCCCCTGCAGGGGACCAGAATCGCATGGACTCCGCGCGACCGACCGGTGGCCCGGTGTGGGCCAACTTCACGCAGAGTGTCCAGGACTTTGCTCTCGGCGAGTAGGCGAGGCAACGCCCTAATTAACACGAGGCAGGTAGCGTGGGATTGCATGTTGCTCTACTCGGCACAGGCGGCTGGAGCCGTGTCCACCTGGCGGCTTTCGCGGCAAGCAAGGATGTCGATCACGTAACCATCGCGGGGCGCAATGCCGACGCCGCCCAAACGCTTGCCGAGCAGTTCCCCGATCTCTCGACGGCCCACTCTGATATCGAATCCGCGTGCGACGCCCCTACCGTCGACGTGGTGTCGATCTGCCTGCCACATCATCTGCACACCGACATGTCCTGTCGCGCACTGGCTGCCGGCAAGCACGTCATCTGTGAAAAGCCGGCAGGCACAAGTCTCGCCGACTTCGATCGCATCGCCCAGACGGCAACAGATCACGAAAAGCGATTCCTGGTCGTCATGAACCAGCTCTACAATCCGCTCGTCCTAAGAGCACGTCAGCTCATCGACGACGGAGCGATCGGACGGCCCTTCCTCTGCGTCGAAACCGGTTTCAGCAAGCATGCCCACTTTTACCGTGACGCAAACGCCTGGCGTACGCGAATTGAACAGGCTGGCGGGGGCGTGTTGATCGACGGTGGCTACCACATGATCTACAAGCAGCTTTATCTGCTCGCAGGCGTGGCCAAACCGCGATGGGTCATCGCCGACACTTCGCAATTGAATGTCAACCACTCGGGAAAGTTGTCTCCGGAAATCGGCGAAGACTGCGTCTCGTATACCGTCGGTTTCGATTGCCCGCTTCGCATCGTCTCATCGCACGCCTGGACGCTGGAGGCAAACATAGAACATCCCCGCCATGGCTTCATTGCCGGCAGCGAAGGCACGCTTGAGTTACCTGTCGGAGCAGACGACCCGCTCGTTCTACGTCGTGATGAGAAGACAGAAACGATCGCCGATCCGGGCGGTCCTCACACTGGCCCGGACACGACCCACTGCTGTCTGCTCGATTACCTGGAGGCCATAACGGCCGGCCGCACGATTGAGAACGCGACCGTCGAATCGGCAAGAGAAACATTGTCCGTGATCACTTCGATCTACGAGTCGAGTGTTCAACAAAAGCGCGTTGACATCTAGGTTTTTGAGCTGCCGCGTTCGTAAGTCGTGCTACCGTCTATTTATATGTGCGAGCCTGGATGATAATCCGTAGCTTCATGGCGCATCGCACACGCACACCTTTCCATTTCCACTCCCTATGAGGGGGCACTTAAGTATTTTGTACTGCTAGACTTGCCTGCTCATATTCGGCTGGGTATTATGCAGGGGTGAAGACTACGACGTAGCACATCTTCCTCGAAAGTCTTCCACACGTTCAGATCTTTGACACCAGAATAACACTGCGAAACAGCCATCACGTCGGTCTAGGTCGATGGCAGGGAATTTCGAGTGGTGTCAGAGCAAACAGGGATCGGAATGCGACCGGAATCGTTGCTGCGCATTTTTTGAGTGCGTTCAACGGAGTGTCCATCGCAGGCTGCCGCGTACTGGACCAGGAACGGGAACACCCGTGTCGTTGCCTTTGGCAGGGCATTCGCTACTTCGGTAGTGAGCAGGCGACACGTGAGGCGCAACTTCGGCGAGCCGAAGGGAATCGTTTTATGCACAGCAACGTGCTGTGCAATTGATTTGCGTTATCTTTCGATTTCCGTTTTTCCTTTGGAAGTCCGATTGCGGACAGGGAGGACCATGATGAGTTCTGCTCCCTACAACGCGTATCCAGGTACCGGTCGCACGCAAACGCTGCGCCCTGGGAGTGGGTTAAGCAACGCGAAAAAACCACTGCATCGTATCGCACTCGTGCGAAGACGACAGGGGGTTTCGTTGCGCACCGTTGCCCGGCACTGGAACGTAGAAGTGGCAAAGGTTCGTGAGCAACAGGATGAGCAACACGACATCACGCTCAGTGAACTCTACCAGTGGCAAGAGCTGTTAAACGTTCCGGTTTCAGAGTTGTTGGTCGATAGCGACACGCCGCTCTCGGCTCCCGTTTTGAAACGGGCACAACTTGTGAAACTCATGAAGACAGCCGTGACCATCAAAGAGAGTTCTCGAGAGCGGTCGACCCAACGACTCGTCCGCATGCTCATAGAACAACTGGTCGAGTACATGCCGGAGCTGGCCGAAGTCGGGCCTTGGCATGGCAATGGCAGTCGAAGAAGCACGACCGAATTCGGTCAGGCCGCAAATCGACAGATATCCGAGGATCTCCTCGCTGGAGATTCTGATTAACGCTCGAAGGCGACTTCGACAACCACTTTTGAACCTAGCGATTGGTCGGGCCCCATCTATTACCCGACGCGTTTTGAAGCCAATCGCAACCGACATTCGTCACGTCTAATACCAAAACCCTTAGCAAGTTGAATCCGCGAGTTCTTCGGCGCCGTCGCAATCGGAATCGAATCCTAGTCCGTTGCGCTGGCATGAGAAGTACGGAAGCGCGCAAGCAGACAGGCTCCATTGCCGCTAGCGGCACGCGAGCACATTTAAGAACGCAACAGCGCCCCGTGCTTCTCGCCGCAGGCTCGTTCGACTTGCTGCCGAACCTCGTCTGCTTCTTCGCTCGTCAACGTGCCATCGTCGCGACGCAGGACGAGCTTAAGAACGAGACTTTTCTTGTCAGCGCCCAGACGCTCAGCGTCACGGTACGTCTCGAGATAGCGAACCGCTTCTAGCAGCGGACCGGCCGACTGCCGCGCTGTCTCGGCCAGATCGGACCAACGAATATCCTGAGCGACCTCGAAGTTGATATCTCGCTCGACTGCCGGATAGACGGAGGTGGGAACGCAATGCGGGATCAACTCGGCGTTCTCCAGCAGAGGAGCAATACGAACCTCGGCAACCGTCGCTCTCCCGCGAAGATCGAACTGTTTCTTGGCAATCGCCGGATCGACCTCACCAACGTAGCCCAGTAATTCGCCGTCAAGCATCAACTGCGCGCTCTGGGTATCGAGCAGGCGGCAATTCTCACCGACGGCACGCGTCGTCACCTCAATTCGCTTGGAGGGGCAGACCTCGGCCACGATCGCCTCGACCACGCCTTTCATGTCGAAATAGTCGCCACCGCAGGTAATGGACAACATCTTCTCTTCAACAGGAAGACCTTCCTCTTGCGGCAGGTAAACCTTGGCGATCTCAAACAAGTTGATCGGGTTGTTTCCCAGGCTCTCGTTGAGCCGGCGGGCGGCCAATAGACTAGGCACGAGCGAACGCCGAAGCCGCGTCGCCCCTCGCAACATCGAGATCGACGTACTGAGTGGCGCCGCCTTCGTCCAGGGGCTAAAGATGTCAGAAGTGGCGTCATCAACGACACTCGCGGTCATCGCTTCAAAGCACCCAGCACCGACCAGGACCGATTGCACCCAGCCGAGTACGCGATCTTCTGCACGCATGCTTGAGGGAACCATCGCCACGCGCGAGTCCTCAGGAATCTTGTCGTAGCCATAGATCCGGGCGACTTCTTCGATCAGATCGATCTCTCGTGTCAGGTCGGCTCGCCAGGACGGAGGCACCACCGTAATCGAGGTGTCGCCAGTGGCCGCGACTTCACTGCCGAGCGCCGCGAGGATTCTTTGCACTTCATTGGTCGCCACAGAAATGCCAAGCACGCGATCGATCTGGGCATAACGCAACGTGATTGGCTCGCGCACCACCGGCTGCCCGCCAACATCGACCATACCACTGGCCAGCTCACCACCGGCGAGCTCCAAGATTAGCTCGCAACAACGACGACTTGCCCAATCAACACTCTCAGGGTCGGGCGAACGCTCGAATCGGAAACTCGAGTCGCTGTGGAGATTCAGTTTACGTGCGGTCGTACGAACGGAAATCGGATTGAAGGCGGCACTCTCGATCAAAACATCGGTCGTGGACTCCGATACCTCGGTATCCGCTCCTCCCATCACACCGGCGATCGCGACCGGACGATCCGCGTCGGCAATGACGCAGGTATCTGCGTCGAGCTCATACTCCTTGTGGTTGATCGCCTCGAACTTTTCGCCTTGCTTGGCGCGACGCACCACAATCCTTTGTTCCTTGAGCTTGGCAAGATCGAAGGCGTGAAGCGGCTGTCCACACTCCATCAACACATAGTTGGTAACATCCACCACATTGTTGATGGCGGGAATGCCCAGACTGCGCAGTCGCGTGACCAGCCAATCGGGGCTAGGGCCGACCTTGACGCCCTTGATCACGCGAGCCGTATAGCGAGGGCAAAGGTCGTCGCATTCAAGCGCCACGTTGGTCAGTGAATCAACAGCCGTGGAGCCTTCCGTTGGCGCGGCCGGTGGCAAGTTGAGAGGAGTGTCGAACAGCACGGACACCTCACGAGCCACACCGATGTGCCCAAGGCAGTCGGCACGGTTACTCGTCACCTCCAGATCGATCGCCGGATCGCCAGCGATGACCTCGGTTCCCTCGTGATTCAACCCTGCCATCATGAGCCGCTGTTCGAGCTGCTCCACGGACATTTCGAGGGCGACGTACTGCTTGAGCCAATCCCAACTAACGATCATCTGTCAAATCTTCTGGGGCTATGACCGTCGATGCGATACCGACGATGCAAATGTCCGACTAGCGGAAGAACGTGGCCGACACGCGACCGCTGCGGTCGGTTGCAAGGATTCCCCTCGCAACTAGAACTGCTGCAGAAAGCGAATGTCGTTCTTGTAAAACTCGCGAATGTCTTGAATGCGATGACGACGGGCACAGAGTCGCTCGACTCCCAAGCCAAATGCAAACCCACAATACTCATCTGGATCGTATCCGACCGCCCGAAGCACATTGGGGTCGACCATTCCGGCGCCGCCAAACTCGATCCACTCGTCCTCGGCATCGTGGCGACTCATGTCCGCCTCGACGCTCGGCTCCGTGAATGGGAAGAAGCTGGGACGGAATCGAATATGCACGTCCTCGCCCAGATAGCTTGTAGCAAAGAGCCGAAGCACGCTCTTCAAGTCTGCCATCGAGACGTTCCGATCGATCATCAAACCTTCGACCTGATGAAACATCGGGTAGTGCGTAGCGTCTGCCGTGTCCGGTCGATAGACGCGCCCCAGCGAAATGATTCGCACCGGCGGCTTGGTCTCTTCCATCACCCGAATCTGAACCGTGCTCGTCTGACTTCGCAGCAAGAGCGTATCTTTCGGATCCGCGTTCTGCGAAGCAGGAGCGTCTCCAGTCGCCGCGGCCGTCGCCAGATAGAAGTTATCGAGCGGATCGCGAGCGGGATGTGAGAGCGGAATATTGAGCGCCTGGAAGTTGTGCCATTCGTCTTCGATTTCAGGCCCTTCCGTAACGCTGAAACCGAGGCGGCCCATGATGTCTTTAAGATCGGCGATTGTCTGCGTGATCGGGTGCAGGTGCCCTCGAACCGGCGGCCTTCCTGGCTCGGTTGGATCGAAAGGTTCTGCCGAGGCATCGCCGCCACCACCGGCGAGCCGCTGCTTGGCTTCCTCGTAAGCCGCTTCCACTGCCTGCTTCGTTTCGTTGAATCGCTTGCCGGCAATCGGCTTGTCGGCCTTGTCGACGCTCCCGAGTCCCTTCTGAGCGTTCTTGAGACGACCACTCTTGGCCCCCACATATTCGATGCGGATCGCTTCGAGCTGCTCGGAGTCCGCCGCCTCGGCAAATGCGCGGCAGGCAGCATCGGTTAGTTCGTCGAGCTGCGAGAGAAATTCGTCAAGTGCCACGACGACGTACCGGAGGGAAAGGGGTACTGAGTGGAAATGCGTACCGGAGAAAGAGGTCGCGCCACAACGTGTGGCAGCTAGCAGACGGAAACGACGAACTTTCGATCAACAAAGCAAAGCGGGGCCCGATCTTATGAACACCCGCTGCTGACCGACCGCGACTAGGCGGCCGTTCCAAGTGCTTCACGCACCTGCTCAACAATTGCGTCGAAAGCTCCCGGATCTTGCACCGCCATATCGGCGAGCATCTTGCGATCGAGTTCGATCTCCGCCTTGCCCAAGCCGTGGATGAACTCGCTGTATCGCATGCCGCGTTCACGACAGGCAGCATTGATACGGATGATCCACAGCTTGCGGAACTCACGCTTCTTCACGCGGCGATCACGGTAGGCATAGGCCTCCGCTCGCACGAGAGTTTCCTTCGCCGAACGCAGCAGACTGCCTCGACCGCCAACATAACCCTTCGTCTTCTTGAAGAGACGTCGCTTCGCCTTATTTCGGGCGGCACCTTTGATCGTTCTCATCGCTATTCGCCGATTCTAAAAATTCGATTGACTGTCTTAGTGGTCTCAACGCCCGTTCGACTCGTGTGCCTCGTTGCACTCGATCCTTCGTGGGGCATGAGCTGTCTTAGTAGCTGTTTCCACACAGGGCGTCGCGGATCTTTTTCGTATCGACTTCGGCCACAACCGAAGTTCCACGGAGGTTGCGCTTACGCTTCTGATCCATGCGGGCCGCCAGGTGGCTCGTGCCACTCTGACGATGCTTGGCCTTGCCTTTTCCGGTCAGGCGAAATCGCTTCTTCGTACCCTTGTGGGTCTTTTGTTTTGGCATGACTTGTCTCGTCTCGCGTACCTCAGCATCGCCCAATGGCGATCGCCCCGGCACGCTCATCCTGTGAGCAAAATTATAAGAGCGTTAGTATAGGCCCTGACGCGACTTAGCAAAAGGGGACTCTTCCGATTACGGTCCCAAATGCGGCAATCGCTCGGGCAATTGGCGACGCCACCGGAAAAACCCGGCACTCAGCCCCTATCTAGGGGCCAAGATGCAGATAATTCGGCGGCCTTGGCGTGAAGGACCCGATTCGACCTTGGAAACGTCTTCCAACGCCTTGATGATGCTCTTGAGCACCTTCTCCCCCTCTTCCACGTGGGCCAGTTCCCGGCCGCGGAAAATCACCGAAACCGTCACTTTGTCCTTGTGGGAGAGGAATTCTCGGGCGTGATTGACCTTAAAGTCGATGTCGTGCTGGCCAGTCTTGGGCCGCACGCGAATTTCCTTCGTCCGCCCGTGATGGGCATTGGCCTTGTGCTTGTGCGCTCGCTTCTTCTGTTCGTATTTGTATTTGCCGAAATCCATGATCCGGCAGACCGGCGGCCGCTCGTTCGGCGCCACCTCGACGAGATCCAGCCCTTCGTCACGAGCCATCGTGAGGGCTTCGTCTGTGGCTAAGATTCCCAGCTGCTCTCCTTCGGAGGAAACGACCCGAATCGGGGTGATTCGAATCTGCTCGTTCATTCTCTGCTGTTGGCGTTCGATCGTGAATTTCCTTCTTATATAGACCTTTTGGTATGCCTGACTGCCATGCCGCGAGGACGGCGTCTCCGTCTTCATCCGCTGGTAGTCACCTGCGCCCTATGAGTATCGGCAGTTCGCCCGCCCCAGTCAACGGCCAGATGGCCTGTTTCCGCCCCCAAAACGGCGAAGCGGCGGGCCCCAGCGACCACCACCGGCTGCTGAGGACAACCCATCACCGTCCACTAATATTCGTTGCTCTTCTTGCCGTCTCCTAGGCCGATTGAGCCCTCGGCAACCTGGCGGACCGTCCGCTCGCGAATCTCCTCCTCGAACTTGGTCACCGCCTCGTCGACGGTCAGGGTGACCTGCTCGCCATCGATTCGATCTCTCACCGAGACCGTGCCGGCCGCTTCGTCCTTCGGCCCCACGACAATGGTGTAGGGGATCTTCTGGAGCTGGGAATCTCGGATTTTCGCCCCCAACTTCTCGGGCCGATAGTCTCCCGTGACTCGCATGCCCTTGGCGAAGAGCTGTTCCTCGATGCGGCGACCGTAGTCCTCCGATTTCTCGCTGACCGTGCAGACCCGTACCTGCTCCGGAGCCAACCACAGCGGGAAAGCCCCCGCGAAGTGCTCGATCAGCACGCCGATGAAGCGCTCCATGCTCCCTAGGGGAGCCCGGTGGATCATGACGGGCCGGTGCGGTTGATTGTCTGCGCCAATGTATTCCAGGCCGAATCGTTCCTCACTCGGTAGGTTGTAGTCGAGCTGCACTGTGCCAAGCTGCCATTCTCGCCCAATACAATCTGTCACCACAAAGTCCGCCTTCGGTCCGTAGAAGGCAGCCTCGCCCGCTTCGGCTTCGGCTTCCAGTCCCAGGCTCTCGCAGACTTCGACCAGGGCTGCCTCGGCTCGATCCCAGCTCTCTTCGCTGCCAACGTATTTGTCGCTGGAGGGATCGCGGAAGCCGAGACGCACCCGGTAGTTCTTCATGCCGACCGCTCGCAGCACTTCCTGCGTCATCTCGATGCAGCCCCGGAATTCCTCCGGCACCTGCTCGTCCGTGCAGAATATGTGGGCGTCGTCCTGCGTGAAGCCGCGGACCCGCGTCATGCCCGAGAGCTCGCCCGATTTCTCGTTCCGATAGACCGTGCCGAATTCCGCCAGTCGCAGCGGCAGGTCGCGGTAGCTTCGCGGCCGGGCCTGGTAGATCTTGATGTGATGCGGGCAATTCATAGGCTTGAGCAGATAAATTTCGTCCTTATCCATCTCGATCGGCGGGAATTGGCTGTCTGAGTAGTAGGGGTAATGGCCCGAGGTCTCGTAGAGTTCGATGCGACCAATGTGCGGCGTATTCACCGGCTGGTAGCCCCGCCGGGTTAATTCATCGCGGACGAAGCCCTCAAGCGTGGCTCGCACCGTGGCCCCCTTGGGCATCCAGAGGATCAGCCCCGAGCCGACCATCGGGTCGATGGTGAAGAGGTCGAGCTGCTTGCCGAGCACGCGGTGATCCCGCTTCTTGGCCTCTTCCACATGCTCCAGGTACTCCTTCAGATCCTTTTTATCCCAGAAGGCAGTCGCATAGATCCGCTGCAGCTGCTGTCGGGTGTTGTCGCCTTTCCAGTAAGCTCCGGCCACGGAAAGTAGCTTGAAGGCCTTGCCAATCGTCTTCGCGCTTCTTACATGCGGTCCGCGGCAGAGATCCAGAAATTCCCCCTGCCGGTAGAATGACAGGGAATCTTCCTCCGCCAGACCGGTCTCAATGTGCTCGACTTTCAGCGGTTGGGCTAGGTCGCGGCAAATTGCTACCGACTCGTCACGGGTCTGCTCGACTCGCTCGAAGGGCTCGTCCAGGGCCACGATGGCGGCCATTTCCTTCTCGATCGCCTCGAAGTCTTCGTCCGAGAGGGCCTTGGGCAGCTCAAAATCGTAGTAGAATCCGTTCTCAATCGTCGGCCCGAAGGCGAGCTGAACCCCGTCGAAGAGCCGCATCACAGCCCGCGCCATCACGTGGGCACAGCTGTGACGCATCACGGCCAGCGATTCGGGGTCCTTCTTCGTGAAGAGCTTGAGCGCGATGACACCCACTTGCGGCAGCCGGGTGTCGAGCCCAACGACCTTATCGTCGACGGCCGCAGCCACGGCCGCTTTGGCCAATCCGGGCCCAATATCCTGGGCCACGTCGAAGGGGGTTACCGATTCCGAGTATTCACGGACGCTTCCGTCGGGCAGATTGACCTTAAGCATGGGTAGGCGTTTACCTTAAGCAGATGTAGGGCACGTGGCGGTCGACGTCGCTACAAAAGACGCCGCTGAAGACCGCACTCGGCCATTTCGGCTTGTTCACGTCCGAATCGTGAGCAGAAGCTGCGAAATCCCCGGAGTTCGGTCCCGCCGGACCGCTGAAACCGCCAAGTATAGGCCTCCGGGCATTTCAGGCAAGAGAAACCGAGGGCGTTTCGCCCACTGCGACCTCGCCGGGTTAGGACTATTTCAGGTGCACCGACGCCACGGCCGCGGAGATGGCCCAATTGAGCCACCCATGCCCCCTCGTGCTGCCTCCCGGTTACCCCCACTGTAAAAACCGGGCACCTCGTGAGTAGAATAATGTCTCGTCGACCGACGGACGATATAAGGTTCATCCGATGGTTCGGCAGTCCTCGCCCAGGACGAAATCCCGGGGACTAGGACGAAATCACGGGCGATTAGCTCAGTTGGTTTAGAGCACTAGCTCGACAAGCTAGGGGTCACAGGTTCGAGCCCTGTATCGCCCACTTCAGCGACGTTTCGCGAATTCCGCTATTGGCGGCTTTACGGAGCGTCGCTTTTTTTGTGCGTTGGCAGGGCTTGTGAGTAGCCACATACCGACCGGGAGGGCGAGGCTCCTGCCGAGCCGAGGTACTCCAGAGTGGACGTGCCACCCAGCACTGGCAGTGGCACCCTGCGTGAAAATGTCTCACACATTTCCCACGAATGTTCGCCCGATGTTCACCGCTTGTTCGACGGATGTTCAACGGTTGTTCAATGTTCGTTCGACGGCCTTTCCGTTTCGGAACATTTCTGATTCCGTTCAGTGGTTTGTTGATGGCGGGTTCGAGCCATGCCTTGCCGTCCGCAGGGCGAGGATCCCTTCGACTAACGCGTTCGCGCAGGGCGAAGCTCCTGCTGAGCCGCTGAGCGCGCCGCGAGTGAACAAACCAAGATCGGTGGGTGCCATGCCCACGCTCGCCGTGGGCATGCGGACGTTGAAGTCAGCACTGGCAGAGCCAGTGGCGCCCTGGGTTCCCTAAGCCTCACGACTCTGGCCAGCAGTCTCAACACTCCCTTAACCCGAATCGTAAGCAAGAGCAACCGAGCACGGCTGTCGCGACTAGCAGGCGTGCGCAGGGCGGTAGCTGCATGACCACCAAGCCGCATACCGGAACGACACAGGTAGCAAGCTACCAGTGGCACACTGTCAGCGTGGTTCGTCAACACTGATGCAACCACGGCTCGGCAGGAGCCTCGCCCTCCCGAGCCCGTTCACCACGCCACACCTCTCAAGCCTCAGGCCTGTCGCCTCACGTCCAAATTGTCAAAGAACGAACGTGCGGTGGCCACACGGGTGCCACTGGCTCTGCCAGTGCTCGTGCTTCAACTACCGCCCTACGCTCGACTGTTATTTGGGAGACCTTCGGTCGCCTCAGTGACGCGGTCAGGCGACCGGCCACAACAAGCGTCGTGCGCAGTTGCTACTGCAACGATCTCGTGCAGCGGGAGTCATTATGCATTGGTCGGTGTTCAGATCAAGCAAATTTTCTTTGTCGGCGAGAGAGAAAGACCGACGTCGAACACAACACGAACAAACGGCAAAACACCGGCGAACAGCTATCGATCAAGAGCAAACACGTCGGCGGTCGCCCGCATATAGAACCAAGAGCCCCGGACGAAACCAGCGAGATTACGTCGTGACCTGGAATCGCTACCCGATTCGTGATTCCCCGTTAGCGTCGCGCACTCGTCGCACGACTTTGGCTCTGCGTCACTAGAAACTGACTTACATGCCTACGTCCTAGCGCCGCCGACGGTAGGCCAACAGCCCGATCAGGCCCAGAACCGCCATCGCATAGGTCGAGGGTTCCGGCACGGCGGGCGGATCGAGGCAATGGGCACCGGGACCAACAATCCAACCCTCGATGTCTTGGGCGTTCCAATGGTACGTCGACCAGTTAACGGCGCCCGGAGCATTGGGGTGCACAACGCGAAACGTCAGCCCTAGCCCCTCCACGTTGAATTGATTGGGATAGCTGGGGTTGTGGGTATTGAATCGCAAGGCATCGTTCCCCGCGATGAGAGCGTCGTTGTCTTCGAGCACGCCGGCACCGAACCCGTAAAACACATCAGCGTGGTAATCGAACGGACTGTGCCACTCGTTGATGTATTCGTATGCCTCGTTATCACATCCGACGCACGCACCTTCGGAGGGCAGCTCCCAGTTGTCACCCACTCCGCTCCAATAGGAGGGACGATGGAATTTGAACCAAGCGGGGAGCGTGACCGGCGCCCCGTAGACGTTTCGATCCCAGTATTGGTAGAGACCAAGCCCGTCGCCGATGTCGTGCAGGTTGGCAATCCCATCGACATCGAACCCTTCCAGACTGATCCGCATCTCGAATGTCCCGGCCGCGTGATAGAAGTCGTAGACGTATTCCCACATGCCGGGATAGTCGTCACCCGGACCAAGCTGCCGGGGAGTCGCGGCAAGTTCCAGGCGTGCCATCGTAGGATCTCCAGGGTCGTAGGGGACCGCCTCGGCGGATCGAACATGACAGGCGATCATCGCCAGCATGCCACAAAACAGAATGCCCACTTGTCGTCGATTCGTTGTCATTGACGCCGGCATAACTTCGTCTCCCATTTCTTTCTTGCACGCTCGAGCCGTGATGTTTCGGCGCGTTGTTCCGTTCGAGCCACCCACGCTTCGCGCAGCAGGGCTCGCCGTATCTCGGGACGCTCGGCGCATCGCTGCGCGCACAAGACGTCCGCTAGGGGACAGTGCAGGGCAAATGATGTGCCGGCGTTGCCATCACTTGGAGTGGGAATGCCGCAAGTCGTTACGAGGTAACGCGAAATGGTTTCTTGGCCGCGTCGGAGGGTGTCCGGATCCGGACAGTTTGCAGGGCCGGCGGCCGAGAATTCGTGAGGCGAGGTGTCCGGATTCGGACAGGGCAAGCAATTTGCTGGCCGCTCAGCCGTCCCGAGAAAAACGTTAATTAAGAGGCGTTGGCCAAGTAACCCGGCTCTGCGAATCGCCGCCATGCGAGCGCCGCTTCGAGATGACCGTGCCGCGCGGTGTTTCAGACGCCGCCAAGGCTCCAGGGAGAAACAAAAAAGCCGCGTTACCCGGGGAAAGAGCCCGGGCAACGCAGCTGTAGAAATCCACGAACGAATAACAGATTCCAGCGAGCGATTACGTGTTGTCGTAGTTGTCGCTGAATTCTGAGGTGCTTCCATAATCTCCGCTGCCGAGATCTTCGGTGGCGGTCGAGCTATAGAAGTCGTAGCCGTCCGATACGTCGATCGTTACCGAACCGTTTCCGGAACCATCGGTCGTGATCGTCGCGAAACCAAGGAAGACTTCGCCGTCGGTATCATCTTCCGAGTTACCGAAGACTTCGATTCGGTAATCCGAGTTGGCCGCTGCACCTGTGATTGCAAAGTCCAGGGTCAACGTACCGGCACTCGTCGAGTCGAGCGTGATTACCGGAGCGGCTAGATCATCGTTGGCACCGGAATCGAGATCGATTCCAAAGTCGGTGTTGGCGAAGATCGAGTTCCTCAGAATCGAGTTATTGGTACCCGATTTGACGTAGACGCCGTCTGCGCCGTTGTACCAAATCGTGTTGGCAAGATCGTCGGACGTTCCACCGATCTCGTTGGAATCACCGGACTCGATCATCACACCGTGATCATCGTTGCCCAAGGAAGCACTGCTGCCTCCGATGGTGTTACCGGCCACGATGTTGTCATCTGCTGCGGTACCGAACAGATGGACGCCGTGGTCGCCATTGGCGGCGATGACGTTGCCTTCGTTGGCCTCACCACCACTGCTATCGTCCGAGACACCAATCACGTTGTCGGCTCCGGTGACGTAGACACCGGACCAACCGTTACCTAACGCACCGGTTCCGGCGGCGTTGGCACCGATGTAGTTACCGGCCACCGTATTGGAGTCCGACCGGAGGGAAACACCGTAAATGGCGTTACCGGAGATCACGTTCCGCTCGTTGGCATCGTTCGAGTTGTCACCGTCGGTTCCGATCAGGTTATTTTCGGCATCCGAGGTAATCTCCACGCCATAGAACGTGTTGGCCACAGCACCAGTACCAGCGGCGTTGGTACCGATGTAGTTACCGGCCACCTCATTCGAGTCGCTGCCCGATCCAGAAATCTGAACACCGATCAGGTTACCACCCGAAATCAGGTTTCGCTCGTTGGCATCGTTGGTACCACTACCGTCGGTACCGATGATGTTTGACGAAGCGCCACCGACCAGGTAAACACCGGCATCCGATAGACCGAGCGCGGCCGTACCAGCGGCATTGGTACCGATGTAGTTGCCGGCAACCGTATTGGAGTCACCACCGTCGATGTGGACGTTGT